>OHGG01000041.1_pt1 | contig 87656 bp, 54 predicted proteins | sample 1567641 | NCBI WGS metagenome assembly OHGG01 (sample SAMEA3879561, study PRJEB24766) | human gut metagenome | biome: human-associated habitat; feature: feces | place: USA | collected 1985/1987
CTGCGACCCCTATTAGGGGTATCTCGCGCCCCGGCGCGGTCCCTTCGGGACTTTTCCCCGAGGGGAGGGATTTAGGGTGAGGGTAACGTGATAAACGCGCGTTGGGCTTGCAGCCTTCGAACGAGTGACAACCCTCAAATTCGCACTAACGTTCAACAAGTTTGACAACTTGTGAAACTTTGGTTAGTAACCTCTTGTAATCTTGAGGACCCTGTCAGGGTAATTGGTGATGATGGCCTCCACGTGGAGATCCAGTATTCTCCTGATGTCAGCCTCATTGTCCACTGTCCAAGGCACGAGTCTGATGCCGGCCTTGCGGCAGTTGTCCACCATAGTCTGGTCCACAATCACGAATTCAGGGCTGAGCCATTCAGGCGTGAAATTCAGTTTCCCCATATAGGTATCCCAGTCTGTATCCTTCTTGCCTATAAGATAGGAAAGCTTTACCTGCGGATACTTCTCGTGCATATAGTTCAGCGCCCTGGCATCGAAACACTGGACTACCAGCCTGTCGCCGAGGTTCTTGGACAGAAGCAATTCCATACATTTGTCCACAAACTCATGATACTCAGGCCAGTTCTTGCCTTCGTCCTTGCCCTTCCTGCACTTGATCTCGATATTGTACCTCATCGGGTCCAGACCGTTGGCCTTCACGTAATTCTCTACAGAATCGATCAGCTCAGTAGCGAGCGGCTTGATGGCAGGAGACTGCTCCTTGCCCGGCCAGACAGTGCTTGGACGTTTGCCTACATCGTATTTGGCGATAGTGCTGTAAGGCATCGTGTAGAGATATTCCTTAGGATCCTCGCTCTTCACCTCGCTTCCGTCCGGGCGGGTAGCATAGCGGGAATGGAAATATGCATCGTGAGAAACGACCACCTTTCCGTCCTGACTGATCTGGAGGTCCAGCTCGAGAGTGTTCACGCCCATCTCAGTAGCCTTGGTCATGGACGTGAAAGTGTTTTCAGGCCAGAGACCCGCACCTCCGCGGTGAGCCTGGACGTCCACATAGTCGCTCAGCTTCACGTCGAATTTCCACTCCTTGCCGAAACGGCTGCGGACATTGACAGTCACCACCTTGGCATACTGGTCCGGAGTTGCGGCGAAATAATGGATATTCTTCTTAGGCTTCTTGAATGAAGGGATGTCCTTGCCTTCCTTGGCGTAGAATTCCTCGATTTTCTTGATATAGGTAGGAGAGCAGTCCTGGACCATGGTCATCGGGCCCATGTCCTTGCCGTCCTGCGACCAGGTAACTGTCCACTCAGGGTCATAGTCCCATACATTGGCGATTACTGAATTCGGATGGAATTTGCTCTGGCCCGGTGCAATGATCTCCACCTGGTAGTCGTCGCTCTTGCCGATAGAGTGGTAGAACCAGCTGATTTTCTTGCCTTTGACATTGAAAATCTCATAACCTGCAGGCACACCGTCGCGGCACCAGTCTGCTGACCACCAGGAACCGCAGATGCTCGGCGCATTGTGGTCCATCACGGTAGGGGAGATGGTGTAGTTGTTCATGACGTGGCTGTGTCCGGAAAGAATGTCCACCTTTCTGCCGTCCAGCAGAGCGAGCATCCGGTCAGCATTGATGATGTTTCCATGCCAGCCCGCTATCGGACTGTGCTGGGCAATGAAGATGTGGGTATCCTTCGGAATGTATCTGAGCAGCTGCTCCACAAACTCCAGCACTTGCTCGGAATAACCCTCCTTGTACTGCTTTTCCTTAATGTACATGATGTTGTTCAGACAGATGTACAGGTCCTTGCCCATAAAGAAAGCATAGTTGTGAGGACCGAAATTCTGGAAATAGTCCTTGGCATAATCGCTGAACTGACGCTCTTTGTTGTAATCGTGATTTCCGGTCACTGAATATACAGGGAAACCGATTTCCGCCATTTTCTTCTTGTACTCGGCGAAGCGGTTCGGCAGGTTCTTGTCCCAGCCGAGGTCGCCCAGAACGACTCCTACTACAGGTCCGTTCTCCTTGTATTTGGCACCCTGCGCCTTCAGGTCATTGAACGGAGCGCCGCAGAACTGCCCGAACTGCTCCTTGTTCCTGATCTGAGGGTCAGAAATGGAGAACATCGTGTATCGGGACTGGCTGCCGGTCTTCTTCAAGTCGAAATCGTACTTGGAAGCGTCTGCCTTATGGTAAAACACAGGCGTTCCGGAAGAATAGTCAGCCACGTATCCTGCAGGAGTGACAATGTGAACGAACTCAGCATTGTCGCTGATGTCGAATGAGAATTCTCCCTTTGAATCAGTCCTGGTGAAAGAACTGCCGTCTGTGACGAGGACTCCGCGAAGGCCCTTGCCTCCGCAATGAACTGTGCCGCTCACCCATTTCGCATCCGCATTCGCGAACACGACAGCGAGCATCATCATTGACAATAAAAACTTTTTCATAACTTATTCTGTTGCTTTCTTTTCACTCTTTATCAACATTGCGCAGAGCACGACTCCGATACCTGCGCCGATGGCTACGGTAAGGTTGGCCGCATTCCAGCCCATTGAATTGGCCACACTGCCGACAAATATCTTGGAGCAGATGGCGTCGCCGACGAAGTAGCCGAACAGACCGACAAAACCGGCTGCAGTACCTGCCGCATTCTTAGGGACGAGGTTCAATGCCTGTACTCCGGTGAGCGCTACAGGGCCGTAGATGAAGAAGCCGATAAGGCATAGAGCCACGTAGATGAGCACCTTCTTGAGAGCCGGGCTCATGGCGATATAGTCAGCGCCCACGAACCAGTAGATGAGCACGCCGAACATGCAGGCGAGCATACAGATGACGTTCATCGGAGCGCAGCGGCCCTTGAAGATCTTGGACGTCGCCAGACCGCAGAGAATGGTTCCGAATGCGCCTATCAGGTTGTGCACGGAGAATGCGATCTTGCTTTCCTCAGCGGTCATGATGCCGGTGTTCTGCAGGAAGGTAGGAGACCAGTCGCCGATACCGTAACGTACCATATATACGAAGATGTTGCTGAGCGCCACGATCCACAGCAGCTTGTTCTTGAACACATAGTCCACGAACAGCACCTTGAACGGAAGCTTTTCTCCGGATCCGCTCTTGCTCTTCACTCCGCTGTAGTCGTTTCTGTACTCCTGCACGGAAGGAAGACCGCAGGACTCAGGCGTATCGCGGATTGCCCACCAGCAGAATACCGCTATCAGGATTGCGATCAATGCAGGGAAAATGAAGTTTCCTCTCCACGCCTCCGAAGCGTCAAGCCCGAAAGTCGGGGCGAAGAAGGCGAACAGGCTCACACCGGCAATCGCGAGAAAACCGAGCGAGAAGCTGCCTATAGTGTGGGAAACATTCCAGATGGACATCTTGAAGCTGCGCTCGTTCTGGCTGAACCAGTGAGTCATGATTCGGCCGCAAGGAGGCCAGCCCATACCTGAGAGCCAGCCGACAACCAGCATCAGGAAGAAAATGATCGCAGTGTTCAATGCCGTATTCGCTCCATAAGGAAAAATACCTGTGAGAATCATTGTCAATGCAGACAGAACGAGTCCTACACAGAGGAATTTACGTGAATCGGAACGGTCTGATACACTGCCCATTATAAATTTGCTGAATGCATAGGCAATGGAAACGGCAGACATTGCGAGTCCCACTTTTCCGGCATCGAGGATGCCCTGTCCGATCATGTCAGGCGCTGCGAGAGACAGGTTCTTGCGCACAAGGTAATATCCTGCATAGCCGAGGAAAGCTCCGAGGAACACTTTCCATCTCATCGCATCGAAAACTTTCGGAATCTTTTCCGAAGGAAGCTGCTCCTTTTTCGGAGCAGGCGGGTCAAAAAATCTTGCCATTGATAGATTTAGTTTTAATATGTTTTACAAATTTTCCTGTAGTTCAAGCCATCTCATCTCTTTCTCGTCAAGCAGGGAGGAAACTGTCCCGAAACGCTGCGACGCCTCCTGGACTTTCTCATACTCAAGCGTTCCCGACGAAAGCGCCTGCTCCAGTTCCGCCTTTTCCTTTCCGAGCGAGTCAATGTCCTTCTCCAGCTGTTCCAGCTCTTTCTGCTCCTTCCAGCTGAGCTTCTTCTTAGTGGCGCGTTTGGTGTCAGGTATCGCTGTTGCGGCCTTCTCCTCCTTCTCCTTGGCCCTCGCAAGTGCCTTCTGCTGAGCCTCGTACTCTTTTATATAATCGTGATACTCACTGTATGAACCGATGAAATCCTTTATCTTGCCGTCTCCGCAGAAAATGAACAGATGGTCCACAAGCCTGTCGAGGAAATGCCTGTCGTGCGAGACGATGATGAGGGAACCCTTGAAGTCCTTCAGATATTCCTCCAGCACGTTCAGCGTGACGATGTCCAGGTCATTTGTAGGCTCGTCCAGAATCAGCAGGTTAGGGTTCTGCATCAGGATGGTCAGAAGGTAGAGCCTGCGGCGTTCACCGCCGGACAGCCTCGACACTTTCGTCGTGAACATGTCGTGGCTGAACAGGAACTGGTTCAGCAGACCCATGTCGCTTACCGTCTGCATGACTGTCTGGTCCTCATCGAACTTCATTCCGCTCTGGCGGTAGTATCCGATTTTCAGGGACTCTCCGCGCTCAATCACTCCGCTCAACGTGCCGTTCCCTGAAATGTTCCCGGTCAGCAGATTCAGGAAGGTGGATTTTCCTGTCCCGTTCTTCCCGACAATGCCCACACGCTCGAAACGCTGGAAATTGTAGGTGAAATGGTCCAGGTACACGTCCGGCCCATAGCTGAAGCAGACATCTTTGCAGTCGATTATCTTGCTGCCCAGTCTGGAACCGTTTCCCATCGCATCTAAGCTCACCTTTCCGCTTGTATAGACCTGCTCGGCCCTGTCCTTGAGGTCGTAGAACGCATTGATACGGTATCTTGCCTTTCCCGTCCTCGCGCATGGGGAACTCCTTATCCACTCCAGCTCGCGGCGCAGGATATTGTTCACTTTGGCAGTCTCTGCATTGTAATTGTCGATGCGCTCCTGCCTCTTTTCCAGATAGTTCTCGTAATTTCCCCTGTAGGTATAGACTGCTCCGTGGTCGAGTTCCATCACAGTATTGCACACATTGTCCAGGAAATACCTGTCGTGCGTCACCATCAGCAGGGTGCTGCGCGAATGCCCGAGATAATTCTCGAGGAACTCGATGGCGTCGATGTCCAGATGGTTGGTCGGCTCGTCCATTATGAAGAAGTCCGCCTCGGAAGACAGCATCACTGTCAGCGCCACTCTCTTCACCTCCCCGCCCGAGAGATTCTTCATCAGACTGTCCGGACTGAGTCCGAAACTGGTGATGAACTTCTTGATTCTCAGCTCGTAAGCGAACAAGGCATCATCGTCCAGCCCCTCCGTGAACTGCCTGCTCGACTCCAGAACCTGAGTGAAGATGTCATTGTCCGGAGAGAACGCGAACTCCTGCTCCAGAAAAGCTATCCTGATATGCTTCAGGAACGTGATTTTTCCTCCGGAGTCCGACTTGTCATTCCCCGCGAGTATTCTCAGCAATGTGGATTTGCCTGTTCCGTTCGGTGCAATGAGGGCGATCTTGTCACCCTCATTGATATTGAACCCGATATGCTCGAACAGCACTTTCGGTCCGTAGCTCTTGCTGATGTTTTCTATTTGTAAGTACGATGCCACTGTAAATTCCTCTTCTTATCTGAACAGTTTGTCCACTTCTTTTACCGCTGAAGGCAGGGCGAATACGGCCACCCGGTCATAAGCCTCGATGCGCGTGTCGCCGACTGCTATGAAATAATCATTGCCCCGGATGATGCCACCGATGATGGCATTCTGCGGGAAGTCCGTGTCTTTCAGTGTGTTGCGTGTTATTGCGCTGTCCGGCGCCACGATATACTCAAGAATCTCCGCATCGGTTCCGCTCATGTATTTCACGAAACGAACCTTGTTGCTGAGCGTCATCTTGAAAATCTTGCCGGCAGTGATAAGTTTCTTGTTGATGACGGCATCCACGCCCATCTCCTCAGCCAGGTGGATGTACTCCAGGTTCTCCACTTCCGCGATGGTCCGCTCTACGCCGAATCTCTTGGCCACGACGCAGGCGAGAATGTTCGCCTCGTCATTGTCCGTTACCGCCACGAAGGCGTCGAAGTCCTTGATGCTCTCTTCCAGGAGGAAGTCCGAATCCCGTCCGTCTCCGTTGATTACCTGGACATTGTCATCGGTGTTCTCGCTCACCTCCAGGCATCTCTGCTTGTCCGAATCGATTACCTTGACCGACTCCACGGCCTTGCTGATATTGCTTGCCACCATCTCTCCGATGGCCCCGGCACCGAGAATCATCACATTCTTTATCTCGATATTGCTCTTGCCCAGGAAGTTCATCAGCGGGTCAATGCCCTCTCTCGTGGTGATGATATAGACCAGGTCGTGATACTTGAACTTGGTGTCGTACTTCGGCATTATCGTGTTGTCGTCACGCGAAATAGCCACGACCCTGAATTTGGACCCGAAAGTCACGGCAGCCGCGAACTCGGACACTTTCATGTCGATGATAGGGGAGTCGTCCTCCAGTTTGAAAACCGCCACCTGGAGCTTTCCGCGCGCGAAATCCATAGTCTCCGTAGAGACCGTCCGTTTCAGCAGCGACGCGATCTCACCTGCGGCAATCCTTTCGGGATAGAACATCAGGTCAATGCCCATCTCCGTAAAGAGGTATTTGTTCTCGTACGAGAGGAATTCTTCATTGTCAATGCGGGCGCACACTTTCTTGCAGCCGAGTTTCTTGGCCAGGAGCGCGCTCACGATATTGATGTCCTGCGATGTGCTCGGATTTACGGCAATGAACAGGTCCGCATCTTCCACACCTGCGTTTTTCAGAACATTGATGGATGACAGGTCTCCGGAAATGGTGACCACGTCCGCGCTGCTGCCCAGTTTCGCAAGCCTCTCCTCATCGCAGTCGATAACTGTGATGTCATTGGCCTCGCTGCTGAGCATTTTCGCAAGGTGAGAACCTACCTCACCGGCTCCTTCAATAATTATTGTCATAAATCTACTGTTTTATTCCTGCCCGAAACTGTTTTGCTCCTGCCCGAAATGACGGGCCACAATGCTGAATGTCCTCTTTCCCCGAACCAATGCCATAGGAATTATCCAATGAGGAAAAATTCCCCGCACCACCGGCCTCTCTCCGCTACCGCACCACCGCCTGAGGTATTTGTCAATGTCTTCCGGCCCCGTTCTGACAGCCATTTTCCTGTACTCGGCGTGAGCATTCACCACGGCCTTGAAAAATGACGGCTTCAGTGCAAGCAGATAAGCCGCAGCCGCCGCTCCGTCTATCACCATTCTCCTGAAAATCAGGCATCTTGCTTTGCGGCAGGCCTTTACGGCCAGTTTCTTCAAATCGTGGACATCTGCATTGACCTTGTCGGAAAGTCCTTGCAGGGCGATGGTCCTGGCGAGATTGTTCTCGAGCATCAGCAGGTTGTTCCGGTAGTTCAGCTTCAGTTTCCACGGCGAAGTCTGAGGCAATGTCCCACCTCCCAAGTGGTAAACCGTCGATTCCGGAACTATGCGTATCCGGTATCCGTTCAGCTGGAGCCGCCAGCACAGGTCGATTTCCTCCATGTGCGCGAAGAACCTGTCGTCGAGTCCGCCGAGTTCCCGGAAAAGTGAACTGCGTATCATCAGGCATGCCCCTGTAGCCCAGAATACATCGGCAGGGGAGTCGTACTGTCCCTCGTCCTTCTCGACCATATTCATGATTCTGCCTCGGCACAGCGGAAATCCGAAACTGTCCAGATAACCTCCGGCTGCCCCCGCGTACTCGAACATGTCCCTTTCGTACCAGGAATGAAGCTTCGGCGCGCAGGCCCCGACTTCAGGGTTCCGGTCCAATGTCTCCGTCAATGGCTGTATCCAGCCGTCCTGAACTTCTATGTCCGAATTTATCAGCACGTAGTACTTGGTCTCTATCATAGACAAGGCCCTGTTGTAACCGCCTGTAAATCCGTAGTTCTTGTCCAGAGTTATTCTTCTGACCTCAGGGAATTTTTCCGCCATCATCTCCATGGAACCATCCGTCGAAGCGCTGTCGGCCACGACAAGTTCCGCATCCGTTCCCTCTAGAGAATGGAGTATGCCCGGAACGAACTTTTCGAGATAACCCTTTGTGTTCCAGTTAAGTATGACGACGGCTGTTTTCATCGTGAAGCCTATTTCTCGTGGCAGTGGCACTCATGGTGACCTTCGCCCTCATCGTGATGGCAATGGCACTCGTGTTCTCCCTCGTGTTCTCCGTCGTGATGACAGTGGCACTCTTGTTCTCCCTCGTGGTGACAGTGACACTCGTGTTCGCCGTCATGCTCTCCGCCGTGGCAGCACTCGTGGCCCTCTTCGTGTCCCTTGCCGTGGCAGCATCCGCCGTTGCCGTGATGTCCGCAGCATCCGCCTTCCTTAGGCAGGAACTCGCCGTGAAGACCTTCTGTCAGCTCCTTCTCGGTAGCATCCCTTACAGAAACCACTTTTCCCTTGAAATTCAATGTCTTGCCCGCCATCGGGTCATTGAAGTCCATCGTAACCTTGTCCTCGTGGATAGAGTCGATCTTGCCTCTGACCACCATGCCGGCACTGTTCAGCAGCGGAATGTATCTGCCTACCTGGAGCAGTTCCTCCATCAGCACGCCTTCCACTTCAAAAGTGGATTTGTCAATATCGATTTTCTTCTTAGGGTCGTACTCGCCATATCCGTCTTCAGGAGCCAATGTAAATGCGAATTCCGCCTCAGGCTCAAGTCCTTCCAATGCCTCTTCAAATTTGGGCAGAAGCATATTCTCTCCGTGTATATAGTCGAGCGGACCGGTCGTGTCAGTCGTCTTGTCCACTACCTTTCCGTCCACAGTAAGCTCATATTCCAGCTCCACCACTTTATCCTTCGTTACTATCATATCATTAAAGTTTAAAACCGAGTTTTTCACAATACCTTGCGAAGGTACGGAAAAAACTCGGATTTTTGAAGTCATTTACGCCTTTGGGCGAGCTGATTGTCAGTATTTCACTATTTCAGAAATCGCGCTCTGCGCATTGTGCTTGTCAAGAGCCGTGACGAAATATTTGCCCTTCGTGCTCAGACTGTACGACAGTTCAGTTACGGTATCGAGCAATGTGGCCTTCTGCTTGTCTCCGTTGCTCTTGTAAACTGCATAGTAGGCAGCTCCATCTACCTTGTCCCAGTTAAGCGTGCCTCCTGAAACCACTACATTGGCAGGAGCGGAAGGCAAAGCATCCACGCCTGTTCCTCCAAGATGAGGAATGAGTGCCTTGGTCTTGAATGAGTTGCTTATCACAGTCTGCACGCTCTTGGGATTCTTGGAAAGTGTGCTCGTGTTGTAGAACACATGTCCATAGCAATTTGCCTTTCTTCCCGCAAGATTGAACTGCGTAGTAAGCTCATCAGCAGACTCATAGCCTGCACTGTTCTCTTTAAAGCCGCTGAGGCTGTGTCCGACCATGAACGGTACTTTAGAAACATTCGATGCCCACCAGTCAAGTCTCGGAGTATAGTAGTCCGGCTTGGCTTTTGTGGACCAGTAGAGCTGTGGGAATACCGCATCTATCAGTTTTGCGGCGCAGACCTTAGGAACGTCGATATACTGGTTGTTGAAGTTGTTGTCGTAGTTTCCCTGAGGTCCGATGGTGAATGCCACTTCCGGATTTACGGACATAATCGTGCTCTTCACCAGCTTTACCATTTCGAAAATATTTCCGCGTCTGAAATCCTGGATGGAACTGTGTCCTGAGCCGTATTTCTTGAAATCCTCCTCATCATCCAGGCTGGAGACGGAAGGGTAGAAATAATCGTCCATATGGATACCGTCCACATCGAATTTCGTGACGATCTCCTTCACGATATCCGCGATTCTCTGTCTGACTTCAGGCAGGGCCGGATTGTAAACCCACATTTTATCGTATTTCTTGACCCAGCCTTCAGGTATTTTCGGGTCCAGCCCTTCGCTGAAATAACTCGGGGTGCTGACTCTGTACGGATTCAGCCATGCGTGGAATTCGATACCGCGTTTATGGGCCTCGCTGATCAGGAAATTCATCAGGTCATATCCCGGATCCTTCCCGGCAACTCCGGTGATGGAGCGGCTCCACGGCTCGTAGGCAGACTCATAATAAGCATCCGCCATGCCGCGTATCTGGAAGAATACGGCATTGATACCCAGCCGTTTGTACATATCCAGATATGAAATGTACAGTGCTTTCTGGCTGGCTTCGTCGTGTTTGCCGGAAGGCCAGTCGATGCCCCACACTGTAGCCATCCACGCTCCTCTGAGCTGTGGGGCCGGCAGTACAGGCTTTTCGGTAACTACTTCAGGTTTCTCCGGATCTTTGTTTCCTCCGCCCGGTCTTTCAGGCTCCGCCCTCTTTTCATTGCAGGCAGCCGCCAGGACGACGGCTGCTGCATAAACAAGATGTTTCAGTTTCATTAGTCTTCTTCTTTCTTGATTCCGAACTCAGTAATCACGAATCCGGTATTCATACGATATCCAAAGATAATGAGTTTTTCGTCATTTCCATTGCTGTCCTTGACAATATGGTAATTTGTGGATATTCCAGGAGCAGTGTTGCCTGAATCTCCGCCGATGATTGCAGAGTAGTCAGGATTATGGGATTCTGCTGCCTTGAAGTTTTCCATAGCCTCTTCCGCATTCGCTCCCTTGGTAAGGTTATAGACGTTCAGAACCGGAGTTACCTTACTTGCGCTTCCGAATTTCGCAACACATGCCATGAGGTATCTCTCCTGGTTGAATGTGAACATTCTGGCAGCTACGGATTCTTTAGGAAGAATATTGTCGTCCAACGGCAATGACGCCCCGCCAGGGGTGACGTTCTCGTCTGTCAATGTTACAGGAAGGCGGAGTCCGCTCCACAGATACTTGTCGGTATCCTCGATCCTATAGACATATGTGTTGGCTGTAGCATTCGCGTTGCTTGCGAGAACCGTCGGCTCGCTGGTGGTCTTGTGGCCGGATACTTTGATTCTGATGAAATCCTTGGAACCGCTCGAACCGAAGAATATGTATCCGTCGCCGTTCTTGTCAATGTTGGCGGAAAGCATGTCTCCGTGTCTTGCATCGGCACCCGGAATATTTGTAAAGTTTCCGATTACCTCTGGCTTTGATGAAGGCGTTTCATAGTAGTAAATCTTCAATGGCGATACGGCGGCACCTGAAAGGGACGCAATGTAGATATGTCCGTTTGCGAGGAAACCGCAGTTTACAGGGAAGGTTCCGCCCTCAACTCCTGTCATATCAAGCTCTTGCGGCTCAATCTTGCCGGCCTTGAGATCTTCATATTTCAGAACATAAGGAGGAGTCCTTTTTACTATAAGCACGAGCTCGCCGTCGAAGTCGGCACATCTGGAAACACTTCCGGTTCCTCCAGGTATCTTGGAGGCATCCAGGAACTTGTATTCAACAGGATTTTCAAAGTCGGCTCCATAAACAGGGATACGGCGCTTGATGGTCATGAAATAGTCAGTGTATCTCTGATGGTTCTGGATTCTGATGACCTGAGTCTTGCTTGCGATGCCTTCCTCCATGGAGTAGTCATAAACTGTTTCCGTGATTTCAGCACCTTCAGATACAGTGGCTTCTACGCGGAGCTTGTCGAAAGGAGAGTCCTTGTCCAGTTTCGGGAATGTGATTTCCTTCTTGTCCTGGTTTATGGTACCTTCCACGACAGTGTTTCCGTCTGCACCTGCATTGAGAATCTTGATGGATATAAGTTGTGTCTCATACGGGTACACCTTGTTCTCAGGCAGTTTTTCCTCACAGGAAACCAGCATTGACGCTCCTGCAAGCAATACGCCTATCTTGAATATGAGATTTTTCATAATCTGTTCAGTGTTAAATGATTATAATTCGGTAGGCCATCCCTCAGTCTGAGTGAGCTTGTAACCTCTCATTTCATAGTCGCTGATCTGGTTCTTGCCGATCGGGCAGAGATAAGGGTTTACATTAGGGAGGTCCAGATATGGCTGTCTGCCGAGTGTCTGAGGAGAGTAGAAGAATCCGTTGATGGATGCTCCGTTCTTTCCGTCATAGACAACTTCCTTGCCGGCAGCATTGACTACACGGATTTTCTTGATATTCTCAGCCTTGAGCTCTTCCGGAAGATCTGACTGGAAGTTTACCCAAGTGCCCATAAGCAGGTCAGGTCTTGCGTCTGTGTCCATGTACTCGAGCTTGCCCCATCTCCTGAGGTCGATGATTCTGGAGAACTCGAATGCGAATTCCATTCTGCGCTCGCGTCTGATTTCCCAGAGCAGAGGAGAGACTGTAGCGTCTCTTGAAGGGTCCGCGTTCAATGAAGCCAGGTCCATGGCAGCTGTTTTGGTTACGCCCAGCTTCGTGGCTTCCGCTGCGATAGGACGATTTCTTATGGCATTGATACTTAAGTCAATGTCAGCCTGAGAGACACTTCCTTCGCCGAGATCAGCAAGCTCCGCCTTGGCCTCGATCCAGTTCAGGAGAACTTCTGAATATCTGAGGACAGGGTAGCCTGTGACGTTCTTTTCTCCCTGGAATTCCGGAGCAGGTGAAGCGCCCTCTTCATCCAGATATTTGAGAGCTGAACGAGGAATGAACTTGGTGACATACAGATACGCTGACTTGTTCTTAGGGGTAACCTTGTTGAAGAATGTGCCTTCGAATCTCGGGTCACGTGTCTTGAGCAATGTGCTCAATGAGAAATCCTTCGCATCGCCCAATGTAGATGTCTGCCAGTCCTTGCCGTCAGTACAGATGAATGACTTGATGAGGTCGAGAGTAGGTCCGATGTCGGTAGGCTCGTTGGCGTTGCAATATGAAGCCACACAATGAGTTATGCTCTGGGATGCATTGTATTTCCTGTAAAGGATACACTCTTTGCTTGTAGTGAGGTCTTCCGAGCCGAACAGGTTGCGGAATTCTTCCACAATGGCGAATTTGCCGCTGCTGATCACCTTGTCCGCAGCCTCGGTCGCGAGGTTGAAGAATTTCTTGGCGCGGGCTTCGTCCTTGTAATAGTATTTCTGCCAGCTTCCTTCATAGAGAGCCCATCTGCTGACAAGAGCCGAGACTACATATCTGTTCACGTTTCTGGTGCCGTCGTTGAGGCGTACGTTCTCCATTGCGAACTTGAAGTCGTCATAGACGTGGTCCATCACCTCGTTGCGCGGAGTCCTGTCCTTATAGAGTTCGTCCAGCTGGGTGTTCAACGGTGCGAAATCATAGTAAGGAACGTCTCCGAAGACATTGACAAGTCTCGCATATTCGAGGGCTCTGAAGAATCTTGCAATCGCGAACCAATGGTTGTACTGCTCTTCATTCAGTACGTCTTTCATGCGTTCCTGAATCCTGTCGGACATGATATTGGCCTTTCTTACCCATGCGAAATTCCATGTAGGGCCGGTATATTCGCTCTGCCATTCACCGAGGTCGAGGCTTGTGCTTTCCTTGCTTATCGGCACTGTTCTGGTGAACTGGGCCTGGGAGGAAAGTCTTACTACGTCATCGCTGAACGCGTAGTTGTTGCCCGGAGCATATGCTGTGGTCCAGCCGACACCATATCCCGGGAAGAAGTGTCCATTGAAAGAGTTGGCATACAGCCTGACGCTTTCTTCGCTTTGCCAATAACTGTCATCCTCTGCAGTTGTCAGAGAAGGACGGTCGAGCACTTCGCAGCTTCCGAAAAGGATTGCGAGAGTTGACAATGTATATAATAATCTGAATTTCATTGTATTGTATGCATTAGAATGATAACTGTACACCGAATGAGACTGATTTGAATACAGGTGTTCCTGTACCGGTACGTCCCAGGTTGTAATTGTTTGAATCTGTGAACATCGAGTAACCTGAAATTGCTTCAGGGTCGATAGGCAGTCCTCTGAGGTGGTCGAAGGTGAAGAAGTTTTCGAGGGAAACATATACCCTTGCCTTGCTTATCTTCGCTTTTGAGAGAACTTTGGTCGGTACTGAATAGCCCAATGTGATGTTCTTGATTCTCAGATAGGCCATGTTCAGGAGGTACCTGCTCTGAACCTGCATTCCGAAACCGGAGTCAGCACCGCCGAGGTTCCATGCACGTGGATAGAATGCGTCGGTATTGTCCTCTGTCCAGTAGTCTTTTGTGAATGTCTTAGGCAGACCGCCGTCCTTGGCATGGTAGCCAGGAATTGCAAGCTGTCCTTTACCCCAGATTTTTCTCTGTCCGATGCCCTGGAAGAAGATGGAGAAGTCCACGCCTTTCCAGTCTGCGCCGAGACGGAAACCGTATTCGTAGCGAGGTGTTGTGTTTCCGATAACTACGCGGTCACCAGGATTGCCGTTCGTGCCCTCACCAGGAGTGATGTATCCGTCGCCGTCCACATCCACGAATTTCACGTCGCCAGGTGCGAAAATGAGTTTGTCGCTATTCTCGAACTGCACCTGATATACAGGGTATTTCGCTGTCTGTCTGTGGGTTGTGCGGGCTGTGCCGTTGTAGATGACAGTTATCTTCTCTATCTGTCCGTCTGAGCCATAGACGAAATCGTCTTTCTGGAACAGTCTGTCGGTAACATAACCGTAGATGTCACCATAGCGTCTGCCGGTAGAGTAAGCGTTTGAGAGAAGCCTGTTCTCCCAAGGTGTAGCCCAGTCAGCACCTTTGGTGATGTCCGTGACAGCATCTGACAATGTGGCCATACCATTGATGCCCAAGCCGTTGCTGAATCTGAATCCCCAGTCGAGAGCGATTTCCCAGCCGCGTGTGCGGAGGCTTCCGTAGTTGCCTTTAGGTGCGGTTGTTCCCAATGTGGCAGGAAGACTCTCACCCGGAATAATCATATCTTTCGTGTCTCTCTGGAACCAGTCGAATGTTATACCGATCTGATTCTTCCAGAATCTGAGGTCGGCTCCGAAGTCCAGAGTCTCGATTCTCTGCCAGGTTATGTCGTAGTCCACCAGTGTCGGTGTGCCGTACTGTGTGACCTTGTTTCCTGAGCCGTCAAGCCAGTTTGACTGGGACTGTGAAAGGGTAGAGACATAGAGCGTATTGGCTACAGACTGGTCTCCGATACTTCCCCATGATGCCCTGATCTTACCGAAGGAGAGCACAGGCTCGATGCGTTTCATGAATTTCTCATTGGTGAAAATCCAACCTCCTGAGAATGAAGGGAAGGTCTGCCATCTGAGGTGCGTAGGGAATTTGGAAGAACCGTCGCGGCGGATATTGGCCTCGATGAAATAGCGGTTGCCGAATGCGTAGTTGATACGTCCGAAGAAGCCAAGCTGTGCATCCCAGTTGGTGTTTCCATCTACGAACTGGTCGCCGGTAGCTGTCTTGAACTGAGGGTTCGACAGGTTCATCAGGTCAGTCCTGCGTGCAGATACGGACTCCCATTTTGTAGCTACCCTGTTAAGACCTGCCATAACCTTGAAGTCGTGCTGTCCGCCTGCTCCGAACTGGCGGTGATAGGTGGTGTAGGCATTGACAGTGTTGGTAGAACTTGCGTATCTGTATCTCTTGATGTCTGTTGCTGTTGCATTGGAGAAATACTTCTGTACAGGGAAGCAGTATCCCGGCATTGCACCGTCAGCAGCTGCATCCACAACTTCTCCGAGCCCGTTGACATAGATTCTGCTGCCGTCTTCCGCGAACCACTCGGTAGGTGCATACCACATCTGGCCGCCTTCGAATTCAGGTGTTGATGTGTTTTCTTCCTGTGTCCTGTGGTCGTAGGTGTAGTCGAACTTCACATCCCAGTGCCTGGTGATGTTAACAGTCGCTCCGAGATTGACATTGATATATTTGTTCCTGAGGTTGTTGGTATTGGCAGCGCCTATCTCGTATGATGCCTCACGAAGGTTGTTTCCGTTTTCCTTGACCCCGATAGGGAAGAGCGGGCTCCATCTGTAGAGGTAAAGCCATGGGTCGGCTGTCGTGGTGCCCATTCCCGGATATCTCTTGTTCCTGTCTGAGAATATGGAACTTGCGCGGAGGCTGAGGTATTTGTTGATGTTAGAAGTGAGGCTGATGGATGAGTTGTATCTCGTGAAGTCATCATGCTTTGCTGTTCTGGACATACCGCTCTGCTTGAGGTAGCCGAGACCTATATTATAAGAGGTCTTGCCTGAGGTGCCGCTTACGGACAGGTTGTGTGTCTGGCTTGGTGCCCAGTCGCGTATCATTGCATCAGCACCGTCATAGACGCGGTAACCATATTTGTTTACACCGTCATAGTACCAGTCACGTCCATATACTACCGGGTCGCCGTTCTTGACTTTTCCGCCATAGAGCTTCTGCCACTCGACAGCCTTTTCATAACTCTCAGGACTGATTCTCCAGAAACCTCCGGCAGGCATTGCAGCACCCATGTTCGTATGTGCGTCGAGTGTATATTTCAATGCTTCGAGACCTCCGAATTCGATAGGTTTCGCTCTGTTCTGCCAAGAGAAGTTGTCAGAATATGTCACTTCGAGTTTCTCTTTTCCGACACCTGTCTTGGATGTGATGAGGATGACACCGAATGCAGCTTTCGCACCGTAGATGGAGGCAGCTGCCGCATCCTTCAGTACTGAAATGGACTGGATGTCGTCCGGGTTCACCATCTGGATACTTGGAATTTCCACATTGTCCAGAAGAATCAGAGGGCTGTTGTTTCCGGAGATGGAACCTATCTGTCCACGGATATTGATGATAGGGTCTGAACCTACTTCACCGGTAGGGATTCTGATATTCACGCCTGGAACTGAACCCTGAAGTCCACGTCCTACGTCCGCTATAGGTCTGCTGTCCAATGTCTTCTGTACATCGACCACTGCTACTGAGCCTGTGAGGCTAGCTCTTTTCTGGCTACCGTATCCGACAACTACCACTTCAGAGAGCAGTTCGCTGTCTTCTTCCAATGTCACTTTCAAATTGGCGGTCGCCTTCACTTCTTTGGAAATGAAACCGATGGAAGATACTTCCAATATGGCTCCGTCGTTTACTGTTATGGTGAACCGGCCGTTCGAATCGGTGAATACACCGTTCATCGAGCCTTTCTCCACAATGCTTGCTCCTGCGAGAGGTTCTCCTTTGGAGTCAAACACTTTTCCTGAAATCTCCACTTTGCGGGATTGGGCGGATGTGCTGGCAGAAATTGACGTTACTGCCGATGCGAAGCAGTCGGCTCCGCTCAGGGGTAAAATCGTCAAAGCGGCCAATGCTGATAAGAAACAAGTCCTCCTTGTTTCGTGCCGTCTATGATCTTTAGTCATAAGTTGTTGGTTATTAGAAATTATGTATTAGTCATCTGCATAAAAACCGATGATTTGGCTAAGTTAAAACATTTTAATATAAAAACCAAACACCAAAAAATGTTAAATTTGTATTTGGGATGTATATATTTATAGGAGATTGTTATGACAGATGAGACAGTGGCCCTGCTGCGGGGATGGGCAGAGAAATACAATGACGCCTGCTACTTTCAGGAGGACCCGATAATATTTCCGAAGCGGTTCGTGTCAATGCTCAGTAGCGGCAGCAGCTGCCTTGCCGATGTGGAAATCGCCGCTGTATTCGCAGCGCATTTCGCGTGGGGGAGAAGGTCAATGATAGTGCGCGACTGCCATCGCCTGTTCGATGAAATGGACTGGAAACCATACGATTACGTGATGCGCGGACAGTGGAGGGACGAACCGGTCAGCATACACAGAACCGTCAAATGGTCTGAAGTCGCTGCAATATGCGCGAGACTGAAAGACCTCTATTCGGAACGCGAAAGTCTTGAAACATTGACAATTCCCCAGTTCCGGACATTGGTCTTCGGGCAGAAGGAAGACAAGAAGGCGCCGAACAAGAAGATCAATATGATGCGGCGCTGGATGGTCCGGAATGACGGCAGAGTGGACCTCGGAGTCTGGAAGAACATTGACCCGCAGACATTGCTGATTCCTCTGGATGTGCACGTGTATCAGCAGGCCTCGGAACTTGGCCTGACCGCCCGTAAACAGAAGGACATCACTACGGTAGAGGAAATCACGGACGCCTTCAGGGACATTTTCCCTGGCGACCCGTGCAAAGGTGATTTCGCGCTTTTCGGTTACGGAATCGACAAGTAAACAGTTAATAACGCAAAGCTATGCCACAAATGTATGTAATATCAGGATGCAATGGAGCCGGCAAGACGACAGCCTCCTATTCATTGCTCCCGGAGATGCTCAAATGCAGCCAGTTCGTGAATTCAGACGAATTCGCCAAGAGCCTTTCGCCATTCAGTCCGGATGCTGCATCGATTCAGGCCGGCAAACTCATGTTGCTGAAAATGAACTACTTGTTCAAGCGTGGCGAAGACTTTGCGATAGAGACGACATTGGCCACACGCAGTCTCAAGAGGACTATCACCTACGCGCACGAGCAAGGGTACAGTGTCACGATTCTGTATTTCTGGCTGAATTCTCCTGAACTTGCCGTGGAGAGAGTCCGCGCAAGGGTTGCGGCAGGCGGGCACAACATTCCGGAGCAGGTGATACGGAGAAGATATACTGCCGGACTGCATTATTTTTTCAATGTTTACAGAGCATTGGCCGACAGATGGATACTTGCGGACAATTCCAAGATACCTTTCAAGGTGGTCGCGGAGGGCTGGAAGGGCATTCTCAATATAAAAGACGAAGAAATCTACAGTACGATAGAAAAGAAGGCCGCAGAGGCCCAAAACTATTTCGACAATGATAGCAAATAAGGAATATTATTATAACACATTCAAGGTCAATGACATTGACCTGAAATCTCTTGTGACGACGGCACTCTCGCACGGCGGGGACTACTGCGACCTGTATTTCGAGAACACCTCGGACCAGGTCTATCAGCTCATGGACGGGAAGGTTACGTCAGGCGGTCTCAACATCGATTACGGTGTGGGAATCAGGGTGTTGTGCGGTGAAAAGACCGGTTATGCCTACTCTGAAAGTACGGAACGGAAAGATATGGAAGCGGCTGCGCTTGCGGCCTCGGCTATTTCGCAGGGCTCTGCTGTCACGCCACGTGAAACCAGAAGCGTGGGGGCCACGTACACTTCCCAACAGAACAATGGCGGCCGTCTCGTCAGGAGGCTTTATCCGGGACATCCGAACCCGGCGGCGGACCGTTATCCGATATTGAAAGACTGGAGGGAAGAGAGCCCGTCCGTGGTCGTGGGATATCTCGACCGTCTGGAAAAGGCCATCAAGGCGAAGGACAGCAGGATAGTGAGCATAATGTGCTTTCTGAGCAGTCAGACAAGCGATTATATGATGTACAATTCTTTTGGTGAACTCAAATACGAGACTCGTCCGCTGACCACCGTTTCCGCCATGATTGTGGCTGACAACGGAAAGCGGCGTATAAAGAGAAATGACTCCATCAGTCTTCGAAAGGGCGCGGAGATGCTTACAGATGAAGTGATGGAAGAACTTGCGGCCAGTCTGACGGACGGCATTGACAGTGCCTTCGAGGCAAGCCGTCCTGAGGGCGGGCAGATGCAGGTGGTGATGGGGGCGGGTGCTTCTGGCATTCTGCTTCACGAGGCCATGGGACACGCTTTCGAGGCTGATTTCAACAGAAAGGGCCAGTCCATCTTCTCTGACAAGATGGGGAAGCGGATTTGTCCGGAAGGAATAAATATCGTTGATGACGCGACCATCCGAGGTAACCGCGGCTCCCTGAATTTCGATGATGAGGGCGTGCCTGGACAGAGGACAATGATGGTCGAGAACGGAGAGCTGACCTCATATCTGCATGACAGGATCAGCGCTAAGTACTACGGCGTGGCCCCGACCGGCAACGGACGACGTGAAAATTTCCGTTCAAGTCCGATTCCGAGAATGCGCGCGACCTATATGGAAAATGGCAATGCCGACCCGGAAAGCATCATTGCTTCGGTTTCTAAAGGCATCTATGTCAATGAGTTCAGCAACGGGCAGGTGAAAATCGGCGAAGGTGATTTCACGTTCTTCGTGCAGAGCGGCTTCCTGATAGAAAACGGAAGGCTTACCAGACCTGTCAATGATGTCAATGTCATCGGCAACGGACCCCAGGCGTTGAAAGATATTGTAGCTGTGGGCAATGACTGCAAGCTGAAGGATGCCGCATGGACTTGCGGAAAAGGTCAGTCAGTGCCGGTTTCGTGCGGTATGCCGACGGTGCTCGTGAACAATCTGATAGTGGGAGGAGTGGCAGATGAATAAGGAATTCGAGATGAAAGAAAGTTTGGACTTCGCGATCAGTGGTGCGGAGATAGAAATAGCGGACAAAAGCGTGCTGATGGCCCTGGATGCGGGTGCTTCAGCGGTGATGGTGTCATTGGACAAGGCGAAAACCGAGATTTATGCCTTGCTGGACGGGGAGATTGACAATATCAGGCAGACTGGAGACAGGTCATTGACCTTCAACATCTACGCTGACGGGAAATACGGCACTTTTTCCACGAACAGGTTTGAGGAGGAGAGTCTCCGCGATTTCCTCTGCAAGGCAGTCGAGACAGTGAGAATGCTGGTGGCTGATCCGTTCCGTGGATTGCCGGACAAGAAGGACCTTGCCACGGATGCTGTCAATGGTGATGAAATGGGGCTGTGCTGGTATGGTTATGATTCAGTTTCCCGCGATGAAAAATTGGAGATGGCAAAACGTGTCTCCGTGTTCGGGGAGTTCTCTGCACCGTCTCCTGACAGGAATTGGCGTGTGGTATCCGAGGAGGTGGAATATAACAACACATTGTCAGACACATACTTGACAAGTTCTGACGGATGCCGTTGCCGCCAGACGGAGACTTCATTTGAGGTGAGCAGCCAGGTTACTGTCGAGGACAATGACGGGAACAAATACACCGGCCTGTGGTGGGACTACGGTGTCAGTCCGGAGAAGGTGCTGGCTTCAGAATGCGGGAGAAAAGCTGTCGAAATGGCCGTGATGCAGATCGCTCCTGTCAATGCGGACAAGGGAAAATACACGATGGTGGTTTCACGTCTGGTTTCAGGCCGCCTTCTCCAGCCGGTGCTCAATGCGTTGAGCAGTCTGTCCGTCTATCAGAAGTCTTCATTCTTGGTGGATGCGCTGGGTAAGCAGGTCTTCAGCAAAGGCTTGAATGTGATGGATATGCCTCTGGAAAAGGGCAAGAGCGGGGCAATCCTGTTCGAGACCGACGGGCGTGCCTGCAGGAACCGTGAAATTATCTCTGACGGCGTGGTGAAGGAGAATTTCACGAGCATATACATGTCCAGGAAGCTTGGCATTCCGCCGACTTCCAGCTGCCCTAACCGCCCTGTCCTGCTGCCGTTTGTCTCCGAAGAACTGCTTGGTGGGGAGCATGGTGGTGAGCTTGGTGTTGAGCGTAGTGGTGGACATTGTGGAGTTAGTGGTGATGGACGTGACGCCTCCAGGCTTGGTGCTGATTGTGGTGAAGTGAGTGGCTCCGGTCTTGGTGGCGATTGTGGTGCTGTGAGTGGTGCTGTGAGTGGTGGTGAGCGTGGAACTGGGCTTGGTGTTGTGAATGGTGGTGGTCGTGGAGTTGATCGTGGTGAAGTGAGTGGTGCTGGGTTCGGTGCTGTGAATGGTGGTGAGCGTGGAGCTGAGCTTTGCGTTGTGAATGGTGGTGGTCGTGGAACAGAACTCGCTGGTGGACTTGGCGCAGAGCGTGGTGTTGAGCGTGGTGTTGCGAGTGGTGACGGACGTGGAGTTGAGCGTGGTGAAATGAGTGGTGCTGGGTTCGGTGCTGTGAATGGTGGTGAACGTGGAGTTGAGCGTGGTGAAGTGAGTGGCTCCGGTCTTGGTGGTGATTGTGGTGAAGTGAGTGGTGCTGGGTTCGGTGCTGTAAGTGGTGGCGAGCGTGGAGCTGAGCTTGGTGCTGTGAATGGTGGTGGTCGTGGAACAGAACTCGCTGGTGGACTTGGCGCTGAATATGGACTGAAGGCGGACTCGTTTGTAAATGAGATCGCGCAGCGGGATATCCTGGACCTCTGCGGAAGCGGCATCCTGGTCACGGACTTCAACGGCGGCAACTGCAACAGCGCCACCGGCGACTTCTCCTACGGCGTTTCCGGCTTCCTTTTCGAGAACGGCAAGATAACCTCGCCGATCGACAGCATGCTCATAACCGGCAGCATGACAGACCTCTGGAGCAATCTCCTTGCCGCCGGCTCCGACCCGGTCCCTGGAATGAGCCGTCAGGTCCCGACCCTCGCCTTCAGAGACGTCACCTTCAATGCATAGAACCATAAAGTGTGAAAATCTCGGCAGCGCGATTCGTCCGTAAAACCCCGCCTTTTCACGGACAAACTGTAGATTCTCGGTCAACCAATATCTTCAACGCGTAAAACCGGAAAGTGTGAAAATTACCCGTAAATCATCACGGAAAATGTGAAATTTATGAGGGTTTTTAGTGCGGATTATGTGAAAATAATTATCTTTGTGCCTGTAAATAAAGATTTTAGATATGGATAATCTGCTTAAGAGGAAGGTCGATGACTATTTGAAGACATGGAAAAACAATCCTGATAGGAAACCTCTGATTGTCAAGGGTGCTCGTCAGATTGGAAAGACGCGATCTATCGAATGGTTTGCGTATCATAACTATAAGAATGTCATCCAAATCAATTTTGTTGAACAACCTAAATTCAAGAATATCTTTGAGGATGGATTTGAAGTTGATACCATCCTTAAGAACATATCGTTTCTGAATCCTGAACTTGAGTTTATTCCAGGTGATACGCTTTTCTTCTTTGATGAACTCCAAGCCTGCCCTAATTGTGCTACTTCATTGAAATTCTTTAAATTAGATGGACGCTTTGACGTTATCTGCTCCGGCTCGCTAATGGGAATCAATTACCGGGAAATAGAGTCCAACAGCGTAGGCTACAAAGAAGACTATGAAATGCATTCTATGGATTTCGAAGAGTTCCTTTGGGCTAAGGGCTATACGGACGATTTTGTTGAGGATCTCTATCGACACATGCTTGAGTGTAAGCCACTCCCTGAATTGCAGATGGATGTCCTTTTTGAACTCTTCCGGGACTATGCTACTATCGGAGGTATGCCTGAAGTCGTAAATACATATGTACGGAACAAGAACTTCAGCGGGACATATGCTATTCAGAAGCAGTTACTGAAGGATTATGAAGAGGATATTACCAAATATGCGGCGGGACTGGACAAGGCAAAGGTTAAGGCTGTCTATAATCATATCTCCACATTTCTGTCCAAGGAAAACAAACGTTTTCAAATTACCAAAATTGCAAAGAATGCAAGAAATAGGGATTATATAGGTTGCGTGGAATGGCTTGCTGATGCTGGTGTTATAAATGTCTGCTATTGTCTAAATCGTCCGGAGCTTCCTCTTAAAGGGAATTATGATCCTAAACTATACAAGATTTATTATAGGGACACTGGACTTTTGATAGCATCACTCGATGAGGAATCGCAGGAAGATTTGAGGGCCAATAAAAACCTTGGCACATATAAGGGTGCCATATATGAAAACATTGTCGGAGATATGCTGGTAAAGCAAGGGTACGACCTCTACTATTACAGCTGCGACAGACCAGCCATTGAGATGGACTTCTTTGTAAGAGATGCAGATTCTCTTATCCCTGTGGAGGTCAAGGCTAAGGATAACGCGACAATATCATTGAATAATCTGTTGAAAGATGATAAATATCCCGATGTGAAATATGGCATTAAACTATGTTATAAGAACATTGGTTTTAATGGTACGTTCTATACATTCCCATACTTCTTGACATTCCTCTTGAAAAGATTTATTGCAGAAAGGGTAAGATGACCATCGGCAACGCGATTCGTCCGTAAAACCCCGCCTTTTTACGGATGAATTGTCATTTTGACTTACTTGTCCGTAAAACACCCCCATTCTCCGGACAAATTACTTTATATTCTACAAATTGGCATTATTTGTGGAGTGTGTAGAGCGTTAAATAAACTGTTCCTATGAATGTTAAGACATATTCAGAAAAAGAGAGACGCTGCAATGCGAGTTTTCTGTCAGCTGGCCCATATTGGCACGCATATACTTCTGGAAAAGAAACGCCGTTGCTATTCTCTTGTACTCAAGACTTTGCATTTGCCATGAATGTCGTGGCCCAAGCATCAAACGAGTTCAAAGGTGTAACAATCCTCGCCTTTGAAATATTGAACAATCATTTTCATTTCGTGTTGTCCGCAGAAGAATCGGAAATATTGGAATTCTGGAACTATTGCCGCAGGCGAATAGGGCGGTTCTTTCCGTCTGCAAAAGGCATTGACTTGTCACTGAGGCAGATAGAAGTCCTCTCGTCATTGCGCAACTGTATCATTTACACAAATCGGAACGGATATCTTGCTGATCCTTCTTATACACCGTTCAGTTATCCTTGGGGAACGGGAAGATGCTATTTTCTTGATGCTCCAAGTGGAGTCAAGTTCTCTGAAATGAAGTTTGATGATAGAAGACGAATCCTTCGAAGCCGTTTCCCCGGATTGCCGAATGACTGGGTGATTGTCAATGACTATGTTTCTCCATTTTCGTATTGCGCAGTCAAGTTTGGCATGGCTATGTTCCGAGATGCGCATCACTATTTTGCGATGCTCAGCAAGGGGGTAGAGTCATACTTTGAGTTTGCTGCTGAACTGGATGATGGCGAGTTTCTTACGGATGCTGAACTGTTTATGCAGATAATGAAGTGTCTGAAGCAGAGTTATGGCGTGACTGCTCTACATGACTTGACACGTCCACAGAAACTTGACCTTGCCAAGAAATTGCACTATGATTTCCGTTCTTCCAATGGTCAAATCCGCCGTGTACTGGCTCTCTCTCAATATGATGTGGATGCCCTGTTCCCACTTTCGTCCTAGCATTTTTTGACAACTAACCGCCAACTTGTCTGTAAATTATTCCATTTTTTCTGCGGCAGAAGTTTTCTGGGCGGAGTTTGTAATTCCTGATTTTGGTTGCTTTGTGAGATAGCTGGCATCTGGAAAATTCAGGTCGCGGGTGTCTGGGAAATTCAGGTGGAGAGCGTCTTGGAAATCCAAGTGGCAAGTGTCTGGAAAATCCGAACTGCGTCGGTCAGTAAACCTCAAGCCACGTTTGTCCGTAAGACCACAGTCCGCGTCTGTCCGGAAGACCCTACCACGCGTTTGTCCGGAAAACCCCGCCTTCTTACGGATGAATTGGTCATTCTGACAACTTGTTCGTAAAACACCCCCTTTCTCCGGACAAAATCGAGTTGCTGGTGTTTTGGTTGCCTTAGGGATTTGCAGAGAGAAGTCGCCATGGGGAGAGTTGGCAGGATGTCTTTCCGCAAAAGTGTCGACCGGGTGTAGCTGTGGTTGGTTCACCACGTCCCGTCTCGGAATGCCTCTGGGCGGACCAGGCCCTCCCGCTTAGCGGGCCCCTCCCTCTAGTACCGAGGGCGGTAAGTCCGCCCCGAGCCATCTCGCGACGGTAGCTCTGTTGTTCCTGATTATAATTGCTTTGTGAGGTAGCGTTTGTCCGTGAAACCCCGCCTTTTTACGGATGAATTGGTCATTCTGACAACTTGTCCGTAAAACACCCCCTTTCTCCGGACAAAATCGAGTTGTTGCTGGTTTCGGTTGGTTGTGGGAATGTCTGCGGAAATGTTTGAGGGAATGCTTGAGGGGATGTCTGAGGAAATGTCAGAGAGAAGTCGCAGTGGGGAGAGTTGGCCCGGGGACTAGAATCAGATGAATCGCTGAGAGCAATGGAATCAGATAAATCTGCCTGATGCCGCAATTATCTGTCTATGCCGAAGTACACGACTTGAAAAAAAAATCAAAAAAAACTTTGAACCGATTCAAAAAGTGTTTATCTTTGCAAAAAGTTTGAAACGATTCAAATGCTGAAACGGTACCAAATCAGTCTTATGAACAACGATAAAAATATTCAGTTTTCAGGAACGGCGCCTGTAGCGGGGACCTATGACGTGGTCGTCTGCGGAGGCGGACCTGCAGGCTTCATTGCGGCGATAGCAGCTGCACGGGAAGGCGCGAAAGTCGCTGTAGTAGAGCAGTATGGCTTTTTCGGAGGCATGGCGACGGCCGGCTTCGTGAACCCGATAAGCGTATTTTCATATAACGGAAAACTTGTCAACGGCGGCATCCCTTGGGAATTCGTGAACAGATTGGCCAAGATCGACGGATGCGAAATAGAAAGCCCGTTGGCCAATGTCGCCTTCGAGCCGGAACACTACAAACTTGAGGCGCAGCGCATGGTCCTCGAGTCCGGCGTGGATATGTACATGCATTCCTATCTGACCGGATGCGTCAGGGAAGGAAACAGGATTACCCACGTACTGATAAACAACAAAAACGGCACAGAGGCACTCGCGGCCCGTATTTTCATTGACTGTACCGGCGATGCCGACCTCGCTCACATGAGTGGAGTACCGATGCAGGAGTCAGAAGGCAGGCCACTTCAGCCGATGTCATCCTACTTCATATTGTCAGGCGTTGACCTCAGCACCCCGATGATGCAGGATGCCATACATCACAACAAACAGGGCGTGAACTGCCACTGCCTCCCGGTAAGAGAACTGCTGATCAGCAAGATGGAAGAACTCCACATGCCAGAATTCGGCGGACCGTGGTTCTGCTCCACAATGCAGCCTGGCACAGTGACGGTGAACATCACCAGGACCGCGGGCGATGCCTGTGACAACCGCGACTTCACCGCTGCCGAATGCCGCCTCAGAGAAGACGCCTTCCGCATGGCCGCCATACTCAAGGACAATGTCGAGGAATTCAAAAACAGCTATCTGACAGCCGTTTCAGTTCAGGCAGGCGTAAGAGAGACACGCAGAATCAAGGGCGTACATACCCTCACAGGAGAAGAATACCTGAATGCCGTACATTTCAAGGACAGCATCTCGAGAGGCGCGCATCCGATAGACATACACGTGTCGAAAGGCGAGAAGCAGAACATCACGTTCCTCAAGACACCGGCCTACATACCGTTCCGCTCATTGATCGCACCGGATTACCCGAACCTCATAGTCGCAGGACGATGCATCAGCGCGGACAAGACCGCCTTCGCATCCATACGGGTCCAGTCCAGCTGTATGGAGATGGGGCAGGCCGCAGGAGTCGCTGCCGCGCAGTGCGCCAGGACCGGCAATCCGGTGGATGAGGTCAATGTAGAGGCTCTCGTAGCCCGGCTTGTTTCAATGGGCGCCCAGCTTTAGGTCAATTAATCAAGGGTATAAGGACAGCCCCATACAGAACGAAACATTCGAAAGAAAACTAAAAGCGGCAAGTAACCAAGCAACAAGGCAACAACCATCGCACTGGAAAAATTACAAAGTCGTAAGAAGCTTAAAAAATAAAATAACAAACGAAAACCAATAACCGACAATGGGAACACTTGACTATATAGTTATACTGTTTTATTTCCTCGGACTGATAGCTGTGAGCATCGTAATGTCCAGAAAGATAAAGAGTTCCGAAGATATGTTCATCGCGGGAAGAAACTCTTCATGGTGGCTTTCCGGAATATCTTCCTACATGACCATATTCTCCGCCAGCACATTCGTCGTATGGGGAGGAGTCGCATACAAATCCGGACTCGTCGCCGTAGTCGTCGCCATCTGCCTCGGCTTCGCGTCATTGATAGTAGGACGCTGGATATCAGGCAAATGGAGAAGCCTCAGGATCAAGTCACCGGGCGAATTTCTTACAATCCGCTTCGGCCACAGTTCCGTAAGCTTCTATACCATCTCCGGAATCGTGGCGAGAGCCGTACATACAGCCGTAGCACTTTATGCAGTCGCTGTGGTGATGTGCGCCCTCATCAAAGTCCCTGACGGAAGCATCTTCGCATCTACAGGAATGGCAGGAGATACGGCAGCCGGCTACCTCAGCATCTGGTGGGCATTGCTCATCCTCGGAGCCATCGCGTTGATTTACACAGTGGTAGGCGGCTTCCTCGCCGTACTTATGACCGACGTCATCCAGTTCGGAGTGCTCTTGGCAGTAGTCGTGTTCATGATACCGCTTTCATTCAATGCAGTAGGCGGAGTTGGCAATTTCATTGACAGCGCGGCTCAGATACCGGGCTTCTTCTCCGGCACATCGGAAACTTACACATGGGCCTGGCTTCTGCTCTGGCTCTTCCTGAACGTGGCGATGATCGGAGGCGACTGGCCGTTCGTGCAGCGGTACATCAGCGTCCCTACACGCAAGGACGCCAAGAAAAGCACATATCTCATTGGCCTGCTCTATTTCCTCACACCGCTCATCTGGTATCTTCCGACAATGATCTACCGCGTCATGGAGCCTGGCCTCGCGCTTGATGCAGACGCGGTCACGATGACATACAATGGAGAGCACGCCTATGTCAATATGAGCAAGATGGTGCTCATGAGCGGAATGTTAGGCATGATGCTCGCAGCCATGCTTTCAGCTACCCTCAGCAACGTTTCCGGCATCCTGAACGTCTATGCCAATGTCTATACATACGACATCTGGAAACATAGCGAGAAAAACAGGAACGCAGACGAAAAGCAGCTCATAAAAGTAGGCCGTATCTTCACCATCGTGTTCGGACTGGTGATCATAGGACTGTCAATGCTGATTCCATTGGCCGGAGGCGCGGAAAAAGTGGTCGTGACACTTCTGACAATGATAATGTGCCCACTGTACATCCCGTCCATCTGGGGACTCTTCTCCAAGAGACTCACAGGCCGCCAGCTGATATGGTCAATGCTTCTGACTTGGGCAGTCGGCATAACAGCCAAGCTCACCGTGCCGGCTTCCATATTGAGCCAGAGCATGATAGAATCCATTTCCGGCTGTGTTCTTCCAGTACTCATATTGGCCTGCATGGAAGTATGGTCCAAGTACAAAGGACTCGAAGACCGTGGATATGACGCTATCTGCGAATACACCGACCCGGATGCCGACAAGGAACCGGACGAGCACGCGAAGAAAAGCGTCAAGGCTTATTCATTCATGGCCATCTCCTGCTTCTGCATAACACTCGGCGTGATAGCCCTGCTGCTGGTGGGACTTTTGGCGGCAGGCGACCCTAAAACATTGGCAGTCAAGAATATCGTATTGTCATTCGTGCTCTCGATATTCGCCCTTATAGCAGTCTATGTAGTTTACAGGCTCATTGACAGCAGAAAACAGAAACCAGTAGAAAGCAAATGAAGATGAAAAGGACAGTACTTTACATAGCTGCCCTCGTGGCCTTCCCCGCAGTATCTTCCGCCCAGCTTTACGTGGAACCGGAACAGAACGTGGATTGTTCCGTATTCATTGAAAAAGAACGTGGCGAGAACGCGCAGCAGGGCCTGGAAATCTGGGACAGATATGTGTTCGCCCTGGAAGACGGCGGGCACGTGAGAGTTTTCGATTTCCGTACCGCATCGGGGGAGCCGGTTGTGAAATTCGATCTGGCCTCAGCCAGACCTGACAACCACGCGAACAATGCCAGTTTCGGCATCGAGACAGCTCCGGGTGGCTCTTTCCCGCTGCTCTATGTGACCAATGGCAAGGTAGGCAGCGAGATAGAAATGTCCTGCTTCGTGGAAAGCATAAAAAGACGCGGGCGCAAGTTCTCCTCAGAAATCGTGCAGACCATCAAACTCGACACGGTAGGCTGGAGAGGAGCAGGATATGCAGGCATTTTCGGTGCCCCGTCATGGATGGTGGACAGGGACAGAAGTTCCCTTTGGGTATTCTCCGCACGTAAGAGAACCATTCATAAGGTGACGCGCAATGCCTATGAAAATCAATACGTTGCCACGAAATTCAGAGTCCCTGCATTGGCCGAAGGAAAGGTTGTCACTCTCGCTCTCAATGACATAGAGGACCAGGTGGTGTTCCCGTTCGATACATGGTTCACCCAGGCGGGCTGCGTAAAAGACGGCAAGATATATTACTGCTTCGGTCTGGGAGAAAGGGATGCCTCACGCCCTTCCCGCATCCGTGTCTATGATACCGATACCAGGACGATGTCCGCAAGGTATGAGCTCCAGGAGCAGATTCCTGTGGAAATGGAGGATATCGCCATCGTGGACGGCTGGATGTACGTGAACACAAACACCCATCCGAAGCAGACAAACCGCAAGCCTTGTATATACAAGGTGTCGCTGCCTAAGCCGAAACCAGAGCCGCAGACATATGTTGAAGAACTGCGTCAATGCCCTGAGAAGGCCGGAGGCGTGTACTACGTGGAAGACTTCTCGGACAGGAAGGCCCCGGCAGCCCCGGAAGGATACAAGCCGTTCTATATCAATGGCTTCTTCCGACACGGAGCACGTCAGGTGGATGACAATATCACCTATGCGTCAGTTTACGGCTCATTGGCATTGGCCGAATTGCAGTCCAATCTTACCGGACTCGGAAAGGCAGTGTATGAGCGCCTGAAGCCGTTCCGCAAAAATATCGAATACCGGGAAGCGGACCTCACCCAGCTGGGATGGAGACAGTCCGTGACGCTCGGAGAGAGGATGGTGGACAATTATCCGGAAGTGTTTGAAGGACAGCCGTATATGAGGACTCGCTCGACCAATGTCCTGCGCACTACAGCCACGATGATGGGGCTCGTGCAGGGTATCACTTCCCGCAGGCCGGACCTGAAATGGAATGAAGTGGACAACTCCAGAGCCTTCCTGCAGCAGCTCAATCCTTATGGCACAGTGTGCCCGGGACGTCTGAAAATCGACGCCGACATCATCAGCGGCAAAGGATTCTGGCGTGAGAAGTATGAGCATTTCAGAGACTCTCTCGTGGATGTGGATGCGTTCATGTCCCGTCTGTTCATCTCCCCGGAAAAAATCGCGGAGGAATACGACCCGCATGATCTGGAGTTCCGCTTCTATCTGATGGCCGGTACGATGCAATGCCTTGACAGACAGGTCCCTCTGTGGGATGTCTTCACGGAAGAGGAAATCCTTTCGATGGCGCAGGTCGAGAACTATAAATACTATGCGCAGAAAGGTCCGGAACCAGTGACGCAGGGAAGAGGTTCAGGACTGGCAGCCAGGACATTGAAACACATATTGACACAAGCGAAGAACGACATTGACCTTGGCCGCACCGGCATTGACCTGAGCTTCGGACACGACGGTACATTGCTCGGAATGATGGCGAATCTCGGTTCAGGGACTTGGGGGAAATCCACTTCGCGTCCTGAAGAGGCCATCCGGTATTGGCAGAACTGGAACATTCCGATGGGCACAAACCTTCAGCTGGTCTTCTACAGAAGTGCCGCAAATCCTGAAATCCTCGTGCGCATGATGCTGAATGAGAAGGATTTGCCGCTTCCTCTCACGCCGGTACAAGGCAATTACTATAAATGGAACGACGTCCTGCAGCATTATCTGGCACATTGTGATGCTGTGGAGAAATCACTGGAACAAACAAAGAACATAAATTACTAATAACCCTAATTATGAATCTTAACAAGCTGTTGTGGGCAAGTACTGCCATTGTGGCGCTTGCTTCTTGTCAGACTGCGTCTGATCAGTATATGACGCTCGAGACAAAATCGCTTTCGTTGGAGGTAGATGGCGGTACTGCAACCGTGAAACTGTTCACCAACGTGTATTACAGAGTCAATAATGACTGCACCGACGATGCAGGCAATTATTGGGCACGAATTACTGATACTGAAGTGGATGGCGATGCCACTACATTTCATATCAAGTATGACGCGAATGAAAAGTCAGTTGTCAGGACAGGCACTGTACGCTTTATCGGAGATGGTGTCACTCCGCTCAAATTGACATTGAACCAGAAGGCTGTGGCTCCTAAGGGCATCAATCCTAATTTCGTGGAGCTGCCGTTCACGGAGAACAACACTACGTTCACGGTGCTGGACGAAAGAGAGTGGACCGCCGAGTGCGAGGACAAGGGAGTCGTCATTTCTCCTGCGTCAGGAAAGGGAGTGACCAATGTGACAGTTACCCTGCCTGAAAACAGCACTATCAGCGGCAGGAAGATCAGTGTCAATGTCGCTATCAAGGGCGACCAGACATATACTTTCGCGATTGACCAGAAGAAGTACGTCGGCATTCTTGCTGACTGGGCCTTCAAAGAGTCGCTTTCCGAAACTCAGAAGACGTTTGCCGATTCTGAGGAGCAGTCTGTATTCCCTGGAACCAACGGAAAATATGTGGCTGCAAGTACAGGAGAAGGCAAACTTGAATATTATGCAGTGGAGAGGACAGGATATTCTGTTGCTGCAGGCAAGTCCAAGGCTGTCTGCAAACGTGGTGTCGGAGCCAAAGGCGGTGGAGACCCTTATGTCGCCGGAACAATCCCTGGAGATTACTGGCTCGTGACCGCTACTATGGGCGGAAAAGTCATTCCTGCCGGTACCAAGATCAAGTTCCGTTTCATCACCAAGATGGGTACGGCCTGCTCTACCAGATGGATGACGGAATACAAGTCAGGTGAAGAATGGCTGCCTACAGCTCCGGTTCAGGATTTTGCTGAAACCGCTGTCAAGGCACTTTCAGGTAAGGATGTGGAATACTCAGCAGTCGTAAAATACAATTTTGCCGCTACATTCCTCGATCCTTCAAACAATGGAGCATATATTCCGGTTGAAGGAACCTTCACCACAGCAGCCGACATGACCACATTCGCTTTCCGTTTCAGGGAAGCCGGTCATCTGGGGCTTGACGGAGCCAAATTCCAGGGCCTGTACATCGACCAGACCCACACGAGCGGCCAGTCCCGTTTCTCCGGCCAGACTCCTAACAATCCTGACACCGGTGCGCAGGTGAAGGAATACGACGAGCACGCTACATTTACAATCGAAGAATAACATTATTATGAAAACCAAGATATTAGTCTTTCTGGCAGCATTGCTGCTCCCTGTAGGGGTTTTCGCTCAGAGCGAACTGAAAGGAACTGTCACTGATGCTTCCGGTCCTCTTGCCGGAGTCATGATTCTGAACAAGGACAATGGAAAGTGGGCATCTACCGACATTGACGGCAACTATACATTGCCAAATGTAAAAGAAGGCCAGAAGCTCGAATTCACGTGCATGGGCTTTGTCACCAGAGTGGAGGTGTGGAACGGCCGCACTCCGTTCAACGTGGTGATGAACCCGGATGCAGTCGAACTGGACGAAACAGTCGTGATCGGTTACGGCTCAGTAAAGAAGAAGGACCTCACCGGTGCGGTAGGTGTCGTAAATGACAGGATTATCGGCCAGCAGAGTACTTCCCAGCTCTCCCAGTCACTTCAGGGAGTTGTCCCTGGACTGAGCGTGACCCGTTCCAGCAGTATGCCTGGAGCAAGTGCCACGATCAAAGTCCGCGGTATCACCACAATGTCTGATTCCAGCCCGCTCATCCTCGTGGACGGTATGGCTGTCAGCAGTCTGGACCTGGTCCCTACTGAGGACGTGCGCCAGATCACAGTCCTGAAAGATGCCGCATCCGCTGCCATTTACGGTGCGAGAGCTGCATCCGGAGTGATTCTCATCACTACCAAGGATGCATCCGAAGGCCAGCTGCAGATCGGCTACAACGGAGAGGTGTCAGCCATCACTCCTACCGAACTGCCTTCATATATGACAGGTGTCCTGGACTATATGAACACATACAATGAATATACTTGGAATGATTCCGGCAACCCTGAAGGCGGAGAATACAATACATATTCCAAGGATTACATTGACAATTATATGCAGAACAATGCCTATGACCCGATTACTTACCCTAACTATGACTGGAAATCGGCCATATTGAAAAAGGCAAGTATGCGTCATAAGCACAATGTGACGATGACTTACGGAAACAAGACCATAAAGAGCCGTACATCAGCTTCTTACGAGAATACTGACGCCCTTTATAAAGGTCTTAACTACGAGCGCTTCTCACTGCGTTCCCGCAATACCATCAACTTCAGCAAGAAGTGGTCCGGTTCATTGGACTTCTCTTTCCGTCATGCCATAAAGAAGGACCCTCACTCTGGAAGCCCGATCAAGGCGGCCAACATGTATCCTTCAATCTATGCCGGTCTTTATCCTGACGGACGTATCGCTCCGGGTAAGGAAGGCTCGTTCTCCAATACGCTGGCAGCATGGCGTGAAGGCGGCAAGAAGAAGAGCGAGAATTCTATGGCGACTGCCAAGATTTCCCTCAGCTACAAGCCGATAGAAGGACTCGACATCACTGCCAATTTCACACCGACATTCACATATGCGAAGTCCAAGGACATGGCCAAGGCCGTACCTGTCTATGACGCTTATGATACCGACTTGCTACTCGGATATGTTTCAGGCTACAAGACCAATTCATTGACAGAAGCGAGATCGGAGTCCAAAACCTATGAGACTCAGGTGATTGCGACTTATGACAAGACCATCGCCAAGAAGCATAACCTGAATGTCATGGCCGGCTACGAGGACTATATGTACACGTTCGAGTCGCTGGCTGCCGGTTCCAACGATATGGAGATTGCTTCATTCCCGTACCTCGACCTTGCCAACAAGAACTCCCTGACAGTGGGCGGAAGCTCTTACCAGAACGCCTACAGGTCATTCTTCGGCCGCATCATGTACAACTATGACGGTCGTTACTATCTTCAGCTCAATGCCCGCGGCGACGCTTCTTCACGTTTCCACAAAGACCACAGATGGGGATTCTTCCCGAGTGCCTCTCTCGGTTGGGTGATTTCCAATGAGAAGTTCATGGCCAATGTCGGCTGGCTCGACCATCTGAAACTCCGTGCATCAGTGGGAAGCCTCGGAAACGAGAGAATCGGCAACTATCCGTACCAGACCTACATCTCTTTCAACAAGGCATTGGTCTATGACACTCAGGGCAATGCTCCTACTTACGTGATGTCCGGAGCGCAGACAGAATACGCTTACCAGGATATCCACTGGGAGAAGACCTGGAGCTGGGATGTCGGTATCGACGCCACATTCCTCGGCAACCGTCTCGACTTGACTGCGGACTATTACTACAAGAAGACAACCGATATGCTGCTCGCAGTCGCGATCCCTTCATTCACAGGATATTCTGCACCTGACCGCAATGCCGGTACAATGAATACCCGCGGATGGGAAGTCAAACTCGGCTGGAGCGACTCCATCGGCGACTTCAACTACGGCATCAGTGTCAATGTCTCTGACTACAAGTCCATTATGGGAAATCTCGGCGGCAAGCAGGTATTCGGCAGCGGCACGATCATCACTGAAGGTGAAGAATACAAGTCTTGGTATGGTCTCAAGGCAGCCGGCTTGTTCCAGTCTGCAGATGATGTTGCAGGCAGCCCTCAGCTCGTGGCTTCAAAACCTGGTGACATCAAATATATGGATATCAGCGGACCGGAAGGAACACCTGACGGCATTGTCAATGAAACCCACGACAGGACCATTCTCGGAAGTTCACTCCCGCACTACATCTATGGCGGCAACATCAACCTCGGATGGAAAGGCATCTCCTTCTCCGTATTGTTCAACGGAGTCGGCAAGCAGATGAGCAGACTGACCGAGGATATGGTAAGGGCGTTCCAGAACCAGTGGCTCCCGGTTCCTTCCGTCATGATGAATTCGGATGGCAGCAGAAACTACTGGAGCGTGTACAATACTGAGGAACAGAACCTCAAGGCACGTTATCCGAGACTCTCCTACGCCGGTGGTGAATACAACAACTACAAGATGTCCGACTGGTGGCTCATGAACAGCGCTTTCCTGAGAATCAAGAATATAAACTTGGGCTACACATTCCCGAAAGCCATTGTCAGCAAGGTGAATCTGAAAGGACTCCGCGTTTATTTCAATGTGGATGACCCGTTCTGCTTCGACCATTTCCTGAAGGGATGGGATCCGGAGGCCGGCGCATCTACCTATATCGCAAGAACCTGGACATTCGGTCTCGATCTTAAATTCTGATGAAGTATGAAAAAGTTATTAAATATATTCGTTGCGGCGCTCGGAACCCTTTCCGTCGTTTCCTGCGCTGACCTGAATCTCAATCCGCTGTCTTCAGCCTCAAGCGGGAACTGGTATTCCACCCCGCAGGAGATTCGCATTTCTCTCAATGATTTTTACAGAGAGTCCTTCTTTATAATAGAACATAACCTGGCGATGGACCGTCAGACCGACGACTGGGCCCAGCGCAACAACATATATCCTGTAGCAGCCGGAACCATCGACGCTACTACCAGCAAAGGTCAGATATATGTGGCCAAGACATGGAGCTATTCATACAAGAACGTGAGCAGGGCGAACCGTATCCTCGAGGCGCTGGACAAGATGTCCGGAAAAATGTCAGAGGACGACCTGAACAAGCTCCGCGCAGAAGCCAGGTTCTTCAGAGCATATGCCTATGCCCGGCTGATCACGTTGTGGGGCGACGTGCCGTTCTACCTGAAGGACATAACTCCAGAAGAAGCCTTCCTGATGGGCCGGACCGACAAGAAAGAAGTGCTCAAGCAGATTTACGAAGATTACGATTTCGCGGCAGAGCATCTTCCGGTGGACAATAATTCAGCCACGGCAGGATGCACCCGCGTGGACAAGGGCTGCGCACTGGCATTCAAGGCGAGAATCGCATTGTATCAGTATGATTATCAGACTGCTGCAGAGGCTGCAAAGGCTTGTATGGATCTGAACAAGTACTCTCTGTTCTATGCGTCGGCGAAGGACAGCTATGGACGCGGCAGCTATGGCCAGTTGTTCCAGCAGACATCCATGACTTGCGAGACCATTTTCTCGATTCCTCACTCAAACGAACTCGAAATCGACGCGGACGGCAAGCCTATGACTCCTGCTGCCGGCTCGTTCATTCCTCGTTCAGCAGGCGGAACCCATAATGCCCAGCCTTCATGGGAACTCCTGGCAGTGTATGAAATGGCCAACGGCAAGACCATTGACGAGCCGGGCAGCGGATTCGACCCGCACAACCCGTTTGCCGGAAGAGACCCACGCTGCTGCCAGACTTTCGTAGCTCCGGGAGAAAAAGTATGTAACATCGAGTGGAATCCTGCTCCTGACAAACTGGAGACTTACGATTATGAAGCAGGCAAGATGGTGACCAACAAGGACAGCAAGGGTGGCAGTGATGCCGCAAACTGCTCATATAACGGATGTTGCCTCGCAAAAGGCGTGCGTGACTCCTGGAGAAGCAGCCGCTTCAAGGACAACCCTGTAGTCCTCATGCGTTACGCGGACGTCCTGCTGATGTATGCCGAGGCCAAGATAGAACTGAATAAGATCGACGGCACTGTCCTCGACTGTATCAATGCTGTACGTGCACGCGCATACGATGTGAAACTGACCGATGTAAGTTCATATCCTGCGATTACAACGACTGACCAGGCTGAGTTGAGGAAAGTTCTCCGCAGAGAGCGTAGAGTGGAACTGGCATGGGAGAATCTCCGCTACTTCGACCTCGTCCGCTGGCGTCAGTTCGAGAATGCATTCTCCCACAACATGTTCGGCTTCTCCAGAAATGCAGCTGCGAACAAAGCCGGTTTCGCTGACGGAAAATGGTTCTGGCCTCAGGCTCCGACATTCGATGAGGACGGTTTCCCTGAATTCGAGGCGATGGTGGACGGCAAGTTCATCGTGCAGAACGGCGAGCGCATGTTCAACGAGAAGGTCTATCTCTGGCCTTTGCCGAATGATGACGTGCAGATTATGAACGGTATTCTCAAACAGAATCCTGGTTATTAGAATTATTATTTAAGAGAATAAGTAATGAGTGTAGATGAAATTCTTCTGAAAAGCAGATTCCAGCCGCTCGAAAGAATCCTGGCGTATGACGTTTTCAACACCGGATTCAATGGCTGGATGACGCTGATGCCCAATTTTACTGAATATCCTGACTTCGACGTTCCGGCAACCCTGGTCTGCAAAGACCAGTGGCCGCCGGTAATGCTCAGCTCAGCGACATATCGTTATCCCGGAACACACGGGGCAATGTCCGGAACATACAGTCTGAAACTCTCGACCCGCCCGGTGGCCGCACCATATGTGGAAAAACCTGCAGAAGGCTCACTTGGCCACGCTATCAAGAGACTCTCGTTCTACAGGCCGGAAAACAGGTTCCTCCAGATCGAGTGCTGGTTCTCCTATACGGCAGAACAGGACGTGGTGGACGGTGGTGACCGCCCTCAGCCTGGACTCCATGAGAACTCCATCAGAGATTTCGGCATGGGATTCGACGTACAGGAACACGGGAAACGCTATTTCGTGGGAATGCGTTATCTCAACGCCGTGGACGGAAAACTTACCCAGAAATGGCAGTATGTGCATTCCCGCGACGGTGTCACTGACGAAGAATGGGCCTATGGCTTGAAAGGGGACTGGTGCAAGAAAGGCGTGGATCCGTGGTGGTTCGGCAAACGCTATCCAAACGGTGACCATGACGGTTTCATGAACCTGCCGGACGGCGGTCAGAAGCTCATTTACAATGAGACTGACTGCAAGCTCAACTGGCAGTATATGAGACTGAAAATCGACACCAAACTGCGCGAATACGTCGAATTCCAATGTCAGGACAAGATCTGGGATATGAGAGGCACCAAGGCAGATGCACGTGACGGTTACGACCGCATTGACAATCTCATCAATCCTCTTTTCTGGGTCGGGACTGACACCAACAGAAGAGTGTTCTTCTATGTCGATTCAGTAGTTGTTTCACAAGAATAGGAGGCCGAAATTATGAAAATGGTCAATGACTCTCACCTCGAGGTGAAAAAATACTTCTCCGGCACATTCGGAACCCATCCTTACGAAGTCGGTTGGGCAGATGAGGCGATATTCTTCGTGATGGTGGAGAAAATCGAAGGAAATCCGATGCTGACGGCACAGGTCCAGCTTTCGCAGGACGGAGTGCACTGGGCAGATGACGGAAGCACCCCGTCCGTTTTTACGGGAGAAGGCCTGCACATCGTCAAGGTCCAGCCGAATTTCGGCAACTATATCCGCCTCTATGTCAATATTGAAGGCGGCAAGATGTTCCTTAATCTTCATATCGTATGCAAAGGTTGATAAAATATGCGGCCCTGTCGGCAATAGCAGTGTCAATGATGTTGGTATCCTGCTCTTCCGACAGCAAGACTGCACCCATAATCAAGCCCCAGCCGGGAGGCGGCAATGTGCCGTCCGGTCCGACTTCGGAAATCAAGGTGGGCGAAGTGCTTCCTGCCTGGTCCAAGGGTGAGATGGATATCCATTTCATCAATACCATGACCGGCGAGTGCGTTTTCGTGATAATGCCTGACGGAACCCAGCTCCTTGTCGATGCTGCAAGTTCCCTGGTCAAGACGAATTCCAACGGAAGCACTACCAACACAGGTATCCGCAGCAGGTGGGACCCGACTCTGACCGGCACGCGCGGCTCGCAGCTGATCGGCATGTATCTCAAGAAATGTATGGCGTGGACTGGGAACAATACCATAGACTATATTGTCAATACCCATCTGCACAACGACCATTTCGGAGACTCGAACTCGTCGCTCCCGGTATCGTCCAACTCCTCCACCTACAGACTGAACGGAATCCCTGAGATTCTCGACAATTTCAAGGTGGGCGCAGTTCTCGACAGAGGCTGGCCGGACTATGACTATCCGTTTGATATGCAGACGCTTTCGAGCAACAAGGCTGCTGTAAAGAATTATGTCAATGCGGTGAAATGGCATGTTGAGAACTCCGGTGTCAAGGCGGAAATGTTCCGCGCCGGCGTCACTGACCAGATTGTCCCGAAGACTTCCGATTACAAGGTAACTGTCCGCAACATAGCCGTGAACGGAAACATCTGGACCGGTAACGGTACTGAAACCAAGATGACCTTCCCGGAGAAAAAGGACATTGTCGTGGCAAATCCTGCGAAGATTACGGGTACGGACAAGTGCCCTGCCGAGAATATCTGCAGTTGCGTGATGAAAATCTCCTATGGCAATTTCGATTTCTTCACCGGAGGCGACCTGCAGTACAACAACAGGTCCAACTTCTCCTGGAAAGATGCAGAACTGCCTTGTGCGAAGGTTGCGGGCAGAGTGGAGGTGATGAAGGCTGACCATCATGGATCAGAAGCCACCAACAGCCCTGAGGCCCTTACCATTCTTTCACCTCAGGTAATCGTGGCGAATTTCTGGGTGGACGTGCATCCTCGTACTTCCATCATGTCCCAGATGTGGAAGACTCTTCCGACAATGGACTTGTTCATAACCAACTTCTGCAGGGGCGAGCGTCCGGCAGGCGTGGACAAAAAGGTGTCCGACGCGGATGCTGCCAAGGTGAAAGGCTATGACGGCAATATCGTGGTTCGTGTATGTGAAGGCGGAAGCCAGTACTACGTGATGACGACCTCAGACTCTGACGGCAAGATGACCGTGAAGAATGTCGCCGGCCCGTACAAAAGCCGGTAATTATGGTAAATCTTGCAAAGATTTAGATGTCGATTACATTTGCGGCAACCGGAGCCGACCTCGGTCTCCGTCGATAGACGACTTCAGGGAATCGGGAGGCTGACCCAAAAGGGTTGGTCTCTTGTTTTATATCAGAATTTGTCTTAACTTACACGCCATTTCGCGAACTTGAGCAGTCCGGAAATCCCATAGTGTGAAATGATAAGTGTAGATCAGAAGTTAATTGACGGTGTCAATAAAGGTGACGAGCAGGCATTCAGAAGCTTGTTCGACTCATATTGGTCCTATCTCTGCTCTGTGGCTGCCATGTATGTACCGGATTCCTGTGCTGTAGAGGAAATTGTAGGTGATGTCTTTATGAGTATTTGGAATCATCGTGGGCAGTATCGTGCTCCGATTCGTGGCTATCTTGTCGGCAGCGTCCGCAATGCCTGTGTCAGCCATCTTCGTTCCAAAATGCTGAAGGCGCGTCTGAGAGAGAGCTATGAAAAAGAACTTCTTCTTTTCGCACAGCAGCGTTGCCTCGGTGATGAGCATCCGCTCGAGGTTCTTTCAGCGAAAGAAACGGAAGAGAGAATCCGAAAGATTGCAGACAGTCTTCCGGAACGCTGCCGTCAGGTGTTTGAACGATATTTCTACTACGGCGAGTCCACCGAGGCAATCTCTGAAAGGATGCATATCAGCCAGTCAACTGTAAGGGTGCAACTCAAGACGGCTCTTGACAGGCTCAGGACCGAACTCGGAATAGCTGTCCTCTTTGCCTATATCTTTGGGGGCATTGTCAATTAGACAATATTTTTTTCAAATAATTGCGCTCCGACTAAACACAGCCGGAGCTTTTTGCGTATTAGTGTATGTCAATCAAAAATAATGAAGATATAATGTGTGGGAACAACATGGATTTTGATGACCTTGTCATTGACTATCTCTCCGGGAATCTACGTGGCGTGAGGGTGAGGACTTTCCTTGATATGATTGATGCCGATGAAAGGTATGCGAGGCGTTTCGATGAACTGAATCGTCTATATGCTTGTTCGCTTATGCCACATTTTGAGGCGGCACGCGGGAGGAATTGGAATCTGCTGCATCGTCGTATGAAAAGGGCTTCTGTCAAGAAGTTTCCTGTTCTACGGTGGTTATATGTGGCGGCAGCTCTTTTGATAGGGGTTGTGTCTGGAATCGGATTTTCCATTTGGAGCAATGGGGACGCGCAGGACCAGATGCTCTGCGAAGTCGTTGTTCCCGAGGGGTCGCGTACTTTTTTGACTCTTCCCGATAGTTCGACAGTTTGGCTCAATTCGGGTTCTAGGCTTTCATATACAAAGGACTTTGGAAGAAAAAACAGGAACATCAGCTTGTGCGGAGAGGGTTTTTTTGATGTCCGGCGTGATGAAAGTCATCCGTTCGTTGTCAGCATGGATGCCTTGAAGGTCAAGGTTCTCGGCACTGTGTTTAATGTATGCGCTGAAAAGAATAGGGATGTCGTTCTTGTGGATCTTGTCAAAGGTAAAGTCGAAGTGATGTCGGAAAACGCGGAATCCCTTGTACTTGCTCCCGGGCAGCGTGCCGTTCTTGACAGAAGTACCGGAAAATTGGCGAAGTCCCAGTCAGGGCCCTTCGTTTCGGATTGGGTGCGCGGAAGGATGGCCTTTGTGAACAGTCCTGTTACAGACATACTGGAAAGGCTTCAGAAACATTTTGGCGTGAAGATAGAAGTGCTTGATGCTCGGCTTTCTGAAGAGCGTTTTACCGGTAGCATCGACCTCGGACTTCCGCTTGATGAAATACTCGACTACTTGGATGTAGATGAAAAATATTCTGTGACGATGAATGGTGGTGTTGTTTATATCGCATCTGGAAGCCGAAATGGGTATTAAAATAATTGAATGATAACCAATTATAGCATATATGAGAAAAATTATCCCCTGTCTGAAGAATGTTTTCAGATGGTTTGTTCCGGCGATCTTGTCACTTGTATTTGCCAGCGTGGAGGCAAGTGCACAGACCGAAGATGAAATGTATGTGACGATTCACATGAAGAATCAGCCGCTTGCGGTCCTGCTCGATGAAATCGGCCGACAGTGCGGATGTTCCTTTATTCTCAGGGACAATGACGTCAAACAGGATTTAAGGCTGGCAGTTGACGCTGAAAATGAGAGACTTGATCATGTTCTTGAAAAGATGCTGAAAGGTACTGGCTTACGGCATCAGATAGACGGTCGCAAGATTTCCATTTTTCGTTCTGAAGATAAGACTCCACGGACGCGTATGGTCAGAGGCCTTGTAACGGATGAGTCAGGCTGCCCACTTGTCGGTGCTGTCGTATTCTTTCCTCAGAATCCGTCTTTGGGCAAAGAGACGGATCTTGACGGAAAATTTGAAATTGCCATACCTCAGGGCATTGACCATCTGACTATTTCTCTTATAGGATTCGGAAGTGAGAATATTTTCTTGCCGGCAAATATTTCTGAGCCTCTTTCCATTGTTCTCAAGGAGGATGTTCAGATGCTTGACGATGTTGTTGTCGTAGGTTATGGTATCCAGCGCAAGAGCGTTGTGACTGCGGCCATCAGCAGCGTCAAGGGTGATGTGCTCACGCAGACAGCCGGTACCCGCGTGGACAATCTGCTGAAAGGCATGGTGTCGGGTGTCACAATCACACAGAACTCCGGTCAGCCCGGTTCAGGGACAAAAGTTCGCATACGCGGCATAGGCACAATCAATGACAGCAACCCTCTCTACATCGTGGATGGTATGCCGGTAAGCGGCAGCATAGACTATCTCAACCCTGCCGACATCATGTCCGTCGAGATTCTCAAGGATGCTGCATCAGCTGCAATATATGGCGCCCGTGGTGCTAACGGAGTCATTCTTGTGACCACTCGTCAGGGCAGCAGAGATCGTCTGTCTGTGGATTATTCTTTTTCCTATGGCTGGCAAAGTCCGTGTCGTACCAAAGATGTGCTCGATGCCACAGAATATGCAGTGCTGATGAACGAAATGAATATGAACAGCGGCATGTCCCCTGTCTATGACGACCCCAAGTCATTTGGCCGAGGCACAGATTGGCAGAAGGAGGTCTTCAACTATAATGCCCCTGTCATAGAGCATCAGGCAAGCATCAGCGGTGGCAATGACAAACTGAGCTACTATCTCTCGTTCGGCTACCTCTACAACGAGGGCATCATAGGCGGAAATTTCAATCGCTCAAACTACGACCGCTACAGTGCCCGCGCCAATACCACTTACACTTTTTTTGATCATCAGGAGCGCAACTGGCTCCGCAACTTCCGTGGAGGAGTAAATATGGCTTACTCGCGTACGACCTCGATGAGCATTGGCGAAAACAGTGAGCGGGGAAGCATACTCGGAAGTGCCGTGTCAATGTCACCGATAATGAAAGTCTATGCCGATGATCCGCAGGTTGTCCTTGCCGCTCATCCTAATGCGGTTACGGACTCCAAGGGAAATGTCTTTGCCATTGCGGGAGACGATTTTGGAAATATGGTGAATCCTCTCGCGTCCCTGAGTCTTCCTGGTGATAAGTCGAAGGCGGACAAACTGGTAGGCAATGTTTTCGGTGAGATAGAACTCTATAAGGGCCTTAAATTCAAGTCTTCTTATGGCGTGGAACTGATCTTTAGCGGCAACGACGGCTATCAGATGCCTTATTGGCTCGGGCGATACACCTACATAGACCGTTCTTCCGTCTGGTCAAGCATGAACCGGCTCTTTACATGGCAGGTGGAGAATACACTTTCGTATAATTGCAGGATTGCAGAGCGACATGACCTCACAATCCTTCTCGGGCAGTCAGCCTCGTCTTCGCAGTCGCAGAGCATCGGAGGATCAAGCTACGATCTCGGAAACCCCAAACAGCCGTGGATAGACAATACCGAGTCTGACACCAATTCCCGCAGCGCGTGGGGCTCGCTGTCTCCTTTCCATAGGCTTCTGTCATGGTTTGGGAGGGTAAGTTACAACTATGATGAGAGATATATGGCCGAACTCACGCTTCGCCGTGACGGATCTTCAAATTTCGGCCCATCGCACAAATGGGCGACATTCCCTTCTGTTTCGCTCGGATGGAACATCACGAACGAGCCGTTTATGCAGAACCGTCCGTCGCAGATTTCCGCGCTCAAACTTCGCGGAAGTTGGGGACTCAACGGAAATGAATCCATAGGGTCGTTCCGCTACATTTCAACGGTGACTTCCGGTGTAGGATACATTTTGGGTCCCGAGGGACTCAATGTGATAAAGCCGGGTGTGACACCGGTTGCCTATCCTAATGATCAGCTCAAATGGGAACAGTCGGAGCAGTACAATGTCGGACTGGATGCAGGATTCTTCGGCAACTCTCTGACATTTACCATAGACTGGTTCAATAAGAGGACAAACGGAATGCTCATGACTGTTCCTCTTCCTCAATATATCGGAAACTCAAGACCTTACGGAAATGTAGGCGACATGAAGAACGCGGGAGTGGAAATGGACGTGCGTTATCGTTTTGCCAAAGGTGACTTTAATTTCGAGATAGGCGGGAATGCAACCTATGTGAAAAACCGCGTCATACGGCTTGGCAATCAGAATGGATGGGCGAATTATGACACTGTGCTCGGAAATATAGGCACCATCACTAGAGCCGAGAACGGAGAGCCGTTCCCTTTTTTCTATGGGATGCGCACCGCCGGGATCTTCCAGACTACGGAAGACGTTGCCTCATACGTCAATTCGGCAGGGGAGATGCTTCAGAAGGACGCGAAGCCAGGTGATGTCAGGTTTGTTGACGTGAATGGCGACGGCACCATTGATGACGAGGATCGTACAAAGATAGGAAAGGGGTCTCCAGACTGGATTCTCGGAGCCAACATCAGCATCGGATGGAAGGGTATAGACTTTTCCGCATTACTTTATGCCTCAATAGGCAATGACGTTTTTGATGCATCCTATCGGTCTGATTATCCGTATCTTAATATGCCGCGTTATATGCTTTCGCGTTGGACTGGTCCAAATTCCTCCGACCGTATTCCGCGCCTATCCCGCAAAGTGGATGCTGTCAACTGGCAGTCTTCCGACCTCTATGTCCATGATGGTTCTTTCCTGCGTCTGCGCAATCTGCAGATAGGCTATACGATGCCGGAGAAATGGATGAAGACTATTTTCGTCCAGAGGCTGCGCTTATATGTCGGGGTCGAGAACCTCTTTACACTGACCCGTTACGATGGCTTTGACCCAGAGATAGCATCCGGCGGTACATCGACCGGAGTCGACAGGGGTGTCTATCCGACACCGCGAACACTTTCTGTCGGAGCTCAGTTGACTTTCTAAATGAAGTGGATCTTTAATACCTTTAAAATGAAAAAGATATACATAGTAATAACTCTTGTCGGACTCTTTGCTACTGCATCATGTTCTTCTGATTTCCTGAATGTCACGCCAACAACGGAAATTCCTGAAGACGAATATTTCGATGACTATGAAAAACTGATGAAGGGTCTTATGGCAGCATACGCACCGATGCAGTGGCCGGATTTCGTGTTCGGAGGCTATGCTCCGCTGCAGTTTGTCTCTGACGTCATGTCTGACGATGTCCGCGTGGGTGGCGCGAATGAGACTGATATTCCGTATCTTCATCTGATGCGTAGTTTTTCGGCGACTCCGAACTATACGCCCTCGACACTTTGGGTCACATTCTATTCTGGGATCTATCGGGCCAATCTTGTCCTGAAATATGTCGGGACAGCAAGCGGGATGTCGTCAGCATCGCGCAGCCGTATCAGGGCTGAGGCATTGACACTCAGAGCATGGAACTACAGCTGGCTCTGGAAACTTTTCGGAAATGTTCCATACTTCACTAAGAATCCTTCCGGTCCTTATATTATCGAGCAGTATGATGCGGACAGGGTATATTCAGAGATGCTTAAAGACCTTGATTCTGCACTCGAAGGCAGCGCTCTTCCAAAAGTGGTGAAGTCTTCAGAATATGGGCGCTTCACCAGGGCCGCGGCTCAGATGCTCAGGGCCAATGTGGTCATGTATCAGAAAGACGAGACTATGTATGGGACTGTACTTGCTGATTTGCGGGAGATAATAAGCTCTAAGCTTTACAGTCTGCGTCCTGATTTCTCGAGCATTTGGACAGATGCCGGAGAGTGGTGTCAGGAGTCGATTTTTGAAGTCAACTACACGGATTCTCCGAGTGAGCGCACGTGGGAAAGTCCCACAAAGGTCGGTGGGTCAGTGTTCCCGACGCTCATAGGAATAAACGGATATTCCGGGCCTGAGTTCGATGTCGGCGGTTATGGATTCGAACCGGTTGAAAAGTCTCTGTATGAAGCGTTTGATCCAGATGATACTAGACGTGACGCTACCATACTCTGCTTTCCCAAGTGGCAGCAGGCCCATCCTGAAGCCACATACACTCCGCGTTACGATGACACCGGCTATTTCAATCGCAAGTACCTCGGACGCTCCGATGGCCACAGCCGCTATAACGGTAATGCGCCGGAACTCAATTATCGCAATAACTACAGGGTATGGCGCTACTCGGAGACGCTTCTCGCCGCCTTTGAACTTATTCTCCGTACCGGTGGACCGCAGGCTGAAGCCGATTCCTATCTGAATGAGGTTCGGGCCCGCGCATTCGGAATGAAAGTTACGGACGCAGCATTCGCCTCAAAGAAACGCACCGCCACTCTTGACAACATTTTGCTTGAAAACCGGCTCGAGTTTGCGTTGGAAGGGCATAGGTTCTGGGATCTCGTGCGTTTCGACAAGGCCGGGCAGGTTCTCGGCGAAAGAGGCTATACCGATTCTAAGAAATGGCTGCCTATCCCGCAGTCAGAAATCGACCAGGCTCAGGGAACGTTGAAACAAAACCAATATTGACAACACATAGACTATGAAAAGAATTTTTACAATCTTTGCATTGGCAGCTCTTGCAGCCGCATGTTCCGGGCCTTCATTTGAATTGGGCAAAGTTCCGGACAGTAAGTCTCCGAAGTATTCAGTGACACCGGATACTGACTCCCCTAATATCATAAGATTTACATTTGACGAGGAACAGGTTTCTCCGTTCTGGAAAATCAGAAAACCCGACGGCAGCTATTTGGAAAGCAGCAGCCGCGACTTTACGCTGCGTTATTTCATGAAGGGAGAATATGATGGCACGCTTACGGTTTATGGTAGCGGCGGAATGGGTGAACCGGTTCCGTTCACATTTATGGTCACAGACAATGATCCTGTCGTCAAGAAACTCACTGGCGATGGGGAACAGAAAGTCTGGGTGTGGAATTGGTCTGAGGACGGCCATTTCGGTGAAGGCGCGAGGGATGCTCAGGCTCCGGACTGGTGGCCTGTCGCCGCTTGGGAGATGAAGGATTTTGCAATGTATGACGATGAATTGTCTTTTGTGACTGACACGTGGGAATATGTCCTCGACACGAAAGGTAAAATTTATGCGGACGGGACTGTGCTCACGCTCATCGATCCAGAGGGTTTCCCGGAGGGCGGCAGTTATCGTGGAACAGATGTCGAGTACACCCAGCCGGAGGGGCAGAAATGGGGACTGTATGCAGACGAAAACGGGAAACTGTGGCTCAGTTTTACCGATGGTGGCTTTCCGTCCTATCCTTGCTGTCCTTCCGCTATGGGCGGTGCGTACGAGGTGCTTGAACTTTCTGACGATACTCTTTTCTTGAAATACGACACGGGTTCAGACACTTATGGCTCGTGGTTTTTCCGCTTTGTGCTCAAAGGTACGCAGCCGCAGACCGGCGGCAGCACTCCGGGCAAACCGGAACAGCCTGATACACCGTCTATGACTGAAATGGAGAAGAACTTGACAACTAATAAGGATCTCTCGCAGAAAGTGTGGATTTGGGACCAAACAACCAAAGGACACTATGGCGAGGGAGATAAGGATGCTCTTGAACCGAACTGGTGGCCTGTTGAACCGGATGAGATGAAAAACTACTCGATGTATGACGATGAACTCGAATTCCGCTTCGATAACCATGCGTATATTCTTCGCTCCAACGGCTATGTCTATTGCGACAAGTCTGCGCTTCCGGCCATGGGGCATAAAGGAAGTGAGGCCACGGATATAGAATACAGCCAACCGGAAGGTCAGAGTTGGGAAATCGTTGAGGAAAACGGGGTGAATTACATCTGCTTCTCCGAGATGGCTTTCCCGAGTGCGATTCCTGTCCCGGCTGCCCTCGGAGGTAAGTACCGGATTCTTGCACTCACGGCAGACTGTCTCTATCTTCGCCTTCAGACCGCCGATGACTCATGGTATTTCAGATTTGTTCCGAAGAAATAGTGATGTGATATGAGAGCTAGATATTTGATATATATGGTACTCCTGTCGGTGCTCTGCGCGGCGTTGACGGGATGCATGAGAAAAGACCCCGAATATTTCAAGAAACCTGACTGGTACGCTCCGGACGAGGAAGATGAGGGTACAGGTGAATACCGCCTTGTCTGGTCCGATGAGTTCGATGAAGAGCCTGCCGACGGAAAGCCGTGGGCGTTTCCTTCGGACAGCTGGATTTTCGAGACTGGTGGTACCGGATGGGGTAACGACGAGGAGCAGTACTATGTTGACAAGTCCTATGATGACAAGGTCGTCTCCAAAGTGAAGGACGGTAACCTTATTCTGACGGCATACAAACTTGATACGCCTCTTGACGGCAAGAAATACATCTCCGCGAGGCTGACTACAAAGCGTTCCTGGACATACGGGAAGATTGAGATGCGCGCCAAACTTCCGGCAGGCAGGGGAACCTGGCCGGCTTTCTGGATGCTCCAGGCCGCGAGGTCTTCGGACAACCTTCTGGACGGTGAGATTGACATCATGGAATATGTCGGCTACGAGCCGGGCATAGTATGGTTTTCTCTTCATAACAAGAAGGACAGGACCGATGAAGGCAAGAACCTTCTTACCACATCGCTGGAGGTGGAGTCGCCTGAGACTGAGTGGCATACCTATGGCGTGGAGTGGACCGCGGAGTATATACAGGCCTATGTGGACGGCATCCCTTACTATACGTTCCGCAACGACGGCTCTTCAGACCCGCAGTCATGGCCGTTCGACAAGCCGTTCAATATCAAGCTTAACATAGCTGTAGGTGGCAGTTGGGGTGGATATATGGGGGTTGACGATTCCATATTCCCAGCAGAGTACATCATAGACTATGTGCGTGTCTATCAGCGCTGATGTCACATGCGACAGATAATCATATAATTAATTTGAATACAAATATGAAACAGTATGAAACTCCGTCGGTCACATTGGTGACTGTTTACACGGAATTTGGCTTCGCGACAAGCGGAGAGGAGAAATTCAGCGGCTCCTACATCAATCTCGCAGAAGAAGAAAATTATGGAGAATTCTAATCTTTAATGCATTATGAATAATCTGATGAGGAATATCGCGTTTGCCGCAACGGCATTGACGCTCGTCTTTTCTTGTGACGAGGAATCTATGCCAGATGTCGTGAATCGGAATTTAGCTGCGGTCGATTTTACGGCGTCTGGCCATGTTACTAAAACTGTTTTCGGAATTCCGGACAACGGATGCTACCCTGTGCTGTGGACGGAAAATCAGAAAGTTGCGCTGTTTTATAATTCGCAGACCGGCGATCAGGGATGGACTGACGGCGCACAGTATGTGACCCCTGTGCCGTCCGAAGGCGGATTGACAGCCTCATTCTCGGCATCATTTTCAAAGGAAGAGTCGGACAGACATTCCTTCTTTGCCTTCAGCCCGCTTGGAGCGCTGAAATGGATGGGAAATGAGGACTGGAATGGAGACGGAGTCGGTGAGAAGGTTGTTTATGCTATACTTCCGGCCGATCAGATTCCGCATATGGGCACTTGCGATGAGAAAGGGCAGCTGCTTGTCGCACGAGCAGATTTTACGGATTATCCGGAGAATGTCCCACTGGCTTTTACACATCTTTCCGCATACGGCAAAATCGCAAGACTTGAACTCCCGGAAGAGGCTTTCCCTGGAGAAAGCGATGATTCGAAAATAGAGGCGGGAATAGTCGGCGTGCTTTTGGAGACAAACAAGCCCATTTCGGGGGAGATTTATCGCAATTTTGATGGGAACACGGTTTATGTTAACAAGGATGCGACAAAGTATATTTATCTTGATGTGAACAATGAACTTAAGGGGAAGGCTCTTGGCGATGTGTTTTTCGCATGTGTTCCTATGCAGTTGGCTGACGGCGACAATCTCAAGGTTACGGTTTATACAACATCCGACACATGGGTGAAGACAATAAACTTTTCTTCATCGCATGCTCTTTCGTTCAGCTCGGGCATGATTTCGTCTTTCAGCATCAGTTCAGACGGATTTGAAAAAAAACTGTAGGATTCCTTGAACTGTGCCTGATTTCGCGGACTCTAGACTCAGGATGAGCCGGTGCTGACATATATTGATTTTGATATGACAAAAATACAAACGACAATTCTGGGGCTGACGCTTTTCATGCTCTGCTCCTGTGGTGGCAAAAACACAAATCCCGCAATTCCGTACGACAATGAAATAGAGTCGCAGGTGGAAAGAGTCCTTTCTGCAATGACTCTTGAGGAGAAGGTCGGGCAGATGACCCAGCTGACTTCAGAGCTTATAATTGAGAAAGGTACTCACAAAGTCTCGGCCGATGGCGAGGCTCTTCTTCGTAAGTACAAGATAGGCTCGATTCTCAACACTATGGGAAACTCTGCAGACTCTGCTGCTGCCTATAGGGAGTTCATCGGGCAGATTCAGAAGATTTCCATGGATGAGACCGGCATCCCGTGCCTCTATGGCCTGGATCAGATTCATGGCGCATCCTATACCGTGGGTTCAGTTCTCTTTCCTCATGAAATAGGCCTTGCAGCATCTTTCAACGATTCTCTCGCCTTCAATGTGGGAGAGGTTTGCGCCTATGAAACTCGCGCCTGCAATGTCCCTTGGGTGTTTACTCCGACCCTAGATCTCAGCAGAAACCAATGCTGGCCAAGGATGTGGGAAAGTTTCGGGGAAGACCCGCTTGTACAGAGCCGGATGGGCGCTGCAATGACTATGGGATTTCAGGGTAATGATCCTAATCATATTGACGGGGAACATGTTGCAGTGAGCGTGAAGCACTACATGGCTTACGGAGCCTCAGTTTCAGGCCAGGACCGCACGCCCTCGATGGTAAGCCTTCGTGAAATGAAGGAAAAGTTCTTTCCTCCGTTCAAGGCTGCCATTGAGGCCGGAGCGCTCACTGTTATGGTGAGTTCCACCAGTAACGACGGCATTCCTTTCCATTCAAACCGCGAATTGCTCACCGGTTGGCTAAAGGAAGGGTTGAACTGGGACGGGATGATTGTGACTGACTGGGCAGATGTCAAAAACTTATATGATCGTGACCATACTGCCGCGACCTACAAAGATGCCATTGCCCAGTCGGTTAATGCCGGGGTGGACATGATTATGGAACCGTACAGCGTGGAGGTCTGCGATATTCTTGCGGAACTTGCGGAGGAGAGAATTGTCCCAATGGCCCGCATTGACGATGCGGTGCGACGCATTTTGAGGGTAAAATTTCGTCTTGGACTATTCGACGACCCATATTCATCCGGCTCGGACTATGCAAAACTCGGCTGCGATGAATTTGTGTCTAAGGCTCGCTGTGCTGCGCTTGAGAGTGAAGTTCTTCTCAAAAACGAAAATTCCATTCTTCCGCTTCCGAAGGAAAGCCGGATACTCCTTGTCGGCCCCAATGCTGATTCTATGCGCCCTCTCGGAGGCGGGTGGAACTATTCATGGCAGGGCGATTGCTCCGAAAGACAGGATTTTACCGGAAAATACAACACGATTCGGGAGGCGCTTTCAGCAAAATTCAGAAAAGTGGAGTATGTTCCTGTTCTTGAATATCCGGAATACGGAGATTTCCGTCAGGAGACGAGGGGCGATTTTGCAAAGGCTGTCCGTGCGGCTGCAGATGCTGATGTGATTGTCGCTGCAATAGGAGAAAACTCCTATTGCGAGACCAAAGGCAACATCAATGACCTTACGATTTCTCCGAACCAGAGTGAACTTGTCAAGGCTCTTGCGACAGCAGGAAAGCCTCTTGTCCTGATTCTTAATGAAGGACGTCCGAGAATAATAAACGACATTGAACCGATGGCAGATGCCGTTGTGTCAGTTCTTCTTCCAGGCAATTATGGAGGAGACGCGCTTGCGTCCCTTCTCTGCGGTGAGGAGAACTTCAGCGCGAAGCTGCCTTACACATATCCGAAATATGTGAACCGCCTCAATACCTACGACTACAAGCTCTGTGAAAACCGTGCGACGATGGATGGTCTTTATGACTACAATGCTAATATCGAGAGCCAGTGGCCTTTCGGATTTGGTTTGAGTTACACGACTTTTGAATATTCCAACCTCACGGCAGACAAACAGAAATTTCATGCGGGCGACGTACTGAAGGTCAGCGTGGATGTCAGGAACACCGGTAAAGTGGTCGGCAAAGAGGCAGTGTTGCTGTTCTGCTCGGATTTGTGCGCCTCATTGACACCGGATGTGAGGCGGCTCCGTGACTATGCGAAAGTTTCTCTCGAACCGGGTCAGAGCACGACCGTCACATTTGAACTCAAGGCTTCCGACCTTGCATTTGTGGATAATGGTCTGAACTGGGTTCTTGAGCCAGGGGAGTTCCGTCTTGCTTGTGGAGATCAGTCCATTCTGATAGAATGTGTTGGGAATACAAGGGAAGAACTTGCCCGTTGAATTATGAAGAACATTTTTAAACACATTGACTTGTTAGTCTGCGGATGCTTCTCGATAATTGGAATATTCGTTCTGACGATCTCCTGCTCGTGGAACGGTCCTGAAATCCGTTGGATTGAAGGCGAGGAGAATGACGGTAAGTGTATCCACAGAATAGTAATCGATAATGCCGCATCGTTGCCGGAAAAATGGACAATCTGGTTCTCTCAGATGCCTGCGGGCCTCGATGTTCTTGAAGGTTCGGATGTCGATATAAGGCAGGTGCAGGGGAACCTTTATAAAATAACTCCTCGGGATGGTCTCGGCTTCGGAGATTCGTTGGTCATATCCTACCGCTCTGCTCCGCTTCCCCGGCGAAGTTGGGCTCCCGAAGGATTCGTACTTCAGGACATGAATTCCGAATCATCCACCGGTACAGCCTTGAATACCGTTTACGAATATCTTCCGCTGGAATCAGACGGAGAGTTCTGGTACGGCTATAATGCATCATTGGAAGCCGGTCGCCCGGGTGTCACAGACATCATACCTTCTCTCAAGCGAGTGAGCCGGACTCCGTTCAAAGATGACCGCGAACTCAGGGAGGATAATAATCTCCATTCTTCCCAATATGTACAGAACCATTCATTGATGACTGGCGTGGAAAAACCGGACGGATGGTATCGTCTGTCGATTGATTCGGACGGAAAGGTGTCGATAATCGCTAATGATGCCGACGGGGAGTTCTATGCGCGGATGACTCTTTCTAAACTGCGCCGTAACAGCGGTGCGGAACTCCTCAGAAATGTCTATGTCGAAGACTGGCCGGACTTTCAGTATCGTGGTTATATGCTTGATGTGTCAAGGAACTTCACCACGCCGGGTAACCTCAAGAGACTTATAGACATTCTTTCCGGCTACAAAGTGAATTACCTCCATCTTCACCTCGCTGATGACGAGGGCTGGAGGCTGGAAATTGACGGGATACCGGAACTTACTTCAGTCGGTGCTTTCCATTGCCTTAATCCGGAACTCGGTCTGCAGCCTTCATACGACGGCTGTGCGGACCCTCATTCTTCCGCCTTGTCCAATGGTTTCTATAGTAAGGATGAGTTTAAGGATATACTCCGTTACGCATGGAAACGCAGAATAAGGGTAATTCCTGAGTTTGACACTCCGGGCCATAGCCGTGCTGCAATATATTCCATGAAAGCATACGAGAAAAGGACCGGGGATGAGTCTATGCGTCTGCAAAATCCGGCTGACAGTTCACGCTATTGTGGAGCACAGGGATATACGGACAATGTGATGAGTGTTGAATTGGAATCGGTGTATAAGTTTATAGGTCGTGTATTCGACAGCGTGATAAGACTTTATGCTGATGCGGGCACTCCTCTCGAGACAATTCACATAGGGGGAGATGAAGTCCCTTCCGGTGCTTGGTATGGCAGGCCGCTTCATGCGACATTCCTTGGGCGTGTGGCTGACATTGCCAAGGACAGGGGAGTGAAGATTGCCGGATGGCAGGAAATAGCAACTTGTACGGAGCCGTCCGTGGCAGCCAAGCTCAAGGATGTAATGTTTGTGAACCATGTCTGGAACACAGCAGGGGGAAACAGCGGGCTCCCTTTTACAATAGCTGCCTGTGGCTACCCGACGGTCATGTCCAATGTGGAATTCACATATGCAGATCAGGCATATTCTTCGAATAAACAGGAAATCGCGCACGACTGGGCATGCTTCATTGACGACACTACATCGATTGGCCTTCCTGTCAGAAAGGAGGAAAACATAGCAGGCGTACAAGCTCAGCTTTTTACCGAAACCATACGAAGTTTTGACGATGTCTGCTATGATAGTTTTCCGAAAATTCTCGGCGTTTTTGAACGCGGATGGAATGCGGATTCAACTCTTTCCGGACGTCAGTTCTATAGTATTATTGCCGGTAATGAGATGCCGTGGTGGGACTCATGTGGCATTGCTTACCACATTCCACAACCTGGGATGATTGTCCGGGACGGTAAAATTCTCACAAACTCGGTAATACCGGAGGCCCGCATAGAAGTTTCTGCGGATGGAAAGCACGCTACTGCAGTGTATGGTTCTCGTCGCAGTTGCGCCACGACCCTCTGAACTCTGACATTTCTGTGCCTTCAGGCAGGGTGATTGGCTCGAAGCCGAGTGCCGTGGCCTGTCCGAGCAGGAGACGGACGCTTGCCGCCGCCCAGGTGTAGGAGCCGAAGGCAAAGAATTTGCGGTTTTTGACGCCTCTTGCGCTGACAACTTTCATAAGAGACTCTACTTCCCGGAGAAAAAAGACATTGTCGTTGCAAATCCTGCGAAGATTGCCGGTACGGACAAGTGCCCTGCCGAGAATATCTGCAGTTGCGTGATGAAAATCTCCTATGGCAATTTCGATTTCTTCACCGGAGGCGACCTGCAGTACAACAACAGGTCCAACTTCTCCTGGAAAGATGCAGAACTGCCTTGTGCGAAGGTTGCGGGCAGAGTGGAGGTGATGAAGGCTGACCATCATGGATCAGAAGCCACCAACAGCCCTGAGGCCCTTACCATTCTTTCACCTCAGGTAATCGTGGCGAATTTCTGGGTGGACGTGCATCCTCGTACTTCCATCATGTCCCAGATGTGGAAGACTCTTCCGACAATGGACTTGTTCATAACCAACTTCTGCAGGGGCGAACGTCCTGCAGGCGTGGACAACAAGGTGTCCGACGCGGATGCTGCCAAGGTGAAAGGCTATGACGGCAAGATGACCGTGAAGAATGTCTCCGGACCGTACAAAAGCCGGTAGTTGTGAAATCTTTTGATTATCAGTGTATGGTAAATCCTGCAAAGATTTTGGTGTTCAGATAAATCTTTGTTAAATTCGCATTGTTGTTGCGGATATTTCCAGAAAATCCGCAATTTGTTTGAGGAAATTCATAACTGATATGTACCGTAGAATATTTGACATAGAGAACCGGCTGGATGAGGCAATGTTCCTCTTCGGCGGCCGCCAGACAGGAAAATCAACCCTTTTGAAAGAGCGTTTTCCTAAGGCGGTCTACATTGACCTTTTGAAGTCAGATGTGAGAAATCGCTTTAAGCAGCATCCTGAAGAATTCCGGGAGAGCCTTCTGAGGTATCCGCCCGAGACGCTAGTCATCGTTGATGAGATCCAAAAGGTCCCGGAGCTTCTGGATGAAGTCCACTGGCTGATGGTCGAAAAAGGGCTGTGGTTCATCCTCAGCGGATCAAGTGCACGCAAAATCAAGAAGATCGGTGCGAACAACCTTGGCGGCCGAGCTATACCGGAGACTTTGTTCCCTCTGGTAAGTGCAGAGATTCCGGATTTCGATCTGGAGCGTGCCGTTCAGAATGGTATGATTCCCCGTCATTACGCGGTTGCCAATGCCCGGAACCGTATGAGAGCATACATTGACCTGTATCTGAAGGAGGAGATTATCGAAGAGGCGCTTGTCCAGAATGCGGATGAGTTTGTCCGCTTTATGGAAGTGGCGGCCATTATGGATGGCGAAATCCTCAATTACGAGAATGTGGCCAGTGATTGCGAAGTGTCTGCCAATACAGTGAAAGCGTACTATAAGATTCTGGTGGATACGCTTTTAGGATTTGAAGTGCCGGCATACAGGAAGGTCATCAAGAGAAAACTGTACAAAGCGCCCAGATTTTACTATTTCGATGTCGGTATTGCCAATCACCTTACCAAGAGATACCACCTTGCGCCAAGGACACCAGAGTATGGCCACGCATTCGAGCATCTTATTATGCAGGAGATTGCCGCTTATCTTGGTTATACAAACAGCGATGAGGAATTGACCTACTGGCACACCTATGAGAACCTCGAGGTTGATGCCGTCATCGGTGATGCCCGTGTGGCTATTGAAATCAAATCAAAGGAACACATTGACCACGATGACAAGAAGGGCGTAACGGAGTTCGCGAAGGAGCATCCGGATACCAGGCAAATCATTGTGTCCAGAGACCGTATCAGCCGCCGCAGCGGTGATGTGGACCTCTATTATGTAACCGACTTCTTCAAAGCCCTCTGGGCCGGTGAAATTATTTAGTCTGACTCTGACGGCAAGATGACCGTGAAGAATGTCTCCGGCCCGTACAAGAGCCGGTAGTTATGGTAAATCTTGCAAAGATTTAGATGTCGATTACATTTGCGGCAAATAATCCGCAAATTCTGCGGAAACTTACACGCATGACGGCGTCGATTCCGTAAGGTTGAAAAATGGAGGGTGGAATTTTATCGATAACAAGGGGCGGTTTTTGTCGGATCAGTGGCTGAAGTTCTGCTTGTTCCATGACAATAACCGTTTTGTTTACTGGGCAGAGATAGCGATTTTTTATATTTCAAGCCATAAGAATTTTGAAAAATTTATGGTTGCAACCGAAATGGATGTGTCCATTAAACTTTTTTCATTTTTTCTCTCGACTCGTACCCTACGGCATATACTATCTTTGCCGGCGAATAAACAAAAGTGCACGAATCCGTCATGGCGCTCTATGACGACCACATTTGCGGCAAATAACACGCAAATTCTGCGGGTTATTTGTCGCAAAGTAGTATATTCCTCAGAGATTGAAGGCATGTTTCTAAACTACCTGACTACCTCATCCTGGACCTTGACCTTGGAAACGTACAGAATATCGCTGAGGTTATCGAGAACGGCCGTACCGTCCGGAAGGTCTGCCTTTTTAAATGGCCCTATAATAATATCGTCACAGGAATTGCGTAGCAGATACACCGGGCAATAATATAAACGATTTTCTATAAAAAGTTTTTTCTATAAAAAATTCTTTCTATATTTGAGTGTTAAAATAGATTCTCTTATGAGTATAGAAAACAGAATAGGGCCTCCGGTAGAAGGAAAAGATTTTTACGGGCGAGAGAAAGAGTTGGGAATTGCAAACCGTTTGTTGGATAGCGGACATTCACTATTGCTGTCTGCTCCTCGCCGTATAGGCAAATCGTCATTTGCCAAGCGTTTGATAGAGGACAAAAAAGCGCAGGGATGGAAATGCGTGTATATCGATTTGGAACAGACTACCACAGAGGACGGTTTCCTGTATTTGATTATCGAATATTTTGAAAGGAATCACGTATGGAGGCAGAAAACCGACGGGATGCTCCAAGGTGCAAAGGCTATACTGGACAGAATCAATAAGATTTCAATCGGCCCTGTCGGCTTTGATCTGTCTTCTCCCGAGAGGAAAGAAGACCTATATAAGTCCTTGAAAGAATTGATTCGTCACGATGAGGAAACCTTCATCGTGGTTGATGAACTTACGCTCTTTCTTGGGGTACTCCTGAAAAGTGATGGCGGCGAGGAAAAAGTGTCATTTATCCTAAATTGGCTCCGGAGTCTCAGACAGGTTGCCGGGACTAAAGTCCGGTGGCTATTTTGTGGTTCGGTCGGGCTGAAAAACTTTACGGCATCCCTGAATCTCAGTTATGCTATAAATGACCTGACGGATTTCAGCTTGGATGAACTTACCCCGGAGGAAGCCCGTGGCCTTATGGAGGGGCTGTGCCAGGGAGAAGGGATGAATATGGATGAAGAAAGCATAATATATGCATTGGAAAAGTTACACTGGAATATTCCATACTTTATCCAAATCCTCTTCTCCAAACTGCGTGACAATTATACTGGAGCCGTTTCCAAAGAAGACATAGATACGGCTTACGGGCAACTTTGTTCCGAGAGTTACCTGAATACTTGGTCAGAGCGCCTTGCGGAGTACCGTGAAATGGAAAGACCGGCACGTTTGATTCTGAATGGACTATCGGCAAGGAGAAGCGGCCTCAGGCGTGAAACGCTGCTTGGCATTTTGATGACTGGACAGGACCCATCCAATGCAGGAGAAACTGACCTTTTGCTCAGCAAAGTCCTTGAAATGCTGGAGAATGACGGTTATCTTCTCCGCAAGGGTCCCGTTCGCTCTTTCCGTTCACCGCTTTTAAGAGATTACTGGTATGGGAAGTTTGTCCAATAACGGAGTACTGTTTAACGAAGCAGTATTCAAGGCAGTCCTTCATGATTTAGAGAAAGAGTCTAAAGGAAGTGCGGGGCAGCCTCAGATTATAATCGGGGCACCTGGAGGTGGCAAAACTTTCATGTTGAGACAACTTTTTGACACAGCGTCTGCCCACTCCGGGGGTATGCCGACATGGATAGACGGACGTACGGTTTTTTCCAATAAGGATATGCTGTGCATGCCCGATGAAGGACGTAGCGTCCTGTTTGTGGATGACTTTCATTATTATCTGCAAAGAACGTCCAATGAAGAACAATTTGCACTTCGCGGCATCCTTTCAGAAACGGACGGTCCTATACTTGTTGCGACAGCCCCTACCGTAATGCCTCAACTGACACATTACGGAGCCGCGTTGTTCGAAGGATTTCACATTCACTACCTTAAGCCGCTTTCCGACAATGACTACCGTCTTATTATCGGATGTGATGTCACTCAAATAAAAAGGGCAAAGGCCCTTATGGCATATCTGCCTAAAACACCCGGCGCCGTCGATATGGTGAAAGAAATCGTTTACAATTCACCGACAAGCGAAGAAGATTTAAGCCTTTTGGTAAAACGCATATCGCCGCTATATCAAAACATATTTGACAAACTTCTTCCCCAGCAACAAAGAGTCATGTGTGCCCTGGCGGGCGAAACGGAAGGGCTCAAATTGTCTGATATCCGCAATATAACAGGGCAGGAAGCCGGAAAGATATCCCCTTACATCACCCGAATGCTTGAAACCGGCCTGATTTCCAAAGAGACTCAGTCTACTAGAGGCGCTCATTATCGAATAGCCGACCCCCTGTTTAATCTGTGGTTGCCAAAGATGAATGACCATTGCGGGAACAAGTAGTTCCATGAAAATTCAAAATTGTTACATCGCCCTCTGAGATAGTTCGGCGGGTTCCATTATCTACCAGGTAGTTATTGCAGTGCTCGCCATCGTGGACAACAAGGTGTCCGATGCTGACGCTGCCAAGGTGAAGGGCTATGACGGCAATATCGTGGTCAGTGTGCGTGAAGGCGGAAGCCAATACTACGTGATGACGACCTCTGACTCTGACGGCAAGATGACCGTGAAGAATGTCTCCGGACCGTATAAAAGCCGGTAATTATGAAAATTTACACAGATCGTCTTTAAAACTGACACAGTACGTTATGTGGCTTGTGCGGACGAGGCCGTGGAAGTAGTGCCCAAGGAGAAGACCAAAGTGGATGCCATGAAACTCTTTGATGATGAAATGAAAAAGTAGTGGGAAGCGTCACAAAGATTTTGGTACTAAGATAAACTTTATTAAATTTGTACCTGGATTCCCGAATTTCATAGGAAAATCGGACTTAACCACCTTAAATTCTAATGAACCATGTACAAACGAATCTTCGATATAGAAAATCAGTTGGATGAAGGGATGTTCCTTTTTGGAGCACGCCAAGTAGGTAAATCTACACTCCTGCAGGAGCGGTTCCCTGATGCAATCTACTACGATCTTCTGATTGATACAGTGAGGAAGGCGTTCAAACGCAACCCTGATTCCTTCCGGCAGGCGCTTATAGACAAGCCTGCAGGGACGCTGGTAATCGTCGATGAGATTCAGAAAGTACCGGAACTTCTGGATGGAGTCCACTGGCTTATGGTGAACCGTGGACTGCATTTCATCCTTAGCGGTTCAAGCGCACGCAAGTTGAAGCGTTCCGGAGCCAACACCCTTGGGGGTAGGGCAATCCCCAGGACACTCTTTCCGTTGGTCTGGAAGGAAGTGACAGACTTCCAGATTGACAAGGCTGTACAGAATGGAATGATACCTCGTCACTATCTTGTGGATGATGCTACGGACCGCCTTGAGGGTTATGTGGAAGTATATCTGAGGGAAGAAATCCGTGACGAAGCCGCCGTCCAGGATGTCGAAGCGTTTGAGCAGTTTATGGAAGCGGCCGCCATTTCCGATGGTGAAATGATCAACTATTCCAACATCGCCAGCGATTGCGGAGTAGCAGCAAAGACCGTTAAGGCATATTATCAGATTCTGAAGGATACCCTTATGGGCTACGAGATACCCGCTTACACAAAGGTGGTCAAGCGGAAAGTAGTCCAGGCTCCCAAGTTCTACTATTTCGATGTGGGCCTTGCCAACTATCTGATGGGCCGTCACCACCTCCGGAGAGGCTCGGATGACTATGGCCATGCTTTCGAGCATCTCGTTATGCAGGAGATTATTGCATATCGCGGCTATAACCGCCGCCGTGAGAAAATCTCCTATTGGCACACATACAACGACCAGGAAGTCGATGCCATTATCGGAGACGCAAAGGTCGCCATTGAGATCAAGTCCAGCGAGGAAGTCAAGACCCGCCATAAGAATGGATTGAAAGCCTTCAAGGAAGAGCACCCGGATTGCCGACTGATCCTTATTTCCCTTGATCCCATTACAAGGCCCTCTGGAGACATTGAACTGATCTATGTCTTGGATTTCCTGAAGATGTTATGGAGTGGTGAAATATTCTGATTCGGCTATGCTTACAAGAAATGATTCCATAATTCTTAGCCAGCAGGACGACGTGCAGAAGCGTAAACCTCGTCTCGAAGTAAGATAAACGAACTTGTCCTTGATTATCTTCCGGCAGACCGAGACATGCAGAACAAAATCTACAAGATTAGGAATCTTCTTGCAAAACTGAAAAGAAGACAACAGATTTACCTGAACGACAATAAAGAGTGGACGCTTAAAAAGTAAGTAAAATTTACTCGTCGTTACTCGTGTTTTTACTCAGTATCAGCTTCCTCCTACTCGATTGTATGTCGGAGATATGGCGTTTGTGAAGATAAACCGAAATATATGACAGACGTATGAAACGATTGATAGCCATTTGTGGGCTTGACTGCGAAAAGTGCGATGCCTATGCGAGGGCTGCCGGATGAATGGGGCTAAGACCTTTTACTGCAACTTCTTGTGTGAAATCCGGAAATGCGCAAATGCAAATGGCTTCAAGACTTGCGATAAATAATCCGCAAAATCTGCGGAAACTTACACGCATGACAATACGTCCATTATCTTGACAATACTTCTCGTTCAATTCATCATAGATGAGAGAAAAATCAACAAGGTGTCCGACTCTGACGGCAAGATGACCGTGAAGAATGTCTCCGGACCGTACAAAAGCCGGTAATTATGAAATCTGACACAGGCCGTCTTTGGAATTGACACAGAGCGTCTTTAAAAAATACTGATTCCTCAGGGAAAGAGTAGTCGGAAAACGGCTGCTCTTTTCTTTTGATTATCAGTGCGTTATGTGGGTTGTGTGGCTGGAAATGGAAATGAAATGCAGTAATGTTTATGAATTTTAAATAACTTTGTAAAAAAACGACGCGATATGTTTGATAATATCTTTTATACAAAGCTGCTAGACTCTTTTATTCAACACTATAAAAGAGAAAACAGATTCATTGAGTTCAAAAGCAACTATTTAGATGCGAAAGTTCTTGGTGAATATATTTCAGCATTGTCCAATGGTGCCTGCTTGGATCACGTTGATTTTGGTTATTTGTTTTTTGGCGTTGATAATGACACCTTGGCTGTTAAAGGAACGACTTTTGACCCTGAGCATACAAATATAAGGTCGGGCCAATCTCTGGAATTGTTCCTTCGATTGGGAATATCGCCGAAAATTCGTTTTGAAATAGGAGAATTCAGGTATAGTGATATGGTTCGAGTTGTCTTTGTAAAGATACCGGCTGCTGAAGGGGAACCTACAATGTTCAATAATGAACCTTTCGTCAGAATTAACGAGTCAAAGACATCGCTACGCCCATACACGGACTGGATACGTGAAATCTATAACTCAAAGACAGATTGGAGCAAAGTGATTGTTGACGATGCTACGATTGAAGATTTGGATCCTGAAGCAATAGCGGTAGCGCGAAAAGGATTCAAGGAACGTTATCCAAAGTTGTCTTCTGAAATAAATAGTTGGACTGACACTACATTTCTTGACAAGGCAAAGCTTACTATAGGAGGCAGCGTGACGAGGACGGCCTTGCTCCTATTGGGAAAGGAGGAATCAGCTCATCTCTTAGGACATATCGCACAAATTGACTGGAAACTTCAAACTGCGACAGAGTCGGCTGCGGAAGTATTCTCAGTTCCATTCTTGCTGTCCACAAGTAAGGTTTTGGCAAAAATCCGCAACTACAGATTTAAGATCTATCCTGACAACACATTGATTCCAACAGAAGTATGGAAATATGATGAAATGATCATCTTGGAGGCTTTGCATAATTGTATTGCACATCAGCGCTATCAGTCGAATTGCCGTATTATAGTAACGGAGAAAGAGGAATGTCTGGAGTTCTGGAATGCAGGAGACTTTTTTGAGGGTAAATATGAAGACTATATTGAAGGAATCAAAACACCGAAGAAGTACAGGAATCCATTTTTGGTCCAGGCTATGGTCAATATCAAGATGATTGATTCGCAGGGTTACGGAATTCATACAATGTTTGTCCGACAAAAAGACAGGTATCTTCCTATGCCTGATTATGACCAGACAGAAGATGGGGGAGTGAAACTTATTGTGCCTGGAAACGTGATAGACATTGATTATAGTGTCCGGCTTATCCAAGATGCCAGCATTGATCTTTCCACTGCAGTGCTTCTTGATCGTGTCCAGAAGCGTAAACCTCTTTCAGACGCTGCGATAAAAGCGCTGAGAAAGGCAAATCTTATTGAAGGAAGAAAACCTAATCTGTTTATTTCCAAATCTTTGGCTCAATCAATGGGCAAGGAGATAGAGTATTCAAAGCGAAAAGGATTTAGCGATGAATTTTGCTGTGACTTGATACTTAAATCTTTGAAAGAACACAAATCCTTGTCTCGAAGTAAGATAAACGAACTTGTCCTTGATTATCTTCCGGCAGACCGAGATATGCAGAACAAAATCTACAAGATTGGCAATCTTCTTGCAAAACTGAAAAGAAGACAACAGATTTACCTGAACAACAATAAAGAGTGGACGCTTAAAAAGTAAGTAAAATTTACTCGTCATTTTTGACGGTTTACTTACTCGTTTTTTGTTGAAAAGATACTTTGGAAACTTTCTGAGCTTGTTTTTACTTGTTGAAATTACTCGAAATTTACTCGTCGTTACTCGAGTTTTTACTCAGTATCAGCTTCCTCCTACTCGATTGTATGTCGGAGATATGGCGTTTGTGAAGATAAACCGAAATATATGACAGACGTATGAAACGATTGATAGCCATTTGTGGGCTTGACTGCGAAAAGTGCGATGCCTATGCGAGGGCTGCCGGATGAATGGGGCTAAGACCTTTTACTGCAACTTCTTGTGTGAAATCCGGAAATGCGCAAATGCAAATGGCTTCAAGACTTGCGATAAATAATCCGCAAAATCTGCGGAAACTTACACGCATGACAATACGTCCATTATCTTGACAATACTTCTCGTTCAATTCATCATAGATGAGAAAAAATCAACAAGGTGTCAGACTCTGACGGCAAGATGACCGTGAAGAATGTCTCCGGACCGTACAAGAGCCGGTAGTTCCGAAAATTGACACGGATCATCTTTAAATTCGACACAGTACGTCTTTAAAAAAGAACTGATTCCTCAGGGAAAGAGCAATCGGAAAACGGCTGCTCTTTTCTTTTGATTATAAGTGTGTTATATATCTTGCTAAATATGTGCCAGGGAAGTCCATTGCCAAGTTCCAGGAAACAAAGGCAATCTTTACCAACACCTGATCCGGTTAAGGATCCATTTGTGACATTGTGCCAAAAATTGTATCAAATACAAAAGGTGAAATGTCATTTTCTTATCTAAGAATAAATATCCGTGAAGTAATTTCCCATCTTTGACACTTTGATTTTAAGATATCAAGGCCCCAGAGCGCTGTAATGGCGATTCTGGGGCTTTTGCAATTATGCAAGTATGTAATGCATCAATGGTGATTTCGCGCCGACTGGCAGTCCGTCACGGCGGAACTCACTCCGCGCTGCTTCGTTCGGCCCTCCTACCGTCTCCTGCGTCCTCGCTATCGCGAGAACTTGTATTCGGCAGGCACCTCCCACTTTCCGAGGCCGTGGGCTGGCCACGTCCGCCGTGGCTGACCGCCTGTCGGCTACGCCTCGTCATTGTCCTTTTCATCCTTTGAAGTCTTGATGGAGGCTATGATGCTCTTCATGGCCTTCTTTGTCACTATCTGGGTGTCGGTTCTGAAGCCGGCTGAACCATGCAGGTGATTAGTGAGGTCGGTCCTTGTGTAGGTCGGGATGTATCCTTCTCCCGTTACTTTGAGAAAGTTCATGTCCTGTAGGGTTCCGATTATCTGGTCGGGGCTGAACTTCTCTCCGGCACGGTTGACCTTCTTCGCAAGGTACTTGTATATGATGAGCGCAAGGAAGCAGGTGAGGAAGTGTGCGGTAATGCGGTCGTCGCGTTGGAGGAAGACGGGACGAGCCTCGAATTCGGTTTTGGTAAGTCTGAAGCAGTCCTCGATTATCCAGCGCCCGCCATTGACCTTTATGATTTCCGGAGCGTCGTCCCAAAGGTCGGTGCAGATGCCGTAGAAGCCATCGAAACGGGATTCCTGATCTATCATCTCCTGATTGAGTGAGTAGCTGCTGTACTGGGCGACCTCGCCGTCGACGGTGCACTTCTCGCACTTGATGAAGCGCTTGGGGTCATTCTGGCCCTTGCCGAGTTTGCCGGCGGTGCCGTTTTTTATGCTCTGTTCGGCTCTCGCTATCTGTTTTTCTCGTATATGCCGCAGGTAGTCGCGGTACTTGAACGAGAAGGTCACGACCAGTCTCTGCTCCAGTTCTTCCCCCGTCTTGCTGAGTTTGGTCTGTATCCAGCGTTCCCGACAGAATAGCCTGTCCGCATATTCGTCAGGATTCAACTTGGCCAGGTCGTATTCCTCCTTTGACAGCATTGGACCATTCTTGGTGCTGAAGTCAACCAGTTTCCATCCTGTCGTCTGTGTGGCCCAGTCCTGCAGGTGGCCTTCAAGTTTCTTGAGCGACTGGACGGTAATGAAAGAGCGTTCTCCGACACTGTCGTGCTTCCTGTTGTCGTACGACGACAGGCCTCCGTCAGTGCAGACGACTACTTTTGACAGACCGAATTTCTCCTTGAGCTTCTCCTCCAAAGGCTTGAGTGTGATGGTCTCGGCCGTGTTCCCGGGATTGACACAGAACGCAAGTGGAATGCCGTCCATGTCGGTAAACAGCCCCATCTGGACTATAGGGTTCGGCCTGTTCTTTTTTGAATGGCCGTATTGGCGGAGTCCGTTCTCCTCTTCCGATTCGAAGTAATAGTTGGTGCAGTCGTAGTAGATGACCTTGTCGCGTCTCTTGCCGAGTTTCAGGCTGCGCCTGTATACGTCCGCCTGGATGTCGTCGCTTTCCTCCGCGAGGATGGACAATGCCCTGTATACTTGATGGATGTCGACTTTAGGTTGCTCTATGAAGCGCTTTGCATCCTCGAGAGACGACAGCTTGGAACCGGGATAAAGTATCCTCGTGTAGAGCAGCGTCTGAAGTATCTCGTCCAGGTCGTACTTGTTCCTGTGGCGCTTCTCTATCTTTCTGCATATCTTGTCCAGACCCAGTTCGTGATACACTTTCTGGAGAAAGAGATATCCGCCATTGTAACATCGCTGGGCATTCTTGTCAATGAGTGCGGCGGGATTGCACTCCAGTATTATCTTCTTCCTGTTCTCTTTTTCCTGGGCGGTGAGCTCGGCAACGTACTTTTTGGCTTCTCCGATGGGATCTTCTCCCCCGAAGCGCTTCTCCAGGTCCTCAAGAGTGCCGAGGCGCTCTACATATTTGGTGGAAGGCTTACCGTTTTCGTTGCGGTAACTCTTCTGAACATAATAGACGGGCTGCTTGCCCATTGACAAAGTCTTTAGAATCATATCTGTAAAACCTAATAAGCATCACAAAGGCATTACAAAAATAGAAAATAAATTTGACAAAAAAAAGAGTTCTGAACGAACTCTATCAAATATTCTTAACTATTTTCGGATTTTAAAGTGTCAAACTACCGATGTCATTTTCTTATCTAAGAATAAATATTCGTGAAGTAATTTTGCAGCATCAAAAAATGTTTATACCATAGATTTTAATAACACTATGAGAAAAAAGAACTTTTTAAAATTATTATCTGTCATCGCATCGATGACTCTCTTTCTTCCGTCGTGCAAACAGGAAGAAAACAAGACGGACATCTCTGATCCGGTTGTGGAAATCACATCCAAGGATCTCGAGGGATTGCCTGGTGAAAGTGTGAACTTAACCGCTAAAGTGACCGATGATACTGGTATTCAGTACATTGTCGTGGAAAGCACTGATTGGGAATTCTCTAAGCGAATAAATTTCAGCAGCCAGAATTACATAAAGGAATATAACCTGACGGAGTCTGTTATTATCCCTGCGGAAGCGAAGCGCGGAACCTCAGGCGAGGTGGTTGTCAGAGTGTTCGACTTCGAGGACAAGCAGGGTGAAGGCACTGCGGTAATCTCTGTAATTGCCGAACCTGCACGTCTTTCCATCGTACAGGAAATGGGCTTCAGCATAACCATCGCAGGCAAGGTGGCAAAAGTGACAAATAATGATGTTGTCTTCGTGGATGCACCTGGCGGAATCCATCTTCCGGTGAAGATGACATTGGCAAGTAACAACACCAGACTCAAGACCTTGAACATCAAGTCCGCAGACTTCGGTGTTGACCAGACCATCGACCTTACCGCCATCAGCACTGATGAAGGAATGAAGGCCGTCATCGACCAGTCTATCTCATTGACTACCAAAGATGACCAGAAGCATGTCATCACATTCACCCTTACTGATGAGAAGGGCAATACTGCGGTTTATTCTCCTACTGTGGCAGTGAAGGCTACATTTGAAGGACACAACCTCAAACACAGCGCAATGTTCATCCAGGACAAGGCTATGGATATGAGCAAGGTAGTGTTCGGCCAGCCGATTCTCGCTGAAAGGAAGACCAAGGACAGCGACAAGTTCACAGGCCGCTTCTATGCTGAAAAGGCAAATACAGAGGTTTTCTTCGTAAGTTCTGTGAAGACCGATGAGCAGGTGAAGTACGGTATCAGCAATGACAAGAAATATTTCGTCAAGTCAGATAACCCTAATCCGCTCGTTCTCGCTGATGCAGGCTATTATGAAATCAGTGTCAATCTCCTGGAAGGTACTTACTCTGTGGAGAAATTGGCAACTCCTGAGTCCAAATACGGTGAAATGTACTTCGTCTATGGTTGGGCAGATTATCCTGCGATGACCCAGATTGATGCCAAGAATTGTCCGGCAAGGTGGACGATTGATTATGACCTCAAGAATGGCGGCTGCGATGTCGGATTCGGAAAAGGTGGCGGACAGTGGATTGTAGCGGCCGGAAGCGACAACTATCATCCGGAAGTATGGCTTGAAAAAGAAGACAAGGGAAAATTCCCTGAATATAACGGATGGTTCTTCGATACGACTTTGGCGGAGACCTCGCTGGGCAATTGTCAGATTATTTTTGACAACTTCCTTATGAGAGCTTATGCAATGAAAAAATAATAATCGGCAACAAACTCAACAGCAAAATGAACAATAACATCATAACGAAAATATTGGGAATCACCTGTCTGCTATTGGTGCAGATGACTGCCTTCGCGCAGAGCAGGAAGATTTCCGGAACGGTGACGGACAATAACGGCGAACCTGTCATTGGCGCCAGCATAATGATCCAGAACAAGACCGGAGTGGGAACTATTACCGACATTGACGGAAAATACAGCATTGACGTAACTGATGCTGATGTGATCGAGGCTTCTTGCCTGGGCTTCAAGACATTGGCAGAGAAGGTGGGCAAGAGAGCGACGGTCGATATCATCCTCGAAATCGACAGCAACATTCTCGACGACGTGGTGGTCATCGGATACGGTACTGCCAAGAGGGCGAACCTCGCCGGCGCCGTTTCCACCGCTGACAAGAAAACTTTCCAGAGCAAACCGTCGGCCACTCCGACCAATGCTCTCCAGGGTGTGCTCCCTGGTGTCGTGGTGAACAGGAGTTCCGGAAACGGAAGCCGTCCTGGTGACGAGGCGAAGATCGTGGTCAGAGACATCTCGTCAGTGAACGGCGGTACTCCGCTGGTATTGATCGACGGTGCTGAGGGAAATATCAACTCTTTGAATCCTAATGATATAGAGAGTGTCTCTGTGCTGAAGGATGCGCAGGCCTCAATCTACGGTAACAGGGCTTCGAACGGTGTTATCCTTGTTACCACCAAGTCTGCAGGCGAAGGTAGGGTGAAGATTGACTTCAATGCATACTATGCCATGAAGACTCCTACCAACGTCATGCAGAAGGTGAGTCTGCTCGAATTTGCCGAGATGGACAGGGAGGCATGTGCTGACGGTTCAGACACTCCTGTATATTCAGAGGCAGAGCTCGACCTTATCAGACAGGACAGCGATATCGTGAAGAGCGGTTCAGAAGGCTATCTGGGATATACCAGGCATTATAAGAACCATGACTGGGTGAAATCTCTCCTCAGAAGCGGTTCCAGCCTGCAGAACTATTCATTGAACGTGTATGGCGGAACGAAGAAGTTCAAATACTATGTTTCCGGTTTCTACCAGACAGAGGATTCCCCGTTGCGCTACGGTCATGATGACAGCAAGAGATATGCTCTCCGTGTGAAGAATGACATCCAGATTTTCAAGAACCTGGCATTCCATTCGAACCTTTCATACTCTGAGAACAACAGAGATTACTCTACCGCTTCAGGCTCGGCTCTCGCTTGGGCCATGCGTCAGTGCCCGTGGGCGCCGCTCCGCACTCCGTCAGGAAAATTCCTGTCTTGGCAGGGCTACGGTAACCCGGCACAGGAACTCGAGGAAGGCGGCAACACTATTTACAACAATGCCACCACTACGATGAACTTCTCCCTCGACTGGGAAATCGTAAAAGGCTTGAAGGTCACAGGCCAGACCATCCTCAGAAAGCAGGTGAACGATGACTTCGTGTACAGGCAGAGATATGCCGAGTACAACTGGGATGACAGCATCAACAAATACAATACTGACAAGAACTGGGGCCAGAAGGCTTTCTCCAAAGGCTGGTACAAGAACTACAATGTCTTTGCAGAGTATCAGAATGTATTCGCCCAGAAACATGACTTCAAGGTTATGGTCGGCGGACAGCATGAGGAATTCTCCAATGACATGTTCAGCGCTCTCCGCTACAATTTCTCGGGCGACAACTTCAACCTCGCTCTCGGCGGAACCAAGAACCAGGAGGCCAAGCAGTCAACGTCTGCAGAAACAATGCGCTCTGCATACGGCCGTCTCAGCTATGTCTATGACAGCAGGTATATTCTCGAGGTCAATGCGAGATATGACGGAACTTCACGTTTTGCCAAAGGCCACAGATGGGGACTCTTCACCGGTTATTCTGCTGCATGGAGACTCTCAGAGGAGCATTTCATGAAAGACCTCGACATCTTCGACCAGTTCAAGATCCGCGCTTCATGGGGACAGATGGGTAACGCCCAGGGCAATATCGGAAAATATGACTATATCCCTGTAATCAACATTGACTACAGCTATCCTTATCCTTTCAACAAGACTGAGGTAACACAGAAGGCTACTTCCAACATGGTGTCGCTTGCCAGAACTTGGGAGAAACTCGAGGTGACCAACGTCGGTCTCGACATCGCAGTCCTTGACAACAGATTGAATTTCAATGCGGACTATTTCCACAAGAGAAACAAGAATATGCTCATCCAGGTAGATTACCCGAGCACTCTTGGCGGTGTGGCTCCTGCTACCAACAACGGTGAACTCATGGTGAACGGATGGGAATTGGCACTCTCCTGGAGAGATTCACGCAATGATTTCCATTACAGCATCAGCGCAAACCTTTCTGACTCAAGAAACAAGGTTACCGACCTTGGTGGATTCAACGGTCTGAGATCAGGTCACATCGGCTATATCCAGGGCTATTCCACAAACACTTACTTCGGATACAAGACTTTGGGCATCATCAAGGACGAGGCTACATTGAACCAGTACAAGACCCTTAAAGGTGTGCCTGACAATCTCCGTATCGGTGACATGATGTATGCTGACCTCGACGGTGACGGCGCCATCACGGCTACCGGTGACATGAGCCGCGGTTTCCAGGGTGACCTCAAGGCATTGGGCGACAGCAACCCTCACTACAACTTCGGTATCAGCTTCAACTTCGAGTGGAAAGGCATTGACCTGAGCCTCTTCTTCCAGGGAACCGGACAACGCTCGCTCGTGCTCGACGGAGAACCTCTCGTACCGTTCCTGCCAGACTGGCACTATCCTATGAAGGATTTCTACCACAACACATGGTCAGTGGACCGTCCGAATGCCAAGTATCCTATCCTTACACATGACGACGACAGGAACACCTGGAACTACAGGACTTCTGACAACCTGATAGTAAGTGCCGCTTATGTGCGTCTTAAGAACTTGCAGGTCGGCTATACTCTGCCACAGAGATGGATGGACAAGATCCACGTTTCCCGCCTCAGAGTGTATTTCAGTGGCAATGACCTGTTTGAAATCCACAACATGCCATTTAATTACGATCCGGAAATGAACGGAAGCTACGCTTGCTATCCATTCATGCGTTATTTCTCATTCGGATTAAATCTAAATTTCTAAATTCGCACCTTTATGAAACTCTCAAAAATCATATATATTGCAGCATGCGGCATAGCGCTTGCGTCTTGTCAGGGAATGGATTTGACTCCTCCGGACAAGTATTCGGAAAAAGATTTCTGGAAAACGGCTCAGGACTATTGCCTGGCAGCCAATGAGTTCTATTGGAATCTGGACTCTTTCCACGGAAGCGACAATTTCGCTGACTATGATCTCAAGGCAGACCTTGCCACCTCATATTTCGGCTTCAACAATGTAAGTAACGGACGTTGGCTGCCGACTGAGTCGGACGGAATCTGGGACAATGCGTATTCACATCTCCGTCAGATCAATATCCTTCTCCAGCATGTGGACGCGATGAAAACTGACGACCCTGCCATCCTGAGATATAAGGGTGAAGCCCTTTTCTTCCGTGCTTACGAGTATTTTCGTCTGCTCAAGAGATTCGGCGACGTTCCGCTCGTGAAGACAGTTCTCGACGTGAACTCTCCTGAACTCTTCGGCGAAAGGACTCCGCGCAAAGAAGTGGAGGATGCTATTCTCGAGGACCTGAAAGAGGCTTGCGAATACCTTCCGACCAAGAAGGAACTCAAGCCGGAGGAGACCGGCCGCATTACTTTGGGAGCCGCAAAGGCTTTCAGGGCCAGAGTTGCGCTTTTCGTAGGTACATGGGCACAGAACCACAAACATCGTCCTGATGCGCTGGAACTGCTCGGAATCGCAAAACAGGAGGCCAAGGAAATCATTGACAGCAAGGATTATGATCTCTGGAAGGGTGAAAAATACGGAAAGGAGAACTATCGTCAGCTTTTCCTCGAAGCAGGTGACAATTCTTGCGAGAGTATCCTCGACAGACAGTATGGCAAAGGCGTAGGAAGCGGTACGACACATCCTATTTCCGATAATGCCAGCGCCGGATATCTCGGTGGTGCGACCAAGAAATTCGCTGACATGTTCCTTGACAAGAACGGCCTTCCTATTACCAACATCAACTCTTGTTTCCACGGCTATGGCTCCATAGAGTCTGAATATGAGGACAGAGACCCTCGTATGACCTGTGTGCTTCAGGTTCCGGGAAGACAGTATATCTATGCTTCCACAAACGGCAAATATGAGACCTGTCCGGTTTCTTTCTCCGGTACAAGTTCTACCAAGACAGGATACAGAGTCTGGAAATATATCAGCGACGTTCCGTACATTTTCCATGGTCTGGCTTATTTCAATGCCCGTCTCATCAGATATGCAGAGGTGCTGCTGATCTATGCTGAAGCTACTTATGAACTGTCAGGAAGCATCAGTGACGAGGACTTGGACATGACTATCAACAAGATCCGCGCACGTGTGGGAATGCCGAGACTGACAAACAGCTTCGTGACTTCCAACGGCTTGGATATGAGAGAGGAAATCAGACGTGAGCGCACTATCGAGCTTTGCTTCGAGTCCAGCAGATATGATGACCTCCGCAGATGGAAGACTGCAGAAGTGGAAATGCCGATGCCTCTGAAGGGCGTGAAATTCTCCAACTATGCAGATGCCAATGAGACATTGGATCCGATCCTGGATGAAAACGGCTTCGTGATTGCAGAACAGGACAGAAGATTCCGTCCGACAAGAGACTATCTCGCTCCGATTCCTACCAAACAGATCAACATGACCAACGGTGCCATCAAACAGAATCCGGGTTGGTAATCGAGTGATTTAAACATACATAGATTTTATATGAACAGATTATCCGCATCATTGCTTTTATGTGTTATTGCAGCAGCTTTCGCAGGCTGTTCAAAAGCAGAAAACGGGACACCGGGAATTCCTCAGAAGCCAGCGGCTTCTGAAGAATTCCGGATTGTACCGAAACCACAATTCATTTCTTACAGGGACAACCAGATCGAACTCAAATCCGACCTTACCATCGGATATGAAGGCAGTCTTTCTGTTGAGGCTGAGCAACTTAAGGAAGCCCTGACCTCTGACCACAAGATGTCTCCATCCGTAAAATCAAGTGCTGACGGAGCAGATATCCTGCTTGCCTTGAATACGTCAATGGATGTGAAGGGAAAGGGCGGATACAAGATAGAAATCGCTGCAAAGCAGATCAAGATCACAGCTCCTGAAACCATCGGCATCTTCTATGGAATCCAGACATTGCGTCAGGCTATCAAGGCCGAGAGCGGCAAGTTCTCCATCAGGGAGGCTACCATATCGGATTATCCGACAAGTCCTTGGCGTTCGCTGATGCTGGACGAGGGAAGATATTTCAAGGGCAAGGATGCCGTGAAGAAACTGCTTTATGAGATGGCTCGTCTCAAGTACAACTACTTCCACTGGCATCTTACCGAAGACCAGGGCTGGCGTCTGGAGATCAAGAAGTATCCTAAACTCATCGAGATAGGTTCAAAACGTCCGAAAACAGGAAAGCACTATTATTGGATAAGCAACGAATTCTATAACGAACCTCACGAAGGCCATTATACTTAGGCCGATGTGAAGGAAATCATTGAGTTCGCAGAGAAACTCCATATCACCATCATTCCTGAAATCGAGATCCTGACACATGCTTCTGCGGCAATCGCCAGCTACAGCTATCTCGGAACTACCGGCAAGCAGATCGGGGTGGAATGCAGATTGGGACCTACAGATGAGATTATGGATATCTCCAAGCCCGAGACAATGCAGTTCATCCACGATGTCCTCGATGAGGTGGCGGACTTGTTCCCGGGAAAATATATCCACTGCGGAGGTGATGAAATCCAGGGAAACCACTGGACAAACAGTGCGGGTATAAGGGCAATGAAGAATCAGCTCGGCATCAAGGAAGACTGGGAACTTGAGAGGCATTTCTACAATGAAATTTCCAAGTATCTCGAAGGAAAGGGCAAGGCTCTTATGGCATGGAGCGAGGCTGCAGGCAAACCTGGTGCTGCAAGCAGCATTCCGATCAAGGTGGGAAAAGAGAGTGTGTTCCAGTACTGGACAGGCGATATGACAAATCTTAACTTCCTCATAAACAGCGGCTTGAATGTGCTCTACTCGCATACTGACGGACTTTATTTCAATACTACTCTGCCGGTTGCATACAGGGTCAAGATCAGGCCGGAAAACATTGACTTGTCCAAGAGAAAGCAGCTTTTAGGTATCGGCGCGGAGTGCTGGTCAGAATTCGACAGGACTGTGGACGCGACATTTGACCACATCTTCCCGCTTATTGCAGTATATGCTGAAACCGGCTGGATGAAGGAATCTGAAAAGAATTATCAGGATTTCACCAGAAGGATGTATCCTCTGTACAAGATTTGGAAAGACAGGGATATCTACGTGGGCGGAACAGAAGAAACCCGATAAAACAGAAGAAACACCATAAAACGAAGGAGGGGCTCGGCATTGACCCGAACCCTCCTATTTTACTGTTCCGGCTCTTCCTTGCACTGGGTGAACTCCCGGTACTCTACAGGCGTCTTGCCGACGATCTTCTTGAACTGGTTTGTGAAGTATTCAGGGGAACTGTAGCCTAACTGGAAGCATATTTCCTTGACTGACAGATTGGTGGAAAACAGAAGCTGCTTCGCGCTCTTCATCTTCAGGTCCTGGAAATACTGGTTCGGAGAGGTCCCCGTCCTTTTCTTGAACTCTTTTCTGAAATAGGAATAGCTCATGTTCAGGTTCGAGGCGATCTGGAGAATGTCGATGGCATTGCTGACATTGCGGCTCATGATGCTGATGGCGCTCTGGATTTTCTCTTCCAGTTCGTCCACCGTGCCTTTGTTGAAATTCGCGGAAAGCACCAGCCCGATGATGTGCATGGCGATGCCGACAAGATACTGCTGGGTAGCCATCTTGTATTTCTGTGCCTCTTCTATCGCACGTATGAAAAGCGATTCCAGCTCTTCATTCAGCCCGATGTCCAGAATCTGGTTCTCCTGGACCAATGGGGTTTTCGCTATCAGTTCCGCGATTGTGGGGCCTCCGAAGCCGATATAGAACTCGTCCCATCCCTTTTCCACCGCAGGATGATATGAATGCCATTGACCTGGAAAAATCATCAGCAGATTCCCCTTGGTCACCTTCATATTGTCATAGTGCTGTGCCGAAAAGACACCTTCGCCCTTGCTTATGAAGATGAACTGGAATTCGTTCAGCGTGCGGCCCTTTTCAGGATTGAAATAATAACCTGTAGGATGGCTTTTTATCGGATAGGTCATGCCCGGATCGATAGACTGGAAGCCTACTGTGCTTACCCATAATCCGAAATCAGCGTCGTCTTCAGTGATGTTGAGATATTTGAATTCGATATTGTTCATACAGCCATAGATTTAGTGCGAATGCGGTTTTAGTGTAATCCCCATTGACAAAGATATGACCTTTTATCCGTAAAAAATACCCTTTTTCCGAAAAAATCAAGAGTCTGTCGGAAATGCCAATATGCGAAGCCGATGTGCCAATATGAGCAAGGACAAATTCACGACTAAACGATAATTTTGTAGATTGAAACTAATAATCTGGAAATGAACAAGTATTATTTTGCAGTTGACCTCGGAGCGAGCAGTGGAAGGACAATGATAGCCCGCATTGACTCCGGCAAAATCGAAATGGAGGAAATCAACAGGTTTCCCAACCATATCATTGACACAGGAGGCCACTGTTACTGGGACATTCTCGAATTGTACCGCAATATATTGGACGGCTTGAAGAAGGTTGCCGCAAGAAAGGACGTGGAACTCGCTTCCATCGGAATCGATACTTGGGGCGTGGATTTCGTGCTTGTGGGGAAAGACGGACATTTCCTCGGATATCCGTATTCGTATAGGGATCAGCATACTGCAGACGCCCCGGAAAAATATTTTTCGAGAGTGTCGCGCGAAGACGTGTATAAAAAGACCGGAATCCAGGTGATGAATTTCAATTCCCTGTTCCAGTTCGATACATTGTCCCGGGCGGAAGACAGCGCATGGAAGGCTGCGGAAAAGATACTTTTCATGCCGGACGCGCTCGGCTATATGCTTACAGGCAAGGCTGTTACGGAATATACCATCGCCTCCACGGCGCAGATTGTCAATGCTGCGGAACGATGCCTGGACAGGGATATTCTCGGTACGCTGGGCCTGAATGAAACGAAGTTCGGAACATTCGTTTTTCCGGGGCAGAAAATAGGGACATTGACAGCGGAGGTCCAGAGGCTTACAGGACTCGGCCCTGTCCCGGTGGTGTCAGTGGCAGGTCACGACACAGCGTCTGCGGTAGCCGCTACACCGGCATTGACCGGAAACTTCGCATACCTGAGCAGCGGAACCTGGTCCCTTATGGGAGTCGAAACTGAATCGCCTGTCATAAATGCTGATACTGAGGCTCTTAACTATACCAACGAAGGCGGTGTGGACGGCACCATCCGTCTGCTGAAGAACATATGCGGAATGTGGCTGCTCGAGTCCTGCAGGAAAATCTGGGGCAATGTCCCATATCAGCAGCTCATTTCTGAGGCGGAGCAATGCGAGGCGTTCCGTTTCCTGATAAATCCCGATGACGGTTCCTTCGCCAATCCGGACAATATGGAGGAGGCGATATGCCGCTACTGCCGTGAGCATGGAGGTGAACGCCCTGAAAGCAGGGGAGAGATTGTCAGATGTATATTCGACAGCCTGGCGTTGAGGTACAAGGACGTGCTGAACCATCTCAGGCGCCTTTCCCCTCATCCGATAGAGGTGCTCCATGTGATCGGCGGCGGAAGTTGCAATGCCATGCTGAACCAGTTTACGGCAAATGCCACCGGAATTCCTGTGATCGCAGGCCCGTCTGAGGCTACTGCTATCGGCAATGTCATGATTCAGGCCATCTCCGACGGGATGGCGGACAGCGTCGCCGATATGCGAAAATTGGTGAGCCGGAGCATTCCGCAGGTCAGATATGAGCCTCAGGACTGCCAGGCGTGGGAGGAAGCATACAAGAAATTCATTGTAAAAACAAAATCACTATAAAGATATGAAAGAAAAACTGATTAACCAGGCGTACGAAATCGCAAAGGAGCGTTATGCAAATATCGGCATTGACACAGACAAAGTCTTGGAGGCAATGCAGAATTTTCATCTTTCCCTGCATTGCTGGCAGGCAGATGACGTTACAGGATTTGAAAAACTGGCCACGAACCTCTCCGGCGGCATCCAGGTGACAGGAAACTATCCTGGAAAGGCGAGAAATATCGATGAACTCAGACAGGATATCATAAAGGCAAAGTCCCTGATTCCGGGAACCCACAGGCTCAATCTCCACGAAATCTACGGTGACTTCAAGGATCAGGCTGTGGACAGGGACGAGGTGACACCTGAACATTTCCGCAGCTGGATGGACTGGGGAAAAGAGAACAACATGAAGCTAGACTTCAACTCCACATCCTTCTCGCATCCGAAAAGCGGCACATTGTCCCTTGCAAATCCTGACGATTCGATAAGAGAGTTCTGGATCGAACATACCAGGCGCTGCAGACAGATCGCAGAGGAAATGGGAAAGGCCCAGGGCGACCCTTGTATCATGAATATCTGGATACATGACGGAAGCAAGGACACCACTCTGAACAGATACCTCTATCGCGAACTACTGAAAGATTCGCTGGACAAGATTTTCGAGACCAAGTATGAGCACATGAAAGACTGCATCGAGTCCAAAGTGTTCGGAATCGGACTTGAAAGCTACACTGTGGGCTCAAACGACTTCTACACATCCTACGCGGCCAAGAATGGCAAGATCATCACTCTCGACACCGGACATTTCCATCCTACGGAAAGCGTGGCAGACAAGGTTTCGGCGATGCTGCTTTTCGTTCCTGAACTCATGCTGCACGTGAGCCGCCCGATCCGTTGGGACTCAGACCACGTCACCATAATGGACGACAGCACGTTGGACCTCTTCAGCGAAATCGTGAGGGCCGGCGCACTCGACCGTGTACATTACGGTCTCGATTATTTCGACGGCTCCATCAACCGTATCGGAGCTTATGTCGTAGGTAGCCGCGCAGCTCAGAAATGTATGACCAGAGCATTGCTCGAACCGCTCGGCACTCTCCGCAAATACGAAGCGGAAGGCAAGTATTTCGAGCGACTGGCACTTCTCGAAGAAGCCAAATCACTGCCTTGGAATGCCGTTTGGGATATGTTCTGCCTGAAGAACAATGTTCCTGTCGGAGAATCGTTCATCGCTGAAGTCGAAAAATACGAAGCGGAAGTGACCTCAAAAAGATAGTCAATGGAGATAGTAATCGGTTTGCTCATAATAGCTGTAGGCGCGTTCTGCCAGTCCAGCTCTTATGTCCCCATCAATAAAGTAAAGTCCTGGAGCTGGGAGTCATTCTGGCTTGTCCAGGGCTTGTTTGCATGGCTTGTGTTCCCTATTGCAGGAGCATTGCTCGCGGTTCCTGCCGGCCATTCCATCTCTGAACTTTTCGTTCAGGGCAACATGTTCAATGTCGGGATGACGGTGCTGTTCGGAATGCTGTGGGGAATTGGAGGCCTTACATTCGGACTGTCAATGCGTTACCTCGGCGTAGCTCTCGGCCAGTCAGTGTCACTTGGCACCTGTGCCGGAATGGGGACCATCCTGGGCCCGGTGATGCTGCACATCTTCTATCCGGAAGCAGGTCATCTCACCAGGCTTACCGGCTCCGTCATCGCAGGCGTGATCGCCACATTGGTCGGAATCGCCATCATCGGCATTGCCGGACACATGAAGTCCTCATCGCTTTCCGAAGAGGAAAAGAAAGCTGCGGTCAAGGACTTCAATTTCCCGAAAGGCATAGCGATAGCGCTGCTCGCAGGTCTGATGAGCGGCTGTTTCAATGTCGGCCTGGAATTCGGTAGCAGCCTCTGCTTCGACGGGACCGCGGAAATCTACAAGACCTTGCCTGCGACAATGCTGGTGACCTTCGGAGGCTTCCTGACGAATTGCGCGTATTGCCTCTTCCAGAATTTCAGAAACAATTCCTGGAAGGATTATGTCAATGTCAAAGTCCTCGCCGGCAACGTGCTGTTCTGCGCATTGGCCGGAATCCTGTGGTACAGCCAGTTCTTCGGACTCAGTCTCGGAAAAGGATTCTTGAAAGAGTCACCTGCTCTGACTACATTTGCATTTTGTATATTGATGGCGCTCAATGTCATTTTCTCGAACGTCTGGGGAATAATTCTCAAAGAATGGAAAGGCTGCTCGAGGAAGACTGTTGTTGTGCTTGTGGCCGGAATCGCCGTACTCATTTTATCGACGTTCCTGCCTGAATTGTTGAAATAAAAAATCGGATATGAAATCTGTTCTCGATGGCCGCCCGTCACTCGCGGCTGAAATATGGAAAGTGGCTGAAACAGCCGGATACCTGTGGCAGAAAGGCTGGGCCGAAAGAAACGGCGGAAACATCACCGTAAACATTACTGAGTTCGTCGATGACGAGATGAGGTCAATGCCCGCAATCAGCGAAGTGAAACCTCTCGGGGCGGAGCTGCCGCACCTGAAAGGCTGCTGGTTCTTCTGCAAGGGAACCAACAAACGTATGCGTGACCTCGCCAGATTCCCGATGGAAAACGGCTCCGTCATAAGAATCACGGAAGACTGCCGCGGCTATGAAATCGTAGCGGACAATCCTGTGCTTCCGACATCCGAGCTGCCGTCCCACCTGAGCGTGCACAATGACTTGATTTCCAAAGGTTCTGAATATAAGGCCTCCCTTCACACCCATCCTATCGAGCTCGTGGCAATGAGCCATAACCCGGAATTCCTGAAGAAGGATGTGGCTACCAGACTGCTCTGGAGCATGATTCCTGAAACCAAGGCATTCTGCCCTAAGGGCTTGGGCATCACCCCTTATCAGCTCCCCGGCTCCGTGGCTCTCGCACAGGCTACTATCGATGCGCTTTCCGACTACGATGTGGTCATGTGGGAAAAACATGGCGTATTTGCAGTCGATAAAGATATTATGGCGGCCTTCGACCAGGTGGATGTTCTGAACAAATCTGCCCAGATTTATATTGCCGCCAAGAACATGGGCTTCGTTCCGGACGGAATGACTGATGTCCAGATGCGTGAAATGAGCATTGCCTTCAACCTCCCTAAATAAGAAGTATGAAAAGATCGGTATTTACAGTTTTTCTCTTTGTCTTTCTAAGTATATTTTCTCAGGCCAAAGATGTTCAGGGCCAATGGATTGCGCCAGCAGAAATATCCAGCCCCAATGTCTGGATGGCTTTCCGTAAAGATGTGAATCTGGACAAGGCTCCGTCCCAGGCAGTGGCCAGCATCGCTGTGGACAGCAAATACTGGCTGTGGATAAACGGTGACATTGTCATAAGAGAGGGCGGTCTGAAAAGAGGTCCTGACCCGCACAACACCTACTATGACGAGGTGGACCTGAGCGGGTATCTGAAACAGGGAAAAAATGAAATAGCGATTCTCGTATGGTATTTCGGAAAGGAAGGCTTCTCGCACAAGAGTTCAGGCAAGGCCGGACTTCTGTTTGAGATGTCGGCATCCGGGAAACGGATAGTAAGCGATGGCACCTGGTGGTGCAGAATACATCCTGCCTATGGCAATACAGAAGCTCCGCACCCGAATTTCAGACTGCCGGAATCCAATATCAGATTTGATGCAAGATCTGATATAAAAGGCTGGCAGACAGTCGATTCGCCCGAAACTATGGGATTCCACAAGGCGGTGACTGTAGCCAAAAAAGGCGAAGCTCCGTACAATGAACTTGTCCTGCGCCCTATACCGCAGTGGAAAGACTTCGGCGTCAAGGACATTGACAAGAAAGAGATTAAGGTAGGCGAACAGGCAGACACCATCGCAGCATACTTCCCGTACAATCTTCAGATGACTCCTGTGCTCGACATCACTGACCCGGTGGGCGGAAATCTGGTGTCGATATACACTGACAATACTTATGCGGCGGGGGACATAAACCTGAGAGCCGAGTATATTACGGCTCCGGGACAGCAGACCTATGAGTCGAAGGGCTGGCTGAACGGCCACATTCTCTATATCGTTGCGCCTAAAGGCGTGATTGTCAATGAAATATCCTACCGCGAGACAGGATACGCCACCTGCCTCACCGGCAGTTTCAGCTGCAGCGACGACTTTATCAACAGATATTGGCAGAAATCTCTCCGGACCTTGTATGTCAATATGAGGGACACTTTCTTCGACTGTCCGGAAAGGGAAAGGGCCCAGTGGTGGGGAGATGAGACTCTTCTTATGGGAGAGTGCTTCTACACTACAGATATGGCAACCCGTGCATTGATGAAGAAGGGTATGCACGAACTGATTGCCTGGCAGCGCCCGGACAGCAGCCTGTTCTCGCCGATTCCTGCCGGCAACTATAGCGAAGAACTTCCAGGCCAGATGCTTGCGAGCGTCGGATGGTACGGGTTCTGGAACTATTATATGAATACCGGTGACAAGCAGACTATCGCCGATGTATATCCTGGAGTCCGCAAGTATTTGGGCATCTGGACATTGGACAGCACAGGCCTGACCAACTTCAGGTCCGGCGGCTGGACTTGGGGCGACTGGGGCGACAACAAGGATGTAAGACTTATTTTCGCCGGATGGCATTATCTGGCATTGAAAGCTGCGTGCCAGATGGCCCTGCTCCTCGGTCAAGAGGCTGATGCGGAGGAATATGCGGCCACGATGGCACGTGTGAAGGATGCGTACAACAAATGCTGGAACGGCAAGGAATACCGTCATCCTGACTATAAGGACTGTACCGATGACAGGGTGCAGGCTCTTGCGGTGATTTCCGGAATTGCGAGTGAAGACAAATATCCTCAGATTCTGGATGTGCTGAAACACTGCTTCCATGCCAGCCCGTACATGGAAAAATACGTCACAGAGGCGCTTTTCATGATGGGTGAGGGCAACTATGCCATCCGCAGAATGAAAGAAAGATATGCTCCGATGGTGAATCATCCGTTCTACACTACATTGTTCGAGGGCTGGGATATCGGAGAGAAAGGCTTTGGCGGAGGAACTGTCAATCATGCGTGGAGCGGCGGCGAACTGATAACTATTGCCCAATATGTCTGCGGTATCACGCCTCAGACTCCGGGCTGGAAGACATTCAATATCAAGCCGAACTGCAATGTGCTGAAACACACGGATATAACTGTCCCTACGAGCTTCGGCAACATACATTCCTCAGTCATTTCGGAGTCGGACAGAGTCCTGATGGACGTGACCGTTCCGGAAGGCACTACTGCCAATGTCACAGTACCTGGAGAGGGCCGCTCATTGGTTTATATCAATGATGTTCCGCAGCCAAAGGCGGATTTCTACACGCTGACTTCAGGCACTTACAGAATAGAAAAGATTTTCGAACCGGAGTTCGCGATAGGCAACGGCGAGTTTATTCTCAATGGCCGTCCGTTCATCGTGAAGGCTGCCGAACTTCATTATACGCGTATCCCGAGAGAGTATTGGGAACACCGCATCCGTATGTGCAAAGCGTTGGGTATGAACACTATCTGTATGTATGTGTTCTGGAATTACCATGAGCAGAAGGAAGGCGAGTTCTCGTTTGAGGGCAATGCTGACATAGCGGAATTCTGCCGTCTTGCGCAGAAACACGGAATGTATGTCATTGTCCGTCCGGGCCCTTACGTATGTGCGGAATGGGAGATGGGCGGCCTTCCGTGGTGGTTGCTGAAAAAGAAAGATGTAAAACTCAGGACTCTCGATCCGTATTATATGGACCATGTACGCCTTTTTCTGAACAGGGTAGGTAAGGAACTTGCCCCACTCCAGATTTCGGAAGGCGGAAATATCATAATGGTTCAGGTGGAGAATGAGTATGGCGCGTATGGTACTGACAAACAATACATTACGCAGGTAAAAAACACCTTGCTCGAATCCGGCTTCACGGGTGTGCCTCTTTTCCAGTGCGACTGGAATACGAATTTCACGAACAATGGTCTGGACGACCTGCTGTGGACGATGAATTTCGGAACAGGAGCTGACATCAGGAAACAGTTTGCCCGTCTGAAGCAGCTCAGACCTGATACTCCGCTGATGTGCAGCGAGTTCTGGAGCGGCTGGTTCGACCATTGGGGAAGAAAACATGAAACCAGACCTGCTGGGGTGATGGTTGACGGCATCCGTGATATGCTCGAGGACAAGATTTCGTTCAGCCTCTACATGACTCATGGTGGTACGACATTCGGACACTGGGGCGGCGCCAACAACCCTCCGTTCTCGGCGATGTGCTCGTCTTACGACTATGATGCTCCTGTCAGCGAGTCCGGACGCGCGACTGAGAAATATATGCTTCTCAGAAATCTTTTGAGCAAGTATTCGGACTCGTCGTCAATGCCTCAAATCCCTGACCCTCTGCCTGTTATAGATATTCCTGAATTCAGGTTCCGTGAAGTGTCGCCACTTTTCGACAATCTTCCGCGCGCGAAAAAGTCCCGGGAAATCAGACCGATGGAAGAGTTTGACCAGGGCTGGGGAACCATATTGTACAGGACCAAGGTCAATGAAGAAATTCCTTCCGGGGCGACATTGTCCATTACCGAACTGCACGATTGGGGACAGATTTACATTGACGGAAAACTCATTGCCCGTCTTGACCGCAGGAAAGGCGAATTTACCGCTGAACTGCCTGCTGTATCGAAGGGAAGCCGTCTGGATATCCTCGTGGAGGCGATGGGCCGTGTGAATTTCGACAAGTCCATCCATGACAGAAAGGGAATTACTGAGAAGGTGGAAATCATTTCCGGCTCACAGGCAGTCTCTCTGCATGACTGGAAAGTGTATAATTTCCGGGTTGACTACGAGTTCACTTCATCCCGCAAATTCAGAGAGGCTAAGGGTCAATGTCCTGCTCCGGCCTACTGGAAGGCGGAGTTCGAGGTTGACAAGACAGGAGATACTTTCCTGGATATGCGCTCTTGGGGGAAAGGACTTGTCTGGGTGAACGGACACGAAATCGGACGTTTCTGGCAGATAGGTCCGCAGCAGACATTGTTCGTTCCGGGATGCTGGCTCAAGGAAGGCAAGAATGAAATATACGTACTCGATCTTTTGGGCTGTAAAGAGCCGGTAATCAAGGGCTTGGAGACGCCTATCCTGGATGATCTGCGCAGTGGAGACAGCAAGGCGGGAGCGAAAAAAGTCATTGACCTGAAATCGGAGACTGCAGTTCATGAAGGCAGTTTCGCACATGAAGGAGGCTGGCAGGAGGTGCGGTTCGGCAAGCCGGCAGAGGGAAGATATTTCTGTCTGGAAATGCTGTCGCTCCAGAATGAGGGAGAGAAGGCCGCGATTGCTGAACTGGATATTTTAGGCTCTGACGGAAAACCTGTGTCACGTGAGAACTGGAAAATCAGTTTCGTGGACAGTGAGGATTCCGAGGACGGAAACCATTCCGGAGAGAAAGTGTTTGACCTTCAGGAAAGTACGTTCTGGAGTGCGGCGGCAGGGGAGAAGTGCCCTCATCAGTTGGTGATAGAAATGGAAAGCGATATCCCTGTCACGGGATTCCGTTATCTTCCGCGAGCTGAATCTGGTTGCCCGGGAATGATAAAAGACTACAAAGTCTATCTGAGACAGTATGATTTTACCTACGATGCTTTGGATGAAACCGCTGTCAATGAAGGTCTTGCGATATTGCCTTATCCGCAGAAGGAGGATGTGACCGGCGGGAATCTGATTCTTTCCTCAGGCAGGCTGAGCATCGGGGCTGTTCCGCAGTTCAAGAACGAGATCGGGCTTTTCATTGACCAGGTGGCAGCGGACAAGGGCATTGACCTGAAAAAGACAGGTGTGAAGAAAGCTGCCATCAGGATTCTGAAGGATGACAGTCTGCAGAATGAAGAGGCATATGCTCTCTCTGTTTCTGAGGACGGTGTGGTGGTCCGCTCCCGCTGTGCTGCCGGGGCGTTTTATGCTTTGCAGACGCTTTCGCAGATTATGACCGCAAACGAGGACGGTGTCAGCATACCTGAATGTAATATAGAGGATGCCCCGCAGCTCGGCTGGAGGTCGTTTATGCTTGATGAGGGACGTTCGTTCAAGGGGATGGCAGTTGTCAAGCAGCTTCTGGATGATATGGCCCGCCTGAAAATGAATGTGTTCCACTGGCACCTGACAGATGACCAGGGTTGGAGAATCGAGATCAGGAAATATCCTCTGCTTACGGAAGTGGGAGCGCGGAGAGATTCTACGCAAGTGGGCTGGTATGAATACAATACGTATGACGGCAATCCTCACGAGGGGTTCTACACACAGGCTCAGATAAAGGAAATCATCGAATATGCTGCGGCGCGTCATATCACGGTCGTGTCGGAGATAGAAATGCCCGGCCATAGTGCTGCGGCCGTGGCTGCCTATCCGTGGCTGAGTGCTGCAGGCAAGCAGATTCGTGTCCCGTGCAAGTTCGGTGTGCAGTACAATGTCTTCAATCCTGCTGACGAGCGTGTTCTCGGTTTTCTCGAGGACGTGCTGGATGAGGTGATGGACCTGTTCCCGTCCAAGGTTATCCATATCGGCGGCGATGAGGTGAGATATGACGAGTGGAAGAATTCCAGGCAGGTTATGGATTTTATAGCTGAGAACAATCTGGGGTCTCCGGCCGGCCTGCAGGTGTGGTTTACCAATAAGATAGCCTCGTATATCGAGAGCAAGGGGCGTCGGATGATGGGCTGGAATGACATAACCGGTGACCAGCTGCATCATTTTCAGAACGAGGTGGCGGAGACCACGGTGGGGCTTTCGCCTGATGCTGTCGTGCAGTTCTGGTCAGGGAAGCCTGAACTGATGCTCAAGTCTGCCCGCCACGGCAATGACATAGTGAATTCGTTCAATGAATATACCTATCTGGACTACAGCACCGAGTACGATCCTGTCCAGGCCACATATAACTGGAAACCTATTTCCCTGGAGAAGGCCTACAGCTTTTCTCCTGTTCCTGACGGCTTCCCGGAGGAACTGAAGATCAAGGTGATCGGCGCAGGGTGTCAGATGTGGGGTGAGTGGATACCGACTGTAGAAAAGATGAACCGTCAGGTCTATCCGAGGATAGCAGCGTATGCCGAGGCGTTCTGGTCTGCTCCGTCGCAGAAAGACTTTGCCCGCTTCCAGCGCAGCCTTCTCCCGTTCCTGACCCGTTGGAGCAGTCGCTGACGGTCAGGGGGAAAACCCTGTGCATTATGTGTAGATTTTCTGTAGTCTAAAAAGGAAGTAATTTTTGTGAGCCCCTTTGCTATTCCTGACAATCGTTGTCTCACAGAATGGATTTTGTCCGTGAAACCCCGCCTTTTTACGGATAAGTAGTTGATTTTGTGTAACTTATCCGTAAAATACCCTCTTTTTACGGACAAACTGAGCCTTTTGAGTAAACCTTTCTCAGTAATTTGTGACCTTCGGGACAACAAATCGGAAAAAGCATCGTCCGAAGGATTAACTCCGAAGGATTAAACAAGGCATCACAGATGCCGGGCCGGGCAGCCTCGTGTCGATGAGCAACCTCGTGTCGATGGACAGCCGAACAGTTGGACGGCTGAGCAGTGGCATAGCCCGCGGCGAATTGCGAAGCACCTGAGCAAAGCGGGCTTTTGCCGCTGCCAGCGTAATTCCAGCACGCAGGGCTTTCCTCCTTTGCTCTTAAAGTTATAACTACATCACTGACACCCCATTGACAAAAAATTAAGGGATTTAAAACAAATTTTAAAATTTAAAAATCGTAAAAATTTTCACCGGAAGCGTCTTTTTACAAGTTTTTCGGAAAAATTTTGCATATTATTGTAGCCTTG
>OHGG01000043.1_pt1 | contig 86449 bp, 83 predicted proteins | sample 1567641 | NCBI WGS metagenome assembly OHGG01 (sample SAMEA3879561, study PRJEB24766) | human gut metagenome | biome: human-associated habitat; feature: feces | place: USA | collected 1985/1987
AACTATAAAGAAAAATAAAAAGTATAAAAAGAAATAAAAGAGTGTCTGGAATTAGATATTGATAATTCAGACACTCTTTTTTTCGTTTTAAGATTCATTCTCGGGTTACTATTTACCAAGATTCATTATCTAAATACCAAAAGTTACAAAAAAATGACCAATCATTACATTTTGCGTTATGGAGGGTAGAAATTTGCTAGAATATGAAAGAAAAAAGTACATTAAAATTTATAATTGTAGATATAAAAATGCAAATAGACCTATGTATGCAAACATTGAATTACAAAAATCCCCCCCCCTGTTGGTTGAGATATCCTCATATGGAGCTAATGAAGGTACATATTATAAAGTGACAGGAATTCAGGGCACTTTTAACAGAGAGTTAATGAAATGAAAGCCATAGCGACACAAAGGGGTATTTCCTCTTGTGTATACATTCGAGATATGCCCTACAATAGACAAAGATGTTTCGCCTAAAAGCCACTAGGTAAATATGGCAGATGCTTTAAGATATGAATTTGAAAATCGTTTTGAACAGGTTATAAATCCTGAAAAGAGTGATTTAGATAGGAACAATATTATTCAGGAATTGTTAAATAATGATCTTGTGTATCGCTGTAATGTAGCACTTAATTGCTTTACTGTGCAAAGAATACAGAATCTTAATGGCTCAGATGCAAAAACAGTAGTTATTATTTCAAAACTCAAAAGCGATTGTTCTATCAGAGATGTGCCCATACGAGATCGGCTGTTCTCTATAATGCGGAATTATCAAAAAGCACCTAATACATATATCCTTACAGAAATGAAGAATTTGTATGTAGAGCCTCGAACGATGCAATATCAATTTAAAGCCACAATAAAAAAGGCAGGCATTTTGTCAGCAAATTTTTATGCTCTCAGACATACATTTGCTACTAGGTGCATCGAGCTGAGATTTGATATTAAAAGTTTAAGCAAAATTTTAGGACATGCGTCTGTAAACATAACGTTAAATCGCTATGTTCACCCATTAATGGAACTGAAAAAAATATGAATATGCTTTCTGATTTATTAGCCGTCAAATAAATCGTCAGATTTAGGGCTATTTCCTAATAATATCAAAGAAAACGGTTTTTTATTCGCAGGGTAAAACACTCTGAGAAAATGAATGTTCAAAAGAAGTGGGAACTATAAAATATTATATTTTGATGTTATGACAAGCAATATATTAATAGCAGTAGACTGAAATGCCAGGAGGTATCGAATTGAGTATTGATAACAGCATCTATCTTAAGGACACAATTATTGAGTTGCGCAGAAATGAATTTCCTGTCTTAAGAGCTAAAACGCGAGGTTAACAAAATGAAATTGCTGATAAAATAGGTATATCTCGACAAACATATAGTTCTATTGAAACAAAAACAATGAGAGTACAAAAAATGATATTTAAAATAAATGGCTTATTTAGAAGGAATAGAAATGATTATGCAGTATTTGAATGAAGCTGATGGAATGACAGACGAGAGGTGTAATGATGGCGGAATTATGGTATAGGCTAACACAACTTCCTGATTTGACACTGAATAAATATGCCTCTCTTGAAGGAAATGGTGTCGATGGCGTTATAGAAAAACATATAGCTTTTTTAAGACAATTGAACCGAAAAGGTATTGTATCTGGATTATCCTATCATTTATTTTACCTGTATGTTTCACCGGAAGATAAATCCAAGGATTCTCCAGGACATAGATTACAAATATTCTTGATGATTCGGGGTAAAGCTGATGCTATGAACAATGTTCCGGCTTTGATAAATGCATCCCCGTTATCAGATTTTTATAAATTGGAATCAAAGATAAAACATAGTCAAACAGGAAACGATATTTGTAGTATTAATAATGTTTTATCGGAAAGCGGACTGGAACTACCAATTTTCAACACCTGTGCAATTCTTACTAAAACTGAAACTCTTCTACCCGCAGGAAATGGTGAGGGTGAGGACTATTATATGTTGCGCGAATGGGAAATGAATGAAGATGGACGACTATATAATATGTGCAAAATGATGGAGGCTTTAAATCATACTGCATTGTATCGTGTTGATTTATATCCCGTTGAAAAAAGCGTTTCCTTAAGAGAGTCCTTGAGAAAACCTATGAGTATTCTCCGTAAAAGGCAGGATGATAGAAGTAGCACATCTAAGAGAGATTATGATGGTAAAGATGTACTGGATAGTTATGAGGATTTGATTGAAAAATACGACTCATCTCCACATTTTATTGCCAATGTACTTGTACTTGCAAATGGAAAAGAAGATGCTGTTTCAATACTTGATGCAGCAGGCTCTGAGAGTCTGTTAAAAGGCAAATATAATATTGCTACTTTTTCTTCCAACTTTGAATCAGATTGTTTTCTCGGTAGTGAGTTTGAAGGATTAGGAAATTTGCGTGAAAGAATGGTGGCAAAAAAAGGCAGACCTGGATTGATTGTCTGTAGAGAAGATACGGCCAATATTAATTTGAATTATTTACCAACACTTTTTTCTCTAGAGGAAATAGCTCCATTCTTCCGTTTGCCTGCTTTATATGATGGTGAAATCATTCAAATGGCGAAGGAAACAGCACCTGCCGCAGTTAATAAAAACGGATCCTTGTTTTTAGGTAAAGATAAGAATGGATATGATGTATTCTTCCCGTTGTCGCTTTTGCCAAAACATGCATTTGTTTCTGGTGTTCCTGGTTCTGGAAAAACAAACACGATGCACCATATTACTTCATCGCTTTGGAAAGATCACAGAATTCCGTTTCTTGTCTTAGAACCAGCAAAGCAGGAATATCGTGCGTTGGCCAATGATCCAGGGATGAAAGACATGTATCTCTTTTCTCCAAATGCGGACATGAGTTTCCCTTTGCATATAAATCCATTTGAAATGCCAAAAGGCACTCTTGTTGCAGAACATATTCGAAGATTGTGTTCAGTATTTGAGGGAGCATTCCCTCTAGAACCGCCTATGCCATTCTTACTTGATACGGCAATTGAAGCAGTTTATAGAGAACTCGGATGGATTCCAGAACATGTTTATACAGGAGATGAGAAGCAAGAAGATAGTGATAAAAAGCGGACTTTACCTACTATGTCTATGCTGTATAGACGTTTGGAACAGGAACTAAAATCCACACAATATAGCGATGAGGTTAGAGGAAATCTAGAATCTGCACTTAAGGTTAGAATTGGCAGCCTTTTACGAAGAGAAATGGGGGATGTATTCGATGTTCCAGAATCATCTTTGACACCTGAAAAATGGCTTGAAGTACCAGCTGTAATTGAACTTGAATCAATGGGTACCGGACCAGCAAACTTTTTAACGCTGATGCTTTGCTCACTAATTAGAGAAACACTTAAGGTCAATCCACACTTTGATGGAGATGTTAGGCATGTGATTTTTATTGAGGAAGCACATAATCTAATTGGTCCGGAATCAGAGGAACAAACAGGAGCAGATGCGGATCCGAAGCAAGCTGCAACAGCATTTGTTGTAAAGATGCTTGCAGAAGTGCGAGCTCTGAAAGAAGGCATTGTTATTGCTGATCAGTTGCCTACAGTAATGGCTCAGGAAGTATTGAAAAATACGGGTCTTAAAATTGGATTAAGAATCACATCCGCTGATGATAGATCATTACTCGGAAGCACAATGGCGGCTAGTGCAATGCAACTTGAACAAATGTCGACATTTGCAGTTGGTGAAGCATTGATTTTCTATGAGAAATTGATGCGCCCATTTACTATGAGAATTAAAGAATGGTGGGGAGAGATAGAAAATCGATCAGAAAAAGAATTGATGGTATCTTCGAAGAATGATGCAGATTTAAGATATGCACTTGCCGAACAAGGCACTTACCAGGAAGAAAATCTCAAGAGTATAAAGATTATAGGAAGTAAATATTTCTATCTTTTGTCTGATATAGAAAGCAGAATTAAACCTTGCGTGTATTGGTTGAATTCTGTTGCGGCTCAAGCTGACAAAATTAATAAATTATATACCTATTTAGAACGAGTGGAACTTGGAAAAGTGCAGCTTAATGATGAGGATAAACAGGTTAGGTATGATCAGTTGGAGAGCCTTCAATCCAGCAGAGAAATTCTTTTGACAGATAAAACAAAGATTCATGAAGCGCTAGATATCATAAAAACTATAAGTAATTGGATTTATGCACTTGAGCGTCTTAAAAATGGCAGATGGACTCGGTTTGGTGCTCCAGAATCTGAACTTATAAAAATAACTTTGCTGCAGGCACAGATGTGCGATCAAACATCACAAATCTATAGGAGTCTGGTTAAAGCAGTAGGCGCGACAAAGGACATCAAGAAAAACGATAAAGAAATAGAAAAAATATTAATGCTGTCAAAAGAATTAAATGAGGATTTAAGCAGGTATATAAAAATGTATGGTACTGAAGCATTTAAATAAAACGGAAAAGGAGACCAGTTATGGGAAGTTTCAGAGAAAAAAATCGTGAAGGCATAAAAGAAATGCAAGAGAACAGTAGGGAGACTACTGAACTTGGATTGGAAATGACCGAACAAGCGGATGAGATTAATGCTGTTCTTGAGAGTATTGAACTTCAGGATGAAGAAGATGTACAGGCAATCAGTGAAACCGGCCAATCTTATCAAAGCAGCTTTGATGGGGCATTTAGCGAACAAGTAGAGTCTGCTGGAGAAGAGATAGAGCAGCAAGGAGAGCAAATAAGGGAAGCTACAGGGAGCGAATTGGAAAATGTTAGGTCTGGAATCAGCAAGCTAGAACAAGCTGGTGGAATTTCTGAGATTGGGCGCGATGCGGCAGAGGCAGGTCAATCAAAGTTGGAAGGAAGTGCTGGAGAGTATGAAGGTATCATTTCAGATGCAGAAGGTGTTGTTGATGAGACAAAACAACAGATTGAATCATTGAAAAGCAACTTGAGCGGAATATTTGGCTAATAACCGCTCAAGTTTAGGAGACGGTAGTAATGGCTAAAAGTTTTAAAGAAATCGGAAAAAAGGCTGAAGCACTCATTGAGCAGGGCAAAGAAGCGGATCAAAAGGTTCAAAGTTGTCAAGCCAGAGTAGCTTCATCTAATAGCAGGGTTGCCGCTGCTAGAAGGCAACTCGCTGCCGCAAGCGAGACGGATGAGGAAGGAAATCCGGCAGGGAATGTGGAGCAAGCTAGAGCACAGTTGAGTATGGCTGAAAACCAGTTAGCGGCAAGTCAACGTGCATTATCGCAAGCTCGTGGAGTTGCTAATCGTGTCAGAGCGCAGAAAAATGACCACGTTCAAGAGATTGAAAGGCACAATCGAGTCGAAAGATCCAATTTAGAAAAATTGCGAAGGTTAAAGACGGGCGCGTTTAGTGTGGATTCAGCTGCACTAACTGAAGGCATGGCTCAACGACTGAACGAGGCTGAAAACGCCAGAGCAGCACTTCTTCGCAGTATGGGAATTGAGGCAACTCCTGACCATGTTGCGGTTGGAGGTGAAGGCAATACTGATTCTGAATGGCGAGGTGGAGGCTTTTCGCAAATTGACACACGAGGAGAAACCCAGAGTTACCAAGGCGGTGATGGCGCCGGGGGTCTAACTAGTAAAGGTATCAGAACACCATTAGGAGGTGGACTCGGTACTATTCTTAATCGAATATTTAATGGTGATGCTAAAGATTCGGCGACAAAAGATACAGAGTTTCAAAACGTTCCATCAATGGGAAAAACTGTGTACACGGATGTGAATCAGTTGAGTGATGATCTCTATAACTATACCGAAGACTATGTCGAGAATGCTGCAAAATACAATCAGCCATTACGATTGCACAGTACAACACCTGAAGTTGAACATTTCAGAGACTTAATAAACAGTCATCAAGTTGGTAAAGATTCGGTATATATTAGGAAAGCGTCTCTGGCTGATATAGGTTCAAAATTTTCTGCTTTGCCGATAGAAGAATTGGTTGGACGATGTTATCAATTTGAAGGAATAATGAGCGTTGCGAAATATGAAGGAGTAGAAAGTATTGCTAAAGCTGATCTATGGGCCAGAGGTGATGCTACTTTTGAAATTCATGTTCCGGAGGGAACACAAGGACTTGATTTAACACAAGTTGGTTTTTTTAAACAGGGCATGTTTGATTCTCCTTTTTGCTACATTGAAAGTGTTACAAAAAAGGAAGGGACTAATTCTCCGCATTTTGTTGTTCGAATGCTTAGTGCTGGAGATAAACTTAATCGAGCAAATGATTTTGATTCTCTTCAAAAATATATGGATTCACAATATAAAATGACGCTAGATGCATCAATTGAAAAGTTAGATGTTGATACTGTAAAAAGTGCTATTGGAGGAGTGGAAGCAATTATAAGAGAATATCCTGATGTGGGAGCTTTTCTTAAGTCAGGAATTACCTCAGATTCCGGAGTTATGTCATGTACCGGAAGTACGTTGTCTTTCAACCCTAATTATTTTGGTGATGATAGAAGACTCCATAGCACGTGTAAGGATATGTCGAGAAGAGGTTTTTGGGTAGCAAATGCGAGTACATCTTCAATAGGAATACATGAGGCCGCACATGGTGTTGAGTGGGCTATTATTCAAGCAAATCCAAGATACACTACAGAAGCTCAAAGGGTTACAGCCTGGAATAATTGCACGGAAGCGTCATTGATTGTTAAAACTGCATGTGCAAACGTACAAAATACGGAATATGGTTTCAGGAAAACCAGAACCGAATTGGTGAGGAGCATTTCTGCTTATGCATTAGAAAATGATTCCGAGACGATGGCAGAAGCGTTTGCAGATGTATATGCAAATGGAGTAAATGCCAAACCGCTTTCAAAGGAAATAAAAAGAATCACTAATATCTTGATGAATAAATATAAAGGAGGAATAGGATATGTTGACATTTTTAGAAGCACCGTGGATTGAGTATTTGGAAATCGATGAAAATACTGGTGAAAGACGACTTAGGGATGATACACCTCAGGAAATTCGAGATAAGTATAATGAACATTGTCGTGAACAGAACAAAAAAGCTAATGAGCCACGTGCAAAATAGTTTTATCAGTGCATATATCACAAACCCAAAAACAAATAGTATGGAGGTACAAGAAAAATGGGAACTTTTGATGTAGGAGAAAAGTGCTCTGGACGTGTAATCAACATCTACCAAGGCAATTTGATTGTTGAATTGGCACCAGGTGTGATTGGCAGAGTGCTTAATGGAGCTGACGAAGCAGGGGTTAATCAAGGTGAAACTGTTGAGGCTGTTGTTAAGCAAAACGACGATCAAGGGATTATACTTGACTTTGTGTCTGTATCAAAACAGCCAGAATTAAATTCAACTAGCACTTCTAAACCGTGGAATGGTTGGAAAGAAATCCCTGCTGGTCATGAGCAGGCCATGGCAGCTATGGTTGCATTAAGGAGCCACACAGACTCTTTTCTAGGAGAATTAACCGCAACTAGAAAAGAGTGGGAGGACGCAAAGAGAGGCAGTCAGCAGATTTATGACTCTGTAACATCAAGCGCAAGGAAACAGTGCGAGGATGAAAGACAGAGATATACAAGTGAGTGTGAAAACAATATTAAAAATACTGAGAATAGAAGATCGGCTGTCAATAATATTGTCACTGCTTGTAATAATTTAATTAATAATATGCCAAAAACAGGTGCTGATGGAGCGATAAGTGCAGCCCGTGGAGGTATGAGTTCAGTAGAAAGCAGACAGCGAGATGTTACTGCCGCTATCAGTTCGAAAGTTCAGGCGTATCGAACTCTTTGCAATTGTCAAATTGCGGAGTCGGAAAGAACAAGAAATGATAAGCTTGATAAGGCACGTACAGAACAAATTGATCGTGACACTCAAGCTGAGCGCAGATTTGAAGCTAAGTATAAAAATATTTGTGATAGCCGCAGGATAGATATTAGAGAGGGCTTCAATAAAACAACAGTTCATGCATACAGACAAGAAATCAAATCATCGAGATTTAATGCTGCTAACTACGAATGTCCATCCGAGATTCCTGATTATGTAATGCTTGGTGACATTGGTCTTATTATTCCGAATAATACACAGGACAATATGGCTGTTGTACAAGCAGTTGAATTGCAGACTAGTGATGTAGGAACAAAGCAGGCCAATGAATATGTAGTTAAAATTCCATATTCTCAGAGACTTGCAGATGGTATTTCGTTGTTGATGAGATACTCACCTGCGGAACGAAATTTTGTACAGGGATTAATTCAGCCGCTACTTATGAAGTTGTTCATGAGCTTCCCAGCTGGAAAACTTGAAGCAACTATGGTCGATCCGCTTGAACTGGGAGCAAGTTTCTCAGATATTCCTAAACTTGCTGAAGGTCCAAATTCTGCTAGAATCATTGATACTAAGATTTGGAGCAAAGAAAAGGATATCGAGAATGCAATTGCAACGTTGAGGCAGCGTCTTGAAAATATGGCTCAAGCATACGGGGGAGATCAAATCAGCCGTTTGAAGAAAGAAGTTATAAGGGTCTTAGCTATAACTGACTTTCCGGTGGGCTTCAATGATACAGCATTGAAAGACTTACATGCTATCGTAAGAAATAGTGCGTCACTAGGAGTGTGCGTGCTTATCTGCGCTAATGATGTTGAGTTGGAACGACTTAAACAGAAAAATGAAACTCTTGTTGCAGAAATTGCGCAGAGTCTTGTTGAAACGAAGGCTTCTGGCAATAGATTGATGCTTGTCGGTACTGATAAGGAGCGTCTGTTCCTGCAATTAGACGACATGCAAGATGCAATCGAAAATAAGAATAAAATTATTCCATTAATCAGCAGTGTTATTGAGCACATGCAGCTTAAGGTGGAACACTTTGATAGTATGTATCAAGAAGATATCTATGATAGTAATAACTGGTTTACTGGAAATCATGAAGAAATAGCAATTCCTATAGGCATCAAAGGTGCAAATACTATTGTAAAGATGGTTTTAGGAAGAGGTGGCGGAAGCACAGAACATCATGCATTGATTGCTGGACAAACTGGCGCTGGTAAGTCAACTTTACTTCATACGCTTATCATGAGTACGCTTATCAGTTATTCTCCTGATGAAGTACAAATGTACTTGCTTGACTTTAAAGAAGGTGTTGAGTTTAGTGCATATACTAGATATCGCTTGCCATCACTTCGTGTTGTTGCAATAAATAGTGAACGTGAATTTGGATTAAATGTTCTCAAAGAATTATGCACAGAACTGGAGACTAGAACAAAACATTTCACAAGATATGGAGTGTCAGATATTAATGGATATGTGAAGTTGTCCGATGTTCCAAAGGTGCCTAAGCTCTTGTTGATTTTCGATGAAGTTCAGGAATTATTCAGAAGTAAAGGCGAAAGCGACTCTATTAGTAGAGAATGCCTTTCTTGCCTTAACAAATTGGTTATGCAGGGTAGAGCAATGGGAATACATGTCATTCTTGCTTGTCAGGATTTCCATAACTGTGCAGGTCTTGAAGCTTACTTTAGTCAGATGGCAATCCGTATTGCTGTAAAAGGCTCTGAAGATGGAGCAGCATCTATTTTAAATGCCGACAACGCAGGAATCCGTACTCTTCAAAATCAGCCGGCTGGAGCTGCTATTTATAATGGTGGAGGTGGTGTTGAATCTGCCAACAACTTTTTCCAGGTAAGTTATATTAATGAAGAAGAACGACTTGATCTTTTAACTCGTTTAGACGCTTATTTTACAGATCCTGATGTTGCACCACTTTATGAAGAACAGCAGACCAGAGTCCTTCTTACTAATGCAGAAGACAACATACATAACTCCTTTAATAAATTGATTTTAGAAGGTTCTAACAGCATTGAACCTCTTGGAAATTCTAAAGATGGATATGGGCTTCTTCTGGGTCAAGGATTTGGAAAGAAGAGCATATTTATGCCTGAACTCAGGAAAAAGGACCGAGATAATCTTTTGGTTGTCAGCAAGGACGAAAAGATGGCTCTCAGTTTGTTTGAACTTTCGATGATGAGTGTTCTTTATGAAGAGTTGCATACAAATGCAGATAAATCAAATGCATTAGTTTATATCGTTGATCTTTTTGCGGATGAGTTGGCAGACGGAGAATGCGACTTTGATTTCTTTGAGTCTCAATTCCCGCAGCAGGTAAAAGTAGCTAAAGTCGGTGATGCTGAAGAATTGATAGCTAGTTTGTATGAAACGGTTCTTGGACGTTCAGAAGGCACACTTTCTGCAAATGAAAGAATTTTCCTGATGTTCTTTGGAATCAATCGTGCGAGAAGATTGCGAACTGGCAGAATATATGAAGAAGATCGTGGTGGAGAATTAAGTTCGATTGAAATGCTCCAAAAAATTATTATCAATGGGCCAAAATACGGAGTGAACAGTATTGTATGGGGTGAAAGCATTCGCAGTATAGAAATGATGCTTGGAGATCGATATGATTCTATGTTTGACAAGCGTATTGCATATGGACTTGATGAGGAATCAATGGACATCCTTGTTGCGGAAAGCGAAGCAAAATCTCTTCGCGGAAAAACTGCAGTTTATATGGATATTGGCCGGGATGTAAAAAATACTCATTTCCGACCTTATGATGTGCCGGCAAAAGTTTGGATTGAACGTTATGCGGAAGTCTATGATGAAGTAATCAATGAAGGAGGTTGTTAATTATGACATCACAAGAAGCGAGACAGCAATTAAATGCCTGTGAGAGTCAAATCACGGGTACATACAGTAACCTTTGTGATTCCGCAAGAAGTATGGGAGCGAGTACAAGTCAAGCGGCATCGAGTAAAACAACTATGAGTACACTTTTGCCGCTTATTATTTCCCTTGTTGGTTTGGTTCTCATGTTTGCGTCACATCCGGTTTGGGGAATTATTTTGATAATTGTAGGCTGTGTAGTAGCATATAATTCTCATCAGACAGCGGCATCGGTACAAAAAAATGTTGAGCAGCAAGTGAATAATTTAAATAATGTAATAAATAATAATTCAAGGATTTAACTCCGCTGAAGTGATTACTGGAAAGAACATGGTGTTAGTGGGGAGGAAAGTTACTATCCTCCTCGTTAACTAATGTAACAGGTGATGATAATGTCAGATATTAATACTTGGGATAGTATTGAAGCGTATCAGTTGAAAGAGTGCTATGAGTTGGCTGCTCAATTTGAAAAACTAGATACAGCAAAATATGTTCTCCGTGAAAAATCAAAGAAAATTGATATTCCAAAGAATTATATTCCATTACAAGCGGATGCTACTTATGAAGAGTCAGAAATGCAAATTGTATCGGAAGCGATATACAGTCTTACACTTGAAGGGTTTGCTGCGTCTGAAAGTGCAGGATTCAAGTATTCTCATAAAATAAATAGTCTTTCTAGTTCGTCTGAGAAGGAATACTTGCTGGCACTTCTTGCATTACGGAATGGAACAAACGAGACACAAAGAATTGATGCACTAAGGCATATTAGTGTTGCACTTAGCTATTCACCTAATGATCCACGGTATATTGCATTGGCAGAAATCCTGCAAAATGTAGATAAGTGAGGATAACAAAATGGATTCAAAGAAAGTTTTATATTTCTTAGGTCTGCTAAATAGAGAAACTAGTGGACATAAAGATGAACTTGCAGAAATATATAAACGAGCATTGGATGAAAATGATGATGTAATCAGGCTAAAAATGTTCCTAAATGATTATACATACTACAGTGAAATTGGTAATGCTCTTTATAAAAATGGGGAAGAGATGCTTGATATGTTGTATACATTTCCTTCAAAAGCACTGGATATTTTACCTCAGTTAAAACAAGCACATGAATCTATTGATAACGAGGTAAGAGTGTGTGATGATTTGATGCATTCTCCTTTGCCATTTTCGGATAATATAGCTGTCTTAAAAAAGAAAGACACGATTGCGTATATGAATGCCTTAAAAATGATTGCTAGTACCAGTGTATATCTTATGGCATTATATTCTGATCTTGAACCAATAAAAAATCTTACCTGGGTAGATACTGTAGGAATTCAAGAAATGATTTATGCAGTTAATACTAAATTTCTTCCTGCTCTGTGCAGTGTAAGAAGACCTAATTATAGTTGGATCATTAGACGAAAGAAACTGGGTGGCAGAGCTCTTTTTGGCGGTGACAGCTACTATTTGAGTTATGAGAATACAAGAAGCGTTGATGTACTTTGTAGTGCCTTACATAAAGAGCCTATCGGTACTCACGCATTTTTAAATATAGATGCCTATGAATCTGGTGAATGTGATGTTCCCTATTGCTGGGGAATTGGGAATATTGTATCAGTGTTGCCAAATACAGCAATTTTATTTCTTCAAAGTAATGTTGCAACAAAATTGAGGTCTCCAAGGACAGATGAACTTCAAAAAAAGATGCCTACACCATTTGAATGTGTGAAACAACTATCTAATGGATCGATGTTTTGCATTACGCCAGATGAACTTTTACGTTCGATGAATCAGTGGCAAGTGGGACACGAAATCGAAATGCGTAAACGAATACACAATTGCTTATTTTGCGGAAAACATGTTGATGGAAACAATTTAGTCTGTTCATCACATTTTACTACGGAGCTAAGATGAAGACAGAAAAGAAATTTAGTCTAGGAAGAATATATTATCCCGTAAAAACTCTTGGTCCTGGTAATAGGGTAGGCATATGGATGAATGGGTGCAATCGTGGCTGTGCAGGATGTATAAGCCCAGAACTTCAACATTATGATGCTTCAAAAGAAATAACGGTTAAAGAATTGATGTTAATGATTCATCGTATACAATATCCGATTGAAGGCTTTACTATTTCAGGAGGAGAACCATTCTACAATCCTGACGCTCTGAATGAAATTGTACAGTCATTAGCAGATGTTTGTGATGATATTCTGATCTATACGGGATATACGATAGAAGAGCTAAGACTCCAAGAGAATGAAGCTATTAACACTGTTCTTAATACCTGTGCTGCATTGATTGATGGTTCATATATTAAAGAATTAAATGATAACAGAGGCTTGCGAGGATCATCTAATCAGAAGTGCTTGATTTTTAAATACCAAGATAAATACAAAGGCATCGAAACAGCTGATAGAGCACTTCAAAATGTTATGTATGGGAATAAAGTGTTGACAATAGGAATCCCACAAGGAGATATAAATTTATGATAAATGCTTCTGAAACGCAACCACCGGTATCTAATATCGGTCAGATAATTAACGCAGGAGAAACAATTCCGCCCGGAAGTGCAAATCTTAGCGGGCAAAGTATTGCCTTGTTAGCAGGTGAGTCCGTTGCTGATAGTTATGTGATTAATTCACTAATGAATAAACAAGGAAAACAATCTAACGTCTATCTTGCAAAAAAATGGGGAAAGTCATACGTTATTAAAATTTATCACAATGGGTGGCACCCATCCAATCAAATGCAAAGTTTTTTAACAAGTGTTCGGCATCCGAATATTGCACATGTTATCGAGTGCGGTCAACACGAAGGTTATTACTATGAAATCTACGAATATTACTCAGAGGGTACACTAGAAGATGCAGAAGCACTTTCAATTACTCATATTCAAAATGTCATAGTTCCTTCGATAAATGAGGGGCTACACGAGTTGCATAGGAATGGCATAGTTCATTGCGACATCAAACCAAGTAATTTGTTTTATTCTGACAATAACAACAAAGTTGTAATCGGAGATTGTGGCATCAGCGGATATGCCAATTCAAATGGTAAATTGGTAGATGCAGTAAGAGGAACTCCTGAGTATGCACCGCGTGTTAAAGCTCTTTTATGGAGCACTGCAATGTCTCCAGCATATGACTATGGTTCCTTTGGTTTAGTGCTTTGTAAAGCGGTTCTAGGGCATTCAATATTCGAAGGAATGTCTGTTGAAGAAATTTCAAAAGCATGGGAAGGTGGATTAATTCTGCCGAGTCAAATTAGTGGACGATTAGGTGTTTTAATAAGAGGACTTCTTAATGAAGATGAAAATCAGCGTTGGGGATATTTACAGGTAAAAAGGTGGTGCGAGGGAGAATATATGCGTCCTGTGAATCGAAGCATCTACTCTCACGCAAAGAAAGAAAGTCAAAACAAACCATTGATATTTGGCAGATTTGAGGGGCAAACTTTATCAGTGAATACTCTTCATCAACTGTCTCAGGCAATTAAAAAACATTGGAATCAGGCATCTCGTATTGTGAAGAGACGTGAGCTGATTGATTTTGTGAGACAATTTGATAAGAATCTTGTTGATAAAATAAGAGAACTTGCCTTATATCAGGATGCAGATGTTGCTGTATACAAACTTTTAATGTACATAGAGGATGACCCGCAACAAATATATTTTTGTGGAAAAGAATATAATTTCCTCTCTGAATATGTCGAACAGTTGGCAACCGGAAAAGATGAAATTGCCAAGAAATTTCTCACAACAGGGTTGTTGGTATTTTATCTAAGATATAATGATTATGATCAAGTACAGGTTGATAGGTTGGAACAACTTATACACCGTAATGGGGATGATGATATGACTTCTATCTCAACGATATGTTTTGCGTTACAAGGGAAAAAAGCGATAGATATATTTGGGGTTAATATTGAAACATTGGATGCATTAATACCTATCTTAAGTAAATGCTCTATTAAAGAAATAGATGAACTGCTCCAAAGTGACCATTTTGTAGCATGGCTTAACAGATTAGGATATGAAAATGAAATGCGAAAAATGAAAGAGGTGTTTATTTAATATGAGCAGCTATTATACTACAGCTCAGCTGGAGGCGATGAGAAAGGCTCGTTTGAAACAAGAATTGGTAGATAGTATTCAAAAATTAAAAGAGCAATTGCAAATCAAATATGAAAACAATATTCAGGTGACAAATGGATTAAATATAGAAACGAATGTGTTCGCTACTGATGATTCAGTTGGGGGCTATAGTAAAAGTATAGTTGTAACTGGCGCTGACCTTATGGTAGAAGAAATCAATATCAATGCTAAACGTGATGAACTAGATTTTTCAGACTTACTATTTTCTTTGCATAAGAAACCTACAAAATTGGAACAGGAACTTGATTCCTGGATTAAGAGAGTAGATGACCGTCCGGTTCTGTCAGAAAAAGATGAAAAAGATAGGACACGTCTATTAGCACAACTTGCAAGTGCTATTCAATCAACGACAATGGATATTGAAGACAAGATTGGATTTGTTAAAATGCGTGTTTTAACTTATTTGCAGGAATCAGTTATAATTACTGATGCAGACAAAGAAAAAATAAAATCCACCTATTTAGAATATTGTGCATTGTGTGAGACTCTCGAATTAATGCCGACAGAAAAAATCCCATATAGGATCGAAATAGAAATTGAAAGAATGACATCTGTATTAGAAAAACGCAGACAAGATGAATATGTGATGGATGTCATTGAGGAAATAATGGAAGAATTAGGATGCCATGCAAAGGATGATGCTGTATTAGATCATATGGTTGGCCAAATGTACGCAGTTGATGGACATCCGCTATGTGATGTTTTTATTGGTAACGATGGTAGTGGAATAATGTTTGAACCTGTTGGAGAATCAAAAGGTAGTTCGTTAGAACAACAACGCCAGATAGAAATCAGTGCAAATAGCGTTTGTTCTTTATATGCAAAATTGGAAGAACGTGCAGCAAAAAAAGGTGTGATTTTAAGACGTGTATACGCAGAACCAGTTGGTATTGAAGAAATGTGCTTTCAGTCAGATATCAGTGAAAGAAGCACTAGAAAGAATCGAAGAAAAACATCGGTTCAAAAGCAACGTGCATTGAATTCGGAGGTGTAAAATATGGCATTTTGTAAAGTGTGTGCTTGTGGAGAAAAAATAATATTTGAACGAAGATTGAGCTTTCCAGATAATTGTCCAGCTTGCGGACGTAAACTGGTTGACTTCTTAACCTATAACGAGGATGATCCGCGTGTTGAAAAGCTCATAAAAGATAGTGCCGTCTCAGAAAAGTTCGAAAATGAAGAAACGCATACGACAGTTGAATCAAATTCTAATAAAAAACGCTATATATTGAAATTAGATAATGGCAAAGAAATTAGAATTCCTGATGAGGGCGGTATAATCGGAAGAACGGGGATTGGGGCGGAAGAACTTGCCGAATACCAATCAGTTAGCAGACAACATTTACGAGTCACTCCTCGTCGAAATATCGGAATTTTGGTGGAAGATATTAGCACATATGGTACTTTAGTAGATGGACAGCGAATTGTAAAAAACTCCCCGGTTAGAGTCGCTGAAGGGGCAAAAGTCACATTAACTAATGTTAATGTAGTGCTCAAAGTTGAGGAGGTAAGCGTCTAATGACTCAAGCAGAAAAATGGCAAAAAGATCTTGCTGTTTATCAAGATATAAATACTACATTTATTATTGAAGGAAGTGTTCACGATCTTCAGCCTTGGATATATGAAGACGATGGGACTTGTGAGCCAGTTGCCCTATCTCTGTATTTACAAAGATATCTAACTGAAGAGGGATATGATCCAGTCGTTTTCTATAATCGAATTGATGGTTTTTTCAATCCTTATGCACTTGATATGGTTTCAACATTTTATAGAGAAGTGTCTGCGGATGAGAAATCCTCCCAGTCAATTGGTAATGCAATGGAACTTATAAGAAAAACTATGTCTAATACAGTGCGTCCTACGGCCGTTGTTGTCGATTTGGCAAATACAATTGCGGCATCTCCGGATAATTTGTCTGATGAAGAGATAGAGCATTATACACGATTAATGCTTGCTTCAAAAAAACCAACGCAAGCATTAAGTATGCGTGACAAACAACCTTTGACGAATCTATTGTTTTTGATAGTTGAAAAGGTTAACGACCTACCAACCTGGTTCTATCTTAACAATCCGTATGTTAGAACGTTAACTATTTCCCGTCCTGAAAAAGAGGTTAGGACAGCAGTGATAGATGCGAGAATTGACACACTAATTGGAGCCAAGGAATTAACTACAATTGAAAGAAGAAAAGTGCAAGATGAGTTTGTGGCTCTTACAGATGGTATGACATTGGTTGAACTATTTGGGATTTTTTCTCTATGTCAGCAGAAGAAATATACGGTATTTCAAATTCGTGACGCTGTAAAAATGTTTCGTTATGGTGAAACAGAAAGTCATTGGGATAAGCTGGACTTGGAAAAAATAAAACATGTTGAAGAGTTCTTATCTAAGAGAGTTAAGGGTCAAGAAGCAGCAATAAAAAAGGCTTCCAGCGTATTGAGCCGTGCTTGCTTGGGAATGTCAGGGATACAAGGAGGTTCGAATAGTCGACCGAAAGGTGTCTTGTTTTTTGCTGGTCCTACCGGTACCGGAAAGACTGAGTTGGCAAAAACTATAGCTGAGTTTATTTTTGGGGATGAGAGTTTCGTAACTCGATTTGATATGAGTGAATATCAGCAACCACATTCTGATCAGAAGCTACTTGGTGCTCCTCCTGGATATATTGGATACAGCGATGGTGGGCAGTTGACAAATGCAATTAAAGCAAAACCATTTTGTGTATTATTATTTGATGAAATTGACAAGGCACATCCGTCTATTCTAGATAAATTTCTTCAGATACTAGAAGATGGACGAATTACTGACTCTGCAGGTGAGACTATGTATTTTTCTGAAGCTCTTATAATTTTCACTAGTAATCTTGGAGTTGTAGGACAAGAGGCGGAAACGGGTAAGCGCTATCAGACCATTACACCAGATATGGATTATGATACTATCCAAAATGAGTTGCTTGCTGCTATCAAGGATTATTTTAAGTATACTATCCAACGTCCTGAATTGCTTAATCGTATTGGTGACAATTTTATAGTGTTTGATTTCATTAGAGAAAAAGCAGTAGAAGAGATACTTGATCTTAAACTCAGAGCTATTGTGGATAATTTGGAACATGAAAAGGGTATTAAACTAGAGATATCTGTTTTATTTAAAGAATATCTTCTGAAGAAAGCAAAAGGAGATTTATCGAATGGTGGACGAGGTATCAGTAATATGGTTGAAACATGCCTCGTTAATCCGCTTGCGAAGATATTAATCAAAGAGGACTGGTCATCAGGAGATTCTATTGTCATTGAAGCCCAATCAAAAGAAGCCGAAGAATTATTTGATTATTATTTGAGAAGATAAGAGATAACAATTATTATTATTTTAATAGAGAAAAGGGCTTTAGTTGAAAAAATAAATTATTTAGCGTATATAGAGAGATTAAATCTCTTTTATATAAATATCATGAAAGCTATGAAAGTGACTGTGAAAGTTGTAAAGGCTGCTTTTGAAAAGAAGAATGTACTTTGCTACACATGTGGAATTATTAGCTAATATAAGCCAATAGTTCGAAAAACGGGGTTGGTGATGTTTGGCGACTGGTAAGATGCCGTTATTATAAATATTATTTAAAAGGAAAATGCAGTATAAGTGAACTGGATTTGGGAAAAGAAATTGTATTTTAAAAATATCGCCTTCAGGGGATTGATTCACATCCAGAGCAAGTACGTATTCTATCTTCATTGCTTCATATGTTTTTCAATCGAATGTTTGGAATGAACAGAAAAAAGAGAAACAAATGTTGGATTATACTAGATACCTTTTGCATGAAATTGCAGCAAGAGGCAGATAATTTTTTTATGCTGAATAAATAGGTTAGAAGAAAATGGAATACGAAAAACGAATGTATCAGGTAAATAACTCGCACCTTGAGAAAACACCTCTCGGTTGAGATATTTACCTGATACATAGATGAGATATCTGGAATAGTTAGAATAGTAGAAATAACGGAGGTATGCAAACACTATGAGTAGTTATGTTGAATATAATGATAAAATTGCATTTCATCCGGGATATTATATAAAAGAGATTATAGAAGATAGTGGATTGACACAGGAAGATTTTGCGAAAAGACTGGATACAACGCCTAAGAATTTGAGTTACTTAGTGAGAGGAGAGCAGAGCCTGTCTGTTGATATAGCAATGAAGTTATCCAGAATGCTTGGAACGAGCATTAATTATTGGCTTAATTTACAGCAGACATATGACACACTTATTGCTGAAATGGATTATCAGAAAGAAATAAAACTGGAAAAGGAAGTTTTTAAAGAACTTGATTACGGTTATTTTAAGAAGTATTTTGGAATGCCTGATTTGCCTAGAAAAATAAATGAACAGATTGATGTAGTAAGAAGTTTTTTACAGGTTTCTACATTGATGGTATTTAAGAAAAGAGATATGGCAGTAAGCTTTAGAAATTGTGGGAAAAATATGAATGACGGCAATATTATTAAAGCAAATATTATGGTTCAGATTGCAATTAATAAAGCAAGAACAATTGATGCACCTAAGTTTAGCAGAAGTAAATTTGAAACTGCTTCGGAATATGCGTTGTCATTAACTAATAATCATAAAGGCTTTTATCCTATATTACGTGAAAAGTTTAGAGAGGCGGGAGTTATATTTGTTGTTTTGCCTAATCTTCCGGGCTCAAAGACAAATGGAGCGACAAAAAAGATAGGCGATAATATTCTTCTCATGGTAAATGACCGAAGATTATATTCAGATTCATTCTGGTTTACGTTTTTTCATGAAATAGGACATATCATAAATGGTGATTATGGAATTACTTTTGATGAAGAAGGTTATGAGGATGCTGCGGATAAATTAATACCTCCCGAAAAATATCAGACGTTTATTCAGGCAGACAGATTTGATGTGGATTCGATTAGCAAGTTTGCAAAGTTAATAGAAAGGGATCCGGGTATCATTTTAGGTAGACTAAAGAATGATGGAAAGGTGTCTTATGACAACTGGCAATTAACAACTGCGTTTACACATCAATACAAAATAAAATATTCTTAGAAAATTTTGCAATAATACAAATTTCAAATCCCTTCGGAAAAAGAGTATGAACATATTTCCAGGATGTTTAGTCATTTTAAAATATAAACGGGTTTACAGGAATTGATATTTTCTGTAAACTTTTTTTGGATTAAATTTCCGCAAAGTCCTATTGATAAAAAGTATAAAAAAGTATAAAATAATAACAAAAGTATAAAAAAGTATAAAAAACTATAAAAAATAGAAAGTATAAAAGAGGTGGCATATGCAAAATCCATTTACAACTACATTTAGTAAAACGCCTGAAAATACGTATATCCATACGGACAAAACGGATGAAATACTGGAAAACTTTTCATATGACAATCCATCGGAGTCTGTATACAAGATAACGGGAGTCAGAGGTTCTGGTAAAACCGTAATTCTGGCAAAGGTAGAGGAAGAACTAAGAAATAGAAGTAGAGATTGGCTTGTTTTTGATGTTAATCCTACAAGAGATATACTTGGGCAGATTGCGGCAATGTTAGTAAAGGAAGGATTTAATAAGGCAGAAAAAAAAGCTACAGGGGTAAATGTTACGGCAACAGTATTGGGAACAGGTGGTGGTTTTGGATATACAAAGGGAAAAACTGGCGATTTTTTTGATATTGGAGTCGAAGTTGAGACGATGATAGAAGCCGTCCAAAAAAAAGAAAAGAAAATTCTCATAGGTATAGATGAAGTGTCAAAATCAGAAGAAATGATTAGATTTGCATCTGAATACGGCAAGTGGCTAAGAGCAGGATATCCAGTATATTTTATATGCACAGGCTTGTATGAAAATATCCAGGAATTAAGTAATGTAAAAAATCTCACTTTTTTCAGAAGGGCAACAACCATTAAAACCGAGCCTTTGAACTTAATAAGAATGGCTGAAATGTATAGAAGTAAATTGCAGATAGATTTAGGTCTGGCACGTGAAATGGCAAAAATTACAAAAGGATATGCCTATGCGTTTCAAGAACTTGGGGTATTGTACTTTAAGAAAAATGATTCAGAATCACTTGAAAATATTCTATATGAATTGAAAGCCGAATTGTTTGCCTACTCCTATGAAAAAATATGGGAAGAGATGACAGAAATGGATAGGTATCTGGCAGCATTGTTGACTGAAAAAGATGAGTACAAGCGTGAAGAAGTGCTGATACTTATGGGAGATAAATCAAAAAGTTACTCTATGTATAGAGACAGATTGCTAAAAAGAGGAATCCTTAATTCCAGACAAGGATACATTTCTCTCGCATTGCCATATTTTGCAGAGTATGTTAAGGAATATTGTATGTAAAGGAGGTTTAAATGAACGCACAGATTATATTAGGGTCAACGGTTCTGGCTACAATTTTTTCAACTGTTATATCATTTATTATTTCAAGGAGACAAGGAAGTTTGCAATATATAACAGGAGAGAGAAAAGAGTGGCGTGAACAGATAAGAAACATAGCTTACAATTTAAATAATGCATCCTATGGTAAAACCTTGAAGATATTGATTGAATTGAAAGTTAGAATAAATGGATTTGGAATGAATAGGAAAAATTGTATGGAGGATGCACATATATGGGAGGTTATTCATGAAATAGAGAAAGAAAAGCCTTCTAATGAAATCTTAAATAGAAGACAAAAACAACTTATAGAATATATTTCTTTATTGTTAAAATATGATTGGGAACGCTCAAAACGAGAAATAAGAGGCAATACATATAAAGTGTTAAGCATGATCATTTTTGCAGGGACAGGTATATATTTTGCCAGTTTAATTTTTATGTGCCGTGAGTATACGGTGCTAACAAAATTTCATCTAGCCACTGTAAGTTGTATATTTATATTAATTGTTATTGCATTAGTTTTTTTGTTATGTCAGGAAGCAGGCTTTTTATGTTCAAATATGGTAAAAGGTAATTTAAAAAACAAAGAGAGCAAAAATGTTTTGATATATGTAAAACTTATATGGGTGGTTAGTACAATGGTTTTAACATGTGGTTATGCTAAAATTATTACAGGGTTGTTTAAATTATTAAGTGATATACGATATACTAGCCTCAGTATTATTTTACTTATAGCAATGTTTATATTTGGATTAGTTTTTTTGTACATGTCAAAGGAACCCATATTTGAATTGCAACATAGGTATATTGATGAAATTCAAAAAATAAGGAGCAGAAAGAGTAGATGATATATTTTATCTCAGATACACATTTTGGACATAGGAATATTGTCAGATACAGGCCGTTTAATGACATTGAGGAGATGGACAACACTCTTATTAATAATTGGAATTCCACAGTCCATGAAAATGATGAAGTATACATACTTGGAGATTTCATATATAAGTCTGATAAGCATTGTTCCTACTATTTGAGACAACTTGCCGGGAAAAAACATTTGATTGTAGGTAACCACGACAGCAAATGGATGGCATGTGGCGGTAATTTAAGTGATTATTTTGTCAGCATAGATAATTTGAAAGAAATACAGGATGATAAAGGGCGGCATTTAACATTATGCCACTACCCGTTAATGGAGTGGAGAGGTTCAGTCTATGCGGTTCATGATAAAGACAAAGGAAATAACTTTCTTATACATGGACACCTCCACCATCAAAAAAATATTTCGTATGAGTTTATTAAGAATAACATTCCATGTGCTTTAAATGCCGGTGTAGAGATTAATGGGTACAAGCCCGTGAAATTTGAAGATTTATTTACGAACAATAGTATTCATTATGAAAGAGAAGATGCGTGCTCGAAATAAATACAAATTTCACTCCCTCCGGAAATTGAGTATGAACATGTCCATCTTCATACGCTATCTGCTTTAAATTCACAATCCGTATATGTTATAATAATTCCATATTAAAGGAGACTCACTATGCATTACGTTATTTCAGATATACATGGGCAAATCACAGAGTTTAAAAACCTGCTTGAAAAAATAGATTTTGACGGAATCCGTGATAAAATGATAATAGCAGGCGACGTTCTTGACCGTGGTAATTATGGAATTGAACTGATTAAATATATAGAACCGTACATTGAAACAGGTTCAATGAAAATACTTATGGGAAATCATGAAATGTTTTGTCTGAACTATCTTGATGGAAAACTGGATGATTTTACTTATAAATTATTTGGTGGCGCAGGCACAATAAAAAGTCTTAATAAGATGACGAAAGAATCGAAAGAAAATCTGTCTATTTTCCTTAAAAATCTGCCTATTTATGAGGAAATCCGGACAAAATATGGTGAAACAGTTGTTACTCATTCCGGATTTTCTGCAAATTGCATAATATTTAATAAGGATAAAACAATTAATGTTGTAAAATCGATTGAGGCAGCGGCGGACATAAATTTATACGATTTTTTATTATCCGATGATATCCACCGTATGGAAGAATATGACCTTAACCGTTTAGATAAGTTTTTGATTGTAGGACATGTTCCGGTAATGAATCTAAATGATGATGAAAGTAACCATATCTGCAGAGCAACCGGTTATATGTGTATTGATACCGGAGCATCATTTATAGAAAGAGGTGGTGCTATGTCTTGCTATTGCGTGGAAACTGATGAGCAGATATATTTATAAAATTTTAATAATATTCCTCTTTATTTTTCTATAGTCTTGTGCTAACATACAATTAAAGCATTCATATTCTTTTTTCTATGACGTAAGTCATTTCTAATTTCTAAATTGAAATCAATGCTTTATACCCAATCTAATTTTATAAGGCAGGAAGTTTTTATTTAGAATTAATGGCTTTTTCTGCCTGGAAGGAGAACATATGAATAATGAAACTGTAAACAGAAAATACAAGGATACCGTATTCAGGCTTTTATTCAAAGATAAGTCTAATCTTCTCTCACTCTTTAATGCGGTTAACGACACCGACTTTTCCGATGAAAACGATATCAAGATAACTACCCTTGAAAATGCCATATATATGACGAGCAAGAATGATATTTCCTGTATCATAGATATGAAGCTTAACCTTTTTGAACACCAGTCAACAGTCAACCCGAACATGCCATACCGCAACCTTGAATATGTGACAAAGTGTTTTAAAAGATATGTTGGTAATTTTGATATATATACCGGCAAAGCCCTTACCTTACCTAATCCTAAGTTTGTTGTATTTTATAACGGTGTTAATGAGCAGCCGCCAATCAGGGTAATGCGTCTGTCCGATTTATATGCCCACAAGGACGAGATACCTAATCTTGAACTTGTGGTTATCCAGTACAATATCAATAATCTGGTGGATTGTACCTTAATGGACAGATGTGAACCCCTTAAGGAATATTCAGAGTTTATCGGATGCATCAGAAGCAATCTCAAAACAATGGATAAGGGAGAGGCAGTGGATTCAGCCATTGATTATTGTATCGGAAACGGTATTCTTAAGGATTTTCTCACTAATAACAGAAATGAGGTCAGGTCAATGAGTTTATTTGAATTTGATGCGGAAGAACACGAAAAGGCGATAAAGCAGATAGCGTATGAAGATGGCTATGACAGAGGTGAAGAGGCAGGTGCTATCAGAGGCAGAGCTGAACTTATATTATCGATGTTTAATTCCGGTAAGACACCGGAACAGATTTCTGATTTTTGTGGATTAGATTTGAAAGAAGTGGAAAAGATTATTGAACAATCAGATGGAAATTCACTGGATAATTAAATGTTTTGGAAAATACATATGATAATCGTTACGAAAATCCGATGAAAACGATATAATAATAACTATCCCAGTACAATATCAATAACCTGGTGGATTGTACCTTAATGGACAGATGTGAACCCCTTAAGGAATATTCAGAGTTTATCGGAAACGGTATTCTTAAGGATTTTCTCACCAATAACAGAAACGAGGTCAGGTCAATGAGTTTATTTGAATTTGATGCGGAAGAATCTGTAAAGGACATTATTAAGGCTTAAATTATTATAAAATATTAATATGTCTCCGGTTTTCTTATTTCCTTGACATCCCAACATCAAAAATATAAAGTATGTATTAGAATAAGCAGAATAGTAGGAGATGCAAGTATGAGAATTTTTGTGACAGGCGTTGCAGGACAGTTGGGTCATGACGTCATGAATGAGCTTAACAAGAGAGGACATGTGGGAATCGGAAGTGATATCGCAGAGCAATATCAGGGAGTCGGGGATGGTTCTTATGTGACTAAAGCCGAGTATATATCGCTTGATATAACGGATAAAGAAAGCGTGGACAAGGTTATAGGCGAAGTAAAACCGGATGCGGTAATTCACTGCGCAGCCTGGACTGCGGTTGATCTGGCAGAAGATGAGGATAAGAAAGATAAAGTCAAGGCAATTAATGCAGACGGAACAGAAAATATTGCCAGGGCCTGTAAGAAATATGATTGCAAGATGATGTATATATCAACAGATTATGTCTTTGACGGACAGGGAGAGACCCCATGGGAACCGGACTGCAAAGATTATAAGCCTCTCAATGTTTATGGTGCTACTAAGCTTATGGGAGAACAGGCAGTAAGTGGTATTCTTGATAAATATTTTATTGTCAGAATTGCATGGGTGTTCGGTGTCAATGGTAAGAATTTTATCAAGACAATGCTTAACGTCGGCAAGACCCATCCACAGGTGAGGGTTGTGAGTGACCAGATTGGTACGCCGACATATACGCTTGACCTTGCAAGACTTCTTGTGGATATGATTGAGACAGAGAAATACGGATATTATCATGCAACTAATGAAGGCGGATATATAAGCTGGTATGATTTTACCTGCGAGATTTTTAAACAGGCAGGATATGATACCGAGGTAGTTCCCGTAACAACGGCTGAATATGGAATATCTAAGGCGGCAAGGCCTTTTAACAGCAGACTTGATAAGAGCAAGCTTGTGGAAAACGGATTTAAGCCATTACCAACATGGCAGGACGCCGTAGCCAGATATTTGAAAGAGATTATGTAATATGGAAAAATATTTTGTACCCAAAATTGACACCCCTTTAGAGGGAGTGGTGACTGTACCGGGGTCTAAGAGCATGACGAACCGTGCACTTTTGCTTGCGACATTGTCAGAAGAGGAGTCCGTATTAAGAGGCATACTTTTCAGTGATGATTCCAGACATTTTTTAGCTTGTCTTCAAAGTCTTGGCTTTTTACTCGAAATTGATGAGAATGAAAAAGTTGTTAAAATCAAAGGAACAGGCGGCAGAATTCCATATAAGACAGGAACAATAGATGTGGGAAGTGCGGGAACGGCAGCAAGGTTTCTGACTGCGATGTTGGCACTTTCTGACGGCGAATATACCGTGATGTGCTCAGAGCAGATGGAAAAAAGACCTATGGCAGAGCTATTCAATGTTCTCACAGAAATGGGTGCGAGGTTTGAATATCTTAAGAACGAGGGTCACCTTCCCGCAAAGGTTATTGGCAATGGCGGAGTCTGCAAGGATATAACCATGGACATAAGCCGTAGCACACAGTTTCTTAGTGCAATGCTTATGGTAACTCCTGTGACCAGAAGCGGTATCAGAATCAGGATTACAAGTGAAAAAAAGACAGGCGCCTACATTAAGATTACTATGGATATGTTGAGAGAATTTGGCATTAATGTTACTTTTGATGGTGAAGAATATATCGTAAATGGTAATCAGAAAGCTGTTATAGGTGACTACTACATTGAACCTGATGTGTCGGCAGCCTGCTATTTTTATGCAATGGCGGCAGTTACGGGCGGCAAAATTACTGTAAGGAATGTCTTTGAATCTTCAGTTCAGGGTGATATGAAATTTCTTAATGTTTTGGCAGAAATGGGATGTGAAGTTACAGAGACAAAAGATGGAATTACAGTCAGCAGGACAGGCGGTTTGAAGGGCATAGATGTCAATATGAATAATTTTTCGGATCAGGCATTGACACTTGCGGCAATAGCACCATTTGCTGACGGAGATACGGTTATCAGGAATGTAGGACACATAAGAGGTCAGGAATGTGACAGAATGGCAGCCATAATTAATGAGCTGACAAAATGCGGTGTTGCCTGTCATATATCAGGAGACGATATTTTTATATCATCCGGAGCAGTCCACGGTGCAGAAATAGAGACTTATGATGACCATAGGGTAGCGATGGCATTTACCGTTACGGGACTTGTGACAGGTGGAATGGTAATAGATAATCCGATGTGTTGCAGGAAAACTTTTGAAAATTATTATGAAGTATTAGAAAAGCTTATTGAGGAAAATAACGATGGAAAAAGATGAACGCTGGGATATTTATGATGTAAATAAAAAGGTTACGGGAAGAACTATGAGGCGCAACGATTTCTGCCTTAAGGATGATGAGTATCATCTTACGGTTCTTGGAGTAGTGTCAAGACCGGACGGAAAGTATCTTATAACCAGACGTGCAATGGACAAGGTGTGGGCACCGGGGGCATGGGAAGTTTCAGGCGGTGCCTGTATGGCAGGTGAAGAGTCCTACGATGCTGTTAAGAGAGAGGTTCTTGAAGAAACAGGGCTTGATGTAAGCAATGCGGATGGAGGCTTTGTTTTTACATATCACAGAGAGAATCCGGGTAAAGGTGACAACTATTTCGTGGATGTTTACCATTTTGTAATGGATTTTGATGAAAATGATGTTATTCCACAGGAAACGGAGACCAATGGTTTTATGTTAGCCAGTCATGAACAGATAAAAGAGTTTGCGAAAACCGGTAATTTTTTACATTATGACAGTATTAAAAGGGTTTTTGAATAGAAAATCTTGAAAAATACGTTTTCTTGTTGTAAAATATAGGATAATATTTTTTAGGCTAGTTGAAATGGCGTTAGGAGGCACACCCGTGAATAATCAGGAAATGATGCAGCTGTTACCTGAACTCGATAGTCAGTATGAGGAATTGGTACAGTATTGTAAGAAATCAGGTACAATAGATCAGAGTCTATATATGGAATATGACGTTAAGAGAGGTCTTCGAGATAGCAACGGTAAAGGCGTGCTGACAGGACTTACTGAGATATCCGATGTAGTGGCTTTTGATATTATTGATGGGGAACCGGTACCTTGTGACGGCAGACTTTACTTTCAGGGTCAGAATGTGAATAATCTTGTAAGAAAGGCACACAACAGGAGATTCCTTTTTGAAGAGACAACGTATCTTCTGCTTTTCGGAAGTCTTCCTACAGAACATCAGTTGAAGCAGTTTATTAATATTTTAGGCGGTCTTCGTGAACTTTCGGGACAGTTTGTACGTGATGTAATTATGAAAGCACCTTCCGCTAATATTATGAATGCACTTGAGAAGAGTATAGTTACACTTTATTCTTATGATGAGAATCCTGAGGATATCTCTGTTGAGAATGTTTTACGCCAGTCGCTCCAGCTTATTTCAAAGGTGCCGGTAATTTCAGTTTTTGCATATCAGTCTTATATGCACTTCAAGAAGAATGATGTGTTGATTATCCGTAATCCGGACCCTGAGTGTTCTACAGCCGAGAATATTTTAAGAATGTTAAGACCTGACGGTAAATATACAGAACTTGAAGCCAAAGTGCTTGATGTTGCACTTGTTCTTCATGCGGAACACGGTGGTGGTAATAACTCTACTTTTACGACACATGTTGTTACGTCTTCGGGAACAGATACTTATTCAACAATAGCATCTTCAATAGCATCATTAAAGGGACCTAAGCATGGTGGTGCCAACCTTAAGGTTCAGAAAATGATAGAAGATATTAAGTGCCATGTTACTGATTGGGAGGATGAGAAGGCTCTCACAGGCTATCTCCAGAAGATACTTGATAAGCAGGCTTTTGATAAGGCAGGACTTATTTATGGAATAGGACATGCGGTATATACCATTTCGGATCCGAGAGAAGTTCTTCTCAAAGAGTATGCTCATAAGCTTGCTCTGGAGAAAGGACATCTTAAAGAGTATGAGCTTCTTGACAGAATTGAAAATATATCTAAGAAGCTTGTTGCACAGTCAAGAAATACCTTAAAGCCAATATGTGCTAATGTGGATTTTTACAGCGGATTCGTATATACGATGCTTGGAATTCCTGAAGAACTTTTTACACCAATCTTTGCAATTGCAAGAATTGCCGGATGGAGTGCGCATCGTCTTGAAGAACTTGTCAACAAAGGCAAGATAATCAGACCGGCATATAAGTATGTGGGACATCATGTTGACTATGTAGATATCGCAGACAGAAAAGAAAGAGAAATATAATATATAAGTCCTCTTGAAGTTTTTCAGGAGGACTTTTTATGTAGAAAGGAGATGAAATATTTGACATTACAGCAGCTTATGTATTATGTGACAACTGCCGAATGTGGAAATATTACTGAGGCGGCAGAAAAACTTTTTATCTCACAGCCAAGTCTCAGTAATGCGATTCACAATCTGGAAAAAGAAATGGGAATAGTTGCTTTTGTAAGATCTAATAAAGGCGTGGTGCTTACAAGAGATGGGGAAAAACTTTTATCATTCTCAAGAATGTTGCTTGAACAGGCAGATATTATGAAGGAACATTTTGGGACAGGGGAAAAGAGAACTCCGAAATTTTCGGTATCCTGCCAGCATTATTCGTTCGCGGTTAATGCTTTTGTGGACCTTATTAAAGAATATGATGCCGACCAGTACAGTTTTATTATCCGGGAAACACAGACGGGTGAGATCATTGATGACGTAGCCGGGGGCAGAAGTGAGATTGGAATTATATACCTTTCGGAAAATAATGAAGAAGTTCTCAGTAAGATGTTAAAAAAGAATGAGCTTGTATTTGAGGAATTGTTTATTGCAAATCCACATGTGTTTATCTGCAAGGAACATCCTCTTGCAAAAAAAGATATTATCAAAGTGGAAGAGTTGAAAGCATATCCGTATCTTGTTTTTGAACAGGGAGAAAAAAATTCATTTTATTATGCGGAAGAATTTTTAAGCATGCTTGATTTCCCAAAGAATATACAGGTCAGGGACAGGGCGACACTTTTCAATCTTGTAATAGGACTCAATGGTTTTACAGTTAGTTCAGGTGTAATTGACCGTAAGTTAAACAGTGAAAGCATTATTGCCAAACCACTTGATGTAAATTGTTATATGAGAATCGGGACGATAAGAAAGAAAAATATTATGTTCAGCAAATATGCTTTTTCATATATGGAAGCATTAAAAAAGCATCTGTCCATAGTTTTAAAATATGAATAACTGCATTTTTAATGTATTTTTCAAAAAATATTTATACTGATATACTATCCACAAGTTAAGAAAACGGAGGATTGAATATGAGTAATTTACAGACACCTTTCAGATACGATTTTGTAGGCAGTTTTTTAAGACCTGATAAATTAAAAGAAGCAAGAAGAAAGTTTGATAACGGAGAATCCGATTATGCTGCGTTAAAAAAAGTTGAAGACGAGTGTATCGTTGAACTTGTAGCAAAAATAAAGGAGCTCGGTTACCATGTAATTACAGACGGTGAGTTCAGAAGAGCAACATGGCATCTCGACTTTATGTGGGGATTTGATGGTGTAGGACATACACCTACAGAAACAGGACTTCCTTTCCACGGAGAAGCAGCGATGGTTGATGATACATATATAGTCGGCAGAATCGGTTTATCAAAAGAGCATCCGTTTGTGGAACATTTCAGATTCGTTAAAGCATTAGAAGACGAGAATACAGTAGCAAAACAGACCATGCCTTCGCCTGCTCAGGTTCTGGCACAGTTTACAATGCCATTTAACAGATTAAATACAGAAAAAGTATACAGCGATGACAAAGAGCTTGAAGACGATATTGTGGCAGTTTACAAAAAGGTTATTGATGACCTTTATGCCGCAGGCTGCAGAAATATCCAGTTAGATGACTGTACATGGGGTATGTTTGCGGACAAAATAGGACATACACTTTACGGAACAACAAAGGAAGGACTTATCGAATTCCAGAAAGCACATAAGGATATCAATAACAGGGTTATTGCCAACGCACCAAAGGATATGATTATTAATACCCATGTCTGCCGCGGTAATTTCCATTCAACCTATGCAAGCGAGGGTGCTTACGATTCTGTTGCGGATGTTTTATTCGGTGAAGAAAATGTAAATGCATACTTCCTTGAATTTGATGATGAGAGATCAGGCGGATTTGCTCCTCTTGCAAAAGTATCCGGAGATAAAAAAGTCGTTCTCGGACTTATAACAACAAAGTCTCCTAAGTTAGAGGATAAACAGCTTGTCATTGACAGAATTCATGATGCGGCCGAATATATTCCTCTCGACAGATTATATTTAAGTCCACAGTGCGGTTTTGCTTCCTGCGAAATCGGAAATAAACTTACAGAAGAAGAACAGTGGGCAAAACTTAAACTTGTAAAAGAAATTGCCACAGAAGTCTGGGGCTAGGATTAAACATAGGCTTTATGCATTCACGCATAAAGCCTTTTATAATGGATGAAAAAAGATATTAAATTTTCTTGAAAAGCAGGGAGAATATAATTCCGGGGATTATAACCGCAGCCATAGGGAACAGCAGACTTCCCGTAAGTGCTGCAAGCTGTAAAAATGGTGCCATAATAATGACTGCACCCGTAAACATAATTATGGATGACAGACAAAGAAACAGACGAAGGCTGTTAAAAGGCATACATGATTTGGCTACGGCTGCCAGGCTTATAAAACCTACAGAAAGATACATTAAAAGATTGCATTGCAATTCATTTATGCTGACTGCCGGACTTATAAGGAGAAATACAAGGCAGCAGGCAAATATGGCAATGCTGTCAGGCAATGCACTTGTAACCGCATTCCGTAAAAAAGTACCTTCGACTTTGCGGTCATTCTTTTCAAAGGACATAAAAAATGCAGGAAAAGCTTCTATTACCGCATCTATCAATGTAATCTGAATCGGAATAAACGGAAAATCCCTGTTAAAGAACAGGCATAAAATACAAAGCAGTACGGAATAAATTGTTTTTATAAAAAAGACACCGGCCGATTTAGTCATGTTATTTATGACACGGCGGCCTTCTGAAATAACGTCTTTTAACACGCCAAAATCCGAATCCAGAAGAACCAACTCTGCGGTCTGTTTGGCGGCATCACTGCCGTTTCCCATGGCAATGGAGCAATCCGCTTGACGTAATGCCAGTAAATCATTGACTCCGTCGCCTGTCATGGCCACTTTATTGTTATTTTTCTGCAATGCCCTGACGATGATACGTTTTTTCTCAGGAGTAACCCTGCCAAAAATTGTGTATTTTACGGCAGCCTGTTCCAAGGATTCACCATCTAAACCGGACACATCTATATAATTATCATTATTTTTAATACTACACTGACCTGCGATGCAGGAAGCGGCAACCGGATTGTCACCGGATATGACTTTAATTTCTACATCCTGATTTTTAAAATATTTAACGGATTCCGACGCATTTTTCCTAAGGACATCGGAAAGGACAATCTTACCGGCAAGAGTAATGTTGCGGGGTGTTATCTCATTGGTGTTACAGATACCTACATAGAGGATTCGCCGGCCTTTTTTCATTAACTGCATAACATCGGAGGAAATATTGCAGGTCAGCTTTTCGGGAGCACCGAGTACGAGTGTACGTCCGTCTTTCAGCGCAACGGTTGAATATTTTCTCTCTGAAGAAAAAGGCGTTGTTGAAACAATTTCGTAAGAGGAGGCGGCTGTAAAATAATGCTTTACTGCCTTAAAAGTGGAATTGTTATCATCGGTGTGTTTAATGTAGGTCGAAAGGAGTTTATTAAATTCGTTCTTATCAATTTCCATTGAGACCTTTTCTACTTTAAGACTTCCCTCTGTAAGTGTTCCGGTCTTATCAAGACAAAGGATGTTGCAATGGGCAAGGTTTTCAATGGAATTTAATTCCCTTACCAGAACGTGTTTCCTGGAGAGATTGATTACACCTGTGGCAAGTCCTATGCTTATTAACAACACAAGACCTTTAGGCAACATTCCGAGAAGACCGGCAGAGGTTGCCACCACGGCTTCCGAAAGGGTACTGTGACGGACTGCAAAGGACTGGATAAATAAAAGTATTCCAAGTGGCACAATTATAAAACCTGTGAGTTTTGTGACTTTGCTCATGGATGTTATCAGTTCTGATTTGGCAACATCAGTCTTTTTAACTTCATCTACCATCCTTGAAGTAAAACATGCAGAGCTTTCGCATAATGCTTTTGCGGTTGATTTACCTGAAATAATGCTGCAGCCCGCTAAAATCGTATCGCCCGGATGATGTGTTACAGGTTCGGATTCTCCCGTAACAATGGATTCATCAACTTCCACGGACCCTGTAACAACAGTACAGTCAGTGCAGACAGAAGCCCCTGAGTATAGAAGTAATATGTCACCGGTTCTGATTTTTTCAGGGGTAACCACTTCTTCAATGCCGCCTTTTAAAAGTGTTGTATGGGGGCGTGACTGAAGCGACAGCTTTTCAATCTGTTTTTTTGCCTTTATTTCCTGAATTATGCCGACAACGGTATTGGTCATGACAATGGTTATGAATAACAGGTTCTTAAAAGCGCCTACATAGGCAAGCATAACAGCGATTATTACGTTTAATAAATTAAATACGGTACAGATATTGTCCTTTAATATCCGGGGTATGGTTTTGGTTGCTTTATTCATGTATATAATTTTATGCAGAAGAAGAGTTTTTTAATACAATAATTATACGTTAAGAATCAGAGAAAAATTGATGAATTGTCAACCTAAATAAAAATATGGTTGACAATTAGAAAATTAACTACTATACTTCAAAAGGAATTTATAGGAGGAAACCTCATAAAGAGGAAAAAGAAAAAATGGCAAAAAAATATTTTAACACTAAATCAATCGTATTAATGGCATTGTTTGCTGCAATTTTATGTGTGTCTGCATATATCAGCATTTCATTACCTATTCCGGGAGCACCACATCTTACATTGGTAAACTTTATGGTCTTACTTATATCTTTTGTGCTTCCTGCATTTCAGCCGGCACTTGTAGTTGCAGTATGGATGCTTCTTGGAATCGTCGGCGTTCCTGTATTTATCGGAGGTGCCACAGGAATCGGATACCTTATCGGACCATGGGGCGGATATACATTATCATTTATCGTAGTTGCGATACTTGCTCCTATTGTAAGAGGCAAAAAATACAACCGAATTAAATTTACAATCCTTTCCGTAGCCGCAGCACTTTTAATAGACTTTCTTGGAATGCTCTGGCTTACATTTATTGGCGGACACTCAATCAAGTATTCATTTGCATACGGTTTTGTGCCATTCCTTCCATTGGATTTAATTAAGGCTGTTGTTGTTGCACAGATTGTACCGTTGTTCAGAAAAGTTATTGCTGAACAGAGCGAATAGATTTTCTACCAAGGATAGCCTGTAGCATATTGGTTAAAGAATGACTATGGGTCGAACCGGCTTCAAAAGGTCAGAACTTTTGAAGCCGGTATTTTTTGCACTTTTTTGTAATTGGGAATGAATTGAACTTATCTTATATTCTGCTATTAATCCACTTAAGCACATCCTCATAAACAATATTTCGGTCAATATCGTTAAGAATCTCATGTCTCATGTCAGGATAAAGCTTTAATGACACATCGGAAATTCCGATGTGTTTGTAGGTGTCATAGACTTTTTTAGGTCCTTTACCGTAATTTCCCACAGGGTCACACATTCCCGCAATTACAAAAATAGGGAGTGACTTGGGAATTGATACAAGGTTCTTCGGATTGTCCACATAGTGTAATATTGAAAATAACGTTTTGAAACCATTGCTGGTAAATGGAAAACCGCAAAGAGAATCTTCATTGTATTTTTTAAGAACATCGTCATTACGGACAACCCAGTCGTTCTTTCCTGTGGGATTGGCTATTTTTTTATTATAGCCGCCGAAAGAAAGACGGTCAATCAGCCCGGACTTATTATGTCCCTTTGAAAAAATGCCGGAAATTGAGGATAAAATCTTACCAAAACCTGTAACAATGGCAGGCTTCGTTCCTGTTCCGCAGATAATTGCACCACGGATACCTTTTCCATACATGGTAAGATATTTTCTCGCAATAAATGAACCCATACTGTGACCAAGTATAAAATAAGGAAGTCCAGGATATTCGCCCTCAGTCATCTTCTTAAGGCGGTGGACATCACGGACCACAATTACATCTGCATTATCTTTTGCAAAATAACCCAATTCCTCGGATAATACGGTAAGACCATGTCCCAGATGGTCATTGCCGACTACAATAAAACCGTTGTCACACATAAAAGATGCAAATTCATCGTATCGTTCCATATGTTCCTGCATACCGTGAATAATCTGTAATATGCCCTTTACGGGAACGTTGTCATTCTGCCACTTATATGCCTGACATTTGTGTATACCGTCTCTTGACAGGTATGTAAATCTTGATTTAGTAACCATACACCCTCCAAAATTTTTTATTAACTCATTATATCATAAACATTGATTTTTTAAAACGAATATTATAAAATTAGCTGTAATTATAATTTTTATGGAGGAAAGATATGATCGAATTAAGTAAAAACGGCGTATATCTCGTTAATGGAACACAGGTTGTTGATGAGAACAACTTAGATGAACTTAAAGCATTAACAGGAAGCGTACCGGTTAAAGAAGATGCGGCGAAGAATACTATTGCTTACGGAATCCTTGAATCCCACAATGTATCGGGAAATATGGACAAGCTTCAGATAAAGTTTGATAAATTGACATCTCATGATATCACATTTGTAGGTATAATCCAGACCGCAAGAGCCAGCGGACTCGAGAAGTTCCCTATTCCTTATGTACTTACCAACTGTCATAACAGTCTTTGTGCGGTAGGCGGTACAATTAATGAGGATGACCATATGTTTGGTCTTACCTGCGCCAAGAAATACGGCGGAATTTATGTACCACCTCATCAGGCAGTTATTCACCAGTTCGCAAGGGAAATGCTTGCCGAGAGCGGTAAGATGATTCTTGGTTCTGACAGCCATACAAGATACGGAGCTCTTGGTACAATGGCAGTCGGAGAAGGCGGACCTGAACTTGTTAAACAGTTATTATGCAAGACATACGATATAGACCGTCCGGGTGTTGTGGCAATTTACCTTACGGGAGAACCTGTGAAGGGTGTTGGTCCGCAGGACGTTGCAATTGCCATTATCGGAGCAGTATTTGCTAACGGTTATGTTAAGAATAAAGTAATGGAATTTGTAGGTCCCGGCGTATCTAACCTCAGTGCCGATTTCAGAATCGGTGTGGATGTTATGACAACAGAGACAACCTGTCTTTCATCAATCTGGAGAACAGATGATAAGATTAAAGACTTTTATGATATCCATGGAAGAAGTGAAGCATACAAAGAACTTAATCCGGGTGCCGTTACTTATTATGACGGAGCAGTATTTGTTGAACTTGACAAGATTAAGCCAATGATTGCAATGCCATTCCATCCAAGTAACGCTTACACAATAGAAGAACTTAATGCCAACCTTGAAGATATTCTTCATGACTGTGAGCAGAAAGCGAAGATAAGTTTTGGAGATAAGGTACAGTTCAATCTTACCAATAAGATTAAAAACGGCAGACTTTATGTTGACCAGGGTATTATCGCAGGCTGTGCCGGCGGCGGATACGAAAATATCTGTGATGCGGCAGATATATTAAGAGGCAAATCAATCGGTGCCGATGAATTTACGCTCAGCGTATATCCTGCAAGTACACCTATTTATGTTGAACTTGCAAGAAACGGCAGACTTGCAGACCTTATGGCGACAGGTGCGATTGTTAAGACAGCATTCTGCGGACCTTGTTTCGGTGCCGGAGATACACCTGCCAACAACGCGTTTTCTATCAGACATTCAACAAGAAACTTCCCTAACAGAGAAGGCTCTAAGATACAGAACGGTCAGGTTGCTTCGGTTGCTCTTATGGATGCACGTTCAATCGCTGCAACAGCGGCTAACAAGGGATTCCTTACGGCTGCAACAGATATGGATGTGGAATACACAGGACCTACATATCATTTTGATAAGACAATATATGAAAACAGAGTTTTTGACAGTAAGGGAGTTGCAGACCCTGAACAGGAGATACAGTTTGGTCCTAATATCAAGGACTGGCCACAGATGGTAGAACTTCCTGAAAACCTTATAATCAAGGTTGTATCGGAGATTCATGACCCTGTAACAACAACGGATGAACTTATTCCTTCAGGAGAGACTTCTTCATTCAGATCTAACCCACTTGGACTTGCGGAGTTTACGCTTTCAAGAAAAGATCCTGAATATGTCGGAAAAGCTAAAGAAATACAGAAGGCAGAAAAAGCAAGAGAAGCAGGACAGTGTATGGGTGAAGCTGTACCTGAACTCAGGGAAATTATGCATAAGATTAAGGAAAGCTACGATGTATGTAAGGATAATACAGGTGTAGGAAGTACAATTTTTGCGGTTAAACCAGGTGACGGTTCGGCAAGAGAACAGGCAGCATCATGCCAGAAGGTACTTGGCGGATGGGCCAACATTGCTAATGAATATGCCACAAAGAGATACAGAAGTAACCTTATTAACTGGGGTATGCTTCCATTCATAATTGATAAAGGTGAATTGCCATTTGCTAACGGAGATTATATTTTCATTCCGGGAATCGCCAAGGCTGTTAAGGATAAAGCCTCAGTGATGAAAGCTTATGTAGTCAACAAAGGAATGAAAGAATTTGAGCTTAAGATGGATCCGTTGACAGATGATGAGCGACAGATAATACTTGATGGTTGTTTAATCAATTATTATAAATCACACTAATCATTCAATAGGAGGAAAAGGACAGAATGAATTACACAATTGAAGGCGGTACATTGCCAACACTTATTTTGAACCTCGAAGCAGGCGAAACAATTATGACAGAAGGAGGAGCAATGTCGTGGATGTCTCCTAATATGCTGATGGAGACAACTACCAATGGTGGTTTTGGTAAGATGATGGGAAGAATGTTCAGCGGTGAAAAATTATTTATGAACCGTTATACAGCACAGGGTGGTCCGGGAATGATTGCCATGGCATCAAGTTTACCGGGAAGCATCAAACCATTTGAGATTGTTCCGGGCAGAGAGCTTATCTGTCAGAAATCATCATTTCTTTCATGCACACCGGGCATTGAACTTTCAGTAGCTTTCCAGAAAAGGCTTGGAGCAGGTTTCTTTGGCGGCGAAGGATTTATTATGCAGAAATTATCAGGTCAGGGACTTGCATTTATTGAAATTGACGGATATTGCAAAGAATATGAATTGGCACCCGGTCAGCAGATTATTCTTGATACCGGTTATCTTGCGGCAATGGAAGCAACATGTACAATGGATATTAAGTCAACAGGCGGCGTTAAGAATGCTTTATTTGGTGGAGAAGGTTTCTTTAACACGATTGTAACAGGTCCTGGTAAAGTATACGTTCAGTCAATGCCAATGAGCAAAATGTTTGGCGCGTTAGGATCAACTAACAAATAATAAACGATATACGGATAGTTTTTACGGAAGCGGCATGATCTTTTGGATTATGCCGCTTTTTATATATAAAAATGTAATAAATAATAGCTTCCCAGAATATATTATTAAAAAAGGTGTTTTTTATGCTTAATTATTTATGGGCATTTATGGTTCTTGCAGGGACTTTGTATGGCATGATAACAGGTAATGTGGATAAAATAACAGATGCACTTCTTACAGGAGGTGGATCTGCGATTGATATGGCAATGACATTGTTTGGAGTTGTTGCACTTTGGACAGGGTTAATGAACATTGCCATGAAAAGCGGTCTTATTAACTGTATACAGGAAAAATTATCGCCGGTTGTAACATTTCTTTTTCCCTCCGTTCCTAAGGAACATAGAGCAAGAAAATATATAACCGTTAATCTTGTTTCTAATTTTCTTGGATTAGGTGTAGCAGCAACTCCGGCGGGGCTTAAGGCGATGGAAGCACTTTCTGACTTACAGGATGATAAGGCGGGAGAACATATAACGTCTATGTCCTCTGCCATGTGCGCCTTTCTTGTAATAAATATTTCCTCAATCCAGCTTATTCCGATAACAGTAATTGCTTATCGGGCACAGTATGGAAGCATTAATCCTGCGGGAATAATAATACCCGGTATAATAGCAACTTCGGTAAGCACACTGGCCGGAATTATTTTTGCAAAAATAATGGAAAAGAAAGATAAAATTGTACATAAAAACAACAGATAATGGTATAATGAGGGAGAAAAATGTTAATGAACAACAGGAGGAAATCTTATGAAAATTTTATTTTATGATGCAAAACAATATGATATCGAATCTTTTAACAAACAGCTAAAAGATTATCCTGAAATCACAGTTGACTATATAGAAACAGATATAAATGAAAGAACAGCATCTCTCGCGGATGGGTATGATGCCATATGTGCGTTTGTAAGTTCTGACCTTGGTAAGAATACAATAAAAACATTGGGAGAAAAGGGCGTCTCACTTATTCTTATGAGATGCGCGGGTTATAATAATGTTGACCTTGCCACTGCCGATGATCTGGGTATTACAGTGCTTCGTGTTCCGGGATATTCGCCTGAAGCAGTAGCAGAACACGCCATGACACTTGCTATGTGTGTTAACAGAAGAATTCATAAAGAATATATAAAGGTAAGAGAGAATAACTTCAGCCTTGTGGGACTCAAGGGACTTAATTTTTACGGAAAAACAGCGGGTATAATCGGAACAGGTAAGATAGGAGCGGCAATGGCAAGAATCTGTCACGGATTTGGGATGAAAGTAATAGCTTACGATAAGTACCCTAACAAAAATCTTGATTTTATAGAATACAAAGAGTTAGAAGAAGTTTTACGGGAATCTGACCTTATATCTTTACATTGCCCGCTTACTGTGGAGAATTATCATATGATTAATGCCAAGACTATTTCTCTTATGAAGGATAATGTTATTTTTGTAAATACGTCAAGAGGCGAACTTGTTGACACGGAAGACCTGATTGCAGGCATAAGATCAAAAAAATTCCACGGCGTGGGTCTTGATGTGTACGAGGAAGAAGGACACAATGTATTTGAGAACAGGGAGGAAGATATTCTTGAGTCTTCAATTACAGCAAGGCTTCTTTCATTCCCTAACGTAATTATAACCTCTCATCAGGCTTTTTTTACTGAAGAAGCCCTTGAAGCAATAAGCAGGACAACCCTTGATAATGCTATGGATTTCAAGAAAGGCTCAATCAATCAGATGAATCAGGTAAAGTAACCGGAATACGGAGGAAATGATGAGAATAGAATATATCCGCATCAGTAATTTTAAATCAATAGATAATCTGGAAATTAAAGATATAGAAAATGCACTTATTCTCGTAGGACAGAATAATACAGGAAAAAGTACGGTAATAGATGCAATAAGAGCGGTATGTGGTGACTACAAAATACAATTCGATGATTTTGATGACAGTGGTGCCAATATCGAAATAAGCATAAGACTCAGAATTTTTGACAGTGACCTTGCCAATCTTCAAAAAATGGGATTGGTCAGCCGCTGCCGGAGATATGAACCATGGCTCAGGGAATTTGGAGAACGGCTTCCGTCCTATGTTCCGGATGGAGAAGAATTTGACGAACCTGATGGCGGCGTGTTATCGTTTACCTTTTATGCCAATAGGACAGGAAAAGTAAGGTGGGATGACGGTTTTCATAAAAATAACCAGTGGATTTCAACAATTTTTCCAAAAATATATTACTTGGATGCGGAGAGAAACCTTACCGTATTTTCCAGGGATATGCTTTTTTTGCAGGAAAATGAGGAAATGAAATGTATGAAAGCAGGATGTTGTATTTTTGAGCATGCCAAAAAATGCAACCATTGTTTTTCCTGTATTGGCCTTATAAACAGAAAAACGGTGGAGGAATTGACCGCCTTTGAGACTTCAAAGCTTCTTGAATATAAGACATATCAGATGAATCTTGATGAGTTTTCGGCAAAGGTGAACAGGATATACAGAAGAAACGGAGGACAGGACACCATTGTATATTCAATGAATAATGATTTGGAAAGCATGCTTACCGTGAACACGGAGATTCATACAGATGCAGGCGGATTTACAAGGCCTGTGTCATATATGGGACGGGGAATGAGAAGCATATACATGCTGTCCCTTCTGGAAGCAGATCTGGATGATAGTAATTATCCATGCATCATAATGATGGAAGAACCTGAAATGTCATTACATCCTACATTACAAAAAAAGTCAGGGGATATTCTTTATCGTCTTTCCAAAAAACACCAGGTTATTTTTACAACACATTCGCCTAATCTTCTCCCTAATTTTAACAGCAGGCAGATAAGACAGATGGTCTGTGACAGGGAAGGAAGGTCCGTGGTTAAGGAAAAGACGGATATAAGTGTCATTTTGTCAGATCTGGGATATACGGCAAACGATCTGATGAATGTGAACTTTGTTTTTATTGTTGAGGGAAAACAGGATAAGAGCAGACTTCCTATTCTTCTAAAAAAATATTATAGTGAGATGTATGACGAAGATGGCAATCTTAGCAGGGTTGCGATAATTACTACCAACAGTTGTACCAATATTAAGACCTATGCCAACCTTAAATATATGAATCAGGTATATATAAGAGACCAGTTTCTGATGATAAGGGACGGTGACGGCAAAAATCCAAAAGAATTGAGAAAACAGCTTTGCAGGTATTACGAAGAGCAGGATTTACGGGACGTAGACCATCTCCCGAGAGTAACGGAGAAGAATGTCCTTATATTAAAATACTATTCTTTTGAAAACTATTTTCTTAATCCCGCGATAATGGCAAAATTAGGTGTCATTAAGTCAGAATCAGATTTTTACAAAATATTTCTTCAGAAATGGAAAGAATATCTGAACAGGATAAGGAGCGGAATACATTTAAAACAGATTATGGGACATGATCTGCAAAGTATACAGGATGTAAAAGATAATATGGAACTTATAAAACGCTATATGCGGGGACATAATGTTTTTGATATTTTTTACGGAAGATATAAAAACAGCGAAACCGAATTGCTTACAAAATATGTTGAGCTTGCACCAAGGGAAGACTTTGCGGATATTCTTAATTCAATAGACCGTTTTATTATATTTGAAAGTAGAAAAAAATAATATGTTAGTGTATAATTACATGACATAGGATACGCAGATACAAAATCATAAAATTTAAGAGGTGACATATGGACGACAACTGTGTTAAAACAGAAGAAACGGGAACATCCGGCAGAAAAAGATTTAAGCTGCCTAATAAATATCTGACAATCGGTCTGGTTGCATTTATTGTAGTCGCAGCATGTATTTTATTTTATTATTTATTTTTTGAAGATAAGTCACTGTTTGGATTTTTCAAAGTATCAATCCAAAGCGTAAGGGCATTTATAATAGGTGCGGTTCTGGCGTATCTGCTTAAGCCGATATGTGCTATTTTTGAAAACTGGCTTGGCAAGGCTTTTGCCAAATTAAAGAATAGAAAGCGGGCAAAAAATCTGCAGATTAATATAGCAATAGGGTGTACGGCAATATTGTTTGTTGCACTTGTATATGTTCTTTTTGCAGCCATTATTCCTGAGGTAATAGACAGTGTAATGACTATATCTGAGAATGTTCCGGGATGGCTTCAGAATATTTCGGACTGGCTGACAAAGCTTGCAAAGAATAATGCGAATATGCAGGCACAGATTAAAGACTTTTTTACGAATTTCTCAGACAAAGTTGTGGAATTTCTCAATGAATTCCTTATAAAGGGCGGCAAAACAGAGATTGTGATTTCAGGTGTTACGAACAGCCTTAAAAGCATACTTGTACTTCTTAAAGATATACTTGTCGGTGGTGTTTCATGTATATACATTCTTCATGAACGTAAGAAATTCGCAGCCCAGGGTAAGATGCTTGTATACAGCATTTTTAAAGGAAAATGGGCGGACAAGGTTATGGAAGAAATCAAGTATACAGATAAGATGTTCAGTGGATTTATTAATGGTAAAATAATAGATTCCATTATCATAGGTATACTCTGTTTCATTGTTACATCACTTTGCAGAATACCATATGCTTTGCTTATAAGCGTTTTTGTAGGCATTACCAATATTATTCCGTTTTTCGGACCTTTTATCGGAGCAATTCCGTCGGCACTTATTGTCCTTATGATAAGCCCTATAAAGTGCCTGTATTTTATCATAATAATTGTGGCAATCCAGCAGTTTGACGGTAATATTCTCGGACCTAAGATACTCGGCAACAGTACAGGACTTTCAAGTTTCTGGGTACTCTTTTCCATTACATTTTTCGGCGGTATATGGGGATTTGCCGGAATGGTTTTAGGTGTACCTGTTTTTGCGGTACTCTATGATATTATAAGAAGACTTGTGAAAAAGGGCCTTGATAAGAGAAACAGAACAGAAATGTATGATGAATACGAACTTGACAGGCATATAGAGATTCAGGAAAGAGCAGAAGCTAAGGCAAAGAGGGTAAGCAGACTTACCAGATTTAAGTCATATAAAGTTCATCCTGATGATGATAAGAATAAAAATTAATAATTATCAAAGTAACCGGAGCATAGAATAGTAGTAATTCTATGCTTCGGTTATTTTATGAAAATAATAATATATCTTTCGGAATTTATGATTCCGATTACTGCAATTTTTATTGTGGGTTATGGTCTGATAAAAAAACAGAAAGTCTATGAACAGTTTATTGATGGGGCAAAGGACGGACTGGGGACTGTCCTTTCAATAATTCCTACACTTATTGGATTAATGATAGGTGTTAAGGTTATAAGCGCATCCGGTCTGTTATTGTGGATTGCCAAGGCCATCGGAAAATATACTACACATATCGGAGTACCGGCGGATGTGATTCCGATTATTATAGTAAGATTTTTCTCATCAAATGCGGCAAATACATTATGCCTGGATTTATTTGAGAGGTGTGGGACGGATTCTTATGAGGGATTCCTCGTGAGTATCATTATGAGCTGTACGGAGACAATATTTTATACTTTAAGTGTATATGCTACGGCGGCAAAGGTTACCAAAACACGATGGACTCTTGCAGGAGCATTTATAGCAACAATGGCAGGAGTTGCTGCAAGCGTAGTTATTACGAGTATGGTAATATAAAAAAAGAAGCCCTTGGCGTATGGTATATTATACGTCAGGGGCTCCCATATTATATGTCAAATACCCCACAAACTGTAGTAAGTTAAAAAAGTAAATAAGTATACTTTGGTATGCCGATAGGATTTTACTACAGTTCTCTTTGAATAAGTGAAGAGCTAATAATTATCTTCATAGTATAATTTTAGCAAAAAAAACTTTTTTTAAAAGGGGTGATGCGCAAATGGTAAAAATATTGCAAATTTTGTATTTTTTGGGGGTTTTCGTGAACGTCTGTGACCGAGAATGACGGAAAAAGACCGAGAATGACTGAGAATGACCGACTTAGACCTAAAAAACAGTGAATATATTCACAATATAATCCCTTTTTCACTTTATAGGAAATTTCTCAAATCGTCAGAAATGGTGTATAATGAACTGGAAATAAAAAATGACATGACAAAAGAGCGAATGTGTTGGATTCGCCATGACGTTGTTTATGAAGTTTTTTTTGTGGTAAACTTCTAAAACCAACATAGAGGTACCACATTTGGAACAACAGAGAGGGTCGTATCCGAAAGAGAGCAGAATGGACTGCCGCCAGTCCTGAATAGAACGTATGAAACGTTGTTTTTCAGCAGAAACACATTTACGGAGCTTCTTTTCCTGCTTATGATGTTTTGCATATATCCCATAGTAGCGGAGCATTTTGAAATGTTTTTCGGGGATATGGACAATCAGTTTTTTGATGAAGTCCAAAGCAGGGATGGTTTCGGTAACAGTTTTGTCATCTTCGTGTCTGGTAATGAAAAAGTTACATTTTCACCGTCATAATGATCAATACGGGATGTAGCAATAACAGGTCTGCCGAGATATCGGCTGATGTATTTAATGGTAATATCAGGGGTGCAGAGATTCGGCTTTACACGAACATAAAACCCATCCGCGTGATTCGTGTACATTTCATTTTTAACTTTACGAAAAGATGGGCCAATACAGGAAACAAGCTGCTCAAGCAGTACTTTACGGAAGGCATTCCGAAGAAAGTTATAATCAAAATGTTTGACAGGGCGCCATGGGATGATATAGCCGGCGCCGCCTTCGGAAATGAGGGCGTGGATGTGGGGATTCCATTTTAGATCACGCCCAAAGGTGTGAAGGACACAGATGAATCCGGGGGTAAAGTTTTCAGCTTTATTCATTTTGGAAAACATGCGGAGGATAACATCGCGGACAGAATGGAATAAACAATTTAAGAGAGATCTGTCCTTAAGAAAATAATCACGAAGTTCTTTCGGGATAGTGAATACACAATGGCGATGAACACAGGCAACGAGCTTGCAGGACATATGGAAAGAACGGAGCTGATTGTATTTGTTTCCGCAGGAAGGGCAAAAACGGCTTTTACAGCGAAAGGGAACAAATTTAAGATTGCCACAGTGAGGACAGCCATACATAGCACCACCGTGGGAAGGGTCGCCACAATGGATCATCTTGTTGACATTTTCAATGACAGCAGGACGAGGATGGAGTTCGTAAATGATATGTTCATAATAATCGGTAAAGATGGATTGTAATATATTCATAATAGAATTTTACAATAAAGAAGAACATAAGAAAACCCCTTCCCCTCATGAATGAGGGGCTAGGGGAGTTGAGAGTGTCGAAGACACTTTTTTAAGGAGTTTGGTGAAACTCAACCTGACATAATGAATACCGTATCATAAGCGGAAAAGGCAACCGAGTTCTGTTTTGGTCAACTCGGTTGCCTTAATTTAATCACATAAGTCTATCACAGATAGTTGATGGGAATAACACGGTCATTGCTTTTCAGTGTGATAAGCCTGTCATAAAGACAAATCACTCCGCCCGGGCCACGCTCAGTGCCGGGGATCTTGTCGAGCAAATTGAATGCATCCATATCCTTCTTCTGTGGATCCGCATGCTTTTTCATTTCGAGAGGATACAGTGTTCCGTTTTCTTCGATCACAAGATCAATCTCATTCATATCTTTGTCTCGATAGAAATACAGCGGCGGTTCAACGATTCCCTTGTTATAATAACTCTTAATGATCTCGGAAATCACGAAGCTCTCAAAGAAAGCGCCGGCCATAGCGCCGTTTTTCAGAACATCCGGCGTATTCCACCGTGTAAGGTAGGCCGCCAGCCCGGTATCCAAGAAATACAGCTTTGGAGTCTTCACTGCACGCTTGGTGATGTTGTTTGAGTATGGCTTCAGCAGATAAACAATGTTGGAAGTCACAAGAATCGAAAGCCATCGTTCCGCCGTCGGCTGACTGATCCCGACATCCCGCGCCATAGAGGCAAGGTTGACGAGCTGCCCGGTGGACGCTGCGGCAGCAGTCATAAAGCGAGTGAATTTTACGGTGTCTCCGATCTCAGACAGATCTCGAACATCGCGTTCAATATAGGTTCGCACATATGCACCATAAAACATCTGCCAATCAAAATCCGGATTCTCACAGAGTTCCGGCATAGAGCCGCGGTGGATCATCTTCCATACATCCTCGTATGGAATGTTGGCAAGCTGCTTTTTGCGCTCATCAAAATACTCATCCGTAGGCAGAAACGGTGTGTCATTGGAAACACCGTACCACTCGCGCAAAGAAAAACCAAGCAGAGTTACCAGTCCGATTCTGCCGGATAGTGATTCGCTGACGCCCTTCATCATTTGAAACTGCTGAGAGCCGCACATGAAAAACTGCCCTTTTTTATGTTCCCGGTCTATAAACATCTTGATCTGAGAAAACAATTCCGGTGCCTTCTGGATTTCATCAACAAACACCGGAGGCGGATTGTCTTTGAAAAAGGTACCGCTTTGCTCCTGTGCAGCCGCACGGACAATCAGATCGTCGAGAGTTGCATAGTTCATCCCTTCTGTAATGCGCTGAAGCATAGTGGTTTTACCGACCTGCCGCGGGCCGGCGACAAGGATCGCGCCAAACATTTTGGAAAGCGTATTCACCGTTGCTTCTGCATGTCGTTTAATATATTCCATAAAACCTCTCCTTTCGGCTGATTTAATATCCGATATTATTATAGCCGGATTTCTTGAAAAAAATCAACCGACTTCACGAATTTTTTTCAAATTCATTGTGGTACAAGATTGAAATCCGGCAGCTTTGAAAGGTAAAAATAATTCGCACTTATAGTTCAAAAATTTAAGCCGATTTCTTTGCTATAAGGTAAAATAAAAGAAAAAACTTTATCGCAAAGGAAGAAAAAATGAGCAGAGAACAGGAAAGAGCCAAAAGAAAACTGGAAAAGAATCCGATTGTTGAATGCAATAGGATTTAAAACAAATATTACCCGGAATTATTTAAGAAATTTAGTGAAGTAAAAGATCTGCGAAACCAAAGTTATATCGACAATTCTGTAAAAACTATGCTTGGGACTCTCCCTCATGGAGTTACGGAAAATCATTTAATGATGCCAGAGTGTTTAATAAGTGGCAAGTCATCATAGATGCTACAGCAGAAAAAATGATTATTATCTGAGTCGATGTTATAACCGGGGGGAAGCAGATGGAAAATAGAAAATCAAGGATTCAACCGACAGAAACACTGGCAGGGAAATATAGAGCATGCATGCAGTTGGAATGAAAAGGCACAGAAGAATCACTATCTGATGGAGCAGATAGCTGATTTCATAAAACAACTTTATGAGTATTATTACTTGAAAGAAAATGAAATTCAAAAATACATTTTAATAGCGAAAATTTTATTGATAAATTTAAGCTTTCAATCCATAATTAACTGTTTACAAAGGCTTTACTATATGATCGTATAAATTTGTAAAAAGGTTGAAGGTAGTATGAGATAATTAAAGGGAATTTCATAAAACTTTCAGCTATAGTTACAGAAACTATGGCTTTTTTTATGCCATGAATACAGAAGGAGTAAAGTCTATGATTAAAAACAAGAAAGCAAAGAGGTTACTGGCGGGAGTTCTGGGGATGGCAACATTACTGGTTGTTTTCCTCGTGGGCTGCGGAAAAAAGGACGATAATTTAAAAGATAATAAATATATAAAAGTCCTTCCGGATAGAATAAAAGATGACGAGTATATAATATGTACAAATACATATAACATGAACATAGTTGACGGAATAAGCTCTCACACAAGTGTAGGACTCAAAGTATTGTCGGACAAACCCATTGAAAGCAAAGATGTAAATGCAGAAGTGGCGACAAATAACGGATATGAAGTGTCATGTTCGGATAGCCAGTTATGTGAAGGATTATTTGATGAGTATGTATGCCTTATATATAATAATACGGACTGGAAAGAATTTAGTGAACTGGAATTAAATAACCCGGAAGAATTTGCTAAAATGAAGGATGAGATTACCAAGGAATATTCAAGACTTAAAGAGTCTGATTTCCCAAGTTATTATGTCACAAATATAACGGTTAGGTTTAATGACATAAAAGAAGAAGAGGTAATTAACAGCATTGATGTTGATATAAAAGGAAATAAGAAAACCGTTGATATAGGTAATGTCAGACTGATAAAGCTGGCTGAGGAGTTCGATGTTGGAGAATATGCATTGGAAGCTGGCAGTATATTTTTCGGCATGGTTAATATACAGCCAAATAAGGACGGAACCATCAAACCACCTAGACTTGAGTATAATGCCAAAGATGATGTAATTATTAAAAATATCAGTCTCATTGCTCCAACCGAAGGAACAACAATTGACAGCATTGAAGTTGAGAGCCTGGCAGATGACAATGCCATAAGCCAGAAATGGAAAGACGGTATGGAACTGCCTGTTAAAGCAGGAGAAACAATCGGCATGGATATAGTCCTCAAAGATGAAGAATTTGTAGGAAAATTAGCTTATACAGTCAATGAAGAGGTTCTTGTTGAATATGAGCAGAACGGTAATCTGTATGCAACAAAGGTTGGAATCAACTGTGAAACCAGACATTCGGAACAGTTATTATATGCAATATATAAAGATAATTTAGGCGAAAAGGTACAGGAATATTTTAAAGAATATCTGAAGCGGTAGGGAACATTATGGCTAAGAAGAATACTATTTTTAAACTGACGGTAATTACGGTTATTCTGTTACTTTTCCTTGCTCCGATTATTATATTGTATAAACTTTCAGGAAGCGAAAAGAAAAGCTATATCCAGGATACCTATTACGAATATAAAGAAGCGGCATACGGAGAACCTATACGGGTAACAAGGGCAGATATTGAATATTATGTTACTACGGATGGAGTAATTTCGTCATCAGAATATATAACAATAGATATAAAAGATATTGAAAGTGATAATATACTGGTGCAGCCGGGTAATGAAATATATAAAGACAAAGAAATAACCACAGGTCAGAAAATAATAAAAGCACCATGCAACGGAATAGTGGAGTCGGTGGATACAGGCAACAGAATCCGTGTATTATCATTTGATAAACTGCAATTGGTGACGAACATTCCTATTGATAAATTGAATTACATAAAAGAAAGTAAGTCATTATCGTTTAATGAAAATGAAAAGCTTACGGTAAGGGAAATATCAAATATTGCACAGGGCAATAAAGTAAAAGTTGTATTTGATATTGACAGTAAATCATATATGTATGGCGAGGAATTACCTGATATTAAGATATATACCGACAAGGTATATTCTGAAGTACTTGTTGTTAATAAAAACTGTGTATATAAAAAGGGCAACTCCTATTATGTAAGAGTTCTTGATGAAAACGGATATTATATTAACGAGCAGGAAGTAAAGGTAAGTCTTGAAACAGAAGAATACATGGCGATATCCGGAGTTGAAGAGGGTACAATATGTGATGCCGGATACAAAGCATTTATCCGGCAGGAGGATGGCAATGGCGGTTGAAAAAGTATGCATTGACTTAAAAAATATTACAAAAAGCTATGAGACTCCTGTATTAAAAGATATATCATTACATATTACAAATAGCGATTACATTGCAATTGTAGGAATGTCAGGAGCCGGAAAATCCACACTTATGAATATAATCGGACTTATCGAAGGGTATGATTCGGGAACGTATGAATTTGACGGAGAATTAATTAACAACAAACTGGATTATGCAAAAATAAGAAGAGAAAAGATAGGTTTTATTTTTCAGGCTTATAATCTGATTCCCACATTGACCTGTAAAGAAAATATAGAATTGCCCTCATTATATTCAAGGACCGGTCCGCAGGATATAGATTTGCTCTCCGGTATCCTTAATATTTCTCATTTGTTAGATAAAAAGACAGCCTATCTGAGTGGTGGTGAAAAGCAGAGAGTTGCAATTGCAAGGGCTCTTGTGCTTAATCCGTCATTAATAATTGCCGATGAACCCACAGGTAATCTTGACGAAGTAAATACAAAAGAGGTTCTCAATATACTGAAAAATGAGAATGAAAAAGGACGGGCTATAATAGTTATTACGCACGATATGAAGGTTGCATTAAATGCAAAACGCAGATATCGTCTGGAGGAAGGTGTGTTACGTGAAATTACTTAAACACTCGGCTGCAATGATAAAAAAGACCTTCAGAAACTATATGATGCTTTCCATAACGGTATTTCTGACATTTACATTTTTACTCGGTTTTCTTATTTATACGGATTCGGGAATTTATAACAAATATAAAGAATTAATGGGAAATGATTACAAGATAATCTTGTCCCATAACAGTATGGACGCTGATTCCGGCAACAAAATAAATATATTAACGTCGAGACTGGAAGAAATGGGTGACACTCATTTTTACTATATAAAAAAGACACTGGCAAGAGATACTTACGGGAATCAATGCCGGGTTCAGATTCTGCCTAATTATGTATGGGCGGTTTTTGCATATGGTAATGTGGGTGTAGAGCGTGTAGAGATGAACGGTGAAAAAAGCTTTGCATTAAAACAGGGCGAAGCACTTGTTTCTGACAGAATGTATGAGAATCTTAAGAAATCTTTTGACAGAGAACCTGAGATCAGCATGGTTTTTGAAAAAGAAGGAAACAATAAAAAGATATATAAGTTCAACATAGTAGGAACATATACACCTAAACAGTATGAGAATACACAGGAAACAGGAGTCGAAGACCCGATATACATAAGTGGTGTAGGGATTGATGATTCCGAATATGAGATACACAATTATCAGACCGTAATAAGAACCGATAAACCATCATTGGTTATAAACTGCCTTAAAAGCATGAATATGTCGATAATGAATGTGATGGATGAACAGAATAATGCTATAAAAGAAGAAAACATTGTCATAAGGAATAAGTACATAATAGCAGCAGTTTTGTTCGTGATTCTGGGTATTAATCTTTATAGTGCGTTTTCCAATGCACTTAATGAAAGAAAATACGAAATAGGAATAAAAAGGGCAATAGGTGCAGGCAAAAAAGATATTATGATGCAGTTCCTGACAGAAGGCATTATTGTAATGGGAATAAATATATTTTTATCCATTGTGGCTTCGATTAATATTTTTGTGATTTATAAAGCAATAATGTTCTATGCAAAGGGCTACAGATATGTAATCTGTCTGTCCGGACAGTCGGTAATTTTATATGCTGTATTGACGGTATCGATTTCTGCTTTGTTCAGTACATTGTTTGCATACAAGTGTACAAGAGTTGAAATTGTCAAATATCTTAAAGAATGAAAACAGTGACCTATTGTAAAAAATGACTTTTCGTTATAAAATAAAAGTGTTTTTAAATACACAACGAGAGGTAAAACACAATGAAAACAAGAGTAACAGAATTACTTGGAATTGAGTATCCTATTATTCAGGGCGGTATGGCATGGGTAGCTGAGAGCCATCTTGCAGCAGCGGTTTCAGCAGCAGGAGGACTTGGAATTATCGGTTCTGCCACAGCACCGGCTGAAGTTGTCAAAAACTGGATTAAAGAAATTAAGAATACAACAGACAAACCATTTGGTATTAATATTATGCTTATGAGCCCTTATGCCGATGAGGTTGCACATCTGGCAGCAGAAGAGAAGGTTGCAGCCGTTACAACAGGCGCAGGTAATCCGGGCAAATATCTTAAGCTTTGGAAGGATGCAGGTGTAAAGGTTATGCCGGTTGTTGCATCAGTTGCAATGGCAAAGCTTATGGAAAGAGGCGGAGCCGATGCGGTTATCGCAGAAGGCTGTGAGTCAGGCGGACATATCGGTGACATTACAACAATGGCACTTTTGCCACAGGTTGTAGATGCAGTTTCAATACCTGTAATCGGAGCCGGAGGAATCGGTGACGGCAGAGGTGTTGCGGCAGCATTTATGTTAGGAGCCGAAGCTGTCCAGATGGGAACAAGATTTGTTGTTGCAGATGAATCAATAGTCCATGATAATTATAAGGATAAAATTATCGCATCTAAGGACATAGATTCAGCCGTTACGGGAAGAAGCACAGGACATCCTGTACGTTGTATCCGTAACAAACTTACCAAAGAATATATTAAGCTTGAAGAAAGCGGTGCATCAGTTGACGAAATCGAGAAATTTGCGGCAGGTTCACTCCGCAAAGCGGTTGTTGACGGAGACGTTGTATACGGAAGTGTTATGGCAGGCCAGATTGCCGGAATGATTAAGAAGAGACAGTCATGTAAAGAGATAATAACAGAGCTCATGGCTGAGACAGAAGCATTATTTAAAAATGCACCTGCAAGACTTAACTAGGAGGAATATCGCTTATGTTAATGGGAATTAAGGAAATCAAAGAGATTCTTCCACACAGACATCCGTTTCTGCTTGTTGACTGTATAGAGGAACTGGTGCCGGGAGAAAGAGCCGTGGGATATAAGAACCTTACATACGATGAAAGCTTTTTTGCCGGACATTTTCCTGACGAGCCTGTTATGCCGGGTGTGTTAATAGTTGAAGCACTTGCACAGACAGGAGCGGTTGCGGTTCTCTGCCTTCCTGAAAACAAAGGCAAGACAGCCTATTTTGCAGGCATCAATGCTTGTAAGTTTAAAAATAAAGTTGTTCCGGGAGACAGACTCAGACTTGAATGCGAGATTATTAAGAGAAAAGGTCCTGTCGGTGTGGGCAAGGCAACGGCAACGGTTGACGGAAAAGTAGCTGCTGTGGCAGAAATTACTTTTGCAATCGGATAATATTTAAAAATAAGGCTATAAGTCTTGATGATATATCACTGTCAGGCAGACAGGTTAAATATCAGAGGGCTTATAGCCTTTATTAGTTGAAAATTATAATATCATTGATAACTGGATTCTCTTTTTAGGAATGTCAACATTCAGAACCTTGACCTGGACAATATCGCCAACACTTACAACTTCCATAGGGTGCTTAATGTATTTTTTGCTGGTAAGCTGTGATATGTGGACCAGTCCGTCCTGATGTACGCCGATATCCACAAAGGCACCGAAATCAATTACGTTTCTTACGGTACCGCTAAGTATCATTCCCGGTTTTAAATCTTCCATGGACATTACATCACTTCTAAGAACAGGCTTTGGCATCTCTTCACGGGGGTCACGTCCCGGCTTTTCAAGTTCTTTAACAATATCTTTTAAGGTAAGTTCCCCAATGTCAAGTTCTTTTGAAAGAGCAGTAAAGTCTTTTATCGACTTGCCTATTCCGTTTAAGGCACCGGATTTTATATCTTCTGTGGTGTAGCCGAGTTTGTTAAGAAGAAGAACAGCTTTATCATAACTTTCAGGGTGTACACCTGTGGAATCAAGTGGGTTGCCGCCGTCACGGATCCTCATAAAACCTGAACATTGTTCAAAAGCTTTTGCACCAAGTTTTGGAACTTTGAGGAGGTCCTTTCGTGTCACGAATTTTCCGTTGGCCTCCCTGTATGCCACAATATTTTTGGCAAGGGATTTGTTGATTCCTGAGATATGTTCAAGCAATGGTGCGGAGGCTGTATTTAAGTCCACGCCTACACGGTTGACACTGTCCTCTACGACACCGTCAAGTGCAGAACCTAATTTTTTCTGGTTCATGTCATGCTGATACTGGCCTACGCCGATTGATTTAGGGTCAATTTTGACAAGCTCCGCAAGAGGGTCCTGAAGACGTCTTGCGATGGATGCGGCACTTCTTTGCCCAACATCAAAATTAGGAAATTCTTCGGTTGCCAGCTCACTTGCGGAATATACAGAAGCACCTGCTTCATTTACAATTACATATTGTACATTTTCAGGAATTTCATGTATAAGCTCTGAAATTATTACTTCGGATTCCCTTGAAGCGGTTCCGTTACCGCAGGAAATAAGGTCAATATGATATTTTTTAATGAGTTTTTTAAGTATTGTCTTGGCTTCATCAACCTTGTTCTGAGGGGCAGTCGGATATATGACAACCGTATCAAGGACTTTGCCTGTGGGGTCAACCACCGCTAATTTACACCCGGTTCTGAAGGCAGGGTCCCAGCCGAGGACGGTTTTACCTACGATTGGGGGCTGCATAAGAAGCTGTTCAAGATTTTTACCGAATACGGTTATTGCATTATCTTCTGCATTTTCCGTGAGTTCATTTCTTATTTCACGTTCAATGGACGGAGCAATGAGCCTTGAGTAGGCGTCAGCAACGGCTGTTTTAAGGTAAGGGGTTGTGTTAGGGTTGTCCCTTACAATTACCTGCTTTTCAAGATATGCAAGTATTTTATCAACGGGGGCCTCTAATTTAACTGTGAGGACCTTTTCTTTTTCGCCTCTGTTAATGGCAAGAACACGGTAGCCTGTAAGTTTTGAAACGGGGCTTGAAAAATTATAGTACATCTCATAAACGGATTCTGCCTCAGGGTCTTTTGCCACAGACGTAAGATTGCCATCCTTGAATGTAAGACTGCGGATTTTGGTTCTGTAATCGGCAGAATCGGAAATTTCCTCTGCGATAATATCAAGGGCACCTGAAATGGCTGTATCAGTATCAGGAACGTCTTTTTCCGCGTCAATATATGATTTTGCTTCGTCTTCCAAGGTCTTTTTGGTCATCTGCAGACTTATTATTGAAGCCAGGCCTGAAAGACCGCGTTCTTTGGCAATAGTCGCCCTTGTTCTTTTTTTCTGTTTATAAGGGCGGTATAAATCCTCAACTGCCACCATTGTCTCGGCAGACTCTATCTGCTTTTTAAGTTCGGCTGTTAATTTTCCCTGTTCTTCTATGGATGAAAAAACGGTTGATTTACGGTCTTCCAGATTACGGAGATAGTTAAGGCGCTCAAAGAGTTTACGGAGTTGTTCGTCATTAAGTGCGCCTGTAGCTTCCTTACGATATCTTGATATAAACGGGATGGTGTTCCCTTCATCAATTAATTTGATTGCGGCTTCTGCCTGATTATTTCTTATCTGTAATTCTGATGCTATTTTTGCTGCTATATCCAATTTAATAATTCCTTTCAAAAAGATATTATATGAATTATAACTTATCTGTGATTTTTTAACAATGGTACCCTTGACGGATATAAGTGTATGAATTTATAATCAGAGGCAAAGCGGAAATTACGGAGGAACCTATATTGAGAAGAAGACATAACGGTAAAAAGAAATACTGGATAATAGGAGTTGTATTGCTGGTGGCAGTAATAGCAGCCGTTGCGGTTATAAGAATAAGAAGTCTGAAGTCTGAAATGAAGTACGACCCCGTAACCAAGGGTGAGGCTTATGAAAATTATAATAAAGACAAGGCAGAAGCACTTGTAAAAGAATATTTTGAAGCCATGGCTGAGAAGGATATGGACAGGCTTAACAATATTTTTTACCATAAAGACATTCTGAAATGTTTTGCGGTTTCCAATGATATGACGGAAGAAAAAGTCCTTGAAAGCCTTAAGGAGCAGGTTGACAAGCTGGAACTGACTTACAAGGAAGAAAGCATATCGGACTACAGTGCATATCCGGAGATATATGTGGATGACATGAATGACAGTATTTATAAGGCTATCGGAAAAGAGAATGTCATAAAATATATGTACAGCATATCAATTAAATATGTGCAGCATACAACTATCGGATGGGAAGAAAAAAGAGACAGTATAAAAGTCTACGTCATTGATGACGGATATTATATCTGGCCTAGCACAGGAGAAGAAAAGTAATAATATGAAAAAAGTATATAAGATAATAATCGGTATTCTTATATTGGCACTGGCTGCCGGTACAGTAACTTTTGTTGTGATGAAGAAGAACAAAAGAACCTCTGTTGATAGCAAAGCGGAGCAGCTTATTGCCAGGTGGTTTGATGCCATGACAGAAAAAGATGTGGACGGCTGCATCGGCTGCTGCTTTACGGAGGCACTTCTTGACAGCTATGTTAAAAGCAAAGGCATAACAAAAGAAGAGTATACAGAGTATATAAAGTACCAGCTTGAAAACAGCGGTTTTAAATATAGAAAACTTACCGTCGATGAGAAAAGGCCATTGGACGAGGATTCATATTACCGGATTAATGAACAGCTTTCCGACGGGGAAAAAATTACCGCAATGTATGAAATTACTTTTTCCTATGAGATTTTTAATGAGGATGAATGGGAAAAAGTATCAGAAACTGTGAAAATTATGGTAATTAAGGACAATTATTATATAAATTATATGGTATAAGTACCATTTACTTTTTATGCAGATATGGTATATTTAATGTATTATTATAAAGAAATCGGGGAGACTCAGGATGAACGATTCATTTGGATTTGAAGAACCAATTATTATGACGGAGGATACTAAGAATAGACCTCCTGAAAAGAAAAAGCATGAGGCAGGGGCGATTATTGCAGGAATTGTATTTATGATTATTATTGCGGCAGCAACGGTTCTTGTAGTATTTAACCTCAAAGGCGGCAGATATACCAAAGAAAAAGAAGCAGCCACAAGCTGGTTAGACAGTATGGTCGAGGGAAACGGGGAAGAATTCGTAAACGGCTCGTTTTGTGAACCTATGATGACGGCACTGGTTAAGAAGAATAATATTGAAAAGGCTGATTACATAGATGCTGTTGAGCAGCAGCTTAAGCTTTTGGATATAAAGTACCGTAAGCTTAAGGTTGTCAAAAAAGGAGCGACAATTGAATCAGAACTTGAAGATCTTAATGCGGAGATTGCAAAGTATACAGGAGAAACAAACGTAATCTCAGACCTTTATCCAATTACCGTAAAATACGAATATAAAACAGGCACATCTTCATCGTGGGTTGCGAATGAAGAAAAAGTTGAGATTTATGTTTCGGATGGAAAATGTTATATATACAGTGATGTATTACTCTAAATAATATTACGAAATTTATCAGGGTATCGTGTTTTATACATGATATCCTGATATTTTTTTAGGGCTCAAAACCGCTTATACATGAAAAACGACCGCTTACGCATAAGCTATTGAAAAGTAATAAGAAATATTTATAATCGAAGTATAAATAAATGCAAGAGGAGGAATTAATATGGTGATATTAATAGTTATATCATTTGCACTGGAAGCTTTTATAATTGAATTATATTGTAGAAAATCATTTACAGCCAAGGTAAGGCTAGACAAGAGGCTTATAGTATATACGGTTATATACGGGGTATTGACTGCTTTATATTCGGAAGAGGTTTTTTTCAGAAATGTACTTTTGGAAGTGATTGCGGGAGCATTTATTATGTATTTCCTGTTTGAGAACAGCGTCATATCGGCAATTAAAAATTCTATAATTCTTATGATTGTAAACAATGCTTCAAAGATTCTGGTTGGAGAAATATCAGCCCACATTGATGACGGATTTCTGTATGGGGATATTAGTTATAAAAATTATATTATCATGCTGGCAGTAGAATTTATATATATGGGCATAGTAATGTTTTTAATTCATATTCAGAAAAAGTCTCCCGAAAAAACGGTGAAGACAAAGGCGGAGGAGTGTTTAACCACTGTGATACTGGCATGTGCCATGGGCCTCATCTGTATAATGGTTGGAATGATTTATGCTGTAGACTCACATAAACCTATTGAGTGGCTGCTTATGTGTGCCATCCTGGTACTGATTACGGCATTGGTGCTCAGTGCAATATTAATAAAGTGCATTAAAAAAGAAAACGCGGAATACATTCATGAACAGAAAAGGAAAACAGATAAGTTATACATTGGATCAATACGCCGTAAGGACGAGGGCTTAGAGTTTTTTACCAATGAAATTAAAAACAATCTTGAAACATTAGCGGCACTAAATGAACGCGGAGAAAGCGAAAAAGTTACAAAGTATATTGATGAATTATTCAGAAAATCCAACCTGAAGGCAACAGTTGACATATCTTCCGATAAATTGTTAAGTGCGGTTATCTACAGGTATTATAATGAGGCGTTATCGAGAAATATAAAATTTACGTATGACGTGCGGAATGTGGATATCGGAAAAATTGAGGAAATAGATATTACTTCAATTTTGTGTGATTTGCTAGACAATGCAATGAAAGTATGTGACCATGAAAATCCGTTTATTGAAATTACGATACATGAGGGGCAGCCGGCGGGCACAATAGTAATTTCCGTGGCATGCAGCAGTGAAAAAGAGCAGTTAATGGAATCGCGGGAATATGTATCCACAAATATAAAAAAGACGGTGAAAAAATATAATGGTGATATAAATATTTATTTTCAGGACGAGGATAAAACATTACATATTACTGTGATACTTTACGAGGACATTATTGAAAATGAGAATACTAATATGCGATGATGACAAAATATTTGTGTCAGCATTAAGACAAAATATAACAGAGTGTTTTGAAAAATTGGAAATAGCGGATTATGAAATTGTTGAATATTATCTCGGAGAAGATTTACTCAATGATAAAGGCGATAAGGATATTGTTTTCCTTGATATTGAAATGCCGGGTAAAAACGGCATATATGTAGGAAACAAGCTTAAGGAAACATATCCTAAAGCGATTGTTATAATCGTTACTTCTTTTTCCGAGTATCTTGACGATGCCATGAAATTTTCCGTGTTCAGATATTTTAACAAGCCAATTGATAAAGACAGGCTGTTCAGAAATCTTAAGGATGCCATAGAAGTATATACGAGAATTAATTTAAACGTAATGATATGTGTTGACGGAGAATACAAAAAGATTAACTCGGAAGACATTATCATGATTGAGGTCGCAAGCCGTAAATTAAAGATGATAACAGAAGAAGAAACATATATTTTAAACGGGACCATACAGGAATGGAGTGATAAATTAAATATTCCCAGCTTCTGCGTGTGCCATAGGGGTTACCTTGTGAATATTAAATATGTAACAAGCATAACTAAAGACACGGTGTATTTAAATAACGGCAGATACAAAGCCTATGTGTCAAAAAGAAATTATGACGAAATCAAAAACAGATTTATGTTATTCGTTGAAAAAAATATGTAATGAAATTGTTTGCACATTTGCCGCTTATACATGAAAAGCGACCGCTTAAACATAATCTATTGAAAAAAGATTTAAAATATGTACAATTACATTAATCAAACGTATATAGGAGGAAATTGCTAAATCAATAAAATGAAAAAAATAAAGATTGTGATGTGTATATGTCTGGCTGCGGTTATTATATCGGGATGTTCCGACAAGGGAAAAGGTCAGAAAGACAGTAATCCGTCCGGTCAGGATTTTGTACTGACAGAAGAACAAAAGAACTATCTGTCTGATAAAAAAGGTATCGGTACGGCAGCACTGGAATTGATGAATAAAGAAAGCGTTAACTGGAATTTACTGGGAACAGGATTCGAACTTTACAATAAAACGTCAGGTGTGGAAATAAACGGTGTGGAATACATTGTAGATAATTCGTATGACTACCAAAAAAGCAATGACATTGATAGGAAAATCACATTTGATGAAGCTGTCAGTTTCAGAGATGAAGATACCAAAATGCGGATAGAATCACTTAGCGGTTACAGATATGAGATAACCGAGGCTGGGGAATACCGGAAATTACAGGCACCTATCAGCGGCTATTCTGATACTTATCTTACAATATTTTTTAAAGTCAGTGACAATAAGGTATTCATGAAAGTTCCTTATATTGAATATTCCGGTCCGGATAATGATAGTAATTTTGCTTTTTCCTTATTGTATGACAGGGATTATATCAAAGCTTTTTTTGAAAATAATGATTACAGCCTTAATGATAAGTTAGTATATGGAATCCAGTACACATCCGTAACCGACTGCTCTGTGGTATTACGGATTACTAATTACACGGAGGATAGCTATATTTTTAATGGTGAAGCAACAGTGTATCGGGTTGATGACAGTGGAAATATAATTCAGGAAAGTGCAATTGAGTGTACCTCAAAGCCTGTCAGGATTAACAGCCTTTCATTTTCGATTATTCCGGTTTCGTTTGATAATATCGCTAAAGGAGAATATGCAATTATATTTGGTAAGGATGAAGCACCAAATATATATGGAAGATTGAATTTTAGCTTGTAGGGACGTATTTAACATATGTTTAAATCAAAAAATAATAACATTGGAAAGGCAGATGCGAATGAGAAAAAAATTATTAAAAGATATTATCAGCGGCCTGATGACTGTTGCGATTACGGGGTTTCCTGTATACGACCGGACACCGGGACTTGCAGTATGGGTAACGTATGAGTAATAGGAGGAATCTATATGAAGAAATCAATAATTTTTATTGCGGCAATAATCTTTGCAATATGTTTTACAGCATGTGGCAATAGTGGCGAAAAAAATACCCAGACAGAAACAACTACAAATGGGATAAAGCTGACAGAACAACAGTTGGAATATTTAAAAAAATTGCGTAGTGATATTACCGGCATAGAATATGTAAGCGAAGAAGATTTGAACAGAATGCTTTTAGGTACAGGCATGGAAATTTACAACCCTTCTTCGGGAGTAGAGGTCTTTGGCCTGGAATACAATAAAAAAAATGGATTTGATTATCTTGCAGCTTCCGATTCCGACAAAAAAATGACATTAGGTGATGTAAGAAAATTCAGAAATAAAGAAAAAGAGATGAGGATTGAAGACCTTACGGAATATGCGTATACCGTTAGTGAACAGACACTCAATAACAGCGGTGAAAAATCAATAATATATGAGCTGGATGCTCCCATTACAGATTATGAAAATACTTATATGAAGATATGGTTTGAAATCAAAGACGATAAGATTAAAATGCAGGTACCGCAGCTCATATATAAAAATGAAGCGGACGGAAAAACTACTGCGTTCTCAATTAATTACAATCCGATGCCGATAGAGTCATTCTTTGAAAATAATGATTATTCTTTTGAAAACAAAATGATTGTAAGTGTACAATATTCGTCACCAAGAAAGAAATCCATCGTATTAAATGCCATTAACTGGACAGATTATGACTATCATTTCAACGGCACATGTGATATTTATAAAGCAGATACAGACGGTAACAAAAAAGAAAAAGTAACAACCGGTACTTATGAAACAATGACCATAGGCGGGCGTAATAATGATAAATATACCGGCTGGAATTATTTAGATATTACCTTTGAAGACGAACTGCCGTCAGGAGATTACATAATTGAAGTTAAGACCGATGGAAAAAATAAATTTACAAAGGATTTATCATTTACGATAGAGTAAAAAAAATGGGCTGCAGATTGCAGCCCATTTTTATAAGTTTGACAAAACGGATAAAGCGTCATGCTTTATTATAATGTCACAATGTTCATTAAGATAAGCAGATGTTCCGAATACAATAGATTCCTTATGCCCGTATTCTGTTATTTCGTTGCAAACTTTGAGTAAGTCATTAGAATGCTTCTGGCTGCATGATAATAACAGGAAGTATAGACATTTAATATTATCCTTATAGAGAATGCTCTCTCCTTCGTAAGAAGCGTTGACATGCTTGGCAGCATTATCTGCTTCACCAAGAGATCGGAAAGAGAAAAGCCTGTATATCAAATTATCTTCCTCGGCATCACCGGGAGCCTCCGCTTCTGTTGTATCATCTTCAATGTCAGGAACAGATTCATCTGATATATTCTTCAGAGTATCTTTCATAGATAAGAAATTATCTGCTTCTTTGAGGATGTTGTGAAAAAGGTTCATATCAGGAGACTCCGGAAGGTTAATGTTGTCCGGAAGTAAATCGTCATAGTCATCATCCATATCATCATCCATATCCATATCATCGGAAGGGGTGAATCTTGAAAACTTGGTATCAAGTTCCTCAGGGTCTTCGACCTTGGTAATATTAAGAATTATACAATCCGCGGAAACCGGAATTGCTTCTATCATTAGTGGAATGTCATCTGCTTTAAATCCAAACTGGTGGGCTGCCTGTTCAATCATATCGTGAAAAAGGTTCTTGGCCTTCTCTGTACCGTAAGCAAGCTCACTAAGCTTAAGTTCCCTTGACTGAAGGTCGGAACGGTTAAGCGTACAACGGATTTGTGAATCACTTATCTTTTCAATTTTCATTAATATCACATCCCATCTGTAAAAAATACACAGACTGTAGTCTGCTTTAGTATTATTAGTATACAGCATTTAAATTACTAATGTAAATAATGAGAATAAAAAAAACAAATAAATTTTATAAAAAAAGTATAAAATATGATTGAAAGTACTTGAAAAAGGAAATAATTAATAATATTATATCCACACGAGGATATATTTTAGGACATACGGAAGTAACAGGAGGTTATCGTTATAGTAACAGGTGATATTCTGTTTGACAGGTACGAGATTCTTAAAGTACTTGGAACAGGTGCCTTTGGAACCGTATACCTAACAAGACACATTACTCTTAATGTGTTACGTGCAGTTAAGTGCATCAATATATATCAGAATAACTGTGATACAGCTTACAGGGAAGCTGATATTCTTAAAAATCTCAGACATCCGTCGATTCCCATTATATATGATATAGAACAGGATTCAGAACATATATATGTGATAGAGGAATATATTGAAGGAATGTCTTTAACACAACTAATTTCCCAACAGAAATTATGCGCCGGCAAGGCGGTGGAATATGCAATACAGCTTTGCAATATTATTGCATATATGAATGACAATCATACATATCATCTTGATATCAAGCCCGACAATATTATTTTTTTTAATAATAATATAAGGCTTGTTGATTACGGAAATGCCATATTAGATGTGGAACAGCCGGACATCAGGATGGGCACAATAGGATATGCTTCACCGGAGATGTATGGAAAAGAGAAAATTAACTCCGGGAGTGATGTATATTCCATTGGTATGGTATTGCTTTATATGCTGACCGGCATGAATGATGAAGGCGCAATCAGAAGAATAGGAAAAGGCCGGTTAAGAGAGATTATTAACGGCTGTATCTGCCATTCGGGCAGGGAAAGGATATCTACAGCCAGAGAACTTGCCCGGAGACTTGAATCAATTAAACATAATAACGTAGAGAATATATCCTTGAATATCCATGTTGGAACGGTACTTAAGCACAGTGGTTGTACTCATTGTGCCATTTCACTAGGCAGAATTTATGAAATGAGAGGACAGGCTGCTATTGTATGTGAATATAATGACAGCAATGATTTTTTCAAAATTATTAAATCAGAGGATTTTCGTTTTTTTAACGGAATTTTCAGGCTTAGGAATGTAAATCTTGTACCGGATTATCATGGACATGCTGACCGGAATTTCCTCAGTGATTACCATAAGATAATTGTAGATTTCGGAGTCATTGATGAGAATAATCTGGAAAGCTTTTTGTCAGGTGACATCAATTATATTGTGACAGGTAAGGAACCTTATGAAATTGATAAGCTTACAGAATTCTGCAGAAATGTTCTATATCCCCTTAATAACAATAAGCAGAGAATAGTTATCAATTATGCCGACCGGAAGCAGTATAAGCAGATTGTCAGAAAGTATGACTTTCCTTGTCCTATTAGAATGCCATACGAACCTGATATTTTTAACAGCGGGAAGGACTGGTTAATATAAACAGAAACAGTAAATCATGTACAACAATAGGAATAATAGGAGTTTCTGCAGGTGTCGGAGTAAGTCATCTTTCATTTATGATGGCTTCATATCTTTCAATGATAAGAGGATACCGTGTGGCACTTATTGAAAGAGCTTCTGATGACTGCTTTCGGCAGGCAGGGATTATACGGGACAGTCTGGACAGACGAAGATATAATGCGTTTAAAAGGAATGTTTCAATCTTTATGCAGTCAGATATTGAAGAACTTTCAGAAGTTATGTCATCAGATTACGAATATATTATTATTGATTTTGGAAATGATTATGCAGACAACAGACCGTTTTTCCTTCTGAGTAGTATCAAAATTGTAATCGGTAATCTGTCATGGTGGAAACTGCAGCATTATGTTGCATTTATTGCAGCAACAGAGAAAGAACAATCAAGAAAACATTGGAAATTTCTTGGGACAGTGTCATCTGAGCGGACAATCCGCTATATGGGGAAGAGGATGAGGACAGCCATAAGACCTGTTCCTTATGAGCCGGATCCGTTTTTTCTCACAGGTGAGACTATGAGTTTTTTGCAGGAATTGTTAGAATGACAGTCCGACACTATTTAACAGACAGTCAATATATCACGAACTGTACTGTTGGCATTTTGAAGCATTAGTCTTTTAATAAAGACATAATAAAAATTAAGACCCATTTTATCCAAAGAGAGCTGTCTGAACCTGTAGGGCTGACAGCTCTTTTGCGTTTACAAATGCAACCACCGATGTTATAATTTTAGCAGATAATTCACAAGAGAAAGTGCGGTGTTTTTTTTGGCTGGGAAGAGAAAATTTTCCGATGAAGAATTTGATGATATCGGTTTTGAAGACGATGATATAGAGATTATTAACGCAGATATGGACGCTGAAGATACGGAAACAGAAGATACGGAAACAGAAGATGAGGTTAATACTAAATATAATACGGGGAAACCTCATAGCAGAAAATGGCTTCCCGTTCTGTTATTTTTTATAATTGCGGCGGTGTGTATATTGTTATACCTTTTTATTCCAAGCAATAAAAAGGTAAATCTTACAGATTATTACGGAACCGGGGATAATGAGGCAGCAATCATATATGACCATACAGTAACGGAGCATAAGGGGATAGTTGTGGATGGACATTATTATATTCCTGCAGATGCGGTTAAGGAACTTTTTACGGATAAGCTTTATGAAGACAGGGATACGGATATGGTTTTGTATGCCAAGGCAGACACTGTATGGCAGATTCCTTATAACAATACATATATTAAGGAGGGAGAGGAGAATATTGAGTCCGGCTATGTCATAATTCTTAAAAATGCTGACGGCGTATATGTGTGTGCGGATTTTTTAAATGATGAATTCGGATATGTATACAAAGCGTTTGAAGCACCTTACAGAATAGCTTTTGAGTCACCGGATGTCCAATATCTTAAGGCAGCATTTAAAGACAGCCCCAAAATACGTACCAAATCCTCAATTAAGGGGCATATTATAGGAACCGGTGGTGATGAAACAGACTGGTTTTCCACAGGCAAAACAGATAACGGCTGGATGGAAATAGTATCCTGCGACGGCAGACAGGGATATGTGAAGAAAGATGCGGTAACTACAGAAAGCTACATATCTCCGTCAATAAGAGAATTTGAATATAAGAGTCAGGTAAGAGACCACAAAATTGTACTTGCATGGGATGCGATATATGATTTAAAGGATAATGACAGCATCCCTGCAAGACTGGAGAATGTGAAAAATGCCAATGTCATCTCCCCTACATGGTACAAAGTTAAGAATAACGCAGGAGAACTGGAATCCATGGCAGACGTCGGTTATGTTGCGTATGTACACAATCTTGGATACGAAGTATGGCCGCTTGTAAGTGATTTTGGCATGAAAGAAGAAATTGATGAAGGCAGTATTTTAAGCAGCTATGAATCAAGACGTGCGTTGATTACCAATATCATGAACGAGATAAAGTTATATGGATATGACGGCATTAATATTGATTTTGAAAAGATAAAATCAGATTACAGCGGGGATTATATCCAGTTCATAAGAGAACTGTCCGTGGAATGCCGTAGGGCGGAGGTGGTTTTGTCTGTTGATAATTATCCTCCATATAATTTTAACAGGTATTATAACCGCAAAGCCCAGGGTGAATGTGTGGATTATGTCGTTGTAATGTGTTATGATGAGCATTATAACGGAGGTGAGAAAGCAGGCTCCACATCCTCACTTAAATATCTCGTTAATGGTATGAATGGAACGCTTGAGGAGGTTGACAAGGAAAAAGTTATTGTGGCAGTACCTTTTTATACAAGGTTGTGGCAGATAGATGCTTCATCGGAGTGGAATTATGACGGAACCGAGACTTCAGGAACCATAGTAAGTTCTACAGCCTGCTCAATGGAAAAAGCCCAGGAGATAATTAAAGAATATAACCTTAATGTATCATGGAATGAGAATACCGAACAGGAATTTGCCGAAGGAACCGTCGGAGGGTATATATACCAGATATGGCTTGAGACAGCGGCATCATTGGAAATAAAGCTGGATGAGATAATTCAGGCGGATATAGGCGGTGTAGCTGCATGGGAATTAGGATTTGAACAAAGTGAGGTCTGGAATTTATTTAAAAAATTTAATTCCTAAATTACGTTTAAAAGACATATAATACAGTAAATACTAAGTATTGGTATTATTATGAAAAGAAAACTGGATATTCTCCTGACAATTATCTTCCTTGCAGGGGTTACATATGTATCTTTTTTTGCAGGTATTCCCCTTAAAAAGGCAAATGCAACCGAGGAAGTGAAAAAGGTCATAGTTGTTGATGCAGGACACGGTGGCAATGATCCCGGAAAGGTTTCGGGGAATAATGTTCTTGAAAAAGATGTAAATCTTCAAATTGCAACAAAACTTGCAAATGAATTAGAAAATGCAGGATTCAGGGTGGTAATGACAAGAACAGAGGATAATGGTCTTTACAAAGAAGATGATGTTAATAAGAAAGCAGCTGATTTAAGGGCAAGATGTGAAATTGCCGAAGAAGAAAATGCAGACCTTCTGATAAGTATCCACCAGAACAGCTTTTCTGACAGTAATGTAAGAGGCGGTCAGGCTTTTTACTATACGCATTCCGTTAAGGGCAAAAAAATGGCATCGCTTATTCAGGAACATCTCAAGTCAGCGGATAAAGATAATACAAGAGAAGCAAAAGCTAATGACAGTTATTATCTTCTGATACATACACCATGTATATGTGTTATAGTTGAGTGTGGGTTTTTAAGTAATGCAGCCGAGGCAGAATTGCTGGTATCGGATGAATATCAGAACCGGTTAGCAGACTCTATAACAGATGGGGTTAAAGAATATTTTGAAGTAACAGGATAAAAATATGGAAACTATTATTAAAAAAATAACCGATAATGAAATTGAAAATGATAAAATTATTAAGACTGCTGCGGAAATAATTTCCCGCGGCGGTCTTGTTGCGTTTCCGACAGAAACGGTATATGGTCTGGGAGGCGACAGTTTTGACCCGGCGGCGGCAGAAAAAATATATGCAGCCAAGGGAAGACCGTCAGATAATCCGTTAATTGTTCATATTTCGGAATTTGATGACATATATAAGCTGTCGGATGAAGTCCCTGAAATTGCAAAAGTGCTTGCAGATAAGTTCTGGCCGGGTCCGCTTACCATGATTGTCAAGAAAAATAAGAGCGTGCCTGTAACCGTAACGGGAGGACTTGACACAGTGGCAGTGAGGCTTCCATCCCACAAAGTGGCAAGAAAATTAATTAAAGAATCGGGAACATTTATTGCGGCTCCAAGTGCCAACATATCGGGAAGACCAAGCCCCACAACAGCAAAACATGTAATAGATGATCTCAATGGAAGAATTGATATGATTATTGATGACGGCAGCATAGAAATCGGGCTTGAGTCAACAATCGTGGACCTTACAGAAGACGTTCCGGTTATTTTAAGACCGGGATATGTTACTTTTGAAATGCTTGAAGAGACAGTCGGTAAAGTCAGACTTGACAAAGCACTGATGACCGGAGTAAAAGAAAATGTGAAGCCTAAAGCTCCAGGAATGAAATACAGACATTATGCACCTAAGGCAGAACTTACCATAATTGAGGGCAGCCCTGAAAAGACAGTTGCCCGGATAGAAGAACTTGTTAAAGAAGCAGAAAGAAAAGGACAGAAAGCGGGTATAATGCTTTCAGAAGAGAATTTTGATAAGATATGTTCAGATTATAAATTATGTCTGGGCAGCAGCAGTGACGAGAATGAAATTGCAAGAAATCTGTTTGCATGCCTTAGAAAATTCGACGACATGGATATAGATGTTATTTTTTCGGAAGGCTTTTCAGAGGAAGGAATCGGGCAGGCAATCATGAACCGTCTGCTTAAGGCAGCAGGACATAAAATTATAGAGGTATAGAACATGTTATATGACAAAGTGATTTTTGTATGCAGGGATAATATCTGTCAGAGCCCGGCAGCCGTAACCATTCTTAATTCAATAAAAAAAAATGAATGGCTTGAAGTTTCCTCCAGAGGGTTAGTGGTTCTTTTTTCAGAGCCTTACAGTATGAAAATACACTCGTTATTAAGAAATCATGGAATAATTATGGATAATGGAGTGTCAAGGCCTCTTGAAGAAAAAGATTTTGGAGAAAACACCATTATATTAACCATGACGAGAGCACAGAAAGACAAAATATTATCCGAATATAAAAATGCCTGTAATGTATATTCCATAATGGAGTTTGCCGGTGGCAACGGAGATATTTTTGACCCATACGGCGGCGATAATGCCGTATACGAAATGTTTTATTCATCGATTCATACCTGGGTTAATCAGGTTGAAATAAAATTACATCAATTAAATACCAAGGAGGATTTAAAATGATCGCATTAGGTTCAGATCATGGCGGATTTGCATTAAAGTCTGCAATTATAAAACATCTTGAAAATAGAGGATTGGAATACAAAGACTACGGTTGTTACAACACCGATTCATGTGATTATCCCGTATTCGGGCGTGCAGCGGCAGAAGCGGTTGCAGACGGCACATGTGATAAAGGAATTGTAGTATGTACAACAGGAATCGGTATATCAATAGCTGCCAATAAGGTTAAGGGTATCAGATGTGCACTGTGCACAAGCACCAATCTTGCAAAAATGACACGACTTCACAACAACGCCAATATGCTTGCGCTTGGTGCATCGGTAGTAAGCGAAGAACTTGCAATGGATATAGTTGATACGTTCTTAGATACTGAATTCAGCAACGAAGAAAGACACATAAGACGTGTTGAAATGATAGAAAAATAATGATATAATCATCATCAACATGGTAAATTTATCATGTAAAATGGAGACAGGTCAGTGAAATATAAGAAGAGTGTGTACAGAAATTTTGCCCTTATTTCGCAGCTTGGGATATCGGTAATTGTTCCTATAGGATTATGTATTTTTATAGGTGTACTTATTGATAAGAAATTTAACAGCAATTTCATTATTCCCTTGATTTTTCTTGGCATTGCGGCAGGCGCAAGAAATGCCTACAGGATAGCAATGGCATCCGTAAAGGAAGAGAAAAAAGACGATAACAGAAAGGATGGGCAGGAATGAGTAAGGAACAGCGTTATACGTTAAAGCTTATAATAATCGGAATTGCCGTTTTTTTTGCGGTGGCTTCCGTTCCCGTACTTATTTTCACCAAAGACAGATTCAAATGTGAAGCAGGATTGTTTATAGGAAGTGTAATGGCAATACTTATGGCATGGCATATGTCTTTTTCCATATCCAGGTCAGTATATATGGAAAAACACCAGTCGGCATTCCTCGCATGGAGTTCTGTCGGAAGACTTGTTACAGTAGCAGGCATAATTGTTTTGATAGCCTGGACCAGATTCGCTAACCCGATATTTATGGTTTTAGGAATTCTTGGCCTTAAGTTTGGTGCTTATTTTGCACCTATTCTTGAAAAACGATTTAAAATAAAAATCAAAGATTAAGGAGGATGAGAATGTGACGGAAATGCTTTCCGGCATGGTACTGGCCGCCAAAGATGTTGATTTCTACATCAAGGGTCTGGTCAAGTACAAGCTGTTTGGGCAGGAATTATGGATAACGACAACCCATGTCGGGTTATTCATTGTATCTGTGATTCTTATCATTCTTATGATTGTAGGACACAGGATAATCGTTAAAGCTGACCCTATGGCAAAGCCAAAGGGACTTCAGAATGTACTGGAACTTTTTGTTTCCACAATCGATAATCTTGTAGAGTCAATCATGGGTAGTAACGGTAAGAGATTCCGCAACTGGATATGTGCAATTTTTATGTTTATTCTTTTTTGCAACATATCGGGACTGTTCGGACTCAGACCACCGACAGCGGATTACGGTGTAACCTTTCCATTAGGAATCATTACATTCCTGATTATTCAGATTAATGGTATCAAAGCTAAAAAAATTCAGCATTTTACCAATCTGTTTAAGCCGAATCCGGTTTTATTCCCTATCAATCTCATAGGCGAGGTGGCAGTACCGCTTTCATTGTCATTGAGGTTATTCGGTAATATCATGTCAGGAACAATCCTTATGGGATTGATTTATGGATTGCTTCCAACTGTACTTACAATTGGAATACCTTCGGTAATTCATGTATATTGTGATATTTTTTCCGGAGCAATCCAGACTTATGTATTTTGTATGTTGACGATGGTTTATGTCAATGACAAAATCGCAGATTAGAAATTTAATAACTTTTATTCAGGAGGAAATTATGATGATCACAAGTGAAGCTTTAGTATTAGCATGTTCAGCAATAGGTGCAGGTCTTGCAATGATAGCAGGTCTTGGTCCTGGTATCGGACAGGGAATTGCAGCAGGACATGCAGCAGCAGCGGTAGGACGTAATCCGGGAGCAAAATCAGATATTACATCTACAATGCTTTTAGGACAGGCAGTAGCAGAAACAACAGGTCTTTACGGATTTGCGGTTGCTATTATTCTTCTGTTTGCCAACCCACTTATCGGTAAGCTCTAAAAAAAACAAGACAGAGAACTAAAGGGAGGCAAAACCTTGCAAAGAATATTTAATCTGGACCCACAGCTACTCCAGGATGCAATTATTTTAGCTGTTAATATTTTCATATTGTTCTTGTTAGGTTCATATCTTCTTTTTAATCCTGTAAGAAACCTTCTTAAAAAAAGACAGGATAATGTAGCGGCTGAAATTGAATCAGCCAGAAAGAGTAAAGAAGAGGCAGATGCTTTAAAGGCTCAGTATGATGAGAAATTAAAGAATGCCGATACAGCAGCAGACCAGATTCTTGCCGATGCAAGAAAGAAAGCACTTCAGAAAGAAGCTGAAGTAATTTCGGAAGCAAAAGAAGAGGCAGGAAGAATTATTAAGAGAGCCGATAATGAAATTGAGCTTGAGAAGAAAAAAGCTGCTGACGATATGAAGAAGGAAATGATTGCTGTTGCGACAATGATGGCAGGAAAAGTTGTATCAGCTTCCATTGATACCGATATACAGGAATCACTGGTGGATGAGACACTTAATGAAATGGGTGATAATACATGGCGAAATTAGTATCTTCAACTTATGGCGAATCACTGTTTGAAGTAGCGGTTGAACAGAATATGACAGATGCTTTGTATGATGAGGCAGTGTGTGTATTACAGGTCTTTTCAGATAATAAAGAACTGTCCGAATTCCTGTGTCACCCTAACATAGAAAAAGACGAAAAAATCAAAGTAATGATAAACAGCTTTGAAAAGTTCGTATCAAAAGAAATGACAGGTTTTCTTGTAACTGTGGTTGAAAAAGACCGTGCTTACGCGATAAAAGATATCCTTAACTATTTCCTTAACAAGGTAAAAGAATATAAAGGTATCGGGACGGCATACGTTACAACACCTGTGGAACCTGATAAGGCGGCCAAAGAAAAGATTCTTAAAAGATTATTGGAAACAACGGACTATCAGGAGTTTGAAATTCATTACAGCGTCGATGAATCACTTATCGGAGGAATGATAATCAGGATTGGTGACAGAGTAGTTGACAGCAGTATAAAACATAAGCTTCTGGAACTTTCCAGACAGCTTCAGAAAATTGATTTATAGAATCAATTACCAAATTATATCGAAAAGAGGTGCAAAAACCCTATGAATTTAAGACCGGAAGAAATCAGTTCAGTTATTAAAGAACAGATTATGAGGTATAAAACAGAATTAGATGTATCAAATGTCGGAACGGTCATTCAGGTAGCAGATGGTATTGCACGAATACATGGTCTTGAAAATGCCATGCAGGGAGAACTTCTTGAGTTCCCGGGAGAAGTATATGGAATGGTGCTTAACCTCGAAGAGGATAATGTAGGTGCTGTTTTACTTGGAACTTCAAGAAATATCAATGAAGGTGATACGGTTAAGACTACAGGACGAGTTGTCGAAGTACCTGTAGGCGATGCGTTGACAGGACGAGTTGTAAACTCTCTTGGACAGCCTATCGACGGAAAGGGACCTATTACCACAGATAAATACCGTCAGATTGAAAGAGTGGCATCAGGTGTTATCTCAAGAAAGTCAGTTGATACACCTTTACAGACCGGTATCAAGGCAATTGATACAATGGTACCTATCGGAAGAGGTCAGCGAGAACTTATCATAGGTGACAGGCAGACAGGTAAAACTGCTATAGCAATAGACACAATTATTAATCAGAAAGGTCAGGGCGTACATTGTATTTATGTTGCAATCGGACAGAAAGCATCTACAGTAGCAACAATTGTCCAGACACTTACAGAGTACGGTGCAATGGACTATACAACCGTTGTAGCTTCTACTGCAAGTGAACTTGCCCCTCTCCAGTACATTGCTCCTTATTCAGGATGTGCAATCGGCGAAGAGTGGATGGAGCGCGGAGAAGATGTGCTTGTTGTATATGATGACTTGAGTAAGCATGCGGCAGCATATCGTACACTTTCATTACTCCTTAAAAGACCACCTGGACGTGAGGCTTATCCGGGAGATGTATTCTATCTCCATTCAAGACTTCTTGAAAGAGCAGCCAAACTTTCGGATGAACTTGGCGGAGGTTCACTTACTGCATTACCTATAATTGAAACACAGGCAGGCGATGTATCAGCTTACATTCCTACTAACGTTATTTCAATTACAGACGGACAGATATATCTGGAAACAGAAATGTTCAATTCGGGCTTCAGACCTGCCGTTAATGCGGGACTTTCAGTATCAAGAGTAGGTGGTGCGGCACAGATTAAGGCAATTAAGAAAATTGCGGCACCTATCCGTGTGGACCTTGCACAGTACAGAGAGCTTGCAGCATTTGCACAGTTTGGTTCAGAACTTGATACAGATACCAAGGAAAAACTTGCACAGGGCGAAAGACTCAAAGAAGTATTGAAGCAGCCACAGTATAAGCCAATGCCTGTAGAATATCAGGTAATTATAATTTATGCTGCTACAAATAAGTATCTTCTTGATATAGCAGTTGACAGAATTGCTGATTTTGAGAAAGAACTTTTTACATTCATAGATACAAAGTATCCTGAAATTCCTGCAGCAATCAAACAGGAAAAAGTATTATCAGATGATAATGAGCAGACATTAATTAAAGCAATTAAAGAATTTAAGGCGCAGTTTAAATAGAGGTATAATATATGGCTTCAATGAAAGATATAAAGCGTCGTAAAGAAAGTATTCAGAGTACAGGACAGATAACTAAAGCCATGAAACTGGTAGCAACTGTCAAACTCCAGAAAGCCAGAGGAAGGGCAGAAAGTGCCAAGCCTTATTTCGACGCAATGTATGAAACGGTGTCAACAATGCTTGCCAGAACGGGGGATATCAACCACCGTTATCTCAAAGCAGGTGACACAAATAAAAAAGCAATAATCGTTATAACTGCCAACAGAGGTCTTGCCGGAGGATATAACAGCGGCATAACCAAACTTGTAGCTAATTACGGAATACCTAAAGAAGACATGGTAATTTATGCGGTTGGTACAAAGGGACGCGATTTCTTTATAAGAAGAAATTATGAAATTGCTGAGGATTATTCCGAGGTAATTAATGAGCCTATGTATTCGGATGCCATGGAAATCGGAAGCAGAGTCTTAAAGGATTTTGAGGAAGGCAGAGTAGGAGAGATATATCTTGCATATACAAGCTTTAAGAATACTGTGGTTCATACACCGGAAATGATTAAATTACTTCCTATGAACAGCAGTGAGCACAAAGAAGCAAAGGACGCAGATGATCTTATGACCTATGAGCCATGTGAAGAGGAAGCTCTTGACATAATTATTCCTAAGTATATTAACAGTCTTATTTATGGTGCATTGACAGAATCCGTAGCAAGTGAAAACGGTGCGAGAATGACTGCTATGGACAATGCTACAAGCAATGCAGAAGAAATGATTAGTGATCTGGCACTGAAGTACAACAGAGCACGTCAGAGCTCGATTACACAGGAATTAACAGAAATTATTGCAGGCGCAAATGCAATATCATAAAGGAGAATAAGATGGCTGATAAAAATATTGGTAAAATCACCCAGATTATCGGTGCCGTACTTGATATCAAGTTCGCAAATGGCGGTCTCCCGGAAATTAATACGGCTATTAACGTATATCGCAAGAATGGTGAAAAACTTGTTGTTGAAGTTGCACAGCATCTTGGAGACGATACGGTACGTTGTATTGCTATGGGAACCACAGACGGACTTGTAAGAGGTATGGAAGCCGAGTCAACAGGTGCACCTATTTCTGTACCGGTTGGCGAAAAGACTCTTGGACGTATTTTTAACGTACTTGGAGAAGCAATCGACAATAAGCCGGCTCCGGAAGTTGAACAGTATCTTCCAATTCACAGAAAAGCTCCTTCATTTGAAGAACAATCTACATCAACTGAAATCCTTGAAACAGGTATTAAAGTAGTTGACTTACTTTGCCCATATCAGAAGGGTGGTAAGATTGGTCTCTTCGGAGGTGCCGGAGTTGGTAAGACAGTGTTAATTCAGGAACTTATCAGAAACATAGCAACAGAACACGGCGGATATTCTGTATTTACCGGTGTTGGTGAGCGTACAAGAGAAGGAAATGACCTTTATCACGAGATGCAGGAGTCTGGCGTTATCAACAAAACCACAATGGTTTTCGGTCAGATGAACGAACCACCTGGAGCAAGAATGAGAGTCGGACTTACAGGCCTTACAATGGCTGAGTATTTCAGAGACCAGGGTGGAAAGGATGTCCTTCTTTTCATTGATAATATTTTCAGATTTACACAGGCAGGTTCAGAGGTATCGGCACTTCTCGGACGTATGCCTTCGGCAGTAGGTTACCAGCCTACACTTCAGACTGAAATGGGTGCTCTTCAGGAGCGTATTACTTCAACAAAGAACGGATCAATTACATCTGTACAGGCTGTATATGTACCTGCGGATGACTTGACGGACCCTGCACCGGCAACAACTTTTGCCCATCTGGATGCAACAACCGTACTTGACCGTTCAATTGTAGAACTTGGTATATATCCTGCGGTTGATCCGCTTGGTTCATCATCAAGAATCCTTGACCCACGTATCGTAGGTGAGGAACATTATAAGGTAGCCAGAGGAGTCCAGGAGATTCTTCAGAAATATAAAGAACTTCAGGATATTATCGCAATTCTTGGTATGGATGAACTTTCAGAAGACGATAAGCTTGTAGTAGCAAGAGCAAGAAAGGTCCAGAGATTCCTTTCACAGCCTTTCTTCGTAGCAACACAGTTTACAGGACTTGAAGGCAGATATGTACCTGTAAGCGAGACAATTCAGGGATTTAAAGAAATTCTTGAAGGAAAGTATGACGATATTCCTGAAAGCTACTTCCTTAATTGCGGAAGTATTGATGACGTACTTGCAAAAGTTAAGTAGGAGGGTCATCTATGGCAGATAAAACAATGAAACTGGAGATTATGTGTCCGGACCGGAATTTTTATACCGGTGAAGTAACAATGGCCGAATTTAATACAACAGAAGGTTATATCGGTGTATATCCGGAACATATACCCCTTGCTGTAATTCTTTCCCCGGGAGTTCTTGTTATACATGAACCGGGTGGCGAAAAGAAGGCGGCATTACATTCCGGATTTGCAAAAATAATGAAAGATAAGATTTCTATTTTTGCGGAAATTGCCGAATGGCCCGATGAGATAGATGAGAACCGTGCCAGGGAAGCTAAGATAAGAGCTGAAAGAAGAATTTCCGGGGATAAGTCCGGAATAGACCTTCAGAGAGCAGAAATAGCTTTGAAGAAATCATTGATACGAATTTCATTAAAAAATTAAGAATAAATACCTCCCGGATGGCAATAATTTAGAAAAGCCATTTGGGAGGTGTTTTTATGAAAAAAGCCGGAATAATTGCAGGCATGGTTATATGGAGTCTGGTGGCAGTCAGATATATTTGTGAAGCGAATGAGAAAAAAAGCGATATATTTACGGCATTTGCAACATCGAATTGTAATTATGTGACGGGAAAAGTCATAGGAGAGGGCGAATACAGCATATACGGAAATATAACGGACAAGGAATATGCCGTTAAAAATATAATGTATGCCTTAGGAATTATGAACGATTACAATATGGTATCGTGTGAAGAGGAAGTATACTGTGAAAAAATATCGGATAACGGATATGTAAAAGTACAGCTTGCCAATAGGGATGGTAATAATTTTTTGAGGATAATGGTGGATTTAAAACAAAATACAGAATATTTATATGATTATAAAGAGCTGGTCAGAAATATTTTTGCGGCAGAGGGTATTAAAGGAAATGTGAGCGTATATCTTGAGGGAAGAATAAGGGGCGCCCTTAACTATGAAGAAAGAAGTTATCTGGCTGACAGGATGATAAAGAAACTTGACGGTAAAATCGTAACAGAAAGCAGGGATAATGATATTTTTACAATATATGCATATACATCCAATATTGAAGGTTATATAAAATCAGTGGGTAGAAAAATCAATGTGAATGTCACGTCTTCGTATGACGAAGCAGCCAATGAAACAGTTATATATCTTGCAACACCGATTAACAACCTTGATTACTAGGGAAATACGTTGTAAAATAATAAGATAATGACGAATTGGTGGTATTTACATTGAAGATATTAAGGTTAAGAATTGCTTTATATATAATTGCTTTTGTGGCAACTTTTGCCATTACTTATTTATTGAAAACAGATGGTGCAGCAGATAAAACAGATACCAGAACCATGAGTGAGGCGGGACTCCCGGTGGTATATATGGTTTCCGAAGAAGGAACGGGCTATAACTATCTGTATGGTTATAATTCTGAAATAAATTATTCAGAACTTCACGGAGTTATAACACCTGTTAAGACGACCAGAGACATACATTTTGCCCTTAAAACATACGGAACCGATATTTCAGGCATATCTTATGAAGTCAGGGATTTAAGCGGAACAGAGCTGATTGAAAAAACGGAGCTGGAAAATTTTACCGATAAATCAGGCATAATAGATATAAATGCAAGATTGCGTAATCTTCTTGAAACCGGTAAAGAGTATATGTTGAAAATCTGTATTAATACAAAAGATTATGGGGATACATCATACTATACGAGAATTAAGCTGACAGATAATGCCAATGTTGACAGAAAACTTAGCTATGTTAAATGGTTTTCGGGAAATACAAGAAATGAAAATACACTTAAAGAGCTTATACCAAAGCTGGAGCCTGACAGCACAGGCGATAATACCGATTTAAGTCATGTTAATATCCACAGTAAATTGTCGCAGGTAGGCTACGGAATGCTTAATCCTGAATTGCAGGGAGAAATATATCCCCAGATAGACGAGATAGACGGTGACGTGGCATCCATAACCTTGAAGTTCTGCATTACAACAAAAGATGAGAACAGAAATTATAATTATGAAGTAACGGAATTCTTCAGAATAAACCAGGTCAGCGAAAAGGTTACTTATGTATATTCTTATGACAGATTTATGAACCAGATATTTGAACCTGAATACGGAATATCGTCCGGACGTAATATATATCTGGGAATTAATGAGGACAAATCTCTTCAGACCATGTGCAATTCGACAGGAACGGTCACAGCCTTTGTAGTAAATGGGAATTTGTGGAGTTATCACCCTAACAGAGATAAATTTAACAAGGTTTTTTCTTTTGATGAAGAGACCTCGGACGGTTTCAGGGAAAACAACAGAAATTACGGAATAAAGATTCTTGATGTGGATAAGAACGGAGATATTTATTTTGTTGTATATGGCTATATGAACAGAGGAAGCCACGAAGGCAATACCGGAATCGCAGCCTATATGTTTAATTTTGCATCGAATACAATAACCGAACTTGCTTTTATTCCTACAGATGAAAATTATCTTGTTACAAAAGAGGAACTGGATAAAGCAGCTTACATTAATGACAGAAAAATATTATATTTTTACAGAAACAGGTCGATATATTATTTGAATTATGAGACCAAGGAATGTATGCTGCTTGACAGCAATGTTGTGCCTGATACCTGTATGACGTCAGGCAATAATGTCCTTGTGTACCAGACAGAAAATGTTGATAATCTGATTAATATTATAGACCTTAAGGATGGGGTAAAACGTACAATACAATGTGAAACCAATGAGAAAATACGTGTTCTCGGTTTTATTGACAATAACATTGTATACGGACTGGCACCTGAAGATATTGTAACCCAGACAGGAAAATTCCTTATGAAAGGAATTTATATTATGGATGAAAATCTGGAAATTATAAGAACTTATGAAAATGATGACAGTTATATATCGGGAACAGAATTTTACGAATCCAAAATAATAATTAAGCGTGTTGCCTATGATGAAAACAATAATTTGGTGGATATCACTGATGAAAGGCTTCTAAGCAATACAGAATCAGACAGTACAAAAGCAAAATTATACACAGGAAATTCTGAGGAAAGACAGAAGGAATTATATATTATTCCGCCTGTCAAAGGTTCTGTTAAAACATCATGGCAGAACGGGAAGTATGTATTTCCGTCAGATTCCGCAGTACATATTAACAATGAATTTGATATTACTACTGAATATTATTATGTATATACTTACGGCAGACTTTATTATATAGATACAGACAAATCGGAATGTATCAGTGTTGCTAAAAATACCGGCGGGGTTGTGATAGACCTGCAAGGCAATAAAATCTGGGACAGATATATGGATGACCATAAATAAACCGGGAGATTTAATATGGCGAAAGACAAGACAAAGAAAAAAAATAAGACACTTAAAAAGATTATATTGGCAGTCGTTATAACGCTTTTAGGCATGCTTCTCATTGTTGCAGGTGTATTTCTTGGCAAAATATTAAAACTGCGGTCAGATGCAAAAAAGATAATGTCAAACGTGTCTTTAGATTCGTTCAGACAGACTGAAACGAGTATTATCTATGATAAAAACGGCAAAGAAATATCTGCTTTAAGTGGAATTAAAGAATTATATTATCTTGAATCCGATGAGATTCCGGACGTTTTAAAGAAGATGTTTGTCCAGATAGAAGATAAGGATTTTTACAATCATTCGGGAATTGATATGTCCGCAATTATCAGGGCGGCGCTTGCCAATGTAACACACGCTTCAATTAAACAGGGAGCAAGTACAATTACACAGCAGCTTGCGAAAAATATGTTTCTTGACCAGAGTATTACATGGAACCGTAAGATAACTGAAATGTTTATAGCAATGGAGCTTGAAAAGAGATTTTCAAAGGATCAGATTCTTGAATTTTATATCAATAATATATATTTTGCTAACGGATATTATGGAATCGAGGCAGCATCAGAGGGATATTTCGGAAAGCCGGTAAGTGAACTTAATGTGTCACAGCTTGCTTTTCTTGCGGGTATTCCAAGAAGACCAAATGCCTATGACCCATTTACCAATTATGACGCAGCCGTGGAGAGAAGAAATTCCGTTCTGAAACAGCTGTATGCGGCAGGCCTTATAACCAGTCTTGAGTATTATGAAGCAATAGAATATGACATTGTGATTAACAGCAAAAAAACAGACAGATATAATTACATAGAAACCTATGTATTTTACTGTGCAACGAGAGCGTTAATGGAGCAGGACGGTTTTGTATTCAGGACAGAGTTTACGGATAAAGATGATGAGGATGCTTATAAGGAGATGTATGATTCAACATATGCCGAGCATCAGAAATCTTTGTTCACAGGCGGATACAGAATATATACAGCCATTGACATGGAGAAACAGGAACTGCTTCAGAACATTCTTAATCAGGAACTTAAGTTTTCGGAAGACACAGGTGATAACGGAATATACGATTTACAGGGTGCGGCCGTATGCATAGATAATGAGACAGGACTGGTTACGGCTATTGTCGGAGGCAGAACGCAGGAATATGACGGTTATATGTTTAACAGGGCGTATCAGGCATACAGACAGCCGGGAAGTGCAATTAAACCTGTTCTGGTGTACGCACCGTACCTTATAGCAGGGCATATGCCGGATGAAATTATAGATGATTCTTATATGCCGGGTGGACCAAAAAATGTAGATGATACATACAGAGGACTTATCACACTTACGGAAGCACTCGGTTATTCCACAAATGTTCCTGCCTGGAAAATAATGGAGAGCCTGACCCCTGAGACTGCAATACAATATCTCCACGCCATGAATTATGCCAAAATAAATGATGATGAGCATAATATGGCGATAAGCGTAGGTGGTTTTACTTACGGAGTATCGCCTGTGGAACTGGCAGCAGGATATGCGACCCTTGAAAATAATGGAACCTACAGAAATCCTACATGTGTATCAAGAATTACCAATTCAAAAGGAGAAAATATAGTAAATAATCCGGGCGAAGGTTACAGTGTATACACAAAAGATGCCTCGATTATGGTAACAAAAATGATGGAATGGGGTGTAAATCATGGAATACTCCAAAAGGCAAAGCTTGAAAATGCGATAGTAGCCGCAAAATCAGGAACAACCAATGATTATAAAGACGGATGGTTAGCAGGTTATTCAAAATACTATACAACTGTTGTATGGGTTGGCTGCGACCAGCCTAAATCTGTGCTTGGACTTGGAGGAGGAACTTTCCCTCTTAATATATGGAAAAAATATATGGAAATAATACATGAAGGACTTCCACTAGAAGAATTTCCGGATTATCAGGACAATGCCGTTGATAATAATAGTGGAGATATCCACGACGAAAAAGAAACTGAGACACATCCGGGATGGCATGGCGGCGGAACACCTAATATAAGTGACGGAGATACACCTCACGGAGTAGACGTTAGCGGCAGAGGCGACAAGGATGTTGATGTAAGTGGAATGGGTGACAAAGACTATGATTACAGAGGATAGATTATAAGAATTAAGTCCGGGACCATATCTGATATTAAAGAGATGGTTCCGGACTTTTTATGTTAATTATTTATGTGATTCTTTATATGCATTTACGCGTTTGTTGATTCTCTCAACAGGATTAAGAAGGTCGCTGATTGAAGCATCATGGTTAAGTGTATCAATAAGTAATGCAATGTATTTACTCATATCTACGCTTATATAGTAATCCCTGCTTAAAAGTTCAGGAGACTGATATACGAGGTTGGTTGTAAGAATCTTGTCAAAAAGACCTGATTCGTGGGCTTCATCGAATTTGGCCATACCGTTTGTAAATAAACCGAATGTAGCAGCAAGGAAAATTCTCTTAGCTTTTCTTTTCTTAAGCTCTCTTGCAACATCAAGCATGCTTTCACCTGAAGAAATCATATCATCAATGATAAACACATCTTTGCCTTCAACCGAAGAACCTAAAAATTCATGGGCAACAATTGGGTTACGTCCGTCTACAATACGGGAATAATCTCTTCTCTTATAGAACATACCCATATCAAGTCCGAGCACGTTAGAATAATAAACGGCACGTCCCATAGCACCTTCATCAGGACTTATAATCATCATATTATTGCTGTCTATCTTAAGGTCATTTACATTGGTAAGAAGTGCTTTAATAAACTGGTATGCAGGCTGTACGGTTTCAAATCCATTCAAAGGAATCGCATTCTGTACTCTTGGATCATGGGCATCAAATGTGATTATATTATCAACACCCATTGATACGAGTTCTCTTAAAGCCAGGGCACAGTCAAGGGATTCTCTTCCGCTTCGCTTATGCTGTCTGCTTTCATAGAGAAAAGGCATAATAACCGTAATACGTCTTGCTTTACCTCCTACGGCTGCAATTATTCTCTTAAGATCCTGATAGTGGTCATCAGGTGACATATGATTTGTCTTGCCACAAAGATTGTAAGTAAGGCTGTGATTACATACGTCAACCAAAAGGTATAAGTCATAACCACGGACTGATTCGTTGATTACACCCTTTGCCTCACCTGAACCAAAACGTGGAACGGCAGCCTTAACGATATAATTGTCTCTCTGATATCCTGCAAAGGCTAATGTTGTTTTGTGTTCATTTTCTCTTTCATTACGCCAGTCAACAATATAGTTGTTGATTTTCTGACCAAGTGCCTCACAACCGTTAAGGTTAATCAGACCAAGTGCACCTACAGGAATTGTCTCAAGATCGCGATCGTTCTGCATAATAAAAAATCCTCCATAATATACAATTATTTTCTCTTACGCACATCATCACCGATAAGGTTGATAATATTATATGATGTGAAAATACGTGAAAAAATTCTTTCTGAGTATGCGGCCAGCAAACTCTGTTTATCAAAATTAGAAGAGATTATGGTTGAACGTTTTTCCAATAATCTCTGATTGATACAATAAAATAACTTCGAGGTTGTAAAATTGTTAATTAATTCTGTGCCCAAATCATCTATAATAAGCAGGTCGCAACTTATAATTTGCAATGAATTGTCAGAATTGTCAAGTCCCGAATATTCGTAATGATCATTTTTTGAAGAAAAATAATCAAAAAGTTCGATAGCAGACAGATAAACTACACTGTGGTATCTGTCAAGAATTTCTTTGGCTATACAATTTGTAAGGTATGTCTTCCCAACACCCGTGGAACCGAGAAAAAGAAGGTTCTTGCCGGAAGGAAACTCCTCTATAAATGATTTACATACTTCAAGAGCCGCTTTCATATTTTGACGGGGACTTACACTGTACCCTTCCGGGATATCGTCAGAAAACAGATTAATATTAAAATGCTCAAAGTTCTGTACTGAAAGCAGATCCTTTATATTAGACTGTCTGTAAAGCAGGTCAATTTCTGCCTGCTTAAAACAATGGCACTTTTCATTACCGATGTATCCCGTATCCTTGCAGTCCTTACAGACATAAGAAGGGGTAAGATAATCATCAGGATAACCGGCAGATGACAGAAGCTTAGACATCCGTGATACGTAAGAGTCAATATCCTTATGAAGAGAAGTAAGAGAGGAAGAATTGCCGGATATCCTTGCCTTTGCCGCACGGATTGAAAGGGATGATATCTCATCGAGGCATTCTTTATATTCCGGAATCACACGTATGACTTCTTCGGTACGTCTGTTAAGTTCATCTGCTGACTTCAGTTGTCTTTTATTATATTCATGCATTATTTCTTCATACTGGGAATTACTTAATGCCAAAACCAAATCCTCCCTTATTGATTGATGATAATAAGATCATCCTTTGAATCATCAAAATTGTAAGAACGCTGTGGAAAATTATTAAATTTATTGACAGACTGCTGCACAGGTGCAGCTTTTGAAGTAACCGGAACAGTTATCTTTGTCCTGAAACCGGATTCTAATTTCTTAACATCTTCGAGAGTTGTAATCCCTGCATTATGCCATTTCTTAAGAATACTCTCGGCATAAGCAAAATTGGGCTTGCTTACCGCAAGGATTGTCTTTTTACAGGCTTCACTCACAAGTTCTGTACTAAAATTGTATTCATCAAACCAACGGGTAATAAACTCACTTTCAATAGGTGTGACGTTTCTGTCCGTAATTCCAAAAGAACGGAACACGGCAGCGTTCCTGCTGCTCCTTATTCCTGAAGTTTCTTTGGCTTCTGCAACAGTGGTGATACCGTTGTCATACCAGTTCATTGCAACTTTACATATATAGTTAAAAGAACGGTGATTGCCGGACAGACAATATTCAATCAGATATTCAATCAACTCTGCCGAAAATGCCAGATCGGAATATATATAAATTACGGTGCTTGTTTCCGTAGGAGTAAGAGGGGCACCCATATATTTCTGGATTATGTATAAAAGCTCCTTTATGTCTTCCTGTTCGCAAAGACGTCTGATTTCAGCCGGAGAATATGAACGTTTAACTGCAGTGCTCTTGTTCTCCACAGGTTCCTTTGATACGGCTATCTCCTCCACCGGGGCAAGGACCGGCTGATTAAGGTCACAAAGACAAATAGAAACAGGTGTGCTGCCGTCATATTCAACCTTAAGCACTTTAAGGCTGTTCCAATACTTTAATGCCCGCAGAATATCATTCTCAGTCATGTTAAGCTTGTCTGCTATATCACTTACGGTAACAGGCATATTACCGTCCTCACATCTTAAAAGATATAAATATACTTTAATAAACTCACCGTTGGCATCACGCATAAACGTATCTATAAATACGTTGGAAACCATTGAATATTGATTTTTTACGGATGAGGTTAATGCTATATACTTCATAAATCCGACACTCCTGTTTTTAATGCGAATGCTGTCATTATAGCACAGTAATTATTAAAAAAAAATAACAAACTTCCTTTTTTACAAAAGTTGTGGATAGTGTGGATAATGTGGATAATTATCTGGTAAGACGGTCGGCAATATCTACCACATTTCCTGCACCCATGGTTATTACAAGATCGCCTTTCCGGCAGCGGTCAAGTATTATTTGGCATATTTTATCAAAGTCCGGTTCGTAAATACATTCCGTTCCTGCAGCGTTTATAAGGTCGGCAATATCTTTTGACGAAATTCCGAGGGTATCAGTCTCCCTTGCTGCATAAATATCAGGAAGTATTACAAGGTCGGCCCTCTTTAACACATCTGCAAAGTCCTTAAGAAAAGCTTTGGTTCTCGTATATGTGTGAGGCTGGAATATGATGACAAGCTTTTTATGAGGGTAATTCATTGCTGAATTAATAGTTGCATTAATCTCTGCAGGGTGGTGCGCATAGTCATCAATTATTGTAAAACCATTTACGGTTCCTTTTTTCTGGAAACGTCTGTCAGTACCGTGAAAACCTTTAAGTGAGTCAATAATTGTACTGATGTCTATTCCTAAGTGGATTGCAACTGCAATGGCAGCAAGACTGTTATATACATTATGAATCCCCGGAACACTGAGGGCTATTCTGCCGATTGTGTTTCCCTGACGGATAAGGTCATAAGAAGGACAGCCGAATTCATCAAAGGAGATATTATCTGCTGTATAATCAGCATCAGGTGTTTTTCCAACTGTTATAACGGGACAAGCGGCATTTTTATAAATTTCTTCAACATTATCAATGTCATTATTAATTACCAGAAGACCGTTCTCAGGGAGAAGTCTGACATAACGTCCAAAGGAATTACGGATATCGTTAATGTCTTTAAAAAAGTCAAGATGATCTTCTTCTATATTAAGTATAATCTCAATAGTCGGAAAGAATGATAAAAAGCTGTTGGTATATTCACAGGCTTCGGTCACAAAATTATCAGAATGGCCAATTCTTAAGTTACCATGTATGGATGGAAGAATTCCGCCTACGGATACGGTAGGGTCAAGGCTGCCATTCACAAGAATTTCGGTAAGCATGGAAGTGGTTGTTGTCTTACCGTGGGTACCGGACACACCGACTGCTGTTTTGTAGTTGGTCATAATCTCTCCAAGCAGCTCGGCTCTCGTTATTACGGGAATATTTTTTGCCCTGGCAGCAGCAAGTTCTTCATTGTCATTGTGAATCGCTGCGGTATATACTACGAGGTCAATATCGTCAGTTATGTTGTCTGCCTTCTGTCCGATGAAAACCTTAATGCCCTGGGATATAAGGTTCCTGGTCAGTTCTGATTCTTTAGAGTCTGAGCCTGAAATTGTAAAACCTTTTGAAAAAAGAATATCTGCAAGTCCACTCATGCTTATTCCACCGATGCCGATGAAGTGAACATGGATAGGACTGTTATAATTAATATGTGACATAATAATCTGTCTCCTTGAATATAGATTAATTTATTATATTTTATACCAGTAAGGTATTAAAAGTA
>OHGG01000048.1_pt1 | contig 83841 bp, 98 predicted proteins | sample 1567641 | NCBI WGS metagenome assembly OHGG01 (sample SAMEA3879561, study PRJEB24766) | human gut metagenome | biome: human-associated habitat; feature: feces | place: USA | collected 1985/1987
CGGAACTCAACCTGAATCCCGTATTTTCCATTTACACAAAATATTTTATAGTGCCGGATAATCTTTAGAATTCCCCCAATTCCTGCATCATCGCCGGACGACGTTTATACAAGACCCTGAATTCTTCCACCAATTGTTTCACGACCTCCTTCCCACCATTCAATTTCCGCATACCCCGCAGCACCCGGGCTATATATTCATAATGGTTCCGCCCCAGATTTTTCTCCGCATACGTACGAAGATCATCTGTAAATAAAGGAAGAATTTGGAAGGAATGAGTAGCATTCAGATGAGAGGCATACTGCAAAAGAGCATCCAAACGCCTGTATTCCAAGGCGGACAGATAACCAAATAATTTATCATAATCCTTTTCTTCTATATAAATCTCTGCTTTATTATTTCCAGTCCCCCAGTAATCATAGAAAGTGGTTTCCTGCATCAATGCGTTTAAGTACTCTTTCCAATCCATGGAAGGCACCAATGATTTGAGTTTATGATAATAACCCAGGCTTCCATCCGTATGAATAAATAGCAATCGACACATCTCAATAATTTTGGCGACATCATGCATTTCCTCATAAATGGAAAGTAATTGTTCCTGCCATTCTCCTACTATACCAAGCTCTCCCGCTCTTTCAGCTATCACTATCCCTTCATTCAGCATACCGATAGCCTTCTCATAACATTTCCCTTCCAATAGCTTTGCAATTTCCTGCCGCCTTATTTCAGGCAAATAAAGAAATTCAGATATCGTAGTTTCAACTTCGGCAGTCTTACCCAATTCCTTTAATATTTCTATTTTCCGAACCACCAGCTTATAGAGGTCCCAATGTTCCTTCTTCTCCATTATAAGCTGGTTTACAGTTGCCAACGCCTCCTCTTTAGATTGCACTGAAAGCATAATTTGTTGTATCAAATCATCCATATCAAAAATATCATACTCACGATATGTTGCCATTTTACCTATTTGGATAATTTCGCTCAATATATTCTCCTTCAATGCCTGTGACGTATCCGAATGTTGAACTACCTTAAGCAATAAATCCCCGGCGTCTTCACAACTAATTCCAAAATCAATATAACCATCATTATACAGAAAATCTTCTTCAATATAATGACCTCCTATAGAATGAAGTATCTGAAGAGCAATTGTCGCCGCCTCTTCTAAAGCCTGCCGTTGAAACAACAAAGTTGCTTTAGTCAAATATTTCTCTATTTTATCAGATAACTCATCCCAATCAATCTCTGGTTCATAATATCTTCCCCTCTTGAAGTTTTTTCTATATGAAGAATTAAAGCAACTCTCTATTTCACTTCGATAATCCACCTTTTTCGCCGGTTTCTTAGGCAAAAAAGCCTCCATCAAAGCTGACTTAAAATCAGAATGTGAAGAAGCATATTGCAAAACAAAACCGGATAACTTATCCGATTCTACAAACCGAAGGACCTGCTCTACTTCTTTATCCTTCACAATTTCGGATACACTCTGTCCCAGTATATTCATTCGAGCATCCACTTCTTTAGCAGACAAAAAACAGCCGGTTTTGCTTCTATTATCACGAATTGCCAGAAGCGTAGCCACCACATGCTTACAAATATTTCCATCGTAAGGACAATCACATTCCCACTCAGCAATTTCATCCCCTGCCAGCGATACGGTTACCTCATAGTGCTCCGTTCCACAGACTGTTGCAAACCATTCCCCCGGAGACTCTTCTTCAATTCCCAGCACAGCACCAGAGTCGTAATAATCTTCACCGCGCGCCAGAATCTTAGGAAGAACATAGCGTTCAAAGTTAGATATTGTTACCATAAAATACAGATTTTATTTTTGTTATTCATTGTATTAAAATCAGCCCGTCTCTTATAATCCAATTATATACCCCTCTTGCTCCCTTCCCATATCTATGAATCATCTGCAACCAAGTATGCAAATCTGTTGATTGAGGATAACGGGACACAAAAAGAACTTTCAAGTCCTCAAATAAGTATTTCCGCCCACGAATCCGTTGAAAATTCGCTCCATTTTCCATCCCTACCACAACCACATCATCGGGAATTCGGAAGTGCTCATAATCTTCTATAAAAACAGAAGTTCCTTCCGTTGGATAAATTACAAAAGACTCTTCACGAATTCTTCTATGGAACGAAAAGCACTCATAGCCAATCTTGCATTTTATTTCTCGTAAAAATAGGCTATATCCTCCAAATCCACAATATTCTAAAGAACTTTTGTTCCCAAAACTCACCTTTCCGACTATCTGGTTCTCACAAGTTGTACTGATCACATTTGTATTACAGAACACTTGTCTAATTGCAAAAATCGAATTTTCTTCGTAAACACATGATTATTAATTTAATATATTTGTTATCTTTGTATTGAGTAAAAATACTTAGTGCACTGAGTGAAATGTAACCCTATGTATAAAAGATCAGAATATCAAGTAATTATGAATCGGCTTAAAGAACAGCGAAAGTTCATTCAAGTCGTAATGGGTACTCGTCAGATAGGCAAACCAACGGTTATCAAGCAGGTGTTAAAGGATTCAGATATGAAGAAACAAATTACTACGTATTTCATAGGAATATTAGCATTAGCCATGCTATGTAGCGGATGTAGCACCAATCGTATGGCGGCAGGTGACCCGGGCGCGGTGTTGGCCGGAGCATCCATCGGAGGAAATGTGGGAGGCGCCATCGGAGGCCTCATTGGCGAAAGCAACAGAGGATGGAGAGGTGGCTACCGGGGTTCCGCCATTGGTACCATCGTCGGAACCATCGCCGGAGCAGCCATCGCAAATGCCGCTACCGCCCCCAAGCAGACAGAAGAATATAGCTACCGGGTAGAAAGGACTCAACCTTCCAGACCCCAACCCCAATATTCATCAGCTATCGAGAATCTGAGAATACATAACATACGTTTCATTGACGCCAATCGCGACCACACAATCAACTCAGGCGAAAATTGTAAAGTGATCTTCGAAATCATAAACGAAGGAAACAGAACAGCTTTCAACGTAGTACCGGTAGTGGCCGAAATCACGGGTATGAAGCGTATCTATATTTCACCCTCGGTCATGATAGAGCAGATTAAGCCTCATGAAGGTGTGAAATATACCGCCAGCATCAATGCCGGAGAACGGATAAAGACGGGAGAAGTCATCATACGCGTTGCCGTAGCCGATGAAAACGGACAGGAGTACGACTGGCAAGAGTTCTCATTGCCTACCCAACGATAAGCATCTTTATTTTAAACGATTACATTATGGCCGACAATTATTTAGAAAAACAATATGAAGCATACCAAGCCCGGAAAGCCGCTTGGGAAAAAGAACGTAAATACGGAAAGAAGCCCTCGCCTATGAAGCGTCCGAAAACTTTGGAAAAATCAAAAGAGGGTGAAGAAACACCCCCTGTTAGTACCAATTTGGAAAATACTATTTGAATGCCGGAGCCGGCAAATGCATACCTGCCATCGTCAAACCATTGTCTTTGGCATATTGAAGGAAATACTTACGTGATTTCACCGCCTTCTCCCTATCCATATCATACGTAGCGCAGATTTCGGGATGCTCTAACTGAAGAGCGGCTCCATGGATAAGATCGGCAATCACCAACAATTTGTTCGCCTGGAACACGGTATGCCCGGGAGTATGTCCCTCAGCATTCATCGCAACGACATTACCCGGCAATGTTTCTCCAAACTCAAACAAATGCAAACGGTCTTTATAAGCATTCATCGTTTTCAACACTTGCGTATTCCTGTCGGCAGGCATCTTGAGCCAGGCATCATATTCCACTTTCGATGCATACACTTCAGCATCAGGAAACACAACACTATCCCCTTTCATCATTCCACCGATGTGATCGCCATGGAAATGGGTAAGATACAAATATTTAATATCGGAAGGGGTAACTCCCAAAGAAGCCAAACCCGATAACAGACGGCTATCCGGTGCTCCCATGCCCGTATCGAACAGGATTCGGATTCCACCCGTTTCCACCAGAAAAGCACTCATGGACGAAGGTATTCCGCCTTGTAGTTTCAAACTCTCTATTAGACTATCGTCAGCATCCGCGAAAAGCGTTCTTTCCATCAAGCGCTCTTTCGCATTATCCTGTATCCAGGTAACTTTCACTTCATCCAGTTGCAATGTCTTCAGGCCATCGCACACCCCATTTACACTATCCATACTTACATCCTCATTTACTTGCTTTTTTGTGCCTCCGCCACAAGCTGATAACACGAATATTGCAGATGTAACAACCAGATACTTCCACGTTTTGTTTCTCATTAGCTTATAAATTTAGTTCATAAATAATAGACTACTCCATAATCAGGCCGATTCCGCGCAAGGATGCGTAAACCAGAAACGACTCCCGACTCCTACTTCCGATTCGGCGCCAATCGTGCCACCAAGGTGCTCCACGATACTCCGGCAGATGGACAACCCTAAGCCGGTGCCCTTGGAGAATGTGTTCAGTTTCACAAATCGGTCGAAAACCTGCCCCACCGCATCCGGTGCGATGCCGATACCCGTATCCGTAACCGAGAACTCTATTTCATTGGCACCCTCTTTAAAATGGTACTCCAGAGTGATCTGCCCCTTACTGGTGAATTTCAGAGCATTATTTATAAAGTTGGTGATAACCTGCATCAGACGTTTCTTATCCGTATAGATACGATAATCGGGCAGACCGGAAGCCAGCACAACCGGTACAGGCTTATCTTCCTTGATTTCATAACCACGCAATATATCTTCACAGAAGTCCCTGATATTCAAATATCCCATGTTGAAATCGAGTGTTCCCGCCTCTATCTTGGATAAATCCAGAATGTCGGATATCAATTGTAAGAGCAATTCCGTGTTCTCTTGCATGATTTCAATATAGCCTTGACGCTCTTCTTTATCTTCCTCCTCAACAAGCATACTTGCGAAACCAACTATGGAATTCAACGGAGTACGAATCTCATGACTCATGTTAGCCAGAAAGGCGGACTTCAAGCGATCCAGATTTTCGGCCTTATCCTTGGCTATTATCAATTCTTCTTCTATCTTTTTCTGATGATCGATATCGACGCTAGTAATGACATGTGCCATCTGACCGTCTATCCAGGGAAATGCCGCACTGAATACACGAAACCAACATTGATCGAACGGGCGTTGGTAGTCCCAGGAATAAACTTTAGTAGGTAGACCGTTTTCGTCGATCAGATGTCTTTTAGGACAAAACTCACATTCGCCCGTTTTATCGGTATAAAGGGCCTGCCAGCACTTCTTTCCTTCAAAATGCTTAATGCCACCATACGGAGCCGCCATAGACGCATTGGCATACAACATATCATGAGAATCAAAAGAGTTCACATAAATGTCGACTCCCATATTGTTCATGATGCTACCCAGCGTATTGCTTGCCCGCACTTCCCGTTCTTTATACTCACGAACGGCCACTTCTTTAGAAAGCGCCCCCAGCAGAAGATAAATGGCTTGCAATTCCTCATCCGTGAAAGGAGTTGTGTCCTCCCTATCAGCAAATCCAACAAACCCGATAATCTTTCCTTCACTATCTTCAAATTGACGGACCAGCAAGGAATCTGTTTTATGAAAATCAAGAACGTCAATGTCAACTAAGGAATTGTCATCGTTTCTACTGGCATAAAAAGGACGGTTCTTGACCTTCATACGATCGGAATGTATTTTGGTCATTTCACTCATCTCAAAGCGACGCTTCAGAGAATGGTCTTCATTTCCAACCGTTTCTTTCAGGAAGAAATAACGAAAACCATCGGTCTGATAGACAAATCCTTTTTTAAACTTATAGAAAGTACAAATATCCGTCAATGATTCCGTGATTTTCTTTTCAATGGATTCACATCCATTTAAACGCTCTAAGAAATGAAGGAGAAATACACTTAAACTCTTGTTCTTTTCGATCATATTACTTTTTACACCTTAGGGTTAGAGACACTTAAAACAAAAATAAAATACATGTTCGAGTATCTTCAAGGCGCTAATATACAAACTTTTAAAAGAATAAAAAAGATTTTCTATGTACTTAACTATCACCTTTTTTCTTCTTTTCGAACAAAACAAGAAGCATAAAAGCTAATTTATTTTACAAGTTCATTTATTAAGAAATACAACTTTAATCCGTTGGCGGAATTAATTCATTACGGAAAAATAATGAGCTAAATGATAAGTTAGCGGGCTGATTTTTAAGCCTGAAAGGCTTGCATTATATAGCGTAGGGCATCGCCCTACGTAATATACATCCCCATTTCTGAGCCCTGAAAGGGCGAGATAAAGCGTGTATGCTTGATTGCGCCCTTTCAGGGCTTAAATAGAGAGATACATAATCACGTAGGGCGTTGCCCTACGCTATGTAATATCAGGCTTTCAGCCTTATAAAATCCGCGTTCGTCCGCCTTGTCCGCGTAGTCCGCGTATCAATTTAGCTCATAACCGGAAAAGAAAGGAATTAACTCCACCAATGGAAAACTTCAATCGTTAGATAAACTATAGCCAATCATTCATAATTTTCATAACGCGAACGCAACTTTGCCGAACGACTGGATGCTTGTTCCGGTTTATCCGCCGATTGCTTTTGTTGCGGTTCGCGGACCAATTTCGGTTTCGCCGGACGATTATGACGTTTGGGCTTTTCAGCAACAACCGTTGCTTGCTGAGTATTCTTCAAGGCTTCGGCAGGCTTTCTGCCCTCCCGCCTCTTATTGTTCTGCTTGCCTTGCTGCTTCTCTGTCGGTGCTTTCGCTTGTACCTTTCGTGCAACATTGGCAACCGGAGTTGTTTTCGTCTCCTCCAAAGGCGGTAAATCATGTTTCCGTTGCTCCAGTTTGATACCTGTAAGTTTCTCTATTTCACGCAACATCGGCACTTCCTCACCCGAACAAAAGGCAATGGCACGTCCTTCGCAACCTGCACGTCCCGTACGTCCGATACGATGAACATAGGTTTCCGGCACATCGGGCAAATCGTAGTTGAGAACCAAATCCAAACCTTTGATATCAATACCGCGTGCCGCAATATCCGTAGCGATAATTACATTGGAACGACCTTCCTTGAAATTACTCAATGCACGCTGGCGGGAATTTTGCGACTTATCTCCATGGATACTTTCACAAGTGATGCCACGACGTGATAAATAGCGCGCTATATTATCCGCCCCATGTTTGGTACGCGAAAATACAAGTACCTGATGTCCGGCCTCTCCGAGTAATAGTTGTGCCAGCAATTCCTTCTTCTGAGGCTTTTCCACACGATAGACGGACTGGCTGATGATTTCCACTACGCTGGATGCCGGAGTGACTTCCACCCTCGCCGGATTGCGCAATAAACTTTTAGCCAGGCGGTCAATACTATCAGGCATGGTAGCCGAAAAGAACAAGGTTTGCTTCTTGGGCGGGAGCTTAGGCAACAAGCGCTTCACATCATGGATGAATCCCATATCGAGCATACGGTCAGCTTCATCAAGCACGAAGTGCCGCACATGGTCGAGGCGGATAAATCCTTGTGACATCAGATCGAGCAAACGACCGGGAGTAGCCGTCAGGATATCCGTTCCGGCACGCAATTCATCGGTTTGCGACTTCTGCTTTACCCCACCGAAAATAACGGTATGGCGCAACGTGGTATATCGTGTATAGTCTGCCAGCGATTCATCAATCTGAATTGCCAACTCACGCGTTGGAGTAAGGATAAGAGCACGAATCTTACGTGGAGCACCTTTCTGCTGAGATGTGGGGTCGGCAAGCAATTGTTCTATGATAGGTATGGCAAATGCCGCCGTTTTACCGGTTCCGGTTTGAGCCAGTCCTAATAGATCACGCCCAGTCAGGGCTTCCGGTATGGCTTGTTCTTGTATAAGAGTAGGAGTAGAATAGTTTTTTTCAAGGAGCGCACGGCACACCGGCTCCGAAATATTCATCTGTTTAAATGTCATCATTTCTTTTAATTAGGGCGCAAAGGTAGGCTTTTATAAGGAATAATCATTATATTTGCATGAAAAGTAGTTTTTAATTAACTACAAAGAACAGATATTCAAACTATTATATCGCATGAAAATACATCATATCGCCATCTGGACTTTTCGCCTGGAAGAATTGAGAGAGTTTTATATCCGCTACTTTAACGGAACAAGCAATGAAAAATACATCAATCCGAAAAAGGGTTTCGAGTCCTATTTCATCTATTTTGATGATGGCGCGGCATTAGAATTAATGAGCCGCACAGATGTGCAAAACACTCCAATAGAAGAGAACAAGTTGGGACTCACGCACTTTGCTCTCTCTTTCCAAAGCAAAGAAGACGTTCTCCGCACTACTGAACAACTCCGTAGCGAGGGGTATACCATAGCCGGCGAACCGCGGACTTCGGGCGATGGATATTTCGAAAGCGTCATACTCGATCCGGATGGCAATCGAGTGGAATGTGTATACAGGAAGGAAGAAACCGGTAATGAACCGGATGCTCCGATTGAAACGGAACGGCTACTATTACGCCCCTTCCGGGAAAGTGATGCGGAAGCCTTCTTTAAATGTTGCCAGAATCCGAATATAGGGAACAATGCCGGCTGGAAACCTCACAGATCCTTAGAAGAATCACAAGAAATCCTTCGTTCCGTATTTATATCCCAACCCGGAATATGGGCTATCATCCTAAAAGAAGACGGACGCTTGATCGGTTCAGTCGGTATCATCCCAGATTCCAAGCGTGAAAACCCTCAAGCACGCATGCTGGGATACTGGCTCGATGAATCCCATTGGGGAAAGGGCTATATGACGGAAGCGGTGCAATCTGTTCTCGATTACGGATTCAACACCCTCCAACTAAACCTCATCACCGCAAATTGCTATCCCCATAACGAGCGCTCGCAACAGGTTTTGAAACGCCACGGTTTTATTTATGAAGGTACTCTCTATCAGGTCGAGTTAACCTACGATGGACATTTATACGACCATCAATGTTACTATCTGGCCAAGCCGTGAATTGCGAAAAATCAGTATATAAAATAAAAAAATAAGATTTACATAAAAATAGTCTTTTTTTAAGATGAACAGAATCTGCTATTCGGACATAAAACGAGTTAATTCTCACATTTTTATTTATTTGTGCAAGAATTAAAAATATTCATGTACATTTGCAAAATGAGTTATTCTTCAGCTATGAAAAAACGCTATCAGCTACTGAAAAGAGTTTCGATTATTCTGATCTTCTTTGTCCTATTTACAAAGATGCATGCGGTAGAACCCCAGTACGCTGAACCCCAAGATATTCAGAAAACAGAAACCAATGTTGAAGTTGAAGAACATCCACAGGATTATATTGTAATCAAGATACCTTTCCAAGCCAAGTACAAGTCTCTTTTTATTTGTATCATTGTTCTGGCTCTCTCTTCCATTTGCTTTTTCATCATCTATCCGCTACTTCTCTATGTCAGAGAGTCTAAAAGAAAGCGCACCGCCCAAAGGGAACTAACCAGGGAAAAGGAATTATTATCGCTATCACTCGAAAAGAGCAACATCTACGCCTGGAAATACATAGAGAAAACAAATGCTTTCATCTGTGATAAAGAATTCTTTGAGCATCTGGATATGCCTTTCCGTGCCTTTACCCTACAAGAAATGGCCGAAGCGATACATCCGGAAGATAGAGTGGATGTGTTGAACACGTTTTATCATGTGAAAAACCAACCGGATTCCAAAACGCACACCCAATGCCGGTGCAACTTTAATAGTAAAGGGTATATCTGGTATGAACTCCGTTATGTCAATCCTACGGAGGCAATGGCGGAAACGGCCTCCATTATAGGCTTAATCACCAATGTGCAACACTTCAAGGACAAAGAAGAGGAACTCATGAGAGCAAAAGACCTGGCGATAGAGGCAGAACTGAAACAATCTTTCCTCGCCAATATGAGCCATGAAATACGTACTCCACTGAATGCAATTGTGGGGTTCTCCAACTTACTTGTCAGCGAAGACGACCTCCCCGATGAAGAGAAAGCTGACTTCATCAATACGATCAACACGAATTGTGAATTGCTTCTGAAACTCATCAATGATATACTGGAACTCTCCCGTATCGAATCGGGCAACATGACTTTCTCCTATTCAACGTGTAATCTGAATAATTGGGTGGATAGTATGTATTTGACACATTCCTTATTGATACCCAAGGAAATAGAGTTCATCAAAGAAGTGCCCGATGCCGCATTCTTCATCAATACGGACGTGAACCGCCTCAGCCAGATAATGACTAACTTCCTGAATAATGCCACTAAGTTTACCAAATCAGGATACATCAAACTGGGCTATGAAATTGATTTTTCAACATACGAAGTCTCCATTTACGTAGAAGATACCGGCAAAGGTATTCCGAAAGAAGAGCAACGAATGATATTCGAACGCTTCTACAAACAAGATGAATTTGTTCAAGGCACAGGTCTGGGACTTTCCATCAGCATGGTAATTGCGGAAAAACTCGGTGGGAAGATTAGTGTGGCCTCAGAGATTGGAAAAGGAAGCCGGTTCACTTTCCTCCTACCCTACCATAATGAAAGCGAGGAATTCTTTTCTGCCGGATAACTTCACAGATACCCAAAGAATGTAGTATCTTTGCACCATTATGTTGCACCGTTTTACTACTTCAATCAGCGATATTCCACTTCCGGAAAGGTTTACTTATCCTTTCTGTTATACTCCTCATCCATTGTGTGTAATGGCGGCGGAAGAGGTACAAAACTACCTCAGCAAGCAAAGCGACTGGCAAGAGGAATTAAGCCAGGGGAAAATGTTCGGAGTGCTGATAGTGCAAACCGAAGATGGAAGCATAGGTTATTTAACCGCCTTTTCGGGCATATTAGCCGGGAAGAATATACATCCGTATTTTGTACCTCCCGTGTACGATTTATTGCAACCTCAAGGCTTCTTCAAAATAGAAGAAGAAAACATATCCGCTATCAACCGTCGTATCCGCCGGTTGGAAGAGGATAAGAAATATATTGACCTACGATCAAATCTTACCCAAACCACCCAATCTGCACAAGATGCATTGTCAATTGCCAAAACACAATTGAAGGAAGCAAAAGATAAAAGAGAATTGCTCAGAAAAACAGGTCAGCTTAATGCAAAGGAAGAAGCAGAGCTGATACGAGAGAGCCAGTTCCAGAAGGCAGAATATAAGCGGCTGGAACGTTCCTGGAAAGATAAGATAGCCTCCTTGCAGGTAGAAGCTGGTAATTGGGAAAAACAAATACAGGAGCTGAAAACAGAACGTAAAGTCCGCTCTGCCGCCTTGCAACAACAACTATTCGAACAATTCAGAATGTTGAACTACCGGGGAGAAGTGATAACTTTATGCGACATATTCGAGCAAACCGTACATAAGACTCCTCCCGCCGGTGCAGGTGAATGTGCCGCTCCTAAATTGTTACAACAAGCTTATCTGCATCATTGGAAACCGATAGCCATGGCCGAATTCTGGTGGGGTAATTCTCCCAAAAACGAAGTACGGCATCACGGTTACTACTATCCAGCCTGTAAGGGCAAATGCGAACCAATTCTCCGGCACATGTTACAGGGATTGGAGGTAGAAGCAAATCCTATGCAACAGGAGGCGGAACGAGGCAATGAAAAATTGAATATAGTTTATGAAGACCAATGGCTATTGATTATTAATAAGCCTGCCGGAATGCTTTCAGTACCCGGAAAAGAGAGACAAACGTCTATATACGACCTGGCAAGAAAGGCTTATCCGGAAGCAGAGGGTCCCATGATCGTACATCGGCTGGATATGGCTACATCGGGACTTTTAATCATTGCCAAAGATAAGAAGACGCACCAACACTTACAGGCACAATTCAAGAATCGTAGTATCCGAAAGAAGTACATAGCCTTGCTCGATGGCATCGTCCCGGAAGATGAAGGCACTATTGAACTACCGCTTTGCCCCAATCCATTGGACCGCCCCCGGCAAATGGTAGACACACAATACGGCAAGCCTGCCATCACTTATTATCAGGTTCTCGAACGTACAGATAAATATACACGTATAGCCTTTTATCCCCATACGGGACGTACTCACCAACTTCGCGTGCATGCGGCACATCCGTCAGGACTCCATTGCCCCATTATAGGCGACGAGCTTTATGGAAAGAAAGACAAAAGGCTCTATCTGCACGCTGAATCCATAGAGTTCACCCATCCCGTCAACGGGCAGTCCATGTGTATTACGGAAAAAGCAGACTTCTGATTATTGCTTTTTCAAAAAGCTCGGATAGAGGAAAGGTTGACGAGTTAACTTCCTTTCTGTATGGAAAGGAAGAATCAAAAAGCCTATATAAACCAACAAATAACTTAGGAAATGGGCTTATCCGCATAAGCAGCATGTAGATTTTAATCCCTATTTTTGCAAACGGATAAATCGATCCGATCAGACACTATTAACTCAATTAATGATAAAGACCATGAAATTCGTAACTTTAGTATGTAGTTTGCTTTTCTGCCTGCCATCTTTTGGACAAGAGAAATTTCCCGATGGTACCCTTATTCCCGACTGGTTCAGACAGAACGAAATTGTAAATATCGAAACCCTTGGCGGTAAATATAAGATTACTGATCATGGTGTGGTGAATGACAGCACCTTACTTCAAACAGAGAAAATTCAGGCGGTTATCGACCAGGCATCATCCAAAGGTGGCGGTGTGATCATCATCCCGAAAGGTACCTATCTGAGCGGTGCACTCTTTTTCAAGCCTAAAACACACCTTTATCTGGAAGAAGGAGCTGTTTTGAAAGGTAGCGATGATATCAGTAACTTCCCTATAATCAACACCCGCATCGAGGGGCAATCACTTAAATACTTTGCCGCACTGGTGAATGCCGACAAAGTAGATGGTTTCACCATTTCCGGTAAGGGAACCATCAATGGCAACGGACTACGCTATTGGAAATCTTTCTGGTTGCGCCGCACCGTTATTCCGAAATGCACGAATATGGATGAGTTGCGCCCGCGCCTGGTGCACATTTCCAACAGCAATGATGTACAGCTTTCCGGTGTACGCCTCATCAACTCTCCTTTCTGGACGACACACATTTACAAATGTAACAATGTGAAGTTATTAGGTCTGTATATTTTCTCTCCGGCTGCTCCTGTTAAGGCACCCAGCACGGATGCCATAGATATTGATGTATGCAACAATGTGTTGGTTAAGAACTGCTATCTTTCTGTAAACGATGATGCTATTGCTCTTAAAGGTGGAAAAGGCCCCTGGGCTGATAAGGATTCTAACAACGGAAGTAACACTAATATTATTATAGAAGATTGTACGTACGGTTTCTGCCATAGTGCACTGACTTGCGGTAGCGAATCTATCCATAACCGCAATATTATTCTCCGTCGTTGTACCATCAATCAGGCAAGCCGTCTGTTGTGGTTGAAGATGCGTGCCGATACTCCCCAAAATTATGAATATATCCTTGTGGAGGATATTAAAGGAAATGCCAAAAGCTTCCTATACATCAAACCATGGACTCAGTTTTTTGACCTGAAAGACCGTAAAGATATTCCGATGTCTTACTCGGATCATGTAACAATGCGTAATATAGACTTTGAATGTGATGTATTTTTCAACGTAAGTGCATCCGAGCAGTACAAACTGACGAATTTCAAATTTGAGAATCTGAATATTAAAGCGAAAGATGGTGAGTATGACAAGTCAATCATTCCGTCATCTGAATGGAATAATGTGAAGGTAAATCAATAAGGATACGCGGACGACGCGGACTAAACGGACGAACACGGACTTCTTATTATGAATTAAGAAAATCCGTGTTCGTCCGTTTAGTCCGCGTATCTATTCTTCAAAGCTACGTAACAACTTTATCTCGTCCGCCCATAAACTCTCATCCGGCGTTTCTAGAATAACAGGCATATCATTAAACCGTTCATCTTTCATAAAACGCTTAAAGAAGTCTATGCCTAACAAGCCTTTCCCTATGCTGTCATGGCGGTCTACATGGCTACCCAGTTCTTTTTTAGTATCATTCAGGTGGATACCCCGCAAATAGTTAAAACCAACGACTTCATCAAACTCCTGAAACACTTTATCATATTCCTTTACGATATCGTATCCTGCCGAGTAAGTATGACAAGTATCCAAGCATACACCTACACGGGATTTATCATCCACACGATCAATGATATGCTTTAGTTGCCAAAACTCATTACCAACATTACTTCCTTGTCCGGCTGTATTCTCAATAACAGCAGTCACTCCTTTCGTTTTACTTAATGTGATATTGATAGATTCTGCCACCTTATCCAGACATTCCTCTATTGAAATTTTATTCAGATGACTGCCCGGATGGAAATTCAGAAGCTTCAGACCTAATTGCTCACAACGTTGCATCTCATCCAAAAATGCGGCACGGCTTTTCTCCAGTCCTTCTTCTTCAGGATGTCCCAGATTGATTAAATAGCTATCATGAGGCAGAATATAGCGGGCATCAAAAGAGAATTTCTCACAATTGTCTTTAAATCCGCGAATACTTTCTTCGGCCAGAGGTTTGGCCACCCATTGCCGTTGGTTCTTTGTAAACAAAGCAAATGCATTCGCACCTATCTCATGCGCATTAACAGGAGCTATCTCAACTCCCCCACTCGCACTTACGTGCGCTCCTATATATTTCTTCATATTCAGTTTTTCTTTAGTGAATGATTAAAAACGGAAGCAAGATAGAGAAAAATCCGAAGGCAGCAAAGAAGAAAATGCTTACCTTTACAAATTCGTATTTAAAAAGAATAAAAAATGAACGACAAAGGAAATATTATCATCTACCAGACTAAGGATGGACAAACTTTAATAGATGTGAGACTGGAAAATGAAACGGTATGGATTAATCGCCAACAAATGGCTGAACTGTTTGACCGTGATGTAAAAACTATTGGCAAGCATATCACTAATGCACTGAAGGAAGAACTAAAAGAAATTCCAACTGTCGCAAAATTTGCGACAGTTCAACAAGAGGGTGAAAGAAGTGTTACCCGGCAGGTAGAATATTACAATCTCGAAATGATAACCTCTATTGGCTACCGCGTAAAATCACAACAAGGTATCCAGTTTCGTATTTGGGCTAATAAAGTTCTGAAAGAATACCTAATCAAAGGTTATGTTATTAATGAACAAGCTAAAGCACAACAATTAGCTGATTTGAAGAATACCGTAAGATTACTATCCAATGTAATCGAACACAAAGAATTAACCTTGAATGAAGCCAATGGGTTATTACATGTTATTACCGATTACACATACGGCTTAGATACTTTGGATAAGTATGACTATCAGAGATTAGAAGTAGAAGCAACTACACGAACCACCTCTTTCCGGGCTACATACGAAGAGGCAATGGCGGCAATACACATTCTGCAAAAGAAATTTGGAAGTAGCGGCTTATTCGGAAATGAAAAGGACCAATCATTTCATAGCTCCATCAATACTATCTATCAGACATTTGATGGAAAAGAACTTTATCCCAGCATTGAAGAAAAAGCGGCCATGCTTTTCTATTTAGTTGTAAAAAACCATTCATTTAGCGATGGAAACAAACGCATTGCTGCTTTTCTATTCCTATGGTTTCTCGAGAAAAACAGAATTTTATATAAACCTGATGGTTCCCGGTTAATAAGCAACAACACATTAGTCGCCCTTACATTAATGATTGCAGAAAGCAGAACAGAAGAAAAAGATATAATGGTAAAGGTCGTGATAAACCTTATCAATCAGAATAATTAAGTGAATAAACTTTGAGCAGTCATATATAGATAATATATGGCTGCCCAAAGTTTTAAGGAGTTTCTATAATGCACAAGTCCCCTCCCCCGCATAATCCTTCCCCGTCTTTCCATTATATTCAGGATGCCTTTCCAGCCACTTCACGGCATAGGAACAGGTTGCCACAGGCACAAGTTCATTAGCCAATGCATAATCATAGGCTGCCTTTACTAAAGCAGAGGCAATTCCCCTACCACCTATTTCACCAGGTACAATCGTGTGACGCACATCCAAAGCACCGTCAGCTACATGATACATCAGGCGGGCAGTCTCTCCATCGACTACGGTCTGAAAAACTTTTTTCTCCGGAAAATGTTCTATATTCATAATCTGTTTCATTTATTGGGTTAATATACTATTTTAATAATAAGCCTCTCTTATATTTAATAACAGATTTCAGTAACTTTGTATCGAACAATTCTAAAAAAAATCTTATGGACAATCATCTTCTCTCACATGCCATCGCTATTGCCACCGAAGCCCACAAAGGACAAAAAGACAAATACGGACAGGAATATCTGCATCATCCCATCCGCGTAATGAATATGGGACGGAATCAGAAAGAAAGGATTGTCGGTATTCTACACGACGTTGTAGAAGATACGGAATGGACATTCGAAGACCTGGAAAAGGAAGGATTCTCTGCCGAAATCATTGAAGCCGTGCGGTGTGTCACAAAGACCTCCGATGAGGAAGATTACGAAGAATACGTCGAAAGATGTGCCTCCAATCCCATAGCCGTTGCCGTTAAGATTCACGACCTGACGGATAATATGGATGTGCGCCGCATGCCCTGCATCGGAGAAAAAGAAGTCACCAGACTCAGGAAATATCTGAAAGCCTACCATCGCCTGATGCCCCTGTATATGAATCATTGATCATTGTGCATGTTTCTTTTTCATGAAATTACTACCTTTGCGGCATGAAATTGGAACTAAAAGAAAATCAAGGAGTACCCTCGTCCCTGCTTTGGACGCTGGCCATCATCTCAGGCGTAACGGTAGCCAACATATACTACAACCAACCACTACTGAACCGTATCAGCCGTGACCTGAACATCAGTGAGTTCACCGCCAATCTGATAGCCATGTGCTCGCAGATAGGATATGCCATCGGACTATTGTTCATCATTCCACTGGGCGATTTATACCGCAGAAGAAATATTATCCTCGTAAATATTTCCATTCTGGTAGTCTCACTGCTCACCATTGCTTTAGCTCCCAATATCCACCTGATACTGTTCGCTTCTCTGCTGACGGGTGCCTGTTCGGTTATACCCCAGATATTCATGCCCCTTGCGGCACAATATTCCACTCCCGAAACCAAAGGAAAGAACGTAGGTATTATCCTTTCGGGACTACTGACGGGTATTCTTGCTTCGCGTGTAGTAAGCGGCATTGTAGGCGAATACATGGGCTGGCGGTTTATCTACTTTATTGCCGCGGGATTGATGGTCGTTTGTTTGCTTATCATAATAAGGATACTCCCGGACCTTCCTTCCAATTATCAGGGAAGTTATGCCGGACTGATGAAATCCTTGTTTTCCATCGTCAAGAAGTATCCCCAACTCCGCATAGCTTCGTTACGTGCAGGTTTCTCGTTCGGATCATTCCTTGCCATGTGGAGTTGTCTGGCTTTCAAGATGGAACAGGCGCCTTTCTTTGCGGGAAACAATATCATAGGAATGCTGGGACTTTGTGGCATAGCCGGGGCACTGACCGCTTCTTCCATCGGAAGATTCATCAATACGGTCGGGGTGAAACGGCTTACTTATATAGGATGTTCGCTGATAATCAGCGCATGGATAGTACTCTATGCGGGACAATATAGTTATGCAGGTATCATAGCCGGTATTCTGTTGATAGATATAGGTATGCAATGCATCCAGCTCAGCAATCAGACAAGTGCTTTTGCCCTTTGTCCGCAGGCATCCAATCGCATCAATACTATTTTCATGACTACCTATTTCATTGGCGGTTCCACCGGAACTTTCCTTGCCGGAACCTTCTGGCAATGGTTCGGCTGGACGGGAGTGGTGGGAACAGGTATCTTGCTGACAAGTTGCTCGCTGCTCATCAATATATTCGCTAAGAAATAACCTCCTTCAGTATTTCCCAACCGGATGCCTTGATATCTACGCATCCGTTCTTCTTAAAGACGGTACCCTCTTTTTCCAGCAACTCCCGTTGTTCGGGCCAGAAAGGGGCCAGTCGTCCCTGACTATTCACTACCCGGTGGCAAGGCAGATTTTGTTCTTCAGGTGCGTTATGCATGGCCTGCCCCACCATACGTGAACACTGGGGCTTACCTATAAGATAAGCAATCTGTCCATACGTCAGCACCCGTCCCGGAGGGATAGAGGCGACAACGCTATATACTTCTTCTCCAAAGGATGTTTTATCCATAACCTATATTACTTTGCAATACAATACTTATCAGTCGGAAACAGGATGCCTATAATGAAGATTTTCTCAACGTAAAGAGAAAGTATTCTCAATACGATGAGAAGAACTTCTCAATGCGATGAGAATAAATACTCATCATAGTGAGAACAAATTCTCAATATAGTGAGAATAACTGAGAATCATAATCTACTGATATTGAGCACATAGTCTTCTTACATAGGTTGACTACTTTTAATCTCATCCCCCCAATGAATTGACTTGGAAAACTCGCTCTCCCTAAAAAGCATAGACCATTATCGGGCAACCATAAATTCCCGTACGAAAGAACAGAAATTAATTATAAGTAGCAAATTTCGGAATAATGTTTTTCAACTTGGTAGCAAAATTTGTCTTTCTCATACCAATTGCCTACCTTTGAGGTGATTCAAGAACAATTAAATCTACACGAATGATAAACATCGTCCCTATTTTAAAGAACAAAAAGGAGTTCCTCGAACTACTGCTACTTGCCGACGAACAAGAGTCCATGATAGATCTCTACCTGGAACGGGGAGAAATGTATGCTCTCTACGACGGCGACTTAAAGGCAGCGTGTGTGATAACAGATGAAGGAAACGGAGTCTATGAAATCAAGAACATCGCCACTTATCCCCACTACCAACGAAAAGGATATGGAAAACGGCTAATAGAATTTCTATTGGAGCACTACAAAGATCGTTATCATACGCTATTGGTAGGTACAGCAGAAGATACGTACACAGAGGATTTCTACAAACAATGCGGATTTACCTACTCGCACCGCATACCCAACTTTTTTACTGACAACTACGATCATCCCATGTATGAAGATGGAAAGCTTCTGAAAGATATGGTTTATCTTAAAATTAGCAAGAATGGATAAAAGTATGGCATTCATCACACTAACCCCTGAGAACGTAATGAGCGAACACCTATGTTGCGCCATTGCAGACAAAAAACACCAGACTGGCGTAAACGATAAACGCAACTGGCTGGCAGAGCGTATCAAAGAAGGACACGTCTTCCGCAAACTGGATGCGCAGGGAAAGGTGTTCATCGAGTATGCCCCGTTGGAAAAAGCCTGGGTTCCCGTAACTGGTGATAATTATTTCTATATTTATTGCCTGTGGGTATCCGGCAGTTACAAAGGAAAGGGATACGGAAAGGAATTGTTACAATCGTGCATCGACGACGCAAAAGCGCAAGGAAAATCCGGCATCTGCCTCCTTTCTTCCAAAAAGAAGAAACCTTTCTTATCAGAAAAAAAGTTCATGTTGAAATATGGCTTCAAAGTAGTGGATACCATCAATGACGAATATGAATTATTAGCTCTTTCCTTTGACGGTACCCAACCGCAATTCACATCAAACGTGCGGAAACAGAGCATTGAGGGCAAAGAACTGACCATCTATTACGGTGTGCAATGTCCCTATATTCCCAATTGTATCGAACAGATATACAATTATTGCGAGAACAATCAAATACCTCTCCGGTTGGTAGAGATAGATACTTTGGAGAAAGCTAAACAACTGCCTTGCATCTTTAATAATTGGGCTGTATTCTATAATGGAAAGTTCGAAACAGTGCACCTGTTGAATGAAGGTTTACTGAAAAAATTGCTGCTACGATAATTAAGGAAAGAACAAAAACAGTATCTTTGCATTATATGTATAATAAAAACAAACAATATGGAAAAACTGAATCAATATCATCGCCAAGCCATAGCGAAGAAAATGAAATCCATTGCTTATTGGAGGAAGCATCCAATGTCGCGCGAGGAGTGCTTGAATCAATTCAAGCAATTGCGGGAACAACGGTCGTTAAGGGAGTCCAGATTTCAAACCTCGAAAGATTCGCAAGAGACAGAGGGTATTGGATAGAAGATATTAATACAATAGGAATATTTTCTGATAGAGGATCTGAAAATGAAGTATATCTGTCAATAGAGAATAACACTACTGTTTACAAATTAAATGATTTTCGCTACTCAGATGACAATCTCTCTCAGTTTTTTGAGCGTATAAGGATTCACAACATTTATTTTCCAGATTGTTCTTATAAGCTAATAGGTTTTGCATATAATAAAGCCGAAAAAGTTTGTGCCGTACTTTCACAACCATTTATTGTAGCTATGCGTGAAGCTACTGAACCCGAAATAGAAGAAGAGCTTAATAAAATGGGATTCAGTTCTGAATTAGATGGTGAATTTTTCTCAAATGGCAATTATGATATATTCGATGCTCTTCCTAATAATGTATTAGTAGGAAATGACGGGCATCTTTATTTTATCGATACAATCATTTATAAAAGTCAGGATAATGGCTTTGAAAAATATAAAAGCTTATCTCCCAGATATAATCAATAAATTAATATTATTAAAATAAAATTATTATGGAAATGAAATTTTGCCAAAGTTGCGGAATGCCGCTCACATCCGATGAAGTATGCGGAACAAATGCTGACGGTAGCCTCAGCGCAGATTATTGTACTTACTGCTATCAGCAAGGTAAATTCGCACAAGACTGCACCATGGATGAAATGATAGAACATTGTGCCCAGTTTGTAGAAGAATTCAATAAAGACTCGGAGCAGAAAGTTACTAAAGAAGAAGCTATTGCGATGATGAAGCAAGAGTTTCCGAAATTGAAACGCTGGCAAGCATAAATAATGTCCCGCATCGAACAGGAAAAACAAACCGTGGAACAAATGATCCGCCTCTACTGCCGGAAGAAAGAGGGGAACGAAACTTTGTGCCCGCAATGCAGGGAAGTGTTGGAATATGCACATGCACGGTTGTCACGTTGTCCATTCGGAGAAAAGAAAGGTACTTGCCGACTCTGTACCATACATTGTTACAAACCGGAGATGCGGGAACGGATGAGAGAAATCATGAGATGGGCAGGGCCAAGAATGTTGTTGTATCATCCGGTAGCGGCTATCCGGCATTTGTGGCAGGAGTATATTAGGAAGCAATAAAGAATACATCACAGATTACATGGATATTCACAAATTTAATAATGAAGCTTCAGTAAAGCTCTTCTTCTTAATCTGCGAATATCCATGTAATTTATAATGAAAGAATTTTAATTGAAATAATACAAGAACACTGCAATTCCATCAAGTGCCTTCTTCGGTTGGTCTTTTATCTCAATCGTAAATTTAATCTCAGCCTTTGCCACACCGCGCAAGTTTGTCAATGAGTGCAGTTTCGCAACCAAACGAATACTTTGTCCCGACAATACCGCCTGACCGAACTTCATCTGATCCATACCATAATTAACCATCATCTTCAGGTTGTTCACCTCAATAATCTGGTTCCACAGATACGGCAACATAGACAAAGTAAGATAGCCATGCGCAATAGTAGTTTTGAAATGGCTCTCTGTTTTAGCACGTTCCGTATCTACATGTATCCACTGATGATCCAACGTAGCATCAGCAAACAGATTGATACGTTCCTGCGAAAGTTCCACATAATCGGAAACCCCAATTTGCTGACCTACCAGCTTTTCAAAATCCTCATACGAGTTGATAATTACTTTTTCCATTATTCTCTTTTTATATTTAATAGTTTCTACGGTTGATAATCCCAACCATAATCATTATGATAAATCATTAGTTTACTCATGCCTCCGTCAATCGTAATATGCTCCCCGTTGATAAAGGAATTCCGTTCGTCACAAAGGAAAAGAACAGCACGGGCTATATCAGCCGGTTCTCCTACCCGTTGCGAAGGATGCTGCATGATATCTCCTTCCGTATATGCCGGCACATAATCCTCTTCATGATAGCTTCCCGTATCAATCCAACCGGGAGCGATAGAATTCACGCGGGCAATTCCCGAAAGACTGACCGCAAGTGCATGAGTCAGAGCCGTTATTCCACCTTTGGCTGCCGTATAACTTTCCGTATTGGCCTGCGACTGAAAAGCACGGGTAGAAGAAATATTCACAATAGCACCTGCACCACTGAAATAGTCTTTAAACGACAAAGCCAGGAAATAAGGAGCCGCTACTCCCACACGTTGCACATACAGAAAGTCTTCATACGAACAATTGCTCAATATTCCTCCATTTGTCAGACAAGCATTATTTATCAGACAGTCAATCTGATCTTCTATGGATAAGACAAAGTCTACAAAATCCCGCAGCGTCTGTTCCTCAGCAATATCTCCGACAAAGCCTGTAACCGAAAGCCCTCTTTCCGACATCTTTCCTTCCGCCAGTTCCACCGCCTCGGGTGTCTTATCAATGAAATACACCGTATATCCCGATTCTGCAAACATCTCGACAATGCAACGACCGATACCGGTGGCACCACCTGTTACTACACATACTTTATTCATACGCTCTTTATTTTAAGTATGATGAACAAAACCCCGATAACGAAGGTTATTATTCGATTCATGGTTGTTTACTTTTAAATCGTGAAAACAGGTAACAAATATACTCCATATTCCAGCAAGTTACAAAAAGTCAAGTACCCTTTTTCTCATTCGGAAAGGTTTTCCTACTTTTGTAACAAACATTGTGAAACATGAAACTGAAAGATAAATTCACAGAACTGATGCATAATCAGGCTTTGAAGCGAAAACTATATGTCATCATATTCGAAGCTGACACACCTGCCGGGAAGCTATTCGACGTTACCCTGATCTGGTGCATATTGCTTAGCGTGGGACTTGTTATCCTGGAAAGCCTGCAAGGATTACCGGTATGGCTGAAAACTCCATTTATTGTTATGGAATATTTACTGACCGCTTTCTTTACTTTCGAATATATCACTCGGTTGTATTGTTCGCCCAAACCTTCCAAATACGCTTTCAGTGCTTTCGGCATCATCGACTTGCTGGCTACACTGCCGCTTTATCTCGCTTTCCTGTTTCCCGGAGCACGCTATCTGCTTATTATACGGGCATTCCGCCTGATACGGATATTCCGCATTTTCAAGTTATTCAATTTCTGGATGGAAGGTCAAATGCTACTGACAGCACTACGAGACAGTAGCAAGAAAATTGCAGTTTTCTTTATGTTTGTGGTGATTCTGGTGATATCTATCGGAACACTGATGTACATGATTGAAGGAGGAAAACCCAATACGCAGTTCAGCAATATTCCCAACAGTATTTATTGGGCCTGTGTCACGCTTACCACGGTAGGTTACGGAGATATAACTCCTGTCACCGCCCTGGGGAAATTCCTTTCGGGTTGTGTCATGCTGATAGGTTACACTATTATTGCAGTACCTACCGGCATCGTTTCCGTATCGCTGATGAAAAGACATGAAAAGAATGTAGCAAGAGAGTGCCCCAACTGTCACAGGCGAGGACACGAAGAAAGTGCACAGTTCTGTAAGTATTGCGGATCATCACTTGATAAAGCCCCTAAAGAATAGAAAGACTTTCATACTAAATCATATCGGCAAATAATAACGCATAGAAATATATAAAATGGAACAAAGTTTTGTTAATCAAAAAGAATTTACCCTACGTCCCCGTGCACGTGGTTTTCACCTGATAACGGATGAAATAATACGTAACCTGCCGCGTCTGCCGCAAGCCGGAATCTTACATCTGTTCATCAAGCATACCTCTGCCGGACTTAGCATCAATGAAAATGCTGATCCGGATGTCCAGACGGACATGGAAGCCATCTTCAACCACCTGGTGAAAGAACGGGAACCCTACTATATGCATACCTGTGAAGGAGATGACGACATGCCCGCCCATGCCAAATCGACCCTGACAGGTAATAGTCTCAGCATACCTATCACTGACGGTAGACTGAATATGGGTATCTGGCAAGGTATATACCTCTGTGAATTCCGCAATCGTGGCGGTGGAAGAAAAATAGTAGCAACCGTCATCGGACAATAGAATACATGAAAATGAACAATCTTCCTACAAATATCTTCGTCGCCACGGAGAAAGATTATCCCGAACTCTCTGAGCTTTGGGAAGCATCCGTACGCAGTACGCATCACTTCTTGAGTGCAGAAGATATTCAGTACTACAAACCTCTGGTACAGAACGTTTATTTCCCCGCAGTGCAACTCTATATTATAAAGAATAAAGACAACCGCATCAGTGGCTTTCTGGGACTAAGCGACAATTTAATAGAAATGCTGTTTATCCACCCCGACGAACAGGGAAAAGGATATGGCAAGACATTATTAGAGTTTGCCGTAAACGAACGAGGTTTCCGTAAAGTGGATGTCAACGAACAAAACGAACAGGCTTTCCGCTTCTACCGTAACAGGGGCTTTGAAGTAATAAGCCGGGATGAAACAGATGCGCAAGGCAAGCCCTTTCCCATCCTGCACATGCAATTAACAAACTACTAATACAGCAATTATGAAACGAGCCATTATTATAGGAGCCACCTCCGGCATAGGAGAAGAAGTTGCCAAACTGCTAATTCAGCAAGGTTGGCACATCGGTATTGCCGGAAGACGAGAAGAAGCATTGGAGAAACTGCAAGCCACCGCCCCCGGACAAATCGAAATTCAACGTCTGGACGTAACAGATGCGAATGCCCCCACCCTGCTGGAAACACTCATCCGGAAGTTAGGTGGCATGGATTTATTCTTCCTCAGCTCCGGCATAGGTAGCCAGAACCCGGACCTGAAGCCGGAAATAGAACTAAATACCGCCCGTACCAACGTAGAAGGATTCACCCGCATGATGACCGCCGCCTTCAATCACTTCAAGACCCAAGGAGGTGGGCACATCGCTGTCATCAGTTCCATTGCAGGCACCAAAGGATTGGGCATCGCCCCGGCCTATTCCGCAACGAAACGCTTCCAGAATACTTACATCGAAGCCTTGGCACAACTCTCCCGGATGCAACACTTGAATATCCATTTCACAGACATACGCCCGGGTTTCGTCGCTACCGACTTACTGAAAAGTGGTAAGTTCCCTATGTTGATGCAAGCCAATCAGGTAGCGAAGAGTATCGTCCGTGCCTTGAACCGGAAAAAACGGGTCATTGTAATCGACGGTAGATACCGTGTAGTTGTCTTTTTCTGGCGAATGATCCCCCGGTGGTTATGGGAAAGATTGCCTATAAAGAACTAAGATTCGTTGTAAAGACACCATAGTTCTTGCCTCATTCCCGTAAATATTGTATATTCGACCTCGAACCAAACAAACTTTTGAAAATGAAAAAAAACTCAATACATATCCTGATAGTTACCTCAGTTGCTCTATGCGCCGGTGCCACACTTCCATTTCTGTTTGGGCACAGCACGATAGACCCTGAACAGCAATCCGTTAAATCCGAAGTTCCCTATTGTGTCACCTCCCCTTCCGTACCGGATAAAATAACCTTTGCCGGACAGGAAATTGATCTGACGCGCTACGATCATCGTGAACGCATGGACCGTGAACAAATGTCGTTCACCTATATGCACTCCACCACCATGCTTACCATCAAGCGTGCAAACCGCTTCTTCCCCATCATAGAACCTATATTGAAGGAAAACGGTGTACCCGATGATTTCAAATACCTCGCCGTAATAGAGAGTAACCTCAACACCCTTGCCCGTAGTCCGGCAGGAGCAGCCGGAATGTGGCAGTTCATGCAAACTACCGGACGCGAATTCGGTCTTGAAGTAAACCCCAATATCGACGAACGTTATCACGTGGAGAAAGCCACCCGTGCCGCATGCAAGTATCTGAAAGATGCCTACCAAAGATATGGTAACTGGCTTTGCGTAGCCGCTGCCTACAATGGCGGACAAGGCCGCATCTCCTCCGAACTGAAAAAACAGCTCGTAAATCAAGCCGTAGATCTTTGGCTTGTAGAAGAGACTTCCCGTTACATGTTCCGCCTGCTTGCCGCTAAAGCCGTCATCAGTAATCCGCAGCGCTATGGCTTTTTACTAAAACGGGAACATCTTTACCCAGCTATCCCCCATACAGAAGTCAACGTAACAACAAGTATCGACAATCTGGCACAATTTGCCAAGAGTAAAGGTATTACCTACGCCCAACTGAAGGATGCCAACCCATGGCTGCGCGATAGTTCTTTACAAAACAAAAGCGGGCGTACATACGTTCTTAAAATACCGACACAGGCGGGAATGCACTATGATCCGAAGAAGACGGTGCCGCATAATAGGGCATGGGTTATAAATTAAGTACTTTTCTTTTGTCTTGAGCCGAAAGAAAAGGTACAGTAGCTTAAAACACAGAAAGGAGCCAATATGACATTAGATTTCGATTTCGTACTCAGACTATTAGTAGCCGGCATCTTAGGTGCCATCATCGGCTTGGACAGAGAATACCGTGCCAAAGAAGCAGGATACCGTACTCACTTTTTAGTATCATTGGGCAGTGCCCTCATCATGATTGTTTCCCAATATGGCTTTCAGGACATTATCAAAGAAAACAGCGTCTCGCTGGACCCGAGCCGTGTAGCGGCCCAGGTAGTCAGCGGTATCGGTTTTATCGGTGCCGGTACCATCATATTACAAAAACAAATTGTCAGGGGGCTGACTACTGCTGCCGGAATATGGGCTACAGCAGGCATCGGTCTGGCGGTTGGAGCCGGAATGTATGTAATAAGTATAGCCGCTACCCTGCTCACTCTGGCTGGATTGGAACTGCTCAGCATCCTGTTCAAAAGTGTAGGGATGAAAAGCTCTATGATAACGTTCTCTACCGGAAATAAGGATATCCTTAAGGAAGTATCCGATCGTTTTAAATCCCGAAATTATATGTTAGTCTCCTACAAAATGGAAAGATTAGGTTCCGGGGATACAGAAAGGTATATAGTGACTATGGTTATCAAATCCAAGCGGAGTAATGACGAAGGGCACATGCTGTCACTGATGCAGGAATGGCCGGATGTAACAGTAGAACAAATCGAATGATCTTGTTACTGCTTCTCTGTCATGTGTTTCCAGTAACGTACAGGCATATCTTGTTTATGCTTCCGCGGATTTAGCCGTTCTTTGATACAGATGGCTTTAAAGTATGTCTTCCAGAGTTGCTGAAAAAGTTTCTCGTCTTTATCCATCAAGCTTTCGTCCAGCATACCCGTGACCAGATGTCCCTCGCGTGAACCTTCTTCAAAGGTAACCTGACGTACTTCTTTCAAATCATAATAGAAGCCATACGCCCGTTTTATGTCGTATATCAGCCAGGGCTGATCGGCAAAACGATCCTTAAAATGGTCGATAGCCAGTGGCAGAGCATTCTTTTCCGGCTCTACCGCAGCAAAGAAGGTGCCGTCGGCAGCTTTCTGAAAACGGATAAACTGGAGCATACGAAGACGTTCCCAATCCACCCGCTTCCACATACGCGAGAATTCCAATACATCCGGATCGGCAAAATTGGTTTCAATGGAACGGGGAGCATCAATCGCTTTACAGATATAGCGGAACAAAAGCATCGGAGTTTCCTGTTCCTCCGCCAGCCAACATTGGGCAAGGCAAGACAGAGCACCGGAAGAGAGTTTCTTTTGCAAACCACGCCATACGCGCTTCGCCTTTTCTTCTTCGGTGATTACCGTGAAGACTTCATCATGAAATAGAGGCAATGGCTCTCCTTCCGGAGACAATGCATCAGGAAAAACACGACGGGAATAAGCTTCAAAAACAGAAGTCAGCAAGCCCTCGAAAGTATTATCAAAAACAAATATATTCATGGAAAAGAACTCTCTTAGTCGTGGAAATCAAGCAACAACTGCCTTTCGTCCACTTTCTTCTTGTTCGGTTTCGTTATCAGCAAACTGCGCACTGTTTGCGGAGTCATTTCATTCACTGTCTTCATGGGGAGTTCATGGCAAGTAATAAAGTACTGCGCTTTCTTCATCACTACTCCTATCTTCTTCAACTCATAGAAACCTAACTTAGAAAAACGACGGGATGCCACAATCAATCTTGCCGACTTCACTCCGACACCCGGGATACGCAATAACATCTCATAATCCGCCCGATTAATATCTACCGGAAACTGCTCGGGATGGCGCAAAGCCCATGACAGTTTAGGATCAATCTCCAGGTCCAGGTCAGGATATGCATCATCCACAATCTCTTCCACTTTAAACTGATAAAAGCGCATGAGCCAATCTGCCTGATACAGGCGATTTTCACGCACCAGCGGTGGCTGCTTCAGGGCCGGCAAACGCGTATCATACGTATTCACAGAGATATAACCGGAATAATAGACACGCCTCATTGTAGGTCCTTTGTAAAGAGCAGATGAAAGAAAAAGGATATCTTTGTCCGTTTCCGCCGTAGCCCCTACAATCATTTGCGTACTCTGTCCGGCAGGGGCAAAACGTGGTGCATGGCGGTGTTTCTTCCGTTCCTCCGAACTTTCCAATACGCCTTGCTGAATATAACGCATCGGTGCATATACACTTTTATGATCTTTCTCGGGGGCAAGAAGTTTCAGATTCTCCTCTTTCGGTATTTCTACATTGACGCTGAGGCGGTCGGCATACAACCCCGCTTCGTTCACCAGTTCACGACTGGCACCGGGGATACTTTTCAAATGAATATAGCCATTGAAACGATGCACTGTGCGCAAGTCCTTGGCCACACGCACCAGGCGTTCCATGGTATAATCCGGACTTCGCACCACACCACTGCTCAGAAATAATCCTTCTATATAATTGCGGCGATAGAACTCCATCGTCAGATCTACCAACTCGCTGACAGAAAGCGTAGCACGCGGCAAATCATTAGAACGACGATTGATGCAATATGCACAGTCGTAGATGCAATAGTTCGTCAGCATCACTTTCAGTAGTGAAATGCAACGCCCGTCTTCAGCAAAACTATGGCAAATACCCCAGCCGCCGACAGTATTACCCAACATACCTGGTTTGTTGGAACGCACGGTACCGCTGGACGAGCATGAGACGTCATATTTGGCCGACTCCGCCAGTATTTTCAGTTTATTGAGGACGTTTTCATTCATATCCACTACACAACTTATCACTTATCACCATAGTGCCCTTTAGCCGAAATTATTGTAACTGTCACAATTTCTTCTTCAATGGTATAAATAATACGATTAAACTTATCAATTCTCCTGCTCCAATAACCGGATAGAGTACCTTTCAATGCTTCCACTTGTCCAGTTCCCACAGTAGGGTGTTCTGCTATTTCCAAAAGTAATCTTTCGATTTTAGTAATTAATGCTTTATTTCCCGATTTCTTCAATTTAGCTAAATCCTCTATAGCCTTGGCTTCAAACTCTATGATATATTTCATCTCAGAGATTATCTATAAAGCTCTTGATTTCCTCGGCTGATTTAAGCTTTATGGCAGATTTTGTCTTTCCTGCTTTATGTGCTTTCACTCGTGCTGAAATCTCAGCCATATTTTCTGCATCTTCGAAAAAGGAATCGCCACTTGGACTGGGATTTTCTAAAACTTCCACAGAAATAGAATTTGCTTTTACCACCAAGAGGTGCTCTATGAAAGCTTTCAAACTCTTACCTTGTGAAGCAGCCAAAACCGATAAGCGCTGTAATACGTCAACAGGCAAATCTATATTTTTCCTTTTTTTCTCTAATGTCATTGTCGCCATAATAACTCCTTTCTTTTTTTACAAAGATATAAAAGATATATCATATACACAATGTATATAGTTTGAAAAAGAATTAATAAAGAGATCCGCGTTATCTTGCGGCTGAACAAATTGCTTATTATTTGATGGGTATACCGAAAATATCGGGTGGCCCTATGTTTGTACCGGATAAAACAAAAAAGACCGTTCTCATTGAGACGGTCTTTCAATTCTTTCAGTAAGCGTGCTTATTATTTAGCAGCTTCCAAAGATGCTTTGCGGAATGCTTTCATTGATTTTTCGATTTCCAAAGAAGCCTTACGTGCACGAGTACCGGCAGCTTTGTTACCATTTTCAATCTGAGCTTTTGCATCTTTCTCGAATGCTGCATACAATTCAGCAACTTTTTCAACTAATTCTTTCATAATCCTTTTCTTATTAATATTACTTCGTTAATAATGTCTGGCAAAAATACACTCTTTCTTGAAATAAATGCAGAAAAACAATATTTTTTTTGAAATAATCCGCAAAAATTGCACAAAAAAACGTCCTCTGGCGTTTTTTACCTACTTTTGCAGGCATGAAACCCCTTACAGATACGGAATACATACACTTGCTCATAGCCGAAGGCGAACACCAAAGGCAGGACTTTAAGTTTGAGATTTCCGATGCCCGTAAGATCGCAAAAACGCTCTCCGCCTTTGCCAATACGGACGGCGGGCGGTTGCTGATCGGGGTAAAAGATAACGGAAAGATCGCCGGAGTTCGCTCCGATGAGGAACAATATATGATAGAGGCGGCAGCACAAATGTACTGTCAGCCGGAAGTGAATTATACCATGCAGACCTTTCAGGCGGAAGGACGCAGCGTGCTGGTAGTGCAGATTGAAGAAAGTCTGCAAAAACCCGTATATGCCAAGGATGAAACAGGAAAACCGCTGGCTTATCTGCGCATCAAGGATGAAAATATACTCGCCACACCGGTTCATCTGCGTGTATGGCAGCAAAGTGGTAGTCCGCGGGGAGAACTAATAACTTATACAGAGCGCGAACAGTTGTTGCTTGACTTGTTGGAAGAAAATGACAGTCTATCGCTAAACAGGTATTGTAGGCTGGCACGCCTTTCCCGACGCGCAGCGGAACATTTACTTGCCAAGTTCATCCGGTTTGATATTGTAGAACCGGTATTTGAAGGGCATAAGTTTCACTTCAGACTAAAATAAATGATTATTCTTCAATCCTGACTTCTACTTTTGGGTTATGAAGAAAAAGTTATTTACAGAAAAACAAAAACCCAAAACTGTTGTTATTTTAGGGTATCTCAGTATGATACTTAGGGTACCTCAGTCCCATACTTAGGGTATCTCAGTCGTATACTTAGGGTACCTCAGTCGCAGTCTTAGAATACCTCAACACAACACAGTAATATTCAATCAGTTACAAAATATATCTTTTGCGACCTTTATAATCAATAAATTCAGACAGAAGAACCGACAGTTTATCATTAAACAAGTAAATATTAAACAATATAGCATGAATATAATCAATTCAATCAACGATATTCTCTGGACTTATATCCTTATCGCTCTGCTTTTGGGATGTGCCTTTTGGTTCACGCTGAAAACCCGCTTCGTACAGTTCCGCATGATAGGTGAAATGGTACGTTTACTGGGTGATTCGGCAGGAACGAACGGAAAACCGGGTGAAAAGCATATCTCTTCATTCCAGGCATTTGCCATCTCCATTGCCAGCCGTGTAGGTACGGGCAATCTGGCGGGTGTGGCCACTGCCATCGCTGTAGGCGGGCCGGGAGCAGTGTTCTGGATGTGGGTCATTGCCCTGTTTGGTGCTGCCAGTTCATTCGTAGAATCCACATTGGCACAATTATATAAGGTAAGAGGCAAAGACTCTTTCATTGGCGGTCCCGCTTATTATATGCGAAAAGGATTGAAACAACCGTGGATGGGTACTGTGTTTGCCGTACTCATTACGATCACTTTCGGCTTCGCCTTCAACTCCGTACAAAGCAATACGCTGTGTGCAGCTTTTGAACATGCATTCGGTTTCGACCACGCCATCGTAGGAGGGGTTATTACCATAGCCACGCTGCTTATTATCTTCGGTGGTGTACAGCGCATTGCTAAAGTAAGCAGCATTATTGTTCCCGTTATGGCATTGGGATATATTGCTTTGGCACTGATCATTGTAGCTATCAATATCACTGAACTTCCTGCCGTTATCAAACTCATTGTTAGCCATGCCTTCGGCTGGCAACAGGCATTGGGTGGTGGTGTAGGTATTGCATTGATGCAAGGTATCAAGCGGGGATTGTTCAGCAATGAAGCCGGTATGGGTTCCGCTCCCAATGTGGCAGCCACCGCACACGTCACACATCCCGTAAAGCAGGGGCTGATACAGACCTTGGGCGTTTTCACCGATACATTAATTATATGTACCTGCACCGCGTTCATTATACTTTTCAGCGGTGCGCCACTGGACGGCTCTACCAATGGAGTACAACTTACGCAACAGGCGCTGACGAACGAGATTGGTTCGGCAGGAAGTATTTTTGTTGCTATTGCTTTGTTTTTCTTCGCCTTCAGCAGCATTCTGGGTAATTATTATTATGGAGAAGCCAATGTACGTTATCTTACCCGTAAGAAATGGATATTGAACATCTACCGTATTCTGGTAGGTGGTATGGTGCTATTTGGTGCCCTCGCCGCACTGGATGTGGCCTGGAGTCTGGCAGATGTCACCATGGGATTGATGGCGCTCTGTAACCTGATTGCCATCAGCCTGCTCGGTAAATACGCTTTCAAACTGCTGGAAGACTACCGTGCACAGAAACGGGCGGGTATCAAAGACCCTGTTTTCACAAAAGACCGCCTCAAAGAGGTAGAAAATGACGTGGAGTGCTGGTAAGAGATTTATGATTTATAAATTATGATTTATACAATTGTTGGTGTAAATCAACTTATTTCGTACTTTTGCAATCGCAATTGCCCCGGCAATTATAAATCATAAATCATAAAACATAAATAAGATGGGTATATTTGCCAAACTATTTAAAAAGAATTCCGAGGGTACTTCCTCCAAAAACGTGGAAGATTTCGTGTCACTGACACGTGTTTATTTCCAGTCCGTGATTGCCGCTAATCTAGGCATTACGAACATTCGTTTCGTGCCGGATGTAGCCAACTTCAAACGCCTGTTCAAAATACCGACTCAGGGCGGACGACTGGGACAAGCCGAAAAGACTGCTTCACGCAAAATGCTGATGCAGGACTATGGACTGAGTGAAAACTTCTTCAAGGAAATCGACGCTTCCGTAAAGAAGCATTGCCGCACGCAGAATGATGTGCAGGCATACTTGTTTATGTATCAAGGTTTCTCACAAGACCTGATGATGTTGATGGGTAACTTGATGCAATGGAAGTTTCGCGTGCCCTCTGTTTTTAAAGGTGCACTGCGCAGTATGACCGAAAAGACCGTACATGACGTCTGCACCAAAACCGTATGGAAAAAGGACGATGTACATAAGACGGCTATGGCAGTCCGCCAATACAAAGAGCGTCTGGGATACTCCGAGCAGTGGATGACAGAATACGTGTACAACGTTGTATTACTGGCTAAAAAAGAACCGAAAAACAAAGCCACGGAAGAGAAATAAGTTTGAAATATCTATCAGACAAAAACTGTTATCAAAAGAAAAAGTTTTCTAAAGAAATAATCAATAGAAAGGGCGAGAAATGATTTCCTCGCCTTTTTTTGTTATTTTTATGCAACTTTTTTGCTCGAAGGAGCAACAACACTTTATGCAAAGAGATTGTTGTAAGATATAGCGGGCTTTATCCGCTAAGCCACAGGCTACAAGCTATCAGTGACAAACCATTCACTGGGTAAGTTAAAAAAACTCTGATAAGTTGATAGTTCAAAACCTATTAGTTCAAGTAATCTGATTATTCAGAAGATTTCATAATTCAGAAGATTTGAGAATTCAAATAGCTTGATTTAGGCTCAATAAGTCAGGCAGCCTGAAAGGCTTTCATTATATAGCGTAGGGCATCGCCCTACGGATTGAATTACCTGTCTCTGAGCCCTGAAAGGGCGAAATAAAGGCAACTAACTCGATTTCGCCCTTTCAGGGCTTATTGAGAAATATATACTATTTACGTAGGGCGATGCCCTACGCTATATAATGGAAGCCTTTCAGGCTATCAGAGTTATCTGTAGCTTATAATTTGTAACTCGTAGCTCGTAATTTGTAGCTCGTAGTTTATTGTTTGCAGTTCGCAGCTCGCAACTATTTCAGTATTAATCATTAAAAAACAACCGCTTATGAAACAAAAGAAAATGCTTGCACTCACTTTATCCCAGTTGAAGCAACTTTATCGAAATGAACTTCCCGAAATTGTACGCATCGCCGAACAGAGCGACGGTACGGAAAGCTTCAAGCAAGGTATTTCGGAATTCATTACCAGTCAGGCTGATACGGAAAGTGAAGTTGTCAGGCAAATTCGACTTCTGATTGAATATGACGGCCAGGAAGTCCATGAACTTTCTACCGATGAACAAATGATTGTTTCTACCCTGTCACTTCTATACGCGTTTCTTACCGGAAACCTGGAAGAAGATGTGGAAACAGACGTGTTCCTGGATATTTTCCAGCAATTCAAACGCTTACAGCATCCTGCTGCCCCACTCCCCGCACCCCAACGCGTCAAAGCGTGGACCGAGCGTTGGCCCAGCGGACTGGACGAAGACGTACAACTGATCCATGCCAAAAATAAAGAGCGTATTCTGCACGCATTGATACAGAAGATAGAGCACCGTACCGCTGTTTCCCGCTACCACTTTGAAGAGGGCATCAGCTACGAAGAGAAATACCGTCTTGTCAGCGAATGGTGGAATGACTTCCGTTTCCATCTGGCCATGGCTGCCAAAAGCCCTACGGAACTAAATCGCTTTCTGGGCAATTCACTTTCTGCTGAAACCATGTATCTGTTATCTCGTGCCCGCAAGAAAGGAATGCCTTTCTTCGTTACGCCTTACTATCTGCACTTGTTAAATCCCGGTAGCACAGGGTACAACGATGAATCTCTGCGCAGCTATATCCTCTACTCCCCACAACTGGTGGAAACTTACGGGCAAATCCGCGCCTGGGAACGTGAAGACATAGTAGAAGCCGGAAAACCCAATGCGGCCGGCTGGCTCCTACCCGACGGGCACAATATTCACCGTCGTTATCCGGAAGTAGCCATCCTCATTCCCGACACCATGGGACGCGCTTGTGGCGGGCTTTGTGCTTCATGCCAGCGTATGTATGACTTCCAGAGTAAACGACTCAATTTTGAGTTTGACTCCCTGCGTCCTAAAGAAACATGGGAGAAGAAATTGCGCCGTCTGATGACTTACTTCGAGGAAGATACGCAATTGCGTGACATCCTCATCACAGGTGGAGACGCCCTTATGAGTCAGAACAAGACGCTGAACACAATTCTGGAAGCCGTTTATCGTATGGCTGCCCGTAAACGGAAAGCCAATCAGGAACGCCCGGAAGGAGAAAAGTATGCCGAATTACAACGTATCCGCCTCGGATCGCGTTTGCCAGCTTACCTGCCAATGCGTATCAACAATGAATTGGTAGAAATTCTGCGAACTTTCAAGGAGAAAGCATCCGTCATCGGTATCCGTCAGTTCATTATTCAAACGCATTTCCAAACTCCACTGGAGGTTACTCCCGAGGCAAAGGAAGGTATTCGCAAATTATTATCGGCAGGCTGGCTGATTACCAACCAACTTGTGTATAACGTAGCTGCCTCACGTCGGGGACATACCACTCGCCTACGTCAGGTACTTAACGAACTGGGAGTTGTCTGTTACTATACATTCTCTGTAAAAGGTTTCGAAGAAAACAACGCAGTCTTTACACCAAACAGCCGTTCCATGCAGGAACAGCAAGAAGAAAAGCGTTTCGGCAAACTGAATAAAGAAGATGCCTTCAATCTGTCTGCATCGCTCGAAACCGCACTTGATCCTGCATCCTGTATCCGCCACTTCCTGAAGATACATCATCTTCCGTTTCTTGCCACAGACCGCAGCGTGTTAAACCTGCCCGCCATTGGCAAGAGCATGACGTTCAATCTGGTGGGAATGACCGAAGACGGAAAGCGCATCCTTCGTTTCGACCACGACGGAACACGTCGCCACAGCCCGATAATCAATCAGCTCGGACAGGTCTATATCGTAGAGAATAAGTCCATAGCCGCGTACCTGCGACAACTGCGTGCCATGGGAGAAGATGTGGAAGACTACGCAAGTATCTGGAATTATACGGAAGGCAAAACCGAATCACGGTTCAGCCTGTACGAATATCCGGACTTCCCTTTCCGCATCACAGAAAAAATGAGTAATTTGGAAATAACAGAGTAACTTCCGGAAATAATCTATACTTTTGCATAAGAAAATCACAGAGTCGTCTGAGAAGTCTGAATCATATTCCGGGCTTTTCAGACATTTTTTATCCTAAAAATAGTAAGTATGGAAATCGAACGGCACCCTTTAGAACCCTTTCTTCCTGCTAATGCCCGTTTGCTGATGCTGGGAAGTTTTCCACCTCAAAAGAAAAGGTGGTCGATGGAGTTTTATTACCCGAACTGGAACAATGATATGTGGCGGATTGTAGGACTCCTGTTTTTCAATGATAAAAACCATTTTCTGAACGAAGCGGCAAAAGCTTTCGACAAAGATCGCATTATCCCTTTCCTGCAAGAAAAAGGTATTGCCCTATTTGATACAGCTACCGCCATACGACGGTTGCAGGACAATGCATCCGACAAATTTCTGGAAGTTGTAGAACCTACGGATATCGAGGGCATGCTTCGTCGCTTACCGGAATGTAAAGCCATAGTTACCACAGGTGAGAAAGCAACGGAAACTTTATGCAAACAGTTCTCTCTTGAAAAGCCGAAAGTGGGAGATTTTACAGAGTTTGTTTTTGATGGCAGACCTATGCGACTCTATCGGATGCCCTCTTCTTCGCGCGCTTATCCGCTTGCTTTAGAAAAAAAAGCAGCAGCCTACCGCATTATGTATCAGGACTTACAGATGTTATAAGACGAGAGAGCGTTAAAATAATCGCTCATCCCTCTTGCATATTTAAAAGTTTACATTACCTTTGCAGCCGCAAACACGGGAGTAGCTCAGTTGGTAGAGCACTGGTCTCCAAAACCAGGTGTCGGGAGTTCGAGCCTCTCCTCCCGTGCAACGGTAAACCGATATAAATCAGTGATTTATATCGGTTTCACTTATTTAGGTCGGACGGAAGTCGGACAAATTAAATCTTAGATTGTTGAACATCATACGTTTTCATACTTGAAAAACGTATAAAAAAATGTTTTATCGACAAAGAAAAGGCTCTCCGTTAGCTGCAATAGTCAGCTACACCCTCCCTAAGTTACACACAGGGAAAAACTGGTATGTAGATTTCACTTGTTATGATCCTGCCGAACAGAAGATGAAGCGGAAAAAGTACATGCTCGATGGCATAAGCAAAGTGACAGAGCGACGAAAAATGGCAGCAGATATCATAACCAGTGTAACACAACGCCTGCGTTCCGGATGGAACCCATGGGCGGAATTGTCCAACTCGCGACAATATGCAAAAGTGGATGACGTGATTAATATATACGTCAAATACCTGAAGAAGCTACATGCTGCTGGAAGTATCAAAGACAGCACACTTACCGACTACAGCAAAAGACTACGTGTATTGTGTGATTACATGCAAAATCACACATTACCTATTATGTACATCTATCAGTTCAATTTATCCTATATTAGCGATTTCTTGGATTACCTCCTACTCGACCGTGATTCAAGCGCCCGTACCCGGAACAATTACAAGATATGGCTATCATCATTCTGTTCCTGGTTAGTTGAAAAACAATATATGGATATCAACCCATGCGAACGTATAAAATCACTCAAAGAAGAGGATAAAAAACGTTCTGCCATATCATCAGAAGACTTGCAACGCATAAACCGATATTTAAGTAAAAACAACCCCTATTTCCTTCTGGTATGCCGAATGGAGTACTACACCTTTATCCGCCCAGAAGAATTGACGAACATACGGCTACGGGATATCAATCTGAAGGAACAGAAAATATTTGTTGCATCGAGCATATCCAAGAACCGCCGTGATGGAATGGTCGGTCTCAACGATGAAATCGTCAGGCAAATGATAGATTTAAAGATATTCGATAGCGACTCAAACGACTACCTTTTCAGTACCGGCTTCAAACCCGGTAAAAAGAAAATAACGACACGGGTACTACGGGATCACTTCTATAAAGTCCGTACAGCTTTGAAACTGCCCAAAACATATATGTTCTACAGTCTGAAGGACTCTGGTATCCGTGATCTGGCCAACGCTGCCGGTATAGTAGTTGCCCGTGATCAGGCTCGCCATGCTGATATATCAACCACTAATAAGTATCTGCAAGGAAGTTCATTGACAGTACATGAAGAAACCAAGCATTTTGAAGGCCACTTATGAAGAAAGCCCCTATCCTCGCGGACAAGAGCCTTCAAAAAAAATGTAAAAAAAATGTTTCTACTATGAGCTTATGATTTCTCGTACATTATCCAGTATGGCTGTCCTGCCAGATATTCTATACGATATCCGGCATCACTGAGTTGTTTGGCCAACTCTGCCGGACGGACAGCAATGATATTGGAGAGATCATACACTAATTCCGCAGAAGTCTTGTAACACTTCTGCGAAGTATCACCAATAGGCGAATAGTTATGGCCGATAAATTCGGCTATAGCTTTCTGCCGTTCAGCTTGTTCTTTCTTCAGTTTATCTTCTTCAGGATCCTGATCATCATCATTGTATGCCCGGAAGCCTATTTTTTTGCGGTTACTCATGACTACCCTCCTCTCCTTTTAAGAAATTAGTAAGAAACTGGTTAAACCGAATTAGTTCTTCATAACTTATCTCATTAATCTCACCATCACAGTTACGAGCATAAACGTGATATCTAACACCCTTACTGCCTTCGCTACCTGTATCTACAATCTTGGTGATAAAGAACTCATCATTCATGCTCACCTCCTTTCTGCTCCAGTACATTAGCCTTCTCGCTGAACTGATAAACGGAACGAACCTTGCAGATATCGAGGAAGAACACAATATCCGGACATCCACCACTTATAACACGAGCCTCGATACGTGTAGTACGACCGGCATCCAGAGGATCAGCAGAGTATTGTATGCGCTTCAGCTTGGGATGTTCTGCATTGATCCGATTAACCATATCGCATAATTCATGCTTGAGTGCATCCAGGGAAAGTTCATCCTTAATAAGCACATACTCGTACTTCTTCACATAATCAATCACCTTTTGCCATGCCCGGTTCTTTGGAGAATAAGTCTGCAAATGGTAAACAAAGAACATCATACTTTGCCTCCTTTCTCATTAAAGGTGATGTTGACTGTCCCACCATTGACATAAATGGAAATGGATTTCTCACTTTGTGTTGCACGGATCCGTTTACGTCCGGCACACAATTCAATGCCCAGTTGGGCAAATACTTGCTGGATCTTCTCCGCGGATACATAGCGTTCGCGGGCGCTTTGTTTTTGTTTACTCATACTATGGATGTTTAGCGTTTAGACAGAAAAACGGCTGTCATTTCCCGTGTCGCTAAACATCCATAGTGGTTCACTGCGTAAAGCAGCAATCAAAATGTGGGAAAGACAGCCGTATACGTTTGTTAACAAGCAAACTTCTACATATCTTCAGTATGGGCATAAAAAAAGCCCATTATTAATGAGCACTTAACCGCTGCCCGGACGTAGTGAACAAATCACCATGGATATTTAGCACTGCAAAGATGCAGGTTTCTTTTAAAACAGCAAAAGAAAAGCGGAGATTTTTTATTTCTCACTTCCACTCATAATTTGATAGTTTTTACATTTGCTTTTTGCAGCATTATAGTTTTTAATCCTATTAGCGTAGTATTTAGAACGACACATGTTTACAAATTTGTAATCTGCATCTTTACCTTGAATACCGGCTATCCCTCCAAGAAGCACTCCACGTATAAGCATATTTTCATCAAATATAGGAGCTCCACTATTGGTTTCTTCTGCCTTTCCTCGTAAAGAAGAACAATTATTAAAAGCTTTATCTGGTGGTATAACTATTTCATTTTTTATCACTAATAACTGAGAATGCATTAGATGTATCTTATCAATATCTACATTGTCAAAATTATCCCCCAGACTTCTATCCTTAGCTTTTGGATCTTTATATTCATACGCATATAAATATAACTTTTCTAAATTAAGAGGTTGCTTCTTTCGTATTTTTAAAAAGATATATTTCTTAATATACAGTCGCTTATAAGCAGATCGCACCCTAATAGGGTTCAATAACCGCCCTACAGCATAATCCTTAAACTCTGGAACTTTTTGCGTAGAAAAATCTATTGAGTCCCAACATATTTCTTTAATCGGTGTAATATAGATATTACCATTTACTATAAAACATGCACGAAAATCTTCTAATATAAAATCTCCTTTTTGTCGAAAAGTGTGCCCCGCAGTAATGAATATACCTTTCTTACATACGACAACACCTGTTCCTACATGCCTTATTTCATTTTTATTTTTATCTCTATATAATATCGAAAATATAGACTGTTCAATTGAGACTTCCATAGATTTCAAAATAGGATTAATTTAATGGTATATACTCATTTCTTTCATAATCAACAATTTTTTTATCAATGATAGCAGCATAGGCGATTTTATTAACTAAACCTTCAGCGGTATAAAATTGAATTTGCGATTGATTATAAAAGTATTTTTTCCATGCCTGGCGCAATTGCGAAATATTTAACTTTTGAGAAGTTAAAACACGTGTACCATTAGAGTAAGCTTCTAATATTTGCAAAGATACGCCATCTATTTTTCCTATTATCCGTCGTGCAGTAGAGACCTGAGCATTTATCTTACCTGCATCAGTTTTACGAATAGCCATCCCTTCCAAGCTGTATCTCTTAGTTCTATCTGCAATTCTTCCACTTACATTTATTTTCAGGTTAACAATGCCATTGGCGTTATATGCAGCCAGTTGCTTCAATACTTCATTATACAAAGCATCCAAGGATGGTTCTACATAGGTCTTATTTATCCACCCACCATCACTTATCGCGTATAAGCTGCCTATTGTCTCATAATCAAAACTCACAGAATTAGATTCTGTTACGAAGACTCCTTTTGATGTCAACGGTGAATAATCAAAAATTCCCGCAAAGGCATATGGAGCCGGTGGTGGTGGCAATGTAACACAAGACACCAAATTCAAGTTTAATATAACCAATGTAAAGATTAAAATAAATAGTTGTTTCATATTCAATATTTTATAGTGTTTAAAATCATAGTATAAAATCAAATCCTTGTGTCCGTTTGTAATGGATATTGCAAAGGTGTTAATTTTATTTCACATCTCCAATATAAAAACAAAAAAAGGGCTTCCAACTCGTGGAAGCCCTTCTAATTGTCATTAAGACTTACGGTCTCGCGATAGACCGAGAAGTATCTTTCATTATATCTCCAAGCTCGGATAAAGCCATGGATAATGTGTTTAGTTCATCAATTGTAAAATTAGCCGGTTTACCGTTAACTGCACTTCCATTAATCCGCTGATACAGCCATTGACGTGTTTTGCCAAAATAGTGCTGGGCAATATATGACATAGAAGCAAAAGGTAATACCTTTTCTAAAGTCTTTCTGATTTCTACAGTTTTTACAATAACCTGTGCTTCACTGATAGCCTGCCTGGCACCATCTCGGAACGCTTGTGCAAATACCTTTTTGTTTTCCGGTGAAAGTGTCTGCAAAAAGGCTCTAAAACGTTTTGTATGGTCAGCCAATTCTTCCGGAGTATTGCATGCTGCATATTCCGATTTCCATTTTTCCAATTCTTTCTGTACGTCCATAAGCCTAAAAAATTATATGTTAGAGAAAAAGTAGCCCCCTCAAGGAGGGCTACCGTTTTCATTCAGCTTGTCTTGAGCATCATTCAAATCGTCGAGACAATCGTTGATACCGTCCTCAAGCTCCTCTTCGGAAATCCAATCAGTACTCTGAATGTCATCCCAATAGAGGGAAAAGAAGCCGAGGTCTTTTTTCGCAGCTTCAATCCGAGCCTTTAGCTCTTCTTCTTCAGTCATAAAAAGATCGCGATACTTAATGACACTGCAAATATAATAACCTTTTGGTAATTACGCAATGATTTGAACATTATTTTTGCGAAAACAGATATTTTTTTGAAGTATTTATTCTACCCTATAAAAAGTCCCCTTCAGTACTTTATTCAGTCCATTCGCATCTATTTCCGCCTCAATCTTCTCGCACAAATACTGTTTATTACCTATAAGGAATACCTTATTCACGTTGGGTAGCCTATTAGCATGGAACCTTATAGTATAAGGTACATCAGAGTGGAATAGAGTGAGTATTGAAAACCGGTGGCCGATGCTGTCCGGACAAACATCATTCAGACTGAGCGAATACGGAAGAAAATCCGTGAGCTGTGCCGTAGTCTTCTGTTGATAGTCTGTAAAAGGATAAGCATAATCATACGAATGTACCTGACCGCTATAAGTCACATCCTGCCGGTTGAACTTGCCGGTATTGATAGCCACCTCCATATATTCATTCTTTTCTTGCTTCTCCTGTAATTCCACGTCACCGCTAATTGCTTCCTGGATATTAAAGCGTTCTTGATGAACAGTAGTAGCCTGATATCCTACAGCTGGAATATTGAGATACATAGCTGCATAAGGACGGTTCAAGGTATATTCTGCCACGGATCCGTAGACACCAACATTGAACTGAAGGATTTTGGCAGGTACAATTTTTAGTGAGGTGTCTATATCGGAAGATTCAGGATTACGTATCAAATCTGCATACAGGTTAACCTCACGCAGTTTGTTTTGATCATTCTCATTATAATTGATATAATAGCGTTTACCAACGACAAAAAGGGTGCTTTTCTTGTCATTGTCATTCATTCCATTGTAAGCGGCCACCATTGTATCATAAGTATCACATTCGAGCTTATAGGCTGCATCTACAATATCCCTTTCAATACGCAGATAACCATCATCGGTATGTGAAGGCAAATCGTAACCTACGTTTCCGGAACTGAGATCCTTTTCGCTTTTTTCGTCTTCAATTTCTACGGTAAACTCACGGATCAATGCAGAACTATCAATAATTTCTTTCTCAGAATGGGAAAAATATTCATTCAAACTGACAAGACGCACCACCTTGGTACGTTCATCAACTACCGTAACGACACAAAGAAACCTCTCCAATTCATCGAAAAACTCGGAAATGGTCCAATGCGGCAGAGCATCAGCAATCTTATTAGAGGTAACGGCACTACAAATATAAACATTACGTAGAAAATTATCATTGAAAAATGATGTATCAAACGTATAACCGAAGTATTCTACTATCCTCTTGATGACAGTTATCAGGTAAGGTTGTACGCACCGATTGCGTGCATACGGACAAAGCGTAAAGTTGTTCGTTCCAAATTCATAAATAACATCATTATTCAGATTCTTCCATTGAGCTTCTTGATAGAATACCGGAAGCCAGACAACTTCAACATCGTCCACTGAACCATAATAGCCCACCATATTGGCGGGTGGCTGGAAATAGTTTTGGTTATTGTTAGGCCAGCCAACACTGCCTAAGTCCAGTTCATCAATATAAATCGTATCATTTGTGAGGAGATTAAATTCTGCATTTCCCGAAACAAGCTGCACTTTAACCAATGTGTCCTCTACCGACAATAAAACTGCACTCCCATAAAGTAGGCACCTGGCATCCACAATAAGCATAGCGGAAAGTATAGTCTTTTTCTTCGTCACATCCAGCCTATTAACATGTTTGAATATGGCATGATTAGCCGGCATGGGGAGTTCTATATCCAGCGAATAATTGGAACTACGAGTGAAATAGGGATTCTCCGAAGTAAAAGTAATATTGAACCCTTCAGGAAGGGCGGCCAACTGTCCATCAATGTATAATTCGGTCATTGCTTGTTGCGTGATTTGTTATTCTCTAATTTTTTATATTCTCGTTGCGCTTGATTGATACCCCGTTTACCGGTAACATAAGTCTCCGCCACTAACGGATCATCCAAGCGACTTTTAAGTTTCCGGAGTGCACGGGTACATTCTATCAGCATCGCCACAATAGCCGGATCATTGGTGGTGGTTGTGGCACTGGCTCCGGGTGCCTTGGCAGGAACGGTATGCGTATTCTTTCCGGATCCTGCCACGGCTGCGATATCTTCAGCCGTCAAATTGCCAACATTACCAGTACGTTGTGCCACATCAATAACATCGAATATAGGCCGTAAATTCGGATTGGCCACTGCAAAACGATTAGCTACAAATTCATTGGAATGAACGATACCCTGTGGTTGATCCCAGTTGCCAGGACCGGTATAACCACCAATATAAAAATTGCCTATGGCTGACTTCGCAGTCTCAAAGGCAGCTGTAATCAGGGCTATTTCACCAGCCGCCTTTGCCAGTCCCCAAATACCCATTTCTCCGACATTCCGAATAGTTGTCATAGACACATAAGCAATAAGCAGTTTCTGAACGGTATCAAGCACCATAACAACAAGATTTTGCAAAAACTCTCCCATAGCTTCCTCTTCACCCGCCAAAGTCTTACCTAATACAACTCCAAATTCTTGTGCGATACCCGACATTAACATGAATGTCGCTTCATATTTTTGCTCAACAGTCTCAAATGCATTTAATGATTCATCTCGAAAGTTGAATATATCTGTCAATAACGAAACTAATACAGCAGACTGTTGTTCTGTCGATATCTCAGACCATTTATTAATCTCGTTCCAATTCTCCCTGACTTTCTCTTGCCAAGTTTTATTCTTTTCCGCTGTCTGATCAAAAGCTTTCTGAAGTGCTTTCATCACATAATCAATATAAGAATCTACAGCCTCTTTCTCTTCACCCGTCGCGTCTTCTGTTATTTTTAGAATATCCTTCTTATACTTCTTTAGCAGTTTAAAGATTGCTCTTAGATACTCTTCACGCGAACTGATTCCTAACCGATACCGCTGACTCTCTTCTGCCAATTCCGCATTCAATGCCTTTTGTTGATTGCTTAGGAATTGTTTCTTTTCATCAAGATCTTCTTTTATGCATTGTTCCTTCAGCTTCAGCTGTAACGCAAGAATTTGGTTCATTATTTCTTCCCGTTTCTTAGGCTCCAAACCTGCAATCTCAAGCTTTTTATTCAAATACTTCATTTCCAAATCAGACAAGAATTGCAGATATTCCTCCTGTGCCATCTTATCACTGGCCAAGTATTGTTCTTTCAGTTTAGCTTGTTCTGCCAAAGATTCTATTTCTATTTTCTCCAGTTCTGTTTTAACTCGTTCTTTCCGTTCTTTTTCAGACTCGGAATCTCCATCTGGATCAGGATCCTCCTCGACCGGATTAGATTCATTAGTCACTTTATATTTTGCATCAATAGCCATCAATTGATTGGTATAGTCCTGCATCATCTGCTCGTAGTAGTGCACATTGGCATCAAGACGTTTTTTCTGTGCCGCCCATACTTTATACGCAGTGGGTGATACCCCGTTAGATGCAGCCAGTTCCTCAACAGACTTTCCCATATTAACAGGATCATTTATCTCCCATTCAAGATTCTTAAACTTCATGGCATCCGAACCGTTCTCGTGTACCCATTCGCTACGTTGGCTCAGCGCTTCCTGTAATTTAGAGTTTGCCATCTGTTGTTTAGCTGTTAGAAGAAGCTTCTCTACATAACCATCCAACGCCTGAGAGTTGTTGTTGATAAGCGTTCCTTCTTTAGTCAGTGAGGCATGATATTCCGGAACAATGGATTGAATTTCTTCTAATGCAGCCTTTCGTTTTGCATATGGTTCTTTAGAATCCTCAAGCACCTTCCGCAAGGCATCCAGTTTATTCTTTTCTTCGCTAATGCTTTTTTCGGCCTCCCTATTCATATCCACTAACTCTTTTTGCCTACGTGCAGCTACAGAAGTGCGCTGGGCATAAATATACAGTCCGGTCGCTGCGGCTGCAACGACTGTGGCTATGGCAACAAAAGGATTTAGTCCCAATACTGCCCATGCCGCCCGTATAGCTTTAGTCGCGGCAGAAAAACGAAAGGTTAAAGTCTCCATTGCTGCCCGAAAAACAAGCGTGCTTGCTGCCACTGTCCGAGTTATGATATTATGAGAACGCATTTGTAGTACCAACCTGGCTATGGCCTTATAGTCTCCTGCCAGTGCATCATTCAAAGCAATGGTAGCTATCCGGTATGCAGCTTGTATGGCGATTCCTCCCCGAAGAATTGCATTGTAAGTGGTATGATAAAGAGAGATTAGTTTTAGAGTAGCATAATAGGTCGCTAATGGGATAATGAAGGCTATTATTGTTGTACCCCACTTTTGAAACCAATCAATCAGTCCAGGAAGAATCTTTACAACATTTGTCAGCATATTAGTGCTGACCGCCAAAGTCGGATTTAGCTTTTCACCCAAATCAATAGCCGCCAATTTCATTTTATTACGCGCCTGTTCTAATCTGGCCTGCGCAGTATCACTATTAATAGCTGCCTGTTCATACGCCACATTCGTACCGGTAACAGCTGCCGTGAAGTCCTTCACCATCTCCGTATTCTGAAGGATTACGGATGCAGTATTATAGCCTTCTTCACCGAACATCTTCTTAATAGCACCGGCATCCATATTCTTATTCTTCAGGTTCTCCAGTGCCTTATCCAACCCAACGATTTTAGGATTGGTTTCATCCGCTCCGGTCTGAAGTACCAGGAAGAACTTTTTCAATCCCGTTCCGGCCACTTCATCTTTTATACCACGGTAAGCGAGCGTTTCAATCAGAGCAACCGTTTGTTCAATGGGAACATTTGCCGAAGCTGCCGCCGTACCCGCATTCCGGATTGCCTTTGCTTGACTGGCAATATTGGCGGATCCGGCTTGGGAACCGGCTGCCAATACATTGGAGAACCGTCCGGCTTGATCAGCCGCTGCTCCATATTGATTGAGCGATAAAGTAAGCGAATCAACAGCCTCATTAAGTGTGATATCTTTAGCCGCAGCTTGCAGCCGCATGGCTTCTTCGGATACAGCTTTGAGCGCTTCTTTATCTCCAAGTAGTTCCGGCTTCGCCGAACCAACGAGCATAAAGGCGTCGAGGATCTCGGCTGCCGACTGGCGGACGCGTAACCCCTCTTTTGTCATGGTGGTGGAAAGTGTCTTTGCCTGTTCAGTCAGCCAGGCAATGTTTTCATCATCAAGTCCGGTCAAGGCTTTTAGCCCGGCTTGTGACTCTTCTAATTTGTTACGTTCATCTCTGATGGCGCGTAATGCGAGAGTGAAACCGGTCAGAAAACCGACCACAGACAGGATAACACCACCGAAACGGTTGAACCAGTCCACCATACTGCCAACGCTGATAGTAGCTTTCTTCGTTTCTGTAGTAATACCTTTTATCTCCTGGCGATGCTGTTTGAGTATGCCCTGAAGATTCTGTATCTTCGCCATGGTACGGTTGTATTCTTCGGAACCACGTGTCATATCCTTAATGTCACGTTGAAGGCGTTTGATCTCCAAGTCAATGGAATTAATATCATTCTTGATTTCCTTGCCATCAAGATAGAGGTAAACCCCTCTTTTAACGGTTTTATTATTTTTTGCCATAACGCTTCTCAATTGTTATTCTATCAAATTTCTGAAGTACTTTTTTGAGTGCCTGATCCCCGTAATACTCTCCGGAGAGATCGGCCAATGATTCTATATTTTCTACAATGGGCGGATCCAACCAAGGTAATGGAGTACGGCGGATAATCGCATAGTGTTCGTCAATTGTGCGCATACGCCTGATGCGGTATTCCGAAACACGCAATGAGCGAAGCTCCTGACGCTTCTTTTTGTCACTCCATGCCGAATGACCTCTCATAATAATGCCGTCTTTAACAATATATCCACGCCCAGCACCATATTCTCTATATGCTCCATAACGTTCAAAGCGGAAGCCGAGTCCGACATAAGCCGGTCCACCTTCACGATCATTAAGTAAACGTGCTTGTAATCCATGCCGAAGTTTACCACTCGCATGAGTGCGTTGTAAAATGTTTATGGATATACCCCGAACTTTATTAGTCCATCTTTCTACCCCATTATTATACTCAGCAGGGGTCATCAACTTGTTTTCTTCTATGATAGCCATAAAAAAGCCTTTAGTTTCAGGCACAAAACTAAAGGCTGAAAAGAGTGGGAAAAAGGACAAGAATTTAGCGAACAGAGAACTTAAAATCATTGATTCGGTTCAACCATCCTTTCCGGAAGACAAGCTGCGACGGATTCTTTTCACAGATTTCTTCAATAAACCGAATCCGGTCTGCCTTGATCGCTTCAAACAACTGGCGCTGGTTAGCCAGATTAATACTGGCAACTGTCTGAGGTCCTACGATACCGTCCACTTTAATTTGTAGGAGCTGCTGTACCCTCGTGATACCAGGACGTCCGGAAGCCCATACCCAGTCCACACAAATGTTGGCAATGGACTGGTTATGTATAAAATCGGCCTGATAACGGTCCCAATAATACTTTTTGAAGATATTGAATACATCTTCCGGAGTAATCAATCTTAAATCATCCGCATCGATATCGCCATCACCGTCTTTGTCATAACCGCATGATCTCCATGTAGACAAAGTAATGCCCATATTGGTTTTACCGCCTCTGTCATTTTTGTGATCACTCCATCCGCCTTCCCATTTGCGAATGATCTTGAATAAAACTTCTGCTTTTGCCATAATATCTAAATAAATGAAATATAGGCAAATGTATGGTGTAGATCAATCTGTACATAGGACATTCATTCTCAAAAGATGATCATCAAGCGTTTTATGATTGCATTTCAGTTTTCGGCAGATGGCCGCTTTAGAATAGCCATAGTCCAACATAGTACGGATAATATTTTCTTTGCCGGTCAGCTTATAGTGAGTATTCTTATCTCCTTTCTTCCGGCCAAGTTGCATACCATTAGCTCTTCTCCTGGCTAACCCCTCTTTGGTTCTTTGACTAATTAGATCACGCTCGATCTGAGCAGACAAACCAAAAGCAAAAGCAAGTACCTGACTATTGATATTATTGCCAAGCTCATATCTTTCTTTAACTGTCAGGACAAAGGTTTCTTTGCTCATACAGAGATTGAGCATCGACATAATTTGCATTAGGTTTCTTCCTAACCGACTGATTTCAGAAAGGATTAAGGTATCCCCTTTCTTCATCTTCTTTAATAATGGTCCTAATTTCCTGTCTTTTGCCGCTTTAGTCCCGGATACGGTCTCTGAAACCCACTTATCTATGACTAATTGCCGTTCATTTGCAAAATTCTGCACTTCAAACCTCTGATTCTCCACAGTTTGTTTATCGGTACTGACACGAATATAAGCGTAAATCATTTTTGCCCGTGAAGATAACAAAGTAATCCGGCAGAAAAAAACACACTTCAGACGCCCGTTAAAAGTAGCAAGCATGGAAAAGATTATAACTAAGGATTACAATAATGGTTTGGAGACCAAAAATAGTCTAAGTAAAGTGAAAGCTGTTGATGGTGCTGGTAATGATATACTTGTCAATCCTGAGATTGTAGTACAATCTGGAGGATGCGGTAGAAATGCTCCGGATGATAGGGTATCGCAAAACAAATGGTACAGAATTGCTTTAGGACGCTACGGGAATGTTCCTCACGCTGTGCTCTTAATGATAGGCAACTATTATAATAGTGAGACTCCAAATTCTCAGTTGCTATATATCCATGCTGATGGATATAGCGATAGGCAATCTATTGTTCAGTTAGCTAACTCTGGCAGAGTAATAAGTAAAGCTCGAATATTATATAAAGCAACAACAACGGATGGACCAATAGTTGATATATTTATTCGAACTGCAAAAACAAATCAGTTAATGCTTTCTTATTCATGTAATATCAATTTTACTTTCCAGTCACCGGTTGAAGTTTCTGAAGAACCAGATACAGGATATTCTGTCAAAGAATTTACATTTTAAAATAGGGCGGCTACGGTCGCCTATTTTTATACTAAGTCTTTTGCCCGTTAAAAGTGTAAAGGTATGGCAGTTGAGAAAGTGAAGCTAACAGACAGTAGTGTGATAGAGCAGATCAGAGATAATATCCCTACGGCTACAAGGCAAGCAAAAGGATTAATGCCTATTATTACGGAGAAAAGCCCTTATCAACAATATATACAATTAGATAAAGATTTGGAAATGGAATTTGATTACAGTTATGGTATGATAGCTCTATGGTCTACTCAAAAAGGACATTCCTCAATCATACTTCTTGGAACGGTGGCTCTTAATATCGTTTCTGAAATAAGCGGGATTGGATTTAGTTTATCAACAGTGAAAGATACAGCTGGAAAAGTAAATGTATATAAAACAGCTGAAAATAAATTTGTTGTGCAAAATAAGAGTAATGATCAGTTTCGATTCTATATTAGCTATCAATAATGAGATGGATATTTATAGGGGCACATAGCCCCTATAAATATGTTTTTAACCAGTAAATTCTATTTTTCTCCATGGTCCCCAAGTTGTTCCATCATGAAATGAACGAACATATAACATGGAATAGCTTGCAGGGGATGAAAAGCGTTGTAAAATCCAATCTTTAGAATGAAATAAAGTCTCTAATATTGCAAGTCGATCAATGGGTGCATTTTCCCACGAAGACGAGGTGATAATACTGGTTCTTTTAATGGAATTACAATCAACAGTAGTCCCATAGGCGACTTTTTCCACAAGACTACTTACTAAATTAACTTTATCTATTTTCCCTTGATTGCCTTCCTTTTCTCCATAGATATACGATATATCTGTTACTGGAGTAAAGTCTTTCATTACTTCTGATAATTGCACTGTCTCTATTACCATATTCTGCTACTTTTAACGGGCAAAAGAAATGAATGGGAAATAATAGCTTAATATAATTAGTATTATTCAGTAAAAGATATTTCCGTTAACGTGCTAAGATCTATGTCTCTTTGTTCTTCCCAAATAATTTCCCCTAAGAATAAGAAATCCAGTTTACAAGAAATGACATGATATGCTGCTCCTATATAAGCATATACATATCCTTCATCATGGTAAAATTTAATATATTGGGCACTTCCACTGCGCTTATAAATATTTATAATGGACATGTCTTCCACGTTCTGATATGCATTCGAATAGATGCTAAATTCGGATATATCAGTTGATTCTCCGCGCCGAAATAATACGGTCACTTTACCTGAGAATCCTCTTCTTTTACATGAAAACAATTTTATTAATTTATTGGGGGATTCACTTGTTTGTAATGACTTGGTTACATATTCTTGATTATATAACCCACTTTTATTTGTTGTGGCTATAGGTAAACTTCCCCTTACTTGCTCTACAACATATGCATCTGTTATTTGAATCTTTTCTATCATATCCTGCTACTTTTAACGGGCAATATAACTCACAGTTTTTTACTTCATTTTTTACAGGCTATCTTATCAGTAAAAATGCAGTATAAAGAATGCCCGTTAAAAATACCATATATGGAAAAGATAAAGATAACGGATAATAGTGTGATAGAGCAGATCAGGGATAATATGGCTACTGCAACTATTAGTGAGAAAGGATTGATGCCGGCCGGGCTAATCGGTTCAAAAAACAACCAGTCAAGCACATTGATATGCGAGACTACGACTAATGCCGTTACAGGCTCTTTATTATTAGCAGTTTCTGCGACCACTTCAGGAATCCCCAACCTTTATTTCATTACAATGGGGCGTTCTGCCAATAGTACAAATAATCCGACTCTTAGAGTAAAAGTATTAGCAGGTACTTACGACATCAAGATTATTGGGAAAACAGATGCAAATGGTGTGTGTAGAATATACGCTGAGCGCAATCAATATACACCTGTTCTTAAAGTCATCTCAATGAATACAATTGGCATCACCATGAAAATGGAGTCTGCCGATAATTCAGATTTTGAAAATGGCTTTGAAGCTTCATTAATATAAATTATAGGGGCATTATGCCCCTATAATCTGATTCACGAGAATAACTCCGTTTCTATATCTGCAATTTATAAAGAAAGCGTAGACGCTAATCTCATTACAAGTCCGTCCAGTCAGTTACATCCTCTTCAATAACGTTACGAAACACACAATCTGAGGTGTAAAATCCTTGAAAACAGGTGGTGAGGGAATATTCAGTATTAAGTTTTATTGCAAGATATAATTGTCCATTATAATTGCAATGTCCAAATTTAAAGTTTACAGAGCCGTCGCCCCCTCCCCATGCACCTGTTACATTCATGTCCTTTATAAGACGTGAAGCAGAACGAAATAACACGATATCGGCCTTGACCATCATCGGACTATATTCTATACCTGCTCTTAACACAAACAAACTACCTAAGACTCCAGTGGCATCCACTTTATCTGTTAAACCAGAAATAGGAACAAATAGCAATATTCTACTTCCCGCCCCAGAACTGGAACCATATCTTAATTGTGTATATCTCATTTTGTCCGTTCCTGAACTCAAGGAAGCATATTCAACCTTAGACAGGCTATCTACAGTCACCTGTGCCACGTTATGATCGGCTGTCAACCCTATAATCGATGAAGGGGCGTTGGTTAATCCAACTTCTGACAATTTTATCTTTTCCATATATGGTATTTTTAACGGGCGTTTTTTCTATCAAGAAAATCAGCCCAATTTAACATTTTAGAATTATCTCTTTTTTGTTTAATTTGTTTCCCAAAATCACAGCATTGGGAGATGCTGATAAAGACGGTCTTTGCCGTATGATCAATAACTCTCCAAAGTAACCCCATCGGAAGCGACTTTGAAATTTGGACCATTTCTAATAATAAGAGCTACCCCCAAATTAGGAGCTGCACTCATAGTTATTGGTGAGAATATTAAATCTACAGTATCACCAGGCTTATTCAAACGGACAAAACTGTATTGTGTTCCTCTATATAAAAATATATAATCAGTTAAATAAGCGATTTCAACAATACCTTTTCCACCATTGATTACGGTTAACTCCGTTCCGAATGATTTTGAACCCGGACTGAAATAGAGAATAAGCAAAGTATCACTATCGCTCTTCACCACATAAATATTGCTTTTAGCAAGCAGTCGATGAGCATACCCCGACTCAATAATCGATATTCCTCTCTTTATATTACCAGATAATTCGCAACCTCCATATTTAAAATCAAGCATAAGATTAGGAGTAAATTCGGTTGTTCCAAATTTCCGGTAATCATTGGTAGGATTGCCTGAAGCATCAATACCTTGCTGCGATATCATATATCCATTCTGGAAGACAGCAGAATCAATCATCCCAAACTTACCGAGAATTATCCGGCCGGCCAATAAAGTAGAGTAAGGATATGGCGTCCATAATCCACTTTCCGGATGGGCTTCAATCCACTCTTTCGGGCTGATCTCCGTATTTCCAGGTACACGACTGGTCCACATGTACAGGACATCCTCATCTTCACCCTCCTGATCATCATGCATTAAGTACTCACCATTCATGTAAACAAGATCAGCAGACCAAGGTTCCGGGCGTGGAAAAGGCGTAGGATTGGCGGCAATAATGTTCACCTGCTTGCTATCAATCTCTTTCGTCCGTGCAACATCCTCATAAGCATAGATACTGATACGGTTAGCGGTAGCATACTGATCTGAAGGAATAGTGTAGTTATAAGAACTGACCTTTGAAACAGGTTTGTCCTCAAACAACTTCGTGACACTACTCCCTACAACACTTTCAACCCTGAACGTGAGATAGGCAGACATGGCCACCTTATTACTCCCTTCACCGGCCCAGAACCGGACTTGTAACGGTGCAGCCTGTACGTTATTAGCATCCAAAGATACCGTCTCTGGATTGACACCAATCCAAAGGCGTTCAGATTCAGCAACCAAATAGAATGTTTCTGTCAGTATCATATTATCATACAATTTATGCAGTACCGCTAATAGAGCCTGATAAACCCATCTTAGCACGAACCATGTCTTCAAAGGTAATCTTCGCATTGGCTCCCGTAAATGTGGCGGCACTCTTACCAGTAAGGATGAATGCGGCACCGGCGTTATCTTTCAGAGAGAATGTCCAGGTTGTAATGAGCGAAGGAACTTCCTCACCTGTGCTACGTTTTACCGCTACCGGTGTGACTGTTGCAGTCTCGCCTTTTTTAACCACATTTCCACTGATACCTGTTATCTTGAGCAGTGCGTAATAGGGATCAGAAAAGTCAGTAATCTCATCATAGCCGGAGGCAACCAATGAACCGTCTTTCTTCACATCACAGCGCAATTTAAGTACGTTATCCACATCATTGGTAGAAACCACTTGAGTGCGAGATGTACCCCAGTTCGTGTCACCTGCTCCAAGCATTTTCACCCACTGGAAAGTAAAGCCGGTGTAGTCAGTGACTTCAACGCCATCCTTAAAGATACGGACTGTATCAGTTAACGACTCCCCGGCCGTAAGAAGCTGAGACCCCTTGTTATTCGAAATCAAGACATCGTATTGGTTGCCGGTGGATTCCTGAATGACAACCTCCTTGGACAACGCATTGAAACCGATAGAGGAACCGGAGATTTCAACAGTACCTGAAACAGTGATCCGGTCATTGTCATACCCGGATATGGGTACAAGATTCTTCATTACACGCAGAGCCGGTACCTTATAAGTAGCTCCGCCAATGGTAGTACTGTAAGCGTCTATTTTCTTGAAATAACCGACCATACCGGAGTTCGTAGACAAACCGTTATTGTCAAATGTCAATAACAAGTCATTGTAACGATACTCAATCGTATTGGGTACAAGAATGCTACCGTCAGAAATATCACGCAGAATAACAACGACAGTCGGACGGCCGTTTTCGGGTAGTGCAGTAAAGTCCGGTATAAAAACAACCGTCCCTTTATTATACCTCTGTACAAGCGGAGTGCCTTCTACACGAAGTGTTCCGTTTATTGTTGTACCATCCATTAAAGCAATAAGGGTAAAACTTCCTTCAAGATTCATACATCACCCCCTTCCTGTTCAACTGGGTTTTCGGTCGATTCTTCAGTAGTGATATCTTCTTCCGGAGATTCACTATCATTACTGCTTCCACCAGTTACCGGTTCTTCACTATTGTTGCCCTCATTTTCTTGGGGAGGATCATAAAGGCCGCTTTCCTGTTGTTCTTTAATCAGCGCTTTCAACTTGTCATCCGAAAGGATTTCAGGGCTGAAATTGGAAAGCACCTTCAAAGCACTGAGCGGCAGGATTACACGGCCGTCCGGAATACGTTCCGCATACTTGTAATCGTAACCCTGCCCGTCCAGTTCTTCAGGTTTCACTAACAGATAATTCATAAGCTATTCATATTTAGATGTGATAATCAGTTTGCCGTCACCCGTGGTGAGGGCTTTATTGTCGCTCGTAGTCACCAATGCCGTTACCGCGTACATCCTCACTGAAGCATATACCGATATGGGATATAAGGGATCGAACGAATAAGCGGAAGGCACGAACTCCACCGTCCTGCCGCGACCGACATTTTTTGCCGTACTGCCGGCCTTGGCGGATTTCGCGTACCAGTCAATCACGAACAGGCTGTCCTTGCTGCTGTCAATCAGCCGCTTGTTGTAAGACAATATGCACTCGTAACCTACAGTGGTATTCATGCGAGAGTTGATCTTGATACCTTTCGTCTGCCGAATGTCGGCACGTAATGTCCCCGGCATCTCCACTTTGATGGAAGTCGTCGCCTGCATCTCGTCCGAAGTCGGAGAAGATGGGCGCGTACCAGTATAATACGCTCCACGAACACGGACAGAAATATTCCTGAAAAATCGGGCATCGAGCGTCAGTGTTTTACTCCAGGTACCATCTGCATTTTTACCGGAGACAAAGACCTCTAATTCATCATCGGTAAAGTCACGCCATGTTGTGCCGTCAAGTATCTGCCACCAGAAAGCGGCATTGGCATCAGCCACGATATCCTCTCCGGAGTATATTTGTGCGGTTATATCATACAGCCATTCGCCCTTACTGTTTGGCACCACCTCAAGAGGGTTGATTGTCCAGCCTTTGGGACGGTTGATCTTCAAAGAGTAATTGTTTGAGTCAAATATACTGGTACGAAGCACAATGCTACGCTCAAACTTTTCCTGGGTATTCTTTCGCTTGTCCGTGATAGAAAAGATACAATGCAACTCTATCGGATTGTTATAATCCACATTCTTCTTTACCGTCAAAGAATAAGTAGGTTTACCTGTGGCAGATATGACATAATCATCATTGTTAACGATACGATTACTGCCATCTGATTTTGGAGCACCTTCATACCATTCGGCACCGGTAATTGCCTGACTGCCATTCATCAAACCTTCCGGGTCCTGCACCGAAATGTAAGGCATGAGTACACAAGGAATAAGCGAGCGATCCGGCTCGTAGTCGTTCGTATCCTTGTTATAGTTCTGTACAGGATTACCGGATAGAACCTGTATCTCTGCCAGGAAAGAATAAGGATCAATATGTACCTGTACGTCTTTGGGTTGGGTTTGTATAGCCATCTTTTTTATATTCTAAATCCAACATAATTTTCTACTGTCTCAATATCTTCGCCAACCGGAATAAATACCCGGCAAATAAACTTGACTCTCTGATAATCATAACCAAAACCTAATCCTACTCCATGCTCATCAGTGTTATCAATGTGTATCACATTCTTTTGACCGTCCACATAGACAGGCTTCCAGCTATTATCAGCTGGAATATTACCGGTATCACGAAGCCACTCTATCGACACACCTGTAGTAGCCAGTAACACATTAGTAATGTCACGATTGGCGTATTTAATCCATGCAGTTATATCCATATTTACTTGACCGCGTTTTGCGCTACCGGGGGCAATGAAATCTAAGTAGTAGTTCTTATCCCCTTCGAGCAATACCCAACCGGCGGAGTTCCATTTAGGTTCTTCAGTCGTTTTATCAATCAGGCATCCCCATTTACAGCCATAATGATAAGCAGTATGCTGTTCCAGTGTAGTTATTACCTTCTGATTCTCTAAAAGAGTTTCATAGTCTACAAATCGGTAAGGTTCATCTCCCTGGGCGGTTTCCAAAGACCATTCACCTCGATCCACTTTTTTAGGGATAATCGTTCCATTCCAGTCAGCTTCATAGATCTTTTCAAAAACACCGATTTTAGCCATGACACCGACGTCGGTAGAGCCGATAGGAAGCTTCTCTATCATCTTTACGTTGGGAAAGCGCCCAAGAGTCAACGCATAGTTGTAATCTTCGAGAATCGGTTTGAATACATTCTGCAAAAACATGATCCTGCCTTCACGGGATGAAAGCAGCCAGCTTTGAGCACGCTCGTTCGGAGCTTCACCAGCATCCGGTACTTTCGCATTACCTTTGCGAGTCACATTATACCCTTCAACCGGTGGGTAGTTCTTGCCGCCCGGCACTTCGCTGTCGGGATAAAGAACTACAGTGATAGTATTATCATTGCGGTTTTTCGATACTGGTCTGAACCAAGAAGTATAGTAGTCGGTACCTCCGATCAACAGCGAATTAACGATAGAACATAATACGTCGTTTTCCTCTAATGTAGTCCAATCCGTATCTGTTCGCTTCTCCATAGTAAGCCGGTAAGTGCCATCGTCCAACAGCTCAACCTTTTCAATGGTGCCACAATCAGAGAAAGAGAAGTCACCGGACATTGCCTGAATTTCATTGATAATTAAGCGCAGCACGACAAGCGCATCACGGACTTCCAGACGCGACAACTGCATACGCCCAAAAATATCGGCAATTATCCCTTTTCCTGCTGTAAGAGAGTCTATAGCTTCACCTATTACAGTACCTCCAAATAACTTCAGTAAGAAAGGCGTTTCATCAGGTTTGGATTTATGAAGGAAGATTTTATTCAGTTCTTCTAAAGAACACTGTGATAACAGATTCAAAATGCCCACCAAGGTACGTCCAACACGTTCTCCCGTGTTTTCTCCCTCCTGGGTGGCATATCGTACCTGCCGGGCTAATTCTTTAAGTGTTTCAATCGTATCTGCCATATCAGTTGAATGCCTTCCTACAGTTAACAGCCTTATAGGGTTGCGACAAGTGTATTGCCGCGATCACCCCATAAAGCTGGCTATCAATATTCACCACATAATCCGCTTCTACCTCTTCAAGTGAAAAGGCAATCCATTGGCGGTTCTTCCGTTTGTCTTCAAGTACCTGGTTCAGCATCTCATCGAGAATGCGCTCGCACTTGTCAAGTGCGGCCTCTATCTGTTCGTAGTCTGAAGTATCAGACACATGTTCCAATACAAAGAGCAGATAATCACGATCCTTCAAATATGCCCCCGGAACACCGCCATATCCGAACCCTGAGCCACGATCCAGAATCACCGCCGGATAATGCAGTACGCTGTCCAGTGCCGTGTGCTTCTCCCGTTCGGATGAAAGGAAATGTACCTCGTTATTCTCTTTATGCCGGATATCAACATGTCTTTCGGCCAAACTCTCTATGTACTCTGAAAATGTCATTTCTTCTGTTTTTGAGTATCACGTATTCTTTTATTGAGCAGGCGAAATGCCGTTGCTACCGGCATTGCCTGGTATTTCTCCATCACCGCCACATCATCACCAACAAAGGCATCGAAGATATCAAGCCAGTTGACCGATGGCGCGGTCGGTTTCTTGTCGTTCTTCTCCGGTTCATCATTCAATGGAAACAGGAAAGGGAACGCCTTGGAAAGCCACCTTTTGACAAAAACATAGTTCAGGAATATAGCATACTTGACATACCTGTCTATCTTCGCCACTTCCGACAGCCGTTTTTGCAGTATCAGCGGTTTCTGCCTGCTAAATAAGCCGTTTTTCCCACCCGCCGGTAGGACAATATATTCGTTATCCTTCAGGTACAGCATCGATACGAAAGTATCCAGTGAAGCATCCTTGCCGTCACGTGCATAGCGGTTGAAAGCCGTGTCCACGTGCATGAAGTGCTCGAAACACATCCCTTTCAGACGGTCACCCGGCGCTTTCAGTCTGGCTACACAAGGAAGGATAAAACGGTCCATCCGGACACGACAGTCGCTGATGAACTCAAGCAGCTCACTCAGGCGATAGATATAATAACTGTCAAAGCCAACTCCGGACGGTAGGGAATAAAAGCCTTTCAAGAATGAAGACTCATCCATCTCCTGAAGGTAAAACCGTGACACGAGCAGAAACTGATCCGGTGTCAATTCTTCCCATTTCTGCGGTACCTGACGTATAACCTCACGACGGACACCGAAGCTGCGATAAACAATACGAAGCTGTCTCATACCCAGAATGTACGTTTACGGTCATTGTCCCGGTCGAATATCCTTCGTGGATCACCGGCATAATAGTCAGCAAAATAACTACGGGCAATCCGCAACAATGCAGTCATGTACATATCGGCATCCACCTTCAGGTTCTGTATCTGTACGGCTACGCGTTTAGTGTCCACCGGTTCTTTCTGCTCATTGCCCTTCTCTCCTGATCGGATTATTGTGAAGTACAGCCCGCGGTCCGTAATACTGCCCGTCTCCATCAACAGCCGTCTAACGGCCATTGTCCCGATGTAGCGGGAACAGGCCAGGCGAAAACGTTCCACATTCTTCCGCTGTTCTCCATCTTCAGGTGGATTAACCAACCCGTCAATCAGATGCTCATAAAGCCTGTCACCGATAGCCGGCTGAAGCAACATTTCCTCCACAAATTTCAGATGCGGCTGCAAACGCAGGAAGATAATCCGGCTGCCGCCAATGAAACAGACATCATTTATATCTGCGGTACTGCGGACAATGGCGGATTTGCGGTCCTGGTAAGCCTGTGAGGTCGCAAATTCCGGATATTCTGCTATATGCGCATACAGGAACTCAAGCAGCTCATCAAGCGCGTTAAACCCTTTGTTGCGGAAAGACATACGAAGATTGTCTTCCTGGTATTTGTACACCTGCTGAAAAGATTCATTGTCGGACTTCTGCCGTTGAAATCCTGCATCCGTGATCCGGACGCTGATTTCATCGAAATCATTCCAGAAAGCCAGGTTCGCGTTGGCCCGTTTGCAGATCTCAAGCAGCCGGGCATCCAGCTTCTCCCGTTCGGTAGCCCCTTCAGTATTCTGTTCCAACACATCCGGATCCGGACCGAAATTATATATCTCAATCACTTCGCCCGCCATCACATCCCCCAGCAACGGAATCAGGAATTGCCGGAAAGCACTCCGAAGCGGTGCTTCCATCATATCGAACGAAATTGCGGTATTCACCTTCATCAGTGCCTTGAGTTCGGCACCCTTGTTCCATTTCTCTGCACTGAATATCATTAGCTCAACGTTTTTTTGGTACCGCTACCGGTATCAAGGGTTACTAAAATGGTATTGCGGAAACGCAACTCACACTCCGGCATACCGTTCATTTTTATATAGAGTTCAATCGGATCCAGAATATTCTGTCGGTCAATCCAGGCGTTGGCGATGTTCACGAGGAACGCCTCACGAATATTGGAACCGCCCTGATTGCCGGCGTATGTACCGCCCGGCATACCGGCACCGAGCACATTGGGATTGACCATTAAGGCAAACAATATCTCGGAGTTGGCGGCTGCCGATACCGGAAGGTTGTCGCTGCCCTGATACTTGTTCTCTAACGGCTTGATTTTCCATTCCTCTTCAATCCTGCCGTTCATCTCATTGACGGCATAATGTGAGAAAATAGGTTTCTCCGCATTGTCCGGCCCGCAGAGATTCTGTTCTACCGAGTCCATATACTTCTGAATGGCCGCTTCGCGTTCTGCTACGGAATAGTCCTTGGACGGGTATTTCTTCTCCCAATAAGAATACGGTATCTGTACATGCCACTTCCAGGTAATCTGGTTCTTGTATGCTTTCTTGAGGAAATGAGGAATGAGATGAGCTATTTCCACCCACCCGCAAACATATGCCGGCCACCAGACAGGCATACCGTAAAGGTCATCGTTACTCCAACTATCACGCACCGGCAGGATGAATCCGTTCTTCATCTTCCCGGCAAACCGCAACACTTCAGCATGCATCTGCGGATCATATTCAGATAATACCTCCAATGTGGTGTATTGCCCTTTGCCCGGATGCTGCGGCCAATATCCGGAAACAATGCACTTACAGGCGCCATACTCATCCACTTCGGAGTAACGGCGGTAAAGTGCATTAACCGGATTGACGCCTGCAAAAGAATTGCCGGCTGCTGACGGAACGAACTGAACAGCTCCATTGCCGAACTTCAGATAATCCCGCAGCACCTTCTCCATGTAACGCCTTACATTCCTGGAAGCGACAAAAGCTTGTACCCGGCTATCCGTAACCGGCTTCAGTATTTCGTTGCCGCCATCATCGTAACCGTTCACCGTACAAGGATAAATACCCTGACCAAGTGTCAGGTTCCGGAGAAACTTCAATCCGGTATTGAGCACACTGGTGTTTCCGATCTCTTCGGCCGCCTTCTGCGGGAAATCGTTCTCGTCTCCCCATGGGCGTATCTTCAGCCCGTCGATGTCTATGTAGCTGACATTCGACAAGTCGTATGGCGACAGGATCCGGGCACGGTCCTTCATCTCGTTCTGCGGAGTTCCCGTAGTCTCACCGAATATGTACGTGGACTGCATCAACAGGGGAATACCGCTTGAATTAAACAGTATGTTCATCAGAATACGATTTTCATTTTGTTATACTCCAGTATCAGATCAATATCCACCGGATAAGGATGCCCTTCGGGGTTGCCCTTGCAGTCGCAGGGCTGTACCCCACGAAGCTGATATTCCTTCATGTTCATGCGTCCGGCTCCACAGGCGTATGCCTGCGGGATAAAGTAAACCTTGCCCTCCTTACTGACGAATTTTATCGAAAAGACACGCCGGTTCCCGTGCTCATCCCTGCGGATATCCATGTCGGCCAATGCTAAATTTCTGCGTATTGTTTCCATTGTATATTATTATTCAAATGTCCTGTCAAATGTATAATCGAAGATACCGCCACCAAACGAGTATCTGTCAAATACCTGATGCCTCCGGCTTGCCGGACAGAAGGTCAGATTCACGTTTACCCGCTGATTTCCCATTTTTGTATGGGTAAAGTCAATATCTGTGATGATGATCTCCATCGGTAAAGAAGGCGTGTCATACCACCGCTGTACCGGGGAGGTAAGCATGTCTATCAGGGCCTTGTACTTGTTTTCGTCCAAATACCCGGTGTTGACCGTGCGCAGATCATTGAAAAACGGATTGAATCTCCTTTTCAGCTTCACCATGTCCGCGATATCTCCCTCCAGTTCCGGACTAAACTGTACCAATCCTGAGAATGATATGGATTCCGGTAATCCGAATACATTGTAATAAAGAAACTGGTGTATTTCACGATGGCTTTTCCGATCAATGACATACCTTACAAGGTCCGTCAACGTGCCATCGGTGATGCGTACATCATACGATAAGATATTGTCAGCCCTGAGACCTGCGAGTTTACCCACCTTGGCCGGACTCATGTTGTATGCCATCATCCGGTTGGCATCGGACAGTTGCAACTCAACGGTTTTCTTGACGCTGTTGCCGGACTCCAGATAGATGATATCCAAATACACTTTTGTCTTGTCAGACACAAAAAAGGAAAGGTAATCAATCGAATTCTGCCTGATATGCTTGATTTTATAGCGAGAATAAAATATGAAGCCGGTCAGCGGCTCGAAAGACACACGGTATCTTGAGTGGAACACATATAGCGTGTATTCAACCGCTGCCTCGCTGTCTGAAAGAGACAGTTGTACCGTCATGGGTGGCAGGGCTATCCAGTCATCACCGCTACCCAGCTCCGGACGTACGAAATACTCATTGATGATGGTGCCGGGATCACAAATGACGACTGCATTCTCACTATCCGGATAGTACACTTCAGAAAGCGCCTCCTGTCCGTCCACCGTCATCTTGAAAGCCAGTTTCTCATGTACGTCCGTAATACGGATATCCTCCATATCGGCGGAAAACAGATACGTGTTATTGACCAAATTCGCTACCATCTCCACAGTTCTTTAGATATACCCAACACCACCGACCTGTTGTATAAGTCATATCCCGCCCTAAACTCCCACGACTTACGCCGATACCCAGCAGACAACACACAGCTGTAACGTCCGGCATCCAATCCCAGAGCCAGGGCATTGTTATAAACGACCGGCTGCCGGTAATCCACCACTACCGTACGATCAAGCAGCGCATTGCGGGATATGATATCGGTCATTTCCACCCGCAGGTAAGGACGTTCGATAATCGTATCGAGATAATACTTCTCCGAGAAATAGTCGGCCAGTATAGCCGCCGTATCCACTTCTGTGGGTACCTCACGGACAATCACCTCCGGTTCAGGAATATCAGGGCGTATCGTATCATGCCTGATTACCGTTTCCGGAGTGCAAACAATACTCCGGTGCCGGGCCCCAAGCCGGTAACCTGCCCAACCGGAAAGAAGTGCTATAAACGCACATAGCAACATGCAACTAACGTTCCGTTTCATCGACCTTTCTTTTAAATTTGTCTGTAACCGTCGCCCACAATATTCCCACCTGCTTGATCAGCGTATCTTTAGGTTTGCCGTCAATAACCGCCAGATTCTCCAATATGCTTGTCACGTGCTCCACACAGAACCAGGTCATAACGAACACTTTGACAATGGAAAAGAACAGGGTAGCCAGCAGCATGATGAAGCTTTCTTCCGACCCTGCCTTGCTCTCCAGATAGAATGAGTGAGTGATATAAATGATGGTCAGCCATATACACAGCTTGATGATACAGCGTGAGAAACGGAAGGATTCAAATCCTATGCCGCGGATCTTGCTTGCCTTGATGCCCGTCCACATCTCGGAAACAATGGCGATCAGCATAGCCATCGCCAGCAGCGGGGTGATACCTATCCATTCACTGATTACAGCAGTGATTGCGCTGAAGGAAATAGCCGGCAGTTGCAGGTTGTATTTGAAACTGGGTGCCACCGAAAGAAAGAACTCCTTCAGGGAATCATATCCATAGGTACCGACGAACTTGGTGATGAAACGTATCATATCTTTTTTTGTCACAAAGGTAAAATCATAACATCCGCTTTCATAGGACAAAAAAAGCCCCTCCGTGGTTGAAGGAACGGAAAAACAAAAATACCTCTTTACACCCGCTTCCGTTTGCGAGTGTGCGAGCAAACGGAAGCGGGTGCCGCCCTGCACCCGTCCCAGAATTATTTTTCATGATATCCTTTTTTTTAAATGGATTTTTATCTTTTTAATATCTAATTCATAATTAGGGCATTGATTACAATTCCTCATAAGAAGAAGTAAGGGAAACAACATACCATGCTTACATCCCCTTCCGTATTCATCTGACGCTGATTTGCAGGTATCACATCTATATATATCTTGCATACAAGCTACACTCATGTTTATCTCCTTTCTGTTTTTATATAGCCCGCCCGAAAGCGGGCTATATCCATTTATTCACTGATTAAAAGCTGCTCCAATTCTCCAATTTTCAACTGTATTCTCTTTTTCATAAACTTTATAAATTCCTCCAATAAGAAACGGTTGGAAATGGTAAAAATGTCATTGCTGTTGCTATATCCCGAAACTTCCGCAAAGCGAAGTTTATAGAACGCTGTTTCAAAGGTGTTTTCCTCTTTCAGCTTCTCCGCTGCTTCCTCTAATTTATCCATAGCATTGATAAATGCTGTGCGGTTACGGGAAATTTCTTTTTTCCGTTCAAGGTCGGCCAAACATTTTTCTAACTCTTTTGTCTTGCGGTTGATTTCTTCCTGTAACTTGGCCGCTTCATCCTTTTTAGAGTTCTTACCCTTACCTTTGGGCGTATCGGTCGGCTTTGGTTCATTGGTGGGCTGTTCCTTGCCTTGCTGGCCTGCCTCTTTCATGGCTTCAACTGCTTTTGCTACTTCATTACCGATTCTCTCAACTTGTTTTTCTGTTTGATTTTCCATTTTTGTAAAATTTAAAAAGTTAATAATTAATGATTTATATAATAGTGTTCAACTATTTATCTAACTTATGTACCTGGCTTTCTGCGAAGAGGTAACACAAGGGAAAAAAATCCTCTTTTGCTTCTTCTTCCTTACCCTGCTTTTTCAATTCCTCAATGCGCTGCTTTTCCGCTTTTGAAGTCACGGGCATTCCCCATATCAACAGGGCTTTTTCTCCCTTGCGAACGGTGTAACCCGCTTCTTTCCACTCCCTGAAAGTTTTTAGATTGGTGTACCCATTGCAAGCGTAATGAAATCGCAACAGACCGTTTACTGTGTCGTCTTCGTTTCCCATATATTCACCTAAATTTCTACGGGCTACCAAAGACTGTGATAATACCTTTAACTGTTCCCGTTTCTGCAAGCGTGCTTCACGCTCTTTCTTTTCATCTCTTACTTTTGTCATAATGCTATATATTAGAATGTTATGCCTCAATAATCACATAATCCTCTACGGTTTGGAAATAGGGATCACCCGTTGAAAGGAGTTCCCACTTTTTGCCCTTTGCATCTTGAAAGAGTATGCTTAACTCTCTGATACCGTCAAACTTTTTGAGTATTCTGTACCCTTTGAAATACTTGTTCAGAACCTCGATAGCCTGTTTGTAAGTAAATGTTTTCATAATCTGCAAATTTTATGTTGAACCTTGAGCTTCCGGGTGTGAGCCTTTTATTGGCTGTTTCCCTGATTGGAGCTTTTTTTTTCTGCGTCGCCTGTCGCTACGCGGTATGTTTCGCCTTTTTTACGCTGCATCAAAAGGTGTTGTAAGGAACAGGAGCAAGTTTTTCAGAAAACCGGAACGGCTTGAATACTACCTGAAGGGTGGAGATTTTTTCTGAAACACCGCTTGAACTTGAGCCAGTGACGTCAACATTTACCTTTGCAGCACAAAAAAGCGAAACTGCGTAGTGATAGGGGACAGAAATAAAGGGCGAGAATCAGAAAAGGAAACAGCCTGAAAATACATAGTTGAAAACTATACCGCTCTACCGGTCTCTACCTTAGATATAGAAAAAGACCGGGGGACCTGCATGGGTGCAAACAAACACAAGGAAGCGTTGCTTCCTACCTCTATACGCGTGCAAAATCCGTACTGGGGAAATAGATTTGCCTGCCTATTTCTTCAGTACGGATTTTGCACGCGCCGGGGACTCTGTTAATGAATGTTATAAAAAATCTATTGCCTTGAAAATGAATACACAATACCCTGTTTTCCATCCGAATGGAAAAAGAAACGGAAGTTTCTTCCTACCGCGCCCTAACAAAAGGCGCAAAAGAAGTCGCAAAAAGTAAGGAAATATGACAAAAGCAACATATTTTTACATCAAAGAAAACACCCTCCGCCAGTCCTCCGGTGCGGCGTTCGGTCCTCAATCGTTGCGAGTCCTGCTATAAGTATTGCGATTGCTGTTGCGAATGTGTGCAGTTAATCAGATACGCGCATCAACGAACCCATAAGCCTGCCTGAGCAAATGCCCGTACTTCGTCCATATACGTTTATCGACCGCATCACCGAAGTGCGTTGCCTCTTCCGGAAGGATGGATTGGTTACGTTCGCTGCGCTTATCCTTGGCAAACCGTCCTTCACGATCTTCAATAACGCGTGTGTTGTTCATGGAGATCAGCGTGTATTTGCATTTCGAGCCGTTGAAACGCTTCTTCGGAAAACGTTCGTCCTTCTCCGCCAGAATAGAAGCCCACAACAGATATTTATCATGCTGCGGCGGTTCCATGCCCGCATGGGTGTGTTGCTCTACCGTCCACCCGTGTTTCTCCAGGCGCTCAATGGCAAGTTGGTTATAGGATTTCTTATTGTTGGCGCGACGTGCATCTCCGTAGCGGTCACGGTAATAATGCAAGCGCTTGTTGATATGGTTACGGTAATAGTGGCAGAACTTATCCATCAGTGCGTTGACCATTGTATCGTCTTCTTCGTCACGCTTGACAAAGAACTCGTTGATATTGTTATCCACCGGCTCACGTGTCAGCAGCTTCGTCACGAAATCATAATTGCGTTCCTGCGCCACTTCAAGGAAGGAGGCGGCAGAACCCCAGTCAGGCGTCAGCTCTATCGGCTGGTTAGAGTTGCAGTCCAGATCACGCCGGCTGTCATCGTTGTTGGCAAGCTGTTGCCAGTTGTAGTTGTGATCCTCCGCAAAGTCACGTATATAGCTGTCATTGGTCGCATTGTAATACACGTGCCGTTCATCCAACTGATAGTAACAGCTATCAATCTTATCCACCATGAAATTCAGGATCTCGATCATGAAGGAAAGCTTATCCATCACCTTGTACTGGTTCAGGATATAGTTCATACCTACATTGGCGATGTTGTCGAAGATAGAGCCAAGGATAAAGAGCGTGCCATCGCGTGAGACGAACGGTGTGATACTTTGCCTGAGACGGACGGTTTCATTCCAGATCTCCTTGAAGAGTCCCGCATCATTCGCAATCCTTGCATCAATGAGCTGCATCTGTAACCGCACAATCTTGTTCCAAACATCGAATAGCCGGATGCCCCTCTCTTCCTCATAATACTTAGCCGGTTCAAGCAGCCATTTTTGTTCAGGCGTGTAAGGCATGGAAGAAAGGAAGGTATTGCCGTGATGCTTCAGAACCGGATTCTCCGACTTGCGTCCGAAGATATGTTCATTACCCCGGTTGGTCGGTGCCGCCTCCTGATCGAACTTCTCTTTATCGAGCGTCAACGCTTCGTCGGTGATGTTGTAGTCAGCATTCGGTCCGCGGCTGTTACCGCCCTGGGTAAGTATATAAAGCATGTGCCCGTTGCTGAAGCTGATACCATACTCAAACGACATGATGTGTTCGTAAGGTTTGTACCATCCTTCAATGGGCCTGCGGCACACCACATAATCACCGGTCTTGCTGACCGGATCCCATTGCTTGTAACCAAGCATCTCCAACATTTTAAATGCTGAAGGCAATGTTTTAGTCAACGCCTGACCAATAGTAGCCTGGGTAAGCGTGGTAATACCGCGCGGCATCAGGCGGATATTGTCATCTATCACGGCACCGGTAATAAAAGATTTACCTGTTGCACGTGAATAGATGACATACCCGTTCTTGTACGGCATTACCAGGAATGCCGCCTGTGCCGGATTGACCTGTATAACCTCTTCCCAAACGTTTTCGTCCATTGTCCTGTCACATCAATAACGTGGGAAAACAATGTAGTTCACACCTTCTGATGAAGTCATACGGGGCATTGGCTGCCCTGTATCATCTAATAGTTTTTTCACTTCATCCGGTTTGAACTTAGCGGATACGGTACAAACAATCTGTGTCTTGCTGACTGACACCATATCAATATGTTTATGGTCAGCCAGATAAGAGATCAGGCGTTTATTGGTCAGTTTCTTCATGATTAATCTGTTTTGAAAGTATTAATTTAACAGAACCCGGAAAAGTAGAACCATTCCGGGACCTGCTAAGCCTCTTACTCTTCAATTATGAGTTCAGAGGCTGCGAACCATTCGGTTTTAACTTCTCCATTTAACGGTTCAGGGGCTGTAACAGCATACGTTGTTGTGCCATGTAAGTACTCGCATTTAGCAGTTATAGTCCCTGAAAAGCCAGATACGCTACTGCGAACTTTGTCGCCTAATTCTATTTCTTTCATAATATGTATATGGGTTTTACAAAGCCCACCCAAGGCTGTTATATTTATGAGTTCATTATTTCTTCTGCCTGCACATCGTCAATAGGTGTGTACATTGAATCCACAAGGACTTTTTGCTCTTCCTGTGAAAGATTACGGATTGCATTCAGCGGGATATCTACCGTTTGCCCCATACTGTTGATCTGGATGTAGAAGACATTTTTCTCCATACGTCGCGGATCCTCAACCGAAGCCGGTTTCTCACCAATCATCTGATGCAACACTTTCTTAGCGTTGTTCCAGTTCTTCAGATCACCTCTGAGCTTACAGTCCCGGATAAGCTGAATCTGGTCCTTGATCATCCAGGCAAACCAGAAATCCCAGTCAAACTGATGCTGCGTCTTAAATAACTCTTTTGCCAAAGCGATATCCTTACGTACCTGTGTACGTGAAATCCGATATTTCGCCAACATGATATTGATGATATGGCTCTCATTGGGATAATCGTCAAGCAAACGGGCTATCTGCAATACCCGATTGCACTGCACCCGAAGATGCTCCGGCAACGGACTGTTTTCCGGATCAATGATGTGCTGCCGGATGAGTTCATATGACTGTTCCTCCAATGCAGATTTACTTTTGGATGTTGTCAAGTTGCTACTCATACTCAAGATATTGCTTTTGCGATTTAAAGAACTTGATCAGTTCTTGTTGTGCCGGATTGCTGCCGTTAATGGCGGACTTGATGATAGCCTCCCGTACTTCAACCATCTGTCTGAGATGTCCCCGGTAGAAAGCTGTCCGAACTTCAGTGCCCGGAGTACGAAGTTCTGCAAGAAAATCCGTCTCATCCACACCGATATTAATTGCAATCATGCCCGGAGGAATGAGCCGGTATGCCATTTTCTCAATTTCATCAAGTTGTTGCTGCGTTAAATTCATCATTCAGCATTTTAAAGTCAAAATCAAAAATATCGCCGCCGGTATGGATGATACCTCTCTCCAACTTCGGGTTGTGGGTAGCGTTCTGACTCCCCACAACCGTGACTTTCCAGTCTTCGTTATACAGCAACGCCACTTTTGCATGTAGTGCCAGGCAGCGGTAGCTGTCCGGGAATGTAGTTACCAGATAGTCGAATGGTTTCGGTGAAATGCTGCGTACACGGTTGTCTATTAAGAATCGTACAGATAACAGTTCATTCGTTTCGACTTTACGACGAAGGGCGTTGATACTATCCATCGAGATGGAGTAAGTAGTCAAGAACAGGTGTGCCGGACCGGTCTGCTTCAAAATATATAAAATCAACTGGATCAGGTTAAATGCTCCGGAAGAATAGAAATGCTTATCCCTGCCGGGTACCAGCATCCCCATAGCGTCCGGATGCAGCAGCTTCTCTGCAACCAAGTCATGGTCGGAGGCTGCCGCATCCGTTTGGCGGAGAGGGAGCGCATTGTCCTTCATGCTCTCCACCGGCATCTCATTCATATCGCTGCAACATACCAACATTATTGCAGTTCGGCCAGTCTATACTCTATTTTCTCGACCAATGCTTCCTGATCAGCGACCTTCTTCTCGTATCTCACACGTTTCGGACAGTCTGGAAGCGGGTTTTCCTTGCCGTCTTTAGGCTTGCTCTCTGAAGAATACAGCAACATGTTTTTTGCCTTGGTAATCTTACTCTTGGCATTAGACTTCGCTTTTTTCAGCTCTTCGACGGAAAGGGAACTGATATCAGTCTGCTCATCTTCCTTTTCCGACTTCTCTTCAGCAGCATCCACTTTTTTATAGAGTTCGTCCAGCTGTTCATCAGTCGGCAACTCCTTTTTCTGCTCATATTGCTGTTTGATGGCAGCCAGCAATGTCATACGATTGGAGAGAGAGGCTATACGAGTAACAATATCCTTACGCTGTGCACATACAGCCGCTATATTGCTCTCACCCTGTTCGGCAAGTAACCGGTGCAGCCGTGAACGTTCATTATAGCAATCCCGGAAATCATAGATGATTTTGGCTATCACTGGAGGGTAGGCCGGCTGTTCATCCGTTTCACGTGCCAGTTCCTTTTCCGCAATGGTAACGATGATCGCCGCCGTTTCTTCCGGAACCGTCTCGGAACGGCCGTCATTACCCGGCACTGCATCATCCGCCAGATCCACATCCTCAAAACGCGGATCATCCGGATGGTACCAGACTTTAATCATCTGCCGGATCTCATATTCCAGCTTCTCGCGGGTATGCGGCTTTTCACCTTGGCGTGCAAGACGTGCGGCGACAAAGCCCTTATACCCAGAACGGGTAAGGATATTCACTCCGGTACTATAATCCCGCTTATTGGAATTTAACCACTTGATACCGTCCCTGCGGGCTTCAATATAGCTCTGTGTAATCTTTGACATTATACGTTGATTTTTAGTGATACGCAAAACTATTGCGATTTTTATTGCCGGAATAGGACAAAACAAAATGTCCGCCTCCCGGAAAGAATTCGGAGACGGACATAAACAAGCAACTAACAAAACGAAGAAACGAAAAATCAACCTCCAGGTGCAGCCTTTACGATAAGAATGTCTTCTGTGTCACCTTCATATACACACTTGACGGGTGTAGCGAAAGTATAGTGCAACGTACTCTGGTTTCGGCCGCTACTACCTGTTCCGGTAGTGGCCCCGTCACCTGAGGCACGCATGGCACCACGTCGTTTGTCACCCATCAGATAATTCATGCCGTTGTTATCAGTTACGATAAAGAACATCTTGCGCCCTTTGGTGGCATTCTCGAAACCGAATACCTTCTTCCGCATCTTGGGAGAAATGATATTCAAGTCCATCAGCGATGACTCACCGCCTGTCTCTCCCTGATCCGTAATCTTGAATTCCGCCAGGTCGTCCGTGAAATCCATCTTGTAAGCCCGCCTGCCTTCCTTCATAACCAGATCGCCAACCAGTGTGCCGGCTTCCTCAAGTGAAAGCGGGGCATCCGTCTTTTTCGGATAGTCCGGCCACGTCGCCACGTCCTCATGATAGCCGAAGATAACGGACGGTACAATACCCGCCATGTTACCTTGGCTATCGCAGTCCATTGCCTCGTTGATATCATCAAGGGCAATACATAATTTAGGATCTACTTCTGCCATAGTCGTAGGGTTTATTCAGATTTAACAACATAAGTACCTGTCACCTTCTCCACCTTGCCCGCAGCAGGAGTTTTCTTCTGTACGGCAGGAGTGGTATATCCGGCAGCCTCCAAGAACTCGACGGTATATTCCTTACCACCGGGAACAGCTACATACGTGCCGGAATCACGCCAGCTCTCTTCACCCTGAATACGCCATTTGCCACCGTTGGCCTTCGCTTCATCCGGTGTAATGGTCACTTCAATATATCCGAACGGATTAGTTCCTTCAGGATCCACCGGACGGTCATTGACACAGAATTCAGACTTATGTACTGATACGAACTGGAAGCCTATCACATACTTGCCCGCAGCATCAAACGTATAAGGATTGCCGGAATTGAACGGCTTGATAGACTTGAAATCACTCTCTTTGTCAAATCCGTAGCAAATGTTATTTTTAGTACTCAGCATGATAAATTGGCTACCATCAGGAAGGTTCGGAATACGTACCAGCTCGCAACGGTTATTGGAACCGAGCAGGTGTTGTGTATCGGAAGTATCTTCTTTTAATCCGATAACGATAGTACCTTCATCTTTGCGCCAGTCATCGTACATGTCGCCCAAATCATCGGAAATGAACATCTTGATGTTCTTTTTGCGCTTGAAGGTACGCGGCATGTGGCGCCACATTTCCAGCAACTTTTCGCCGATGTTGGCGCGAGTCAGTTCACCGGTGGCATATACGTTGCCTTCAGCACTGGAGATGTCTCCGACTGCTTCGCCTTCGGTAACAATGGTACCGATACCGTCGAAAGAGTCCTGAATGTCCGTTTTGTCTGCATCAGCACTGTATTTTGCCGTAAAGATGGCAAACAGCAAATCATTGGATGCCAGTTCATGGCCGTGGTTGATCAGCCACAACTCAAAGGGATGTTCTTTGCGGAGCGTACCGGGCACCTCAGCAATGTAGGTGCGGCGGTAACGTTCCGGTTCATCGGACATTTCCATCACGACGGGACGAACGACCAGACGACGCGGAACAGTCTTACCCAGGTACTTGCCGGCAGTAAACTTGCCGGTGTACTTGCTGGAAATACTTCCGCCTTCTATCTTGCCCAATTCAAGAGAATCGGTAATGCCCGGTACCGGAGTGAAATGTTTCAATACCTCCGAAGCCTCGAGCTTATCAACCGCCTTCAGGATGTCTCTGTGTTTTTTTACCGCGGTCAGAACCGTGGTAATGTCAATAGGTGCTTTAAAATCCATAAATAGAATAGTTTAGATGTTATTCATTCTCATAACTGTTGATCGGATCCGTAGCGATATCGGCAAACTTGCTGTCTTCATCCGATTCCTGATGACTGGCGGTTGCCGTACCGGGTATCTTAGCCACAATATCACGGATAACCTGTACCTTAGCCTTGCTGTCGGCTGCATTCCTGACGCTATCACTCAAGCTGTCGAGATCGTTGACAATTGCCGTCAGATTGTTTTCAGCTGTCTGTCTGGCTGTATTGGCGGCTGCCAAATCACTTTCAGCTTTGGTTTTCGCCTCATTGGCTACTTTGATGGCATTATTGATAGCCTGCAAGTTCTCTACGGAAAGTGATATCTTACCGTCTTTTTCCTCAATGCCTTCGCTATTGAGGATCTGATTAATGAAAGTAAATTCTTTACGCATGGAAATAACTGTATTTGAATTAGAAATGTCTTCAGATTTATTATTGGCAGGAAACAGGCCTTTGATACCGTCAATGATTTGGGAAACAAGGTTTCTGTCATTGCCTTTGGGTTGCGTTTCCACTTCGGAAGCATTGAGTACCGGCAATGGTAAACCGATGGCAGTAAAGCAGTCGGTTATTTCATTGGTTATCTGTGGCTTTTTATGGGCACCGGGAATGATTTTGTCAATGAATCCCCAGTCCTTGGCTTCAGAAGCCGGCATCCAGCGTTCTTCTTCCATCAGGGCAATAACATCCTTCAGACTCTTACCGCTGCGGTTGATGTACTTCTGCGCAATCATTAAGTCAATGGCTTCGGCGCTCTTCTTCTTGTTCTGCAACTCCTTAATGGCACCTTCAATCTGATCGGCATTGAGCTGTCCCCAAATGTCCACGCCCAGACTGCACTTATGTGCCAACCACATACCGTCCTCATGCATCTCGATGGAATTGGCACCGAACGCCAGTATGGTAGCCGCTGAAGCATTGAAGCTGATAAACTCCACCGTCACATTGCCATGCTCGGATATAAGGTTTGCCATGGCGACCGCTTCGGCCACATCACCGCCAAAGCTTGAGACCTTCAGGCGGACGGGTTGGCCTTTTGCCTTATCTAAAAAGTATTTCAGATAATTTTTGTTGTAACAATACCGGTCAATACTGCCGAATAATGTGATAACTGTCTCGTTCATATAACTTTTTTACGCAAAGAAAAGCGCAAAAAAAACGGTACCCAAGGACACAGGGCACCGTCAAACAGGGAATAAGCGTTGTTTTTACGCTTCCAATTCTTCCAATCCGGATATATAAATGGTAGGTTCATCCTGTACACAGGTGAACGTGAAAGACGTTCCGTTCCGTTCGGAAACGGCGCGTCCGCTTGTCTTGTTCGTAGCGAACAGCATAAGTGCGTCTTCTTGTCCGCACCAATGAACTTCGCCATTGCCGTCCACCGCCAGCACATACCACAAACCACGCTCCAGCGTCTCCATCAGCTGATGATTCACTGAGGAAAGTTTAGGAATCACGCCTTCAACCGACACATTCCAGCAATCCCCGGCATCATTCACTTCCTTATCCTCATTATATATATAAGTATCATTGGCATATACCGGTATGGAAATAATATCCTCCCGGTTGCGAAGCTCCAGGTAGTTCAGGCCGGTATTGTAATCTTTGCGGATCCGCAAAAACGAAGTCGGGGGAATGGCAATCATCTGCAACAGTCCTCCGATGTTTTCAAAATCATAGTTTATCACTTTCATACGCTAATCTTCCTTGCTGGGAAATTGTCCCAAACTCGGACAACTTCCCCAATATTATACGGTTAATAAAATCAAAAATTGTAGTATTCTCCACTGTCTTCCGATATCCGTGTCGGTTATACTCCCTGCGGATGGTATCATAAGACCAGGTGTCTTCAGTGAACCCAAACTTTGTCTGGAAATTACGGATGGCGGTTGATAGTGGAAGTCCCATACTGACATGGGTATCAAGATACAGGAACAGTATCTGTTTGATCCGCCGCTCAATCTTGGTACCGAACGCCACCACTTCGGTGTTCGACATCGACCAGCCATAGCGGTAGAAGTCATCACGGCGTATCTCTACCGCCACATTAGCCGTATAGCGGTAAAGGTTGCGGTATTTGTTCTCGTAGCGTCCGGGTTTGGATAGCCGAGAAAGAAAATCTTTCTGCAATTCCTTGTCGGAAGACAGGTTAACGATTTCAGTCCAGGTATCATCAGGAGCATTGAAATTATGCAGTAGGAACTGCCGGACATACGGTTTGCAAGGCAGCCAGCAGACAAATCGATCTTTCTTTGTCATTTAAAGTGTTGATTTTTACACAAATATACTAAATACCGAGAATATAACCAAGCCCTTGCACGGATATAGTATAAAAATCGTGCGGCAGTACTTTTGTACATGTGCCTACTGATATTTGATTGTATATCAACATGTTACACCTGTACAAAAATCGTACATTCCCGCACTAATTCTTCCGTTTGCGTACTTTTCGGCCTTTTTTTCAAAAAAGTACAATTCGTACGCTATTTGTGCGCAATTCGTACGGATTTTGTGCGCCTATAATCTACTGTATATCAGATTTATATAAGAAAACAACGGTACTTCTGCACGAATGCACGATTTTTTTTCTGTTTTTTAAGGTAGTTTCTTTTAAAAAAGAAGAATAAAAAAAAGAATAATATACCCCCTCCGGCAGTTCCCGCGACTGTCGCTCATGCACATTTGTCCAAATGGTTGTTGTAATGGGTTGGGGGAAAGGGGGAAGGGGCAAAAGAAAGAAAAAATAGCATCCGACTGTACTCACGTACCGCCGGATGCAGGCAAACACTCAATATGTACTTTTAAGAATACTCCGCGTTATGTTTTCTTGAAATGACCGGTAATCATCCAAATAATACTCCTGCTATGGAAGATCCTCCGGATAGAATACTCTGCAAATAAATTCGTACTCACGGGGAATTGAACGGACTCCCACAACTATACACAGGCCACGGGCGGCCATTTCATACAAACGTTGGTTAGTAAGTACGGCTCCACGGAAATTATAGTTACTACAGAATACAAAATAGGCCGTTGCCAGATCTATACTGAAGATATCATTCGATATGATTTTTGCTGCATCTGAAGGGATGCGGGCAAAGCCAAGCCGTACTACCAGGCGACTCAACAGATGCTTGCGTTCAACCGGATCCGGTGAAACGACTACCAATATTTTATGCTCTTTTTTTAGCATGATTTCTTGCGTAATTCATTGAAAATATGTATCTTTACATCGTAGTAAATTGGCATATTCTACTCCTTTCTACGTTTCGGAGTGAAGCGATTTACAGAGGTTCTGAAGCCTGTTGTCCGTCTAACATACTCCATATCATCCGACAATTCCAACTGTCCTGTATGCACATCGTATGGCTGTTCTGCAATGAATGTTTTTACGATATCCTGAAACAGCTTCAGATCTTTTTCCTGGCAACGGTCTGAAATACGAAACTGCTCACCTTCCGGCAAATCAATACACATCAGATATACTGCGTCATAGAACGCCATAAAACGTTCGGGTGCCATCTCATAAAGAGGCATAAGTCGGGCCATAATATCGGAGTGTGTATCGTTCATCAGAATGCAAGCTTATTAGTTGGTGACTCAGAAAAATCACTCTGCGGCACGGATTCACCAGCTGCTTTTCCTATGGTAAAGTATTCAATTCCCCCGGATTTGTCATCTATAACCGGCTTTCCGTCTTTATCCAGGAAGAGGGGTAAACCGCTTTTCGCATCGTATTTATGCGGATTGAATATCCAGCCTTTCCACTCGCAATATTTTTTCAACTTGTCCTTAAATGCCGTAGCACTGATGAATTTGCGTTGCTGCGGATCATAGTTACAGAAGTTGTCGTAAATCTCCTTACGGGGAGTACGGCGGTGGTTTTCTTCGCTGCTAAAATATTCATCCGCCCAGGATATAAGGGTTTCGCCAATTTCTTGTCTGAGCTTACGCTGTTGCAAGCGTTCGCCCGGTGCCTGTACAACTCCAAATTTCAAGTAAAGCTGTATGCAGTTGGCCAACATGTTCCAAGTCAGATTCCATTGGGTGAAATCCCATTCGGAAAAGAACAATACCCCGAAATCATCCATGGGTTTGTGCTGATCATTATAAAAATCGGAAAAAGCTATCAGCCATTGCCGATCAGTATAACTGGAACCCGTGCCACGGATGGCATGATTTGTAGGAATATATACTTTGGGCGACTTGGCAAAAGGATAAGTGATGCGCGATCCTCCCTTCTTGTTTACAGTCCAATCTCCGGTAAGATTGGGAAACAGGAACTCAAAATTAAAATTCTGCATGACGTCATCAATAAATACCAGACGTGTCTGTTCATCAATGTCATTCCAAATAAAACTGTCATTGAAAATATCCGTCCGTTTTCCGGATATATAGACTGTATCGACTACCTGGCGCATTAATTCGCCAACAAGCGATTTACCGCTACGACCGTTACTGTCACCCACTTCCGACTGCTTGCCGTCCATGCCGATAACTGCACGTGTCACGTTCGCGTCCTTGCACTCCATCAGCATGTAGCCAATAGCACACATTTTACTGAGCAGGTGGAGGTTGTTTTCATAAAGTTCGCCTTCTTCAATCTCTTCAGGCTTTTTTCTCCAGGTAAAATTACTGGTATTGATCAGGAATTGCAGATAATGACATTTCTTTCCTTCCGGAGAGAGTTCATAATCATATTTACCGTCCTGTTCCCTGAAAATAATAAGGGGATGGCCGAGGTATTTGGCATCGGTGTTTTTCCGCTGTTCTTCCCATATCTGGTGAGTAATACTTTCGTAGCCCACTTCTTTGACTTCATGTTGTGTGATATGCCAGCAGCGGTCACGGAAATAGAAGTATTGTTCATCACGGGACGGGGATATAAAATTGGGTTGGATGAAAGCAAGTCTTGACATCTGGAAGGGTCCGACATATTGTGAGCCTCCCTTGAGTAACTGATTATTGACAAAGCGGCTGCAATTCTGTTCGGCAAAAGCGAACATGAAATCGCGTGCATCTTCGACGTCAATAGTATGCACTACTGGCGGATCCAGATGGATGTAGGTCCACAGCTTCGTATCGAGCAAACGATATCGCCCGATCCCCCGGTTTTGAAAAAAGGTTTTGGCGGCCACATAGTCGTATTCAAACACCGGTATTCTGTTACCGTTCGTTTCCTTATAGTCTTCATTCCAGAATTTTTCATCTTCATCATAAGGTAGAGCAGATACCAACCTGCCGCTTTCGTCAAATTTCCAGGCATACCGGCCAAAGATGAACTCCGGAAGCTCCTGTAAAACTTCGCGGTGTTGCTCAGCGAATTTTTCGTGACTGTGCAAATTCCATAATTCGCGTAGCTTTTGATCATTCCATGTAGTGATTTTAAACACTTCTACATATCTGCCTGTTCCGGATTTCTCATTGCATGCAAATTCCAGATCTTGGGCAAGTTCTTCTTCATGGCCGCTCAGTTTGTTTGCCAACAGATCATCCAGTCCCTTGTCACCCTCATCATTCTTATTGATGTGGCCAATAAATATTTCCACCATGATACCGCGGTTCTTCAGCATCCGCATGTATTCTTTGAAATTTCGGGCGGCAGAGAAAAAACACCGGGGGCGTGTATCAACAGGAGTATTGAACTTTATATTGTTGGACAGATCATTCCAGTCTGAATCAAAGATGAAGGCCACTTCCTTAACCCCGCAGGCGGTGATAATCTTGACGAGATCCTCCGGCAATGCCCCTTTCTGTCCCAGGTTCTGAATACCGCTAACCGCTATTGAGGGAATGCCATGTTTGCAAGCCTTCTCCGCCTTCTTTTCACCTTCCTGGATGTAGAGTCTCGGAAACTGCTCTTTCTTTTTATACATCTGCCTCATGCGTTCCGGAATATATATAGGCGTACCACTACCGGCAGGAGACTTGTATTTGAACGGCTTTCCTTCCTTGTCCCTGTGTTCATCCGGAAATTGCCACCGTACACGGTAATACACTTTAGGCTCCAATTTACCACGTCCCGGTAATTTGCGCATATAGGTAACCGGCATACCGTCCAGATCATAATATTCGATAATGACATCATCCCCGTCAACGATATTGCCATATTCATCAATGGTACCAGGACGGAACGTTTTTGCCTCAAAAATACTCTGTGTATCTCCTTTTTTGAAGATATGTGCCGTTACATCCTGATATGTCAGCCCGCTACCGGCAAGCATACGGGCGCAGAATGTATCAATACTTTCTCCTTTGGCCTCCTTGCTTTGTTTCTTCATTTTAGCAGGCTTGGCTGGCTTTTTCTCCGGTTTGGGATCAAGTAGTACATTGAACTTGCGTGCCAGGTAGTCAAGGGCTTCCAGAAATTGCATATCTTCCGCCCTCTGCAAATAATCCAGCGGTTCTTTGCCCTTTATATCCGGACAGCTGAAGCATTTGAATAAGTGTTTGGCCGGAGAAATATGTAACTTTTCCTGTCCGTGGCATTTGGGGCATTCGCACTTGTATTCAGCACCCCGTTTCCGTAGTTCGTGAAAGTCACCGATAACCTCAAGGAGCTTCCCTTTGGAAGCCTCCTTGATACGTTTTATATCATCTTTAGTAAAGTACATAAGAGTTTTATATATTGCCGCTACGAATTACACTGTTTTTAGAATTAAGTGATAGGACTTAAATTTTGCCAAGAAACAGTATATACGCATCGAGTTCATTTTTCAGCCGGGCATTCTCATTTCTGAGTTGCTCAATGGTATTGTTCCGACAGGAAACAGCCTGGTGTAGACGGCTGATTTCTTGCGAGTAATCAATTTGTTTCTCATTCCTTTCTATCTTCTTCAGCAGCTGTTGTTTCACCTTGCCGGTTTCCTGTTCAAGATAAGTATTGCGCTTTAGCAAACTTCTGATTTGCCCCTCCAGATACATGGTGCGCTGTTGCTCTCTATGATAATCTTTGAGCAGGTATTTAAATAAGGTCTCGATAGGGATATCGAGTGCAAGATTGTCTTCTGTCATAATTACTCTACATATAAACGTTAATCACCTATTAGCTGCTTGATAGTATAATTTTGCTTCCCTTTGAATTTAGAGAAATCCACTAAAGACTGTTTACGATAAAGGCCGATAGCCACTCTCCGGAATCTTTCATAGTTCCGGCCATCGATAGGAAGTAATTCCCCTTCATGCATAGCTTTATTCAGTTCCTTACGTGTATGGGCATAATGGCCATAACAACTGTTCTCCCCGAAATCATGCTCTATACTATGACAATGATAACGATCATCCTTTGATAGAAAGATTCTCAATCTTTCCAACCGGGTAAAGCTTAATCTGCTATAACCCAACCTTGATATTTCGGTCTCTTCCAGCCAGGCCACAAGTTCAAGATTGTAAAACCCTTTGTTATACTCTTTTCTATAGAAATAGTGTATTTTCATCTTTAGTTTTTATGATAATCTTTTAATAATTCATCTATATCAGAATCAGCAAGATCATTCAAGTGTTTCTGGTACTCAACGGCAGCCTCTATTATTTTCGTCATTAGAGGTTCTTCGTTCATAGCTTTTACTATGGCCATCACAATATCGACCGGGTTCCCACACACTACGGCTGCTAATGCAGATTTATCCTTTTCCTTTTGAGAGAGGATACAGAGACCATTCAATTTGTAATTAGTGCAATCAATTGCAAATTCTTCTATTTTTGCTTTAAGATTAATATTTTCCATTTTTATTCAATTATACTTTTGAGAAAGAAAAGAACTCAGTTCCATTTGAAATTTGTGTGCTAAAAACTATCCTTTTTGCATTGCAATATTTAGCCAGCTTTTGTTTAAAAGCTGTAGATGAGACATATTTACGTCTCGTACTATCCCCTTTGTAGAATAGTTCATATAGCTCTTTTCTGGAGATGGTCTGATTTAGATATGAAGGATTTGAAAAATAGATGTCTGCCCAGGAAACAAAATCCGTTCCTATTTCAACTTCTATTTTTCTTTCCCAGAGAATTTCCTGGGTTAATACTGGCCCATAATTCAAATAAAGTTGTACGCAGTCAGCGATCAACATATAAGCATACTTCCAGTCTTCGATATCCCAGTCTGTGAAGAAACATTTTCCGAAATCATCAATGGGGCTATGGCTGGTATTGTAATAATCAGAAAAAGGAAGTTCCCATTTCCTATAATCGACGCTAACTCCTTTGCCAGCTATCTCCGAGAAAGTTGTGATAACTATTTTGGGAGAATATGGATAAGGGATTATATCTACTCGTTTTCCTTTTCTATTGATCACCCAGTCTCCACTAATACATGGAAATAACCAATCAAATTCAAAGTTTTCCGGTAGATCATCAAGCACAACGAGTTTGGTCTGTGAAGATAGGTCATTCCAAATAAAAGCATTATTTATATCCATGAACCTACCAACTATGTGTTCTGCTTGGATGAACTTGGCAATAAAATTCACAAATAAGGTTTTCCCACTTCGTCCGGGTTCTTTGTTCATGTAATCGGTTGCAATGACTGCCCGCGAAACATCCGGTCTCTTTTTCTGAAAAATCAAGTACCCAATGGCACAAAGTTTGCTCAATAGGATAGAGGCTTCTTGCCGTTTGTCTTCTTCAGTGACTTCTTCCGGCATTTTGCGCCAAGTGAAGTTGCTGGTATTAATCAGGAACTGGAGGAACTGACATTTTTTACCTTCTTGGGTTAGCTCATAATGACAGGTATCATCTGTTCCACAGAATTGAATTAATGATGTAATCATGATATTGTCGGTAATTTTCTTCATTTCTTGTTAGTATTGAGCGTTACTTAACATTTTGAATAGTCACACTATATGTGGTTGCCTTACTTGGTGATTTGCCGACTTCTTTTTTATACGGACGAGTAAAGTCACGTATATGATCGAGAATGTCGTCTATCTCTGTGTCAACAAAGTCTTTTTGTTTCTGCCATTCCTCACGGGCTGGGTGGTTTGTGTCCACCTCCATTTTTATTGTTATAATTTTCTTCATTACTTATTATATATGAATATTAATCTTCTTCAACGAAGGTGTTAGTTGTGTTTATCACACCAGCAGAATCAACACTCTTGCCATCACGTATAAACACTTTCTCACGTATTAATTCTTCATAGTCATACTGTGACATTCCGATGACACATACACGACCATCAACATACAATTTGCATTTCATCAATTCAGTACCTTCAATCGGACCGATGACATCTATTTGCATTGTTCTTTTATTCATAATTATCAAGTTATTAACTTATCACCCATGTATTAAAGAAATAATTAAGCTACTTCTTTCAAGCGCACCAATTCCTCCGTTTTTACATTCCGTCCTCGACTACGGCAATAGGAGCCATCTGAAATAAAATCATTAAAGATTATCAAAACAACCAAAGCCACTGCACCAATGGCACGCTTTAAAGGTGATAGTTCAAAGCTAATGTTGAAGTGCGTGCAGAACCACCATGCAGACAGCTCATTTATCTTACCGATATGAAGTTTTTGATATATCTTACGAAGAATATTATCCACGGTATAGCGAGAAATACCAAGATCATCAGCAACTTCTTTTTGGGAAGCCCCCCAAGCTATACGTTCCGCGATCTGTATTTCTCTATTCGACAATGCAGCCATATCATCGTATTTTTTGATCTTCAGGAACAATCTCCCAAATATCAACCGCTCCATATCTCTGAAGAATATCAGTGATTACTTCATACTTCGACATAGTGATATCCACAATACCACTATTAAGTAAGTGCGAAAAGTAAGTGTAACGCGTAATGCCTAATGCATCCATCAAGTTCTTACGAACTTCATCTTTCTGGGCTATAGTCACTTGACGATAGCCTTTTTTAAAGTAATAGCGTTTTTTCGCTATTGCAGGGGTTTCGATTTCTTTGTACATTTGTTTCGTGTGATTTAAAATACAATGCAAATATGAATGATATATAGTTTAAAAACAAGCAAAATATGAACTATATATAATTCAATTAACTTTTATTATGAATACAGAACAAAAATCATCAGCTGTTCGAGACAGGTTAATTGCTCTTTGTGAGGCATTAGATCTATCACGGCGTGAATTTTCCATCAGCATAGGCCGTACATCAACCTATGTGACAAGTTTAAACAATGATATTACTTCCGGAGTGCTGAATGATATATTAATCACATACCCTCAAGTCAATATCATGTGGCTTATCACTGGAAAAGGAGAAAAGTTTATAACCCCAGACCCTACAAATGCCCTTTTTCAGCATTTAAAAGAAGAAAATAAAGAATTAAAAACAAGAAACGAAGAATTAAACCGTGAACTTGGACGACTTGAAGGACAAATTGCTGAAATGAAAAAAATTGTTGCCCATCAGGACACACCTGCTGGATGTGCCGATGCAAGTGGATCAGGGTTAACGATAACCAAATAAAGTGTCCACTGTATTAAACTTTGTATCAGATACTTTAAATAATAAATAAATATTCTATGCCGGACATATTTCGGACACAGAACATCACTCATTTAACCAAGGTAGAAACTGTAAGATGTTAACAATCAATGATCATAAGGAACAGGCACAACGTCGTTGTACTTCGAGCCTCTCCTCCCGTGCAAGATGAAAATGAGGTTGTGTCAAAACGTTGAACTGCACCCCAAAAGTTGGACAGGTTAAACATTATCCCGTAATAGAAAGAGT
>OHGG01000053.1_pt1 | contig 82620 bp, 72 predicted proteins | sample 1567641 | NCBI WGS metagenome assembly OHGG01 (sample SAMEA3879561, study PRJEB24766) | human gut metagenome | biome: human-associated habitat; feature: feces | place: USA | collected 1985/1987
AGATTAAATATAAAAATCTGTTACTTTGGAGGTATCATATCAAGGGCTGCAGGCGGTTCTTATTAATATATTTTATTAACCTTGTAACTATAATGCCTTTTTTGAAGGTCAGGCTTCTGCATACACATTATTTTGATGCATTTGCAGTAAGCTCGCCATTCACACAGTCAATTACTATATTATCTCCTGTTGATACATTGCCGGCAAGTATAAGCTTGGCTGCCAGTGTTTCAACCGACTTCTGTACATATCTCTTAAGTGGTCTTGCACCATACATTGGGTCAAAGCCATGCTCAACTACGAAGTCCTTAGCTGCATCTGTAAGCACTACCTTAAGTTCCTTATCTTCGAGTCTTCTGTTGACATCATTAATAAGAAGATTAATAATGCTTCCAATATTATCCTTGTTAAGTGGCTTAAACATAATAATCTCATCAAGACGGTTAAGAAACTCCGGTCTGAAGTTATTTCTTAAGTCGCCCATTACAAGCTCTTCAACACCCTCCTTAATATTGCCTTTATCATCAATACCATCAAGAAGATATGTTGAACCTATGTTACTTGTAAGAATAATAATTGTATTCTTAAAGTCAACAGTACGTCCCTGAGAATCTGTGATACGGCCATCATCCAGTACCTGTAACAGTACATTGAATACATCGGGATGTGCCTTCTCGATCTCATCGAAAAGGATCACGGAGTACGGATTTCTGCGGACCTTCTCACTGAGCTGGCCGCCTTCTTCATATCCTACATATCCCGGAGGAGAACCGATCAGCTTGGAAACACTGTGTTTCTCCATATATTCTGACATATCAAGCTTTACAATGGCGTCATCTCTGCCGAAAAGTGATTTGGCAAGATCCTTTGCAAGCTGGCTTTTTCCAACGCCTGTTGGACCGAGAAACACAAAGCTGCCCACAGGTCGGTCGCTGCCCTTTAGTCCTGAACGGCAGCGGCGTACCGCAGAGCAAAGTGACTTTATGGCAGACTGCTGACCAACGATGCTTTCGCCCAGCTTGCTTTCAAGACCGTTGAGCAGCGTTGCCTCGTCCTGACCGATATCCGCACAGTTTATTCCTGTGAGCGATGAAACAACGCTGTCAATGTGTCTTTTTTCAAGAGGGATACGCTTTGGCCGGCACTCTGTTATGGCGGTGAGGTATTCGTCACGGGTGAGTTTGCCTTTTACATAATCGTTGAAAGCGTCTGATATCTTTTCCCCTGAATTGTTTCCGCTGTGCTCTATCACCGCACAGGCACACGCCTCGTCGAGGATATCTATAGCTTTGTCAGGGAAAAACCTGTCTGTGACATATCGTGCGGCAAGCTTTACGGCATATGGGATAAGGTCAGGAGAGATGTCAACGCTGTGGTGCTGCTCATATTTGTCAGTAAGTCCGCTTAGGATACGGCAGGTCTGGCTTTGGGTAGGTTCTTCTATTTTTACTTTCTGAAAGCGGCGTTCCATTGCAGAGTCTTTTTCTATGCTGCGGCGGTATTCTTCAAAGGTCGTTGCACCGATAAGTTGCAGACCGCCTCTTGCAAGCTGCGGCTTTAGTATATTTGCGGCGTCTATCGCCCCTTCGGCTGCTCCTGCACCCATTATGTTGTGCAGCTCGTCAATGAAAAGTATCACGTTCCCAGCTTTTTCAGCCTCGTCCATGCAGCATTTCAGACGCTCCTCAAAGTCGCCACGGTATTTCGCACCTGCAAGCAGGGTGGTCATATCCAGTGAAAAAATACGCTTTGAGGACAGTGACGGCGGAACTTCTCCAAGCATTATTTTTTTCGCAAGCCCCTCCACAACGGCGGTCTTTCCCACGCCAGCCTCGCCAACAAGGCAGGGATTGTTCTTTGTGCGGCGGCAGAGTATCTCCATTATACGCTCGGTCTCAGCCTCTCGACCTATGCATGGGTCGAACTTTTCACACTCGCTTTTGCGTGTCAGTTCTCTTCCATAGTGTTCAAGGGTCTTGAGCTTTGGATAATTCCTGTCGGTGAAGATATTCGGCTCGTTGCCCGAAAGTGCACAGTCGTTATACATTTTGTTGCAGTTCACGCCAAGCTGCTGCAATATCTCAAAGGCACAGCAGTCGCTGCGGCGGAGCATCATGGCGAGAATGTATTCTGTTCCTGCGATACCGCCGCCCATGCTTTCGCAAAGCCTTTGTGCACCACGCAGCACTGCCGAGGCATTTGGCGTGATATCGCTTTTGGTCAGACGGCATGGCGTGCCCTTGCCAATGATGTACTCTATCTGCTCTTCTATCCTTTGTGCCGTAACTTCGTGCCGCAGCAGCACGGCACAGGCTGTGGAATCTTCCTCATAGGCGGCAGAGAGCAGGATATGTTCAGTGCCGATATAAGTGTGACCCCAGCTGCCAGCCAGAGTGACGGCGTTATTCACAAGCTCTCGTGCCCGTGGTGTAAAGCTTTCGCTATCAAAAAACTGATCGTTCATAAAGTTCACCCCTTAAAAATGTTCAAGGCTGCTGCCTCAGCTACATTCTTGACAGTTTTGCATCTTAATATTCCTGACGCTTATCAGTCGCTTTTATATTCTTATGCACAGGACAAATTCTGCTTGCAGATTATTTTTGTAACACATTTTCGGCGGCGTCATAAACTGTACTATAAAGCAACGGAGCAAAGTTCCTGCTTTATAAATCTTAACAAAAAGGAGATTTCATTTATGAACGGTTGTGGATTTGGCGGTTGCTGGTGGATCATTATCCTTATTCTCATATTCTGCTGCTGTGGTTGCGGCGGTTGCGGTGGCTGTGGAAACGGCTGCGGCGGTTGCGGTGGCTGTGACAATGGTTGCGGCGGCTGCGGATGCTGATCTGACGGCAAATAAAAGGCGGCGGAGCATTACGCTCTGCCGCTTTTTTCTGCTTCTTCTTTTTCAAGACGCTTTTCAAGGCGTTTTACGATAGTTTTAAGTGCTTTTATGCGGGCATATTTTTTATCGTTGCCCTCAAGTATGGTCCAAGGTGCTATCTCGGTGGATGTGAGGGACGTCATGCGGTCTACATATTCCTCGTAGGTATCCCACTTTTCACGGTTACGCCAGTCCTCATCTGTTATCTTCCAACGCTTTTCAGGCGTGTTTTCACGCTCCTTGAATCGGCGATACTGCTCGTCTTTGTCAACATTGACCCAGAACTTTATTACCTCTGCACCCCAGTCATGGAGTTGGCTTTCAAACTCGTTTATCTCACGGTATGCCATGTTCACACGCTCTTCAGGGGTAAGCTTTTCTATAGGCTCGACCATTACTCTGCCATACCATGTGCGGTCAAAGATAGTGAAGTGACCGTCTTTTTCAAGGCGTGTCCAAAAACGCCACAGATAATGCCTTGCAAGCTCTGACGGCTCAGGTGCGGCGATAGGGTGGACTTCATAGCCTCGTGGGTCAAGGGCGGCGGCAAGGCGTTTGATGTTTCCGCCTTTTCCTGCTGCGTCCCAGCCCTCATAACATATTATCACAGGTATTTTCTTTTGATAGCAGAGATTTTGCAGCTTGAAAAGCTTGTCTTGATATTTTTTTAGCTTTTTCTCATACTCTTCCTCATCAAGCTGCTTGTCCATATCAACGTCTTTAAGGGCAGGGGCCTTTACGGTCTTGAACTCAGGATAGTTGTATCCGCAGGTATCAAACTGCGGTTCAGGCTCATAGCGGCTGCCGCTTGCTTTTGCAGTAACCGCTGCACTCACTGCATTTGTGACCGCCGTGAGCACTTCAAGCTCAGCGGAGGCACGCTCGTTTGCACCCACGCAGGTCCAAGGTGCAAAGGCGGTATTCGTGCTTTCCAGCATTTTATCATATTTGCGAAAAAACTTATCGTATTTTTCCATGTTCTTTATATCGTGGCTTTCCACACGCCAGCTTGTCACGGAGGAATCCTCCAGCTTTTCGATACGCTTTTTCTGCTCATCTTCTGTGATATGCAGGAAGATTTTCACGAGAACATAGCCGTCGTCAGTAAGCTGTCTTTCAAAGGTGCGGATATCATCAAGCCTTTTATCTCTTGTGTCTTTGTCTATCTCGCCGTACATACAAGCGTTCACGGTGTCACGATACCAGCTGCGGTCGAGGATAAGGAACTCGCCTTTTTTCGGCAGCGTCTGCCAGTAACGCCACAGCCATGGCATACGCTTTTCCTGTTCATTCGGTGCACGGTAGGAAACCACCTTGTAAAAACGTGGGTCAAGAGAGCGTATGAGCTTTGCTATCATTGAACCTTTGCCTGCCGCTGACCAGCCGTCAAAGGTGATGATAACAGGCACGCCTGCGGATTTTATTTTGTTTTCAAGCATGGAAAGCTGCTCTTTAAGCCCTTTTAGCTGTTCGGATATTTTCGCCTTTTCGGTATTTTTCTGTATAACTTTTTCAAGCATTTTTGTTTCTCCTTTTTTCTCAAATTGTTATAAGCATAGCTTAATTTATTTGATTTATGTATATTATACACAATTTATCTTTAATTGTATATAGACATTTTTCATGAAAATGCCGACTTGTTTTTGTTAATACGGAGTTAATATTATTGGTTTATACTAAACTAATATAATAATTTTTGCAAAGGACGGCAGTGATATGTCAAAAAAAGAAGAAAAGGACATTAATATATCAAGGCTTGACAAAAGTCTGGAGGGTCAGGGTCTGCTGGAGGACGCTGATGACGCTGAATATGAACGCACATTGGCTCAGCAAAGGCGTGAGGCAGAGGAGCGTGAGCGTCAGGCTTTAGAGCAGGCGGAGGCTGAAAAGCGTGAGCGTGAACGTCAGGAAGAAAAGGAACGTGAACGCAGGCTCGCTCAGGAACGTATCGAACTTATGAAACTCAAAAGCGGCGTTATCGACGAAAGCGAGTCCACCATAAAGGAAGAGCACGACCAAATAAGAGAGCTGCACGGATTTGAAAAGGTATCGAACTTTTTTTATCACAACAAAGTGTGGATAATATTTGCGATTTTTATAATAGCGGTCACGGCGTTTATTGCTATTGACGCTGCAAGGCGTGAAAAGGCAGACCTCACGGTGCTTATGATAGCGAATAACGGTCTTGAGGCACGTCAGGATGAGCTTGAGGAGTTCTTTGAGAAATACACAGACGATTTTGACGGCAACGGTTATGTTCACGTTGATGTTATCATTATACCGCTAAATTCTCACAGCGACGATTATCAGCAGCAGAATGTGAACAGCACGAAGTTTATGGCTCAGCTACAGGGCGGCGAATCTATACTTGTTATAACAGACTCAAACACTGACGAGGATTTCAAGGAGATCATGACCCCTGACCTGCCAAAAGAGTTCCCGAACAACAAGTATGTTGATGACATGGGCATGAGCTGGAACATGGAAGTCATGGCAGAGGCTCTTAACTATGAGAATATGCCAAATGATGTTCATCTTTCCATGAGAACGCCAGTGCAGACCCTTGGCGACTCAAAGGAAACAATGCAGGAGAATTATGACAAGTCATTCAAGGTGTTCGAGAGGATAGTTGACGATATGACTGAGAAAGCTGAGGCGGCAGGCGACAAGGGCTTGACCACTGAGCCTGTTCATTATGATGACAGCAGTTCAGATAGCACAGACAGTACGGTAAATTCAGAAAACAAATAAAAATAGCGGACAGTCGAATGGCTGTCCGCTTTGTATTTGTATCAATAATTGTAATATGTGTTGTCCTGATAATAGTTATCTGCCGTGTAGCCGCCCTGCTGGTCTGTTTGCGTATCGGAACCGCTCAGGCTTGAGCAGTTCTGATCTTCGGCGTATTTGTAATCAGAGGTGACACCAAGATATTCTTCAAGGCAAAGACCGCTCTTTGTTACCGCCTGGGCTTTTTCCTTGCCGAGATAGCGGATATGCCATGGTTCGTACATATAGCCGGTCTTGTCCTCTTTTCCCTCAGGATAGCGGATAATAAAGCCGTATTCTGCACAATGCTCGGCGAGCCAGTTCGCCTCAGGAGTGCCTGCAAAGCTGTTCTCAGTGGTGTTTACATCAAAGGTCAGACCTGTTTGGTGCTCGGAATGTCCCGGTCGGGAGGAAACCTCATCGGCGGCCTCCGTGCCACGTTCCCACGCATAGGAGTTATAAAGAGATTCCTGATCTTGATATGAGCGGTAGCTTGAGTTCACAAAAAGCGTTATGCCGTCCTCTGCGGCGGCAGCTGCCATATCGTCAAAGGCGTTCTGTGCCACTGTGCTCACACCCGGAGCGTAATCAGAGGGCAGGGAATAGGTCTTGTTCACAATAAGAATACCGTCAACAAAGGTCATGCCGTTTGACTGCTCTATTTTATGCTCGGTCTTTTCAGGGGTCGCCTTGCTGCTGTTGGAGGCTTTCTTTTTGGTGGTAGTTCTTTTAGCCTCTGCCTGCTTTACGCTGTCGCTCTGAGATGATGACGCTGACGGAGCGTTGCTGTTGTCAGACTTTCCACCGCAGGCTTTCACTGAGATTATTATTATCAGCAGCAGTGCGGCAAGTGCGATAACACGGTTACGCATGACACGTCTGTGATCTGCGGCACGTCTTTCTGCACGGCGTTTTTCCATTTCAAGACGTCTTTTTTCATATTCCTCGTCAGAATATTCGTTGTGTTCGTCAGGCTGTTCGTTCACATTCTGGGGATCGTTATTGTTTTTTATCTGATCGTTCATAAATATCCTCTTTTTGTAAATAGTTTTATTACGTCCAAGTTAAAAGGCAGCACCGCTCAGATCGTGCGGCACTGCCTTTATTATATCACATTTGTTTATACTTTTCAAGTCGGATATTGTCAGTTGGCTTTCATGAACCATATTTCGGCGACATAGACATTGCCTTGCCGTGGATCAGGATAAAAGCAAGTTCCCACATACATATAGTCAGTCTGACTTTTGGTAATGCCCATGTAGGTGTAATTCAACATGACAGAGTAATTTTTGACTTCTTGTAAGTGAGCAATATATTGGCTGTAGGCGGTGTTATAATCAGTTGAATCTGTAGTAAAGTGTTCTATCTGCTCAACGGACGCATCACTGGGCAGACCGTATTTTTCAAGATTCTTTTCAATAAGTTCCGGCAGAGCCTGTGTTATGGTGTATATACCAACATGATAATCACCAAGACTGTTTGCAAGCACGCTGTCAAGCTGACCGCTTGCCCTATATAGATTGACCTTGTTTTTCTCTCTTTCGGGATTTATGACAGCAAGGAAATCCAGTGTTGACTGTATCGCACCGTCTGCGGAATAATAGGTCGGTTCGGCGGTGGTTGTCTGAGTGGCAGTTGGCGGAGTATACTGCGTTGTTGTATTGTTGCTGCTGACGTTATTATTGGTATTGGCATTGTTATCATGCTCGTCAGGTTCTTCGCTTTCAGACGGCTTTTTTTCTTCTACTGCGGTGGTGGTGACAGTGGTAACAGCGGTAGCTTTGCCCTCTGCGGCTTTTGCTCCCTTAGCGATATCTGAGGCAAGTGCAGACTTGTCAGGCTCAGGTTTTGTGGTAGTGGTCGCAGCGGTCGTGGTAGTAGCAGGCGGTAGTGTAGTTGTCACAGGGGTACTGGTCGTGACAGTGGTAGTGGGCTGAGGCGGGATATCTTTTTGGACGGCGGTGTTCTTTTGGTCGCTGTTGTTATATGCAAAAACGCCGAACACAGCCGCAGAGCCCATTACTGCGGCTGCGATCGGGGCAGCCACTTTAGGTCTGATAGTAACTCTCTTTTGGGTCCTAAGCTCAATATCTTTTCGTTGATTTATTTCGCTCATACAGCCAAAGCAGAAAATTGCGTCATCATGCAGTTCTCTGCCGCAGTTTGGACATTTCTTCACTTTTTGAGCCGCCTCCTTACTTTATCAAGTGCCTTAAAAAGCTCCTCGGCTGAACGATATCTGTCATCAGGGTTTATGGACAGGCATTTTTTTATAATTTTAAGCAGCTTTTTGTTTTCGCAAAGCTTTATAGACGGGTGCTCGCCTGTGATGAGGACGTTCAGAAGAATGGCGAGTGAGTAAATATCTGTTCTTGCGTCAGACTGCTGTAATCCGAACTGCTCAGGTGCGGCAAAGCCCACTGTGCCCAGCACTTGTGTGTCTGCATTTTTATCTGTCTTATAAATTTTTGAGATATCAAAATCAATAATCTTGACATTATTGTCATCGCATATTATAATATTATCAGGCTTTATGTCACGGTGGACGATACCGCTGCTGTGAAGGGCATAAAGTCCCTGACAGATGCAGCAGACTATGTTCACGGCTGTGTATTCAGAAAGCGTTCCGCCGTTCACATACTCGGTGAGGGTCATTCCTTCGCAGTATTCTTCATATATAACAAATGCTTTATCGTTCTCGGAGATCTCGTATATGCGGCAGAGAAAAGGATTGTTTATTTTCGCAAGTTCCTGATACACCGAAACGTCAGCAGGCTTGTAGAGGGTATGGCGTATCATTTTTATTCCAAATTCATTTTCAAGAATAACCTTTTCGTGCTTGCTGTTTTTAAAAAGATAGTTTTTGCAGTCGAACATTTTGTCTATCTGTTCAGTTTCAAGGTCATACAAGCTTTTTTCAGACATATATTCATCTCCAATATAGAATAAAAATTATAGGAAGGAAACAGGTAACATGAAATCAACATCAGCACTTATGAATGAACTTAACGGAAGTGAAGATATCGGTGCTTTTCTCAGCAAAAACAAAGAATCTCTTGACACTCAGAGTTTTGCGGACTATCTTTGCAGGCTTGTTAAAGAGCATAAAACCACAAAGATAGAAGTGATAAGGCAGGCACAGCTCAATCAGATATACGGTTATCAGATATTTGCAGGCACAAGGCTGCCGGGAAAAGACAAGATAATAGCCATTGCTCTTGCGATGAAACTTGATGTTGACACTGTTCAGCGGTTGCTGACCCTTGCAGGAGAGCCTCAGCTTTACGCAAAGAACGCCCGTGACTGTATCCTTATAGACGCCATAAACAAGGGCATCGACGTGGCAGAGCTTAATAGGGTGCTGTTTGAAAACGGTGCACAGTGTCTTAAATAAAATGATAAAAGAAAGTAAATACAAAACAGTTCTGAAATATCAGGACTGTTTTTTCATATATTCTTTATTATAACACATTCTGACATGATTTTCAAGAGCTGTCAACCGTATGCACAACAAAAAAACGCCGCAGGAAATTCTGCGGCGTTTCTGTTATATCTCTTATGGAACAAGAGTTGTTGTAGTTGTTGACTCTGTTGATGCAGCAGAATCAGTTGCAGGAGCTGCTGTTGTGGTGGTCGTTGTTTCTGTTGATGCAGCAGATGAAGAATCGTCTGTTGTAGGAGCAGCTGTGTCGCCGGCCTTAGTTGTTGTGTAGCCCTCAGCCTTTACTACCTTCTTCGTGAAGTCGTCTTCCTTGTTATAGTAATTGGTTGAGAGTGAAGGATCTTCTGTGAACTTATCGCCTGTTGCAACAATGTTTGAGCAGGAGATAGAGGCATAGAATGTAACTGCCTTCTTTTCCTTGTCAGTCTTTACTGTTATCTTGTAAAGATTGAACAGTTCGTTTGTGTTCTCCCAAGAATCGTAGTTCTTCTTGTTTGTGAATGAAACATAAGTGTCAACATAGTCAACTGATTCGATAGATGTTACCTTGCCGTCAAAGTCAGCAGGATATGGAGCATAGTGATCCTTGATATCCTTTCTCAGATCCTCGATCTTGTCGTCGATAAGTGACTGATAGCTATCCATTGCAGCCTTGCCGTTTTCAGCTGTTACATATGCAGGGAATGTTTCGTCAACAGTTATCTCCTTAACGTAAACTGTATCGCCCCAGTCGTCTTCTTCTGTGTCGCCTGTAAGTGTTACACCCTTGTCAGCCAGTGATGAGTAAGCACTGCAAGTAACCTTGAACTTGCCGCCGATACCGATATAATCGTCGCATGATACTGAGTAGTAAACATCGTCCTTGAGTACCTCAGGGATAGATTCGCTCTTAACTGAGTAAGGCTTTACAAATGGTACGCCGCCTGTGCACTCGAACTCGATACCCTCAAATGGGTCGATTTCCTGAGCCTTTTCAAGGCCCTCAACTGTGAAGTCCTTTGTTACCTCGCCGTCCTTAACGTCAGCTGTCTTGTATGTATAATACTTATCGTCATACTCAAACCAAGTCATGTCGCCGCTCTCTTCAGCATCATAAGCATCGATATCAGCTGTAACAGTGTACTTGTCGCCGTTTTTAAGGTCAGACCTGTAGTCATAATCATAGTAGATGAATGGATATGTTGAATCAAATGTAACGTTTGCAGAACCGCTGCCGTCAAAGCCTGAGAACTCAACGTTCACGCCCTTGAAGAAGTCTATCTGCTCGCCGTCTTTAAGACCCTTTACAGTTACCTCAAACTCAGTGTTCTTGAGCTTGACGTTCTTGTCTTTCAGCGAATCTTCGTTATACTTAACTGTGCACTTTACCTTGTCGCCGTTTTTAAGGTTCTTGTTAGCGTTTTTCTCAAACTTGATCTTGATCTTGAAGTTGCCGTCCTTATCAGTTTTGAGAAGTGCGTTTCTCATCTGCTTTGCCTCAGCAAAATCCTCTGCCTTGTCAAAAGCCTTTGTAAGAGTTTTCTTGTCAAGAGCGAAATACTTGCTCACCTTTGATGACTTGTCAGCTGAATCTGCATAATCTGTAAGGTCGCTCAGATCTCCCAGATCGCCGAGATCATAGTCGCTGAGAGCGTCTGCTGCATTTGACATTGTGTAATACTCAGTGTCATAGCAGTTGAGTTCAGCCTCAACATATCCGCAGCCGTCAATGCCCTTGAACTCGATCTTGAAAAGATCCTTAGCGTCGATGACCTGATATTTGAGAATGTTGCAGATAATGATTATCGCAACGATAACAACGATCAGTGCCGCAGCAGCGATAAGAGTTATCTTCTTATGACCCTTTACCCAATCGCCAAGCTTAGCAAACGGATTTGGCTTTGCAGCTGCCGGTGCTGCTGCCTGAGCAAAGTTGTTAGCAGGCTGTGCAGACTGCTGCTCAAACTGTGGAGCTTGCTGTGGAACAGGCTGAGCCTGCTGTACGGGTGCCTGTGCAGGTGCTGCCTGCTGTGACTGGATACCTGCCTCAGCCTCCATTGCAGGAACGGACGCACCGCAGCCGCCGCAGAACTTTTCTTCAGGTCCTATAGGAGCTCCGCATTTGGCACAAAACTTAATAGTGTTCATTTCTTACCTCCATTAATACTTCTTTATAAAACAGAATAAAAAATTTTATCCTATTCATACATTCTAAGTATAATATCAGTAAAAAGAAATGTCAAGGGAAACTCCCTGAAATCGCCTTATTGTGTATGATTTTTGTAGATTTGTACAATTACAAAAGAAAAAAACATACATTTTAATAACGTTTTGGACACAAATTTTTCATGTCAAAAAACGGAATATAAATGGGGATACTGGGTGTTATATATCTTCTCTGTCCAGGAGCGTATGCTCTCACATTCTGACAGAAATTCTTCCGAGCCTTTTTCAAGAAGTGCAGGGAGTTTTGCGACGGCGTAGGATATATCGTCAAGGGTGCAGGACTGTGCGATATATGACACACGGGTGTAGTATTTTTTCCAGCCCTTTTCAAGCTCTTCAAGCCGCTCATTCATATCATCGCTTTCTTGTCTGTAGCTGCTTTCAGCGGCGTTCACAAGGGATATGAACCTATCGTTCTCTCGCTTTACCGCCCATACGGAAAGCACCGACATGGACGCTATAACGGTCAGAATGATTATGCAGGCGGTAAGTCTTTTCATGGTGCTTGCTCCTTTATATTTTTACACTTTTTTCTTGCCTTTATCTTTTCTCACGGCGACTATTTGTCCTGAGGGGTCTGCGGTGCAGATATAGACCTCGCTGAGGGGAATATTTTTCTCTTTGAGCTTTTTTTGCAGCCAGCTTTCGTCCTTGCCGATAAAATCAAGGGCTGAATATATTATCCTGCCGTTGTCTACAATAAGCTGCGGCGGGTCGGTCTGAGATTCTTTTACATTCATTCCGCCGTTTGTGATGGGGCGGAACTGTGCCTTTTGATAGACTGATATTTTGCCGGTGGTTTCTACAACTGCAAGCTGCACCTCGTTTATATCGAATATCCCCATGCTGCGGAGGGATTCAAGGAGATCGTCAGCTGAGAAACGCAGGTCTTTGAGCTGCTTTTGGTCTATGACTCCGTGGGAGATAACTATTTTCGGCGAGCCGCATATAAGCTTTCGCAGTCCTCTGAATTTAAGCGAGCATTGGGAAAGGATAACGTCAAGGCACACAAGGGTGAAGATAGGCACGATGCCCATTGACATTGGTATGGTCATATCCTCTATAGGCAGGGTGGCGATATTTGAAAGCAGCAGCGTTATAACAAGCTCTGAGGGCTGCAATTCACCTATCTGCCTTTTGCCCATAAGGCGTATGCTTATGACAATGAGTATATAAAGTATCACCGCTCTGAAAAAAACTATCAGCATTTTGTTTTCCTCCAATATCGTTGCAGCTATTTTTTGCAGATTTCATGCAGAATATTCTGACAACAGCCGCAGATAATAAATACAACAAAATTTCATGTAGGAGAAACAAAATGAATACACCTGATTTCAGAAATTACAAAGACGCTGAGATAGATAAAGGCATTGACGCCGCCATGACCTCGCTGAGGACCATAACAGGAAACACAATGGACCTTAACATAATGAATGTGAAGATATGCTCTGTAAGCTGTGCCGTGGTATCCATAGAGGGAATGACCTCAACAGCCGCAATGTCAGAACTTATTTTCAGACCTATAATGGAGCTTTCTGCACAAAAGCCTGAGGGCAGTGCAAAACGGGTCTTTGACTTTCTCACAAAAGAAAGCCTGCTTGCCGCCGAGAGAAAAACTGTTTTTAATTATGGTGACGTTATCCAGTTTTTGTTCTCAGGCTTTGCCGTAGTATTTGTAGACGGGCTTTCAAAAGCTGTCGTTTATGGTATCCAAGGCTATGACAAAAGGTCAGTTTCAGAGCCTATAAGCGAGCAGACCATAAGATGTGCTCAGGATTCTTTTACGGAAACCATAAGAACAAACCTTTCTCTTGTCCGCCGCCGAATGAAAACTCCGTCACTGCGGTTCGAGATGATGCAGATAGGAAAGCGTTCTTCGACTGATGTTTGCATGGTGTATATGAGCGACAGGGCAAGCTCTGACGCTGTGGACAGGCTGAGAAAACAGCTCAAAGGCATAAAGCTGGACACTGTTCTCACAAGCGGATATATCGAGCCTTTTATCGACGAAGGTTTTGGCTCGTCGGTGTTTTCGCAAATGGCGTATTCTGAAAGACCTGACATGATATGCACAAGGCTAAATCAGGGCAGGATATGTATTTTTGTGGACGGCACGCCTTTTGTGATTATTTGTCCTTCGCTTTTTGCAGAGAACTTCCAGACTATGGACGATTTTGCAGAAAAGCCTTTTTACGTCACCTTTATGCGGTGGCTGAAATACATTGCTTTTTTTCTTGCGGTGGCGTTTCCGGGGCTGTATGTTGCACTGGCGGGCTTTCACCCTGAGGTGTTTACACTGAAACTGCTGCTTAATCTTGCGGTATCGGAAGAGTCTACACCTTATCCGCTGACGGTGGAGGTGCTCGTTCTTATGCTGCTGTTTGAGATAATGAAAGAGGCAGGCTTGCGGCTGCCTAAGCCTGTGGGCAGCACGGTGTCTATAGTAGGCGGACTTATAATTGGCGACGCCGCAGTTAAAAGCGGACTTGTTTCCGCTCCGCTGCTTATCGTTGTGGGAATAACCACCACATCTTCTTTTGTTATACCGAGCCTTTATCAGCAGACCGCCATACTGAGGCTTGTTTATATCCTGGTGGGCGGCGGTTCGGGACTGTACGGCATTGCACTTTGCACGGTGCTTTTGATGATAAATATAAACTCCATGGACGATCTTGCCATATCCTACACCGCACCTGTGACGCCGTTTTTCTCAAAGGGCATAAAGGACGTTATTTCAAGACGCAGCTTTCGGTCATATGAGAAAACTCACAGCACTATTAAAGAATACAAGCTTGACGATAAGGGGGGCAGCCAATGAAAAAGTTTACGCCATTGCAGCTTTTTGCAATGCTTATCTGTACAAGAGCCTTTTCAATGATGACCTTTCTTCCTGAAAGCACTGCAAATGCTCTTGAACTTATGCTTGGAACGGTGCTGTCTACAGTTTTCCAGATAGTTATAATATGCTGTATGGCGGCTTTTCACAAGCGTTTTCCTAATGACGACCCATGCACCCTTGCGGTGAGCCGTTCAAAGTGGGCAGGCAGGGTGGTGTGCGGTGTGTATCTTGTATACTTCCTTGTAGTATCTTTTTATGTTATCGGCACTTTCACTTATTTTATGGATTATTATTTCTCCGACTATATCCCACGGCTGATGATAGTTCTGAGCATAACAGCCTGCGGCATTTATGTCGGCACTGCGGGGCTTGGGGCGATAGGAAAAACCGGCACGGTGCTTTTTGCACTTTTCCTCTTTGTGACCGCTACCCTTGTCATAAGTTCTCTTGAAAATTTCACCTTTGTGGATTTTCACCTTGCGGAGGAGAATGTGGGAAAAGGCATTTTCCATTCTGCCGTCAGCGAGCTTGCAAGAAGTTCATATCTTGCGGTGATAGTTTTTCTTCTGCCCTCCATAAAGGGCAACGCCGCAAAGACATCTGTTTATTTTCTTCTCACAAGGCTTGCACTGGTGGAGATAGTTTTAGGTTTTATCACAATGATACTTGGCGACTACACTCTGCTTGCAAAGCTTCCGTTTTTCGCACTTGCGGCATTTTCACGAACGGCTATTATCGAACGCTATGACGCTGCGGTAATGGGCGTGTGGGTAATGCTCTCTGTCTATAAGCTGGGACTTTATTTCCATTGTTCTGGCAGGTGTGTAAGATATATTTTCCCAAAGCTCGGCTCAGGTTCGGGCGTGATAATAACTGCGGCGATACCTGCGGCAGCAACGCTTTTCTGGCTCTTGCCTCACAAGTGGGAGAGCATCGTATACGCAGGATTAAGCCCTCTGCCGCTTATCATTCTTGGTGGAGTTGTACCGCTTTTGTGCCTGATATTCGTGAAAAAGGGGGCAAGGTCTAGTGAAAAAGCGTAATATACAGGTGACGGTCATTCTTCTTATTGTGGCGGTGACGCTGTTGTTTTCCTCTTTCGGCAGACAGTTGGATATCGAGGAGCGTGTGCTCTGTCATGCCATGGGCGTTGACTATGAGGACGGAGAATACAAGGTGTCACTTCAGGTGTTCAAAACTCAGGGCATGGGCTCTGACACGCCTTTGGACGTCAGCCAGTCTAACATTCAGACTGTAAATTGCAGCGGAAGAACTATCCGTGACGCTATCGAAAGCTGTCAGTATCAGTTGGGAAGAGAAGTTTTTTTAGGGCATCTGCAAATAATATGTTTCAGCAAAAATGTGGATTTTTCCTCCCCTGAGGAGCTTTTTTCTTTTGCAATAAAGGACAAGAACGTTTTTCTGGGCGTGGAGCTTTGCATGGCTGAAAACACTGCGGAGGAGCTTATGAACGTCCAGCTCACAAGGGGAACGATGTCCTCGGAGAACTTCACGCAGGTGATAAAAATGGGCGTGAAAAACGAAATAACGGTGGAATGCCGCCTTATTGATCTGCTTTCCTGCATAAGGTCGCCCCAGTATGTGGCAATGCCTGTTATCTCTATCAAAGAGCCGCAGGGGGATTTCTCTGACGGCAAAGAGGGAAGTGCACAGGAAGAAAAATCAGCGGAGCAGCAAGAACCGCTTTTGGAAATAAAAAAGACCGCCCTTATAAAAAACGGAACGGTCCTTGAAGAGTATCTTTCCCACGCTGACGCATCAGGCTGTCAGTGGCTTACGGGAAAGGCTGAACAATATTTTGATATAATATATTATCACGGCAGTCCAATGGACGTGAGGATAACCTCTGACGGTCACAGTTTAAAACTCGACAGTGAGAACGGCAGGCTTGTGTGCAGGCTGAAACTCACGGTGCTTGCTCACACTGCTCTCGATATCCGTGATGAGAAAAGCTCCGATGAGGTGGCAGGGCTCGTTGAAAAGCGGCTTGAAGAGGATATAACAGGCGTTTGGAACAAGGCAGTGAGTGAAAACAAGACGGATATCTTCGGCGTGTGGCGGCTTTTCCGCCACAAATATCCTAAGAGCTATCTAAAGTATGCAGACTGTCTTGACGATGTTCTTAGTTCCATAGAGCTGAAAACAGATATCACCTGTCGGGTGTCATAAGGCGGCTCATGTCCTCGGGAAGGGGAGCGGTCAATGTCACTATCCTGCCGCTTTCGGGGCTTGAAAAGGTCATTTTCTCGCAGTGGAGAGCCTGACGGCTTATAAGGGGACTTGCCTTGCCGTAAAGGTCGTCGCCGAGGAGTGGAAAGCCCATATATGCGGTGTGAACTCTTATCTGATGAGTTCTTCCCGTTTCAAGAAAAAAGTCCACAAGGGACAGGCTGCCTTGCCTTTGGCGGACTAGGTAGTCAGTTGCCGAATATTGACCGTCATTTCTCACACAGCGTTTTATTATAGTTTTCTGCTCTCTTGCGATAGGTGCACAGATACGCCCGCCGCAATGGGGCAGGTCTTTTATTATGCCCACATAGGTCTTTTCAAAGCTTTTTTGGAGCATTGCCGCACTTCGCTGACTTTTCGCCACAAGCACACAGCCGCTGGTGTTGCGGTCAAGGCGGTTCACTGGTCGAAAAACAAGGCTTGGATAAAGTGCTGCGAACAGATTACCAAGCGTGTCGTCACGATGCTTTATTGAGGGGTGGCAGGGCATGAAAGGCGGTTTTGAGAACACGACCACTTCGCCGTCCTCGTAAAGTATATCAGCTTTGAGGCAGGAATTAGGTTCAAGCGTTTCGCCGTCGCCCTCGTTTATCATGATAATATCGTTCTCATAAACAAGGTCAACAGTGCGGATAAGGACGCCGTTTCTTGTCATGCCGTTCTCGGTGCGTTTTAGCCTTGTTATGAGTCTTTTTGAAAAGCCCCTTGAACGCAGTACACATTCAAGGGCTTTTTCGTTTTCTTCTTTTGTTATCGTCACGGTCATTTGCTGTATTTCCTCCAGCGTTTTATCATTGACGGCATTTTATCCTGCCAATAGCTGCCCATTATATCCTGCAAAAATACAATGTAGCTGAGCCTGAAATAAGGATATATCACAAAGATAGGATACACCAGCAGAAGTGCCGGAAGATACATGACAAAGCTCAGCAGGAACGAGATATATCTGCCGTGCTGACCGTCCATGAGCCTTACGGAAAGGTCGCAGGCGTCAAAAATGTTGGTGCGTGGGTTAAGGGTCATTATGTATGGGGCAAGTGCTAAAGATATCCAGTAATGCACCATAAGTCCGAAAAATACAACAGACAGTCCCAGTGAGAACATAAAGCAAAGCAGTCCTGCGGAGGTAAGCTCACTCAGCTTGCATACCCAGCCCCAATAGTAAACGCTGTATGCCGATATGGCAAAAGGCACCGCTGAGAATATTTTCAGGGAGTTTATGATAAGCGAAGAGAATATTGTCTTTGCATAATAGGTGTAAGAGTGGGAGTTTATATACTGCCTTGATCCAACATAGCTGTCGGCTCTTGCTATATCAACGAAAAAGCGGCGTATAGTCCACATTTCAAAGGCGGCGAACGGTATCACCACGATAAGGTCGAGAAACCAGAATATTTTTACGGAAACGTGCTTTTTCAGTCCCTCAAAAGAAAAATAATAGTCCCAGCCGATACGCTCAAAAAGGAGGTAAAGGGCTATTTCACACAGAACGAGAAACACAAACACCGCAAACAGAAAGGCAGTGAGGGATATGCAGTTTCCCATGTTCTGACCGATATTTTTTCTTGCCAGCTGTTTTATCTCTTTGTTCGTCAAGCTCTTTTCCTCCCCTCGTTTTTTGATCTTGTTTACTTTTCGTCCTCGTCGGTATAGTAATCTTCAAAGGTGTAGTCAGGCATTTCCTCATATCTCGGCGGATATGTTCCTATGACCTCAAAGGCGTTTGAACGCTGCCACATTGAGGCTGTCACCATGACTTCAAAGCCCTCGCCGAAGTCGCAGGCATAGTCCATAGGCTTTCTTTTCGGCACGCCGAAACCTGCCAGCATATTCATTATAAGTCCGCCGTGTGTGCAGACTGCAACATTTGTAAGCCCCTCATACATCATGTCTGAGATTATAATGTTCAGTGCCTCATAGCAGCGATTTATGACCTCTCTTGTTGACTCGCCGTTCGGCGGAGGATTGTCCAGTCCTCCCTTTATGAACTGCTCGTAATCAGGGTCGTTCATAAGCTCGTCAGCGGTTTTGTTCTCAAACTTTCCGAAGTCCATTTCACGCAGCTCAGGCATCTCTGCCACAAGCCTGTTCGGCTGAAGTATAGACACAGTCTGCTTGCATCTTTTCAGCGGCGAAGTGTAGACTTTCTGCACAGACGGGTAATCATACTTCTCTATCTTTTCATAAAGCTGGTCAGCACCCTCTCTGCACAGGGGCAAGTCGGTAGTGCCGATATAACGTCCGTCAAGATTTGCCTGAGTCATTCCGTGGCGGATAAATGCTATTCTGTAGCCTTTCATATTTAAAATACCTGCTTTCTTTACTGGATTATAGTTAGCGGTCTGAAACCTGCACAAATTTTTCGCTCAAATTCGTGATTTTATATTTACAAATACATAAATTTATAGTATAATGTAATAATGATTGTGAAAACGATATGATTTTATACATAGGAGATATCATATGAGCAATGACAGCAAAGATGAACTTTCTTTAAGGATAGGTGAAAAACTGGCGGCTGCACGCATCGCCTGCGGACTAACGCAAGCTCGTGCGGCAAAGGCAGTCGGCACTAGCCAGTCCTGCATATCAGCCATTGAACACGGCAAAAAGCAGAACGTAAATATGGTCATTGCTCTTATAAAGCTTTACGGAGCGTCATATGACGAGGTTTTCGGCGAGGTGGGTAAAAGTTCACAGTCAAAGGCTGTCAGCCGTTCTGACGAGGGAAGTCAGCTGCTTTCAGAACTCATAAAAGACAGCGGCATAAAAGGGCTTGAAACTCAGACAGACATGGCGGTGAAGATATGCACTTATATGCTGCTGAGAAAGCTGTATGCTGAAAATCCCCACAACTCCCAAAAGCTTTTTGAGCTTGACACCGCTCAGACAATGGAACGCTGCGTAAAATTTCTTTCCGCTCAGCCTTATGGCCTTGACAGGCTGCTTGGCTCTGCGGGAAAAAAGGTGAACAGGCTTGAGGTATCTGTAGGAAAAAATCCTGAACTAAGGGCGTTCATCAAAGAGTGTGAACACATTCTGCTCGCCTGCACATAAGAAATTTGATACCGATGTTATCATACTTCGGATATTATAACACACTTTTCAACTAATTTCAAGAGAGGTATCAAAATGAAAAAGCCTGAAAGGCAGCTGCTTATATCGGCGGCGTGTGCGGCGGCTCTTATGGTGTGCGGAGCGGTGATGATGCACTTAGGTAAAAAGCCTGACAAGGCGACGTTTTTCGCCATGGACTGTCCCTGTACGGCGGCTGTATACGGCGGCGACGCTCAGGCGGTGAAGGACAGGATAAAGGCTTTGGAAAAGCTTTATTCACCTTATGAGAAAGGCTCTGAGATAGCAAGGCTCAACGAGAACGGCAGGCTGGAGCTTTCAGAAGAAACTGCTCAGCTTGTGAAAGAGAGCGTGGAGCTTACAAAAAAGTATGGTGGAGCGGATATATCCGCAGGGGCTGTGACGGAGCTTTGGAACGTCACCGGCGATGAACCGAGAGTGCCTGGGGAAGAGGAGATAAAAAAGGCTCTTTCTGCTGTGGAATATGAGAATATAAGTTTTTCGGGACAGGAGTGTGTCCTTGAAAACGGGGCTAAGATAGATGTGGGTTGTGACGGAAAGGGCTTTGCACTTGACGAGGTGAAAAAGCTTTTGGACAGCGAAAAAGCCGACTGCGGGGTGGTGAGCTTTGGCTCGTCAACGCTGCTTTATGGCGAAAAACCTGACAAAACGGATTTCAAGGTGGCGGTCACAGACCCTTTTGACAACGATAACACCTGCCTGAGCTTTACAAGTAGCGGCGGATTTGTTTCCACTTCGGGGGGATATGAGCGGTTCTTTGAAGCTCAGGGAAAAAAGTGGAGCCACATTTTTGACCTGACGACCGGCTATCCATGCGATACCGACCTTGCCTCAGTCACTGTGATAGGGCAAAGCGGCATTGAAACGGACTTTCTGTCTACCTGCATTTTTATCGGCGGCAGCAAAGACCTTGACAGGTGGCTTAGCAACGAAGATATAGAAGTTATCGCCATTGATGAAAACGGCGTTGTTTACTGCTCTGACAGCATCAAGAGCAGGATTAGTATAAGTGATGATAAATTCAGATTTGAATAGTCATAAAGTATGATAAGGGGGAAAATTATGAAACTCAACAGCATTTTTCTTTCCCACAAAAAGGGGACGGAAAACAGCGAAACTATCGCTATACCGCTGCCTGCAAGGGTGAAGATATCAATGTCTCAGCATATGGGTGCACCCTGTGAGCCGATTGTTGCAAAGGGCGACAGAGTGCTTGTGGGACAGGTCATAGGCGAAAGCAGTGCATTTATGTCATGCCCTGTCCACTCGTCTGTGTCAGGCACAGTGGCAGCCATATCCGAGCTTTTGACAGCAGGCGGAAAGGTATGCAAAATGGTGGAGATCGACACCGACGGAGAGCAGGAGATATCGCCTGACATAAAGCCGCCTGTTATAACAGACAAGGCAAGCCTTTGCGAGGCCGTGAAACAGTCGGGTTGCTGCGGAATGGGCGGTGCAGGATTCCCGACGCACATAAAGCTCAACTTTGACGAGGAAAAATACAAGGTGGATACCCTTGTTATAAACGCCGCCGAGTGCGAGCCTTACATAACGAGCGACTACCGTGAAATGATCGAGAACGCTGACGACATTATGTGCGGCATAAAGCTCGTGCGTGATATGCTGAAACTGAAAAAGGTCGTTATCGGTATCGAGGACAACAAGCCGCAGGCTATAAAGCTTATGCGTGAAAAGTCGGCAGAAGAGGACAACATCGAGGTAAAGGTGTTAAAGTCCTGCTATCCTCAGGGTGCTGAAAAGGTGATAATCTTCAATACCACAGGACGCATAGTCGGCGAGGGTCAGCTGCCTTCAGACCAGGGCGTTATCGTAATGAACGTCACCACAGCAGGCTTTATCGGCGAGTATTCAAAAACAGGTATGCCTCTCATATCAAAGAGGATAACCGTTGACGGCGACGCAGTTTCAACGCCTTGCAACGTGAGAGTACCTATAGGCACATCTGCGGAGGATATACTGAAATTCGGCGACTGCGACAATGAAAGGGTGAGAAAAGCACTTTTCGGCGGCCCGATGATGGGAATGTGTCTTTATGAGCTTGACACTCCTGTGACAAAGACCACCAACGCTATCCTTGCTTTTGGTGAAAAGAGCGACAAGAAAAAGGGTATCGAGGACAGATGTGCACATACAAACTGCATAAAGTGCGGAAGATGTATCTCAGCTTGTCCGCTGAACCTTATGCCTACAGAGCTTGAAAAGGCTTACGACAGGCGTGACAAGGAGGCTCTTATAAAGCTCAAGGTAGGTCTTTGCATGAACTGCGGTTCGTGTTCATACGTCTGTCCTGCAAAGAGAGATCTTGCAGAGAAAAATCAGCTTGCAAAAGCTTTCATAAGAACGTAAGGAGGTAAGATGATATGGAAAAAATGCTGGTAAGCCCTTCGCCTCAGATAAGGGATAATATTTCTACCTCTAAGGTAATGACCCATGTGCTCATTGCTCTTTGCCCTGCACTTGCAATGTCTGCCTACGTTTTCGGCGGACGTGCACTTATGCTCACAGGCTTTTGCATGATAACTGCACTTATATGGGAAAGGCTTTGCAATCTTATAATGAAAAGACCTGATTCCACAAAGGACGTTTCGGCACTTGTGACCGGTATGCTTTTGGCGTTCAATCTCCCTGTGACAATGCCTTACTGGCAGGCTGCTATCGGCACATTCGTTGCTATCGTTATCGTAAAGCAGCTGTTCGGAGGGCTGGGTCAGAATTTTGCAAATCCTGCTATCGTGGGAAGAATAGTTCTTATGCTTGCATTCACAGGCAACATGACCCACTGGGTAGTGCCTTTCTATGACCCTGACAATATAGTGACAGGTGCGACCCCTCTTGCAGCGGCACATTCTGCACCTGCCGATTATCTCGACCTTTTCCTTGGAAGAGTAGGCGGCTGTCTTGGCGAGGTGTCTGCTGCGGCACTGCTCATTGGCGGAATATATCTTATAATGATGAAGATAATCTCTGTACATACTCCGCTGGCATTTATAGGCACGGTGTTCGTGTTCTCATATCTTTGCGGCGAGGACGGTATCTATCAGATACTTGCAGGCGGCGTAATGCTTGGTGCATTCTTTATGGCGACTGACTATGTTACAACTCCTGTTACAAAAACAGGCAAGGTCATATTTGGTATCGGCTGCGGCGTGATAACCTGCGTGATTCGTTTCTTTGGCTCTTATCCTGAGGGCGTTTCATTCTCCATACTGCTCATGAATATCCTTACACCATACATAGACATGGTAACAAAAACAAAGCCTTTAGGGGCTGTAACAAAGAAAAAGGAGGCGAAGTCTGAATGAAAGATAAAATAATGTCTCCACTGGTGCTGACTATTATATGTATCGTTGTCAGCGGACTGCTTGTGCTTGCCTATAATGCGACCTATGTTGACAACACCGGCGTTCTTACTGACGATATGAAAAAGGGCTGCGAGGAGATATTCGGCAAGGGCAGCTACGAGATAATGCTTGACGGCGAGGGCGACAGCAAGACGCCTGTTACGTTCGACACAGAGGGCGTGAACTCCATTATCACAGACAAGGATAACGGCAGATGTGTTATCGAGATAACTGAGGACGGCTATTCAAAGGGCGGACTTCACCTTCTTATCGGTATAAACAGCGAGGGAACTATCGAGGGGATAGAGTTTCTTTCCATAGGCGAAACTCCGGGTCTTGGCACAAAGGTGCAGGACGATAGTTTTCTTTCAAAGTTCAAGGGGTTCGGCGTTGACACTGATGAAAACTCTATCGACAACGTGACCGCCGCTACCTATTCTTCAAAGGGAATGAAATCTGCGTGCAAAAAGGCTGTAAAGCTTTTTGACGAGCATAAGGAGGAGATACTCAATGGCTGAGAAGAATTCTAATCTGTATGAATTTACAAAGGGTATCATAAAACAGAACCCGACACTTGTTACGCTCCTTGGTATGTGTCCGACCCTTGCGGTCACAACAATGGCGAAAAACGGTATCGGAATGGGACTTGCCACAACATTCGTGCTGGTGTGCTCAAACTTTGTTATATCACTTTTGAAAAACGTTATCCCAAAGGCTGTAAGACTGCCTTGCTTTATCGTAATAATCGCAGGCTTTGTTACACTTATCGAGTTTCTTATGAAAGGCTATATCCCTGAGCTTTACAGTGCTCTCGGCGTGTTCCTTTCTCTTATCACCGTAAACTGTATAATCCTCGGCAGAGCAGAGGCTTTCGCAAGCAAGAACAAGATATTCCCGTCAGTCCTTGACGGACTTGGAATGGGTCTTGGCTTTACTCTCTCACTGTTCACAATGGGTTCTATAAGAGAGATACTTGGAACAGGCTCATGGTTCGGTTTCAAGATACCTTTCCTGTGCGACGACCCTATGACAGTGTTCATCATGCCGGCAGGCGGATTTTTCGTGCTGGGCTGTCTTATCGCACTTGTGAACAAGATAGCAAACAAGAAACCGCCTAAGGAGATATCCTGCTCAGGCTGCCCTAATGCAGCTTTGTGCAAGGGTCAGTGCAGAACAGACAGCGAGGAGGCATAAAAATGAGCTACATACTTATTCTTATCGGCTGTGTATTCGTAAATAACGTGGTGCTTTCTCAGTTCATGGGAATATGTCCTTTCCTTGGCGTATCAAAGCAGATGAAGTCGTCAGTGGGAATGGGTGCTGCGGTAATATTCGTAATGATATGTGCAACAGCTATCACATACCCTGTATACAGACTGCTTGAGCATTTCGGCATAGAGTATCTCAAAACTGTGGCGTTCATACTTGTTATAGCAATGTTCGTTCAGCTTGTTGAGATAGTAATGAAAAAGATGATGCCGCCCCTTTATAAGGCTCTCGGCGTTTATCTGCCTCTTATAACCACAAACTGTGCAGTGCTGGGCGTTACTATCGGAAATATCGACAATGGCTATAATTTCCTTCAGTCCCTTACAAACGCACTGGGAACAGGTCTTGCGTTCACACTTGCACTGCTGCTTTTCAGCGGAGTGAGAGCAAGGATAGAAAACTGCGATTTTCCTGAAACTTTCAAGGGCGTGCCTGCTACGCTCATAGCGGCGTCAATAGTGTCACTTAGCTTTATGGGCTTTTCGGGAATAATCTGATAATAATTTATCGATATGAAACGATCAAGGGTTGAATTTACAAAGCCGATGAAAAAGACCCACACTATATTGATACCATCAATGCTTGACTTCCACTTTCCGCTGCTTAAATATGCATTTCTTAGCGGCGGATATAAGTGCGACGTTATCGGGGTGAACGAATACAGTCGGTCACAAATGATAAACGCAGGCTGGGAATATTCAAATAATGATGTCTGCTTTCCCTGCAACCTCATAATAGGACAGTTCATATGTGCACTGAAAAGCGGCAAATATGACACCGCAAAAACAGCCCTGCTGCTGCCTCAAACAGGAGGAGGGTGCAGAGCGTGCAATTACATTATGCTGCTGCGAAAAGCTCTTTTGAAAGCCGGTCTGCAAAATGTTCCTGTGGTGTCACTTAATGTCAGCGGCGTTGAGAAACACAGCGGATTTTCCATAACGCCTAAAATGGTGCTGACGGCTTGTGCAGCGATCTATTACAGTGACTTGCTTTTGTATCTTTATAATGAGCTTTCACCCTATGAACTAAAAAAGGGTGAAACGCTTGATAAAGTCCGCCTATGGAACAGCAGGCTGTCACGGCTTTTTGAACATGGCAAAGCAGCCGATCCGATCTCAATGTGCGTCATATTCCGCAAGATATGCGAAAGCTTTGCTACAATAAATTGTGATAAAAGCAGATCGGTCAAAAAGGTCGCCATAACAGGGGAGCTTTACATAAAATTCTGTGCTCTCGGCAACGGCAAAACGGAGAAATACCTCCGTGATTTCGGTTGTCAGATATATATGAACGGCTTTGTTCCATACATAATGTACCTTGCCGATTCCTGTACAAATGATGATAACATTTACGGAAGAAAAACTTTGGCAGGTGTGGGAGCAAAAGTCCTTATTGCCTATATGAAAACGCTTTGGTGCAAAATGAATTCTGCACTTGTACAAAACGGTTTCGAGCCTATGGAAGACTATAGTTCCTTGAAAAGCTACGGTGAAAACTTTGGCTGCCTTGGCGAAACAATGGGGGACGGCTGGCTTATCGGTGCAGAAATGTGTTCAGCGTTGAAGAACGGCTGCAAAGGTGTTGTGATGCTGTTGCCGTTTGGCTGCCTTGTGAGCCACACCTGTGCAAGAGGCATAATAAAGCGTATAAAAAAGCTCTACCCAGACAGCATCATAACGGCGGTCGATCACGATTCGGGAACAGCGGACGTTAATATTAAAAACCGCATTAAGATGACCCTTGATTTTATGGATAATAATATAATGAAACACAACAAAAACTGAAATTCTGAAAGAGGAGAATAATATGGAATATATGATCCCTTTGGCTATATTTGCGGCTCTTGGAATATTGGCAGGTGTTCTGCTGACTGTGGCATCAAAGGTATTTGCCGTTGAGGTAGACGAGCGTGTGGACGCTATATCAGAGGCTCTGCCGCAGGCAAACTGCGGAGCCTGCGGGTTTTCGGGCTGTGCAGACTATGCGGACGCTATCGTAAACAAGGGTGCTGAGTGTAATCTCTGCCGTCCGGGAGGCGACGCCGCCGCAAAGAAGATAGCCGAGATAATGGGCGTTGAGGTCACCGCCGCTGAACCGCTGGTGGCTTTTGTACGCTGTTCAGGCGACTGTTCTCATACGCCGCACAAATATGATTTTGACGGCGTTCAGAGCTGTGCTGCCTGCAACAGATTTTATGACGGCAGCAAGCTTTGCACAAGCGGCTGTCTTGGTTACGGCGACTGCATAAAGGTGTGCTCTCAGGGGGCAATATCTATCGTTGACGGCATCGCTGTTATCGACAAGGCAAAGTGCATGGGCTGCGGACTTTGTGCTAAAGCCTGTCCTAACGGTCTTATCGCAGTCAGGAGGATATCGCAGGCTGTGGATATCTGCTGCTCATCAAGAGATGTGGGCAGAGTAACAAGATCTGTTTGCCCTAACGGCTGCATAGGCTGTAAGCTGTGCGAAAAGAACTGCCCGTCAGGTGCAGTCACAGTTCAGAACAACCATGCAGTTATTGATTATGACAAGTGCACAAACTGCGGAAAATGTGTCGAAGTTTGCCGTGTTCACGCTATAAGACCTATCATGGGCGAAAAAGCTGTGAACAGCTGAACAAAATAAAAAGGAATTTCTCCCGTGACGCTTAGCTGCGTTGCGGGAGTTTTTTCGTGCCAAAAATCAGTGACAGTATTTGTGCAGTGTTCACGAAAAATTAAAATTTCGTTGACATATGTTTCTAAATGAATTATAATAATACTTATGTAAATATTTATATGCGGCGAAAGAGATATAGCCGCTTTTGTAAGGAGATCAGGCAAAATGTTCAATAAGGTCAAAAATCCAAGTGATAAAAACGTTTTCAGACGTGCGGTGGCTCTCGTTGTCACTTTTATGCTTGCCGCAGCTATGATACCTGACGTTGGCATCGCCAATGCGGAAATGTCTGTGGAAGATATCGTTGGTTCGGCGGCTGTGGGAGCGGCTTTCGATACCGACAGCGAGGAAATGGCAGTTGTTGATGTGGTTGCGGACTGCGGTGCAGACAACACCGGCAACGCCATGACAAACAGGCAGATACAGCAGGCTTTGAATATAGCAAAGGAAAATTCCGCTAATGGCGTAATGACAAAGGTCATAATACCAAAGGGAACATATCTCATTTCATCAGCACTTGTGGTATCAAGCGACACCTGGATATACTGCGAGGACGGTGCGGAGTTAAAAAGGTGCAACTCATATGGCCCTATGCTTATGAGTGAGGCTAACGGTATCGGCGGTTATGACGGCACAAAGAACGTCATAGTTGAGGGCGGAATTTGGAACGGAAATACTGACGGCTGGCTCAGTTTGGCCGATTTTTCAAATATCAGGTTCGCACATTGCAGAAATATCCTGCTGAAAAATATGCAGGTCAAAAACAATCAGGACGGTCATCATATGGAAATAGGCGGTGCGGCTGATGTGACTATAGAAGGCTGTACCTTTACGGGATACACTGGCGAGCTGAAAAAAGAGGCTATCCAGCTTGACTGCATGAACAACAGCAGGGTTTTTGAAGGCTATGCACCATTTGACGATACTTCATGCGAGAATATCGTCATAAAAAACAACCTGTTTTCAGGCATTTGCAGAGGTCTTGGCTCACATTCTGCTACTCTTGGCATCTATTATACAAATATCGTGATAGAGGGGAATAGATTTGAAAACCTTGACGATATCGCCATGATAATGTATAACTACAAGGACTGCACGATAACAAACAACACCATAAAAAATTGTGCCAGCGGTATCGAGTTCAAGGCAATGTCAAAGCTGCCTAACAACAATTTCAATCCACCTGTGAACATGACGCTGAAAGAGGCTATAGACAGCGTTGACGCAGATTCAAACACGGTGATATCTTCAAATACTATCTCTGTGAGTGCTGACAACGCCCATGGCTATACAGGCGGAATACTTTTGACTGGCTATGAGCTTAAAGACAACGGCGTTATACCTGACCATGATTTCTGTGTAGCAGGGGTGAAGATATCCGAAAACAGGATAGAAAGCAACGGCACGACTATATCTCTCAACGACGCTGAAAACTGCACCATTGAGTCGAATGTGCTCATAACAAAGCGTGACGGCGTGAATTTCAACGACAAAAACGGTGTTATGATAAACGGCAGTGACGGGATAGTTCTTTCTGATAACTATATTTCAGGCTCTGCAAAAAGCGGAATGGCTTTTACTGCAAGCTCCGGCAATGTTATAAATGGCAACACTGTTACAAATGTAGGCTCAAATGGTATAAATATCTATAGCAGCTCAAAGAATAATTCGGTAAGTTCAAATACAGTGACCTCTGCGAAAGGTCACGGCATTGCGGTTTCAACGAGTTCTGCTGCTGGGATAAAGGCGAATGATATAGCAGGCTCAGGTGCTACAGGAATATCTGTGTATAATCATTCAGCTGCTGACTGCTCGGGCAACAAAGTAACAAGTGCGAGAAATCATGGAATAGCATACAGCAAGTATTCTTCAGGCAAGGCAACTTCAAATACTATTTCAGGCTCAGGCAAAAACGGTATCGTTTCTGCTGACCACAGCAGTGTGACGGTAAGTTCAAACAGCATAAGCGGCTCAGGCAGCAACGGTATCAGCGTAAGCTCAAAGAGTAAGGCAACGCTTAAAGACAACACCGTGAACAGCTCAAAGAAGTCAGCAGTTGCAAAGAGCAGCGATTCTACTCTTAGTCTGCCAAAGGTAACAGGAGTTTCTGCCAAATCAGTGTCCACAACAGGTGTGACGCTGGGTTATTCAGGAAAGTCTACGAACAAGTGCGGCTATGAAGTCTACAGAAAAAAAGGTGCAAAGGGAAAATACTCCTCTGTGGGAATTTCCTCAAAGGACACATTCACTGACAAAAAGGTTCAAAGGAACACAACATATTATTATAAGGTACGCTGCTATGAAACAGTTGGCGGAAAGAAAGTATACGGGGGATATTCCTCTGAGATAAAGGTAAAGTCGGCAGCAAAGATCTCGGTGGCGAACGCTGCTGTTACAGTGCCGAACAAGGTTTGGACCGGCAAGGCGTTAAAGCCTGCTGTTACAGTGAAGGTTGGTGGCAAGAAACTAAAAAGCGGCACTGATTATACTGTAAGATACTCTTCAAACAAGAACATAGGCACTGCAAAGGTGACTGTGACAGGCAAGGGCAGTTATACAGGCAAGATAACAAAGACATTCAAGATAAATCCTCAGGGACAGAGCATTTCTGTCAAGGGTGATAAGAGCAAAAAGAAGATATCCGTGGCCCTTAAAAAGCACAGCTCAAACTCGGGCTATCAGGTATATTATGCCGACAACAGCGGCTTCAAAAAAGGAAAGTCACTGTGGCTCAACGGCAGTTCAAAGAACAAGGGCACTATAAGCTCGCTCAAAAAAGGCAAGACATATTATGTCAGAGCAAGAGATTATAAGACCGTGGGCAAGACGAAATTCTACGGCAAATGGTCAGCAGTCAAAAAGGTAAGTCTTTAGGGCAAAAAATTTTGCAAGCCGATTGACAAGGCACATATAATGTGGTATAATTCAAGATATGACAAGGAAGGTGAAAATGATGACCAATGTTGTAAAGGGCGATCAGGTAAAGGATTCATACGGCAAGATATACGATGTTATCGAAGTTCATGAGCACAATGTTATGGTGCTTGAGCCGGGCAAGCCGTACTGGGAGCGTATCTGCATGGGACGTTTTGATTTCGACTCATATTTCAGAAGAGCAGATGAGCCTTTGACTGACGATATGCCTCGTCCAATGGACGCTGATGATGACTACGACGAGGAAGAAGAATAAAAAATTATTGCGGTTGACTTTTTGAGCCAGCCGCATTTTTATTTATGAAAAAAACCACGGAGAAAAGCTCTCCGTGGTTTTTGTATTTATGCTGTTTCTTCTGCGAAGTTTCCTGTGTAGAGCTGATAATATTTGCCTTTCTTTGCGATAAGCTCGTCGTGAGTTCCACGCTCGATTATCCTGCCCTGCTCAAGGACCATTATGCAGTCTGAGTTTCTGACTGTGGAAAGTCTGTGGGCGATAACGAATGTCGTTCTGCCCTGCATGAGAGCGTCCATGCCTGCCTGTACAAGGCTCTCTGTTCTTGTGTCGATAGAGGAAGTAGCCTCGTCAAGGATAAGAACAGGAGGGTCGCCGACTGCCGCTCTTGCAATGGCGATAAGCTGACGCTGACCCTGTGAAAGGTTCGAGCCATCGCCTGTGAGAACAGTGTTATAGCCGTCAGGAAGTCTTTCGATAAAGCCGTTTGCATTTGCAAGTCTTGCGGCTGCGATACATTCCTCGTCGGTGGCGTCAAGGTTGCCGTAGCGGATATTTTCCATTACAGTGCCTGTAAAAAGGTGTGTATCCTGCAAAACTATGCCGAGAGTTTTTCTCAAAGCAGGCTTTTTTATCTTTGTGATGTTTATTCCGTCATAGCGTATCTTTCCGTCCTGAATATCATAGAAACGGTTGATAAGGTTTGTGATAGTTGTCTTTCCTGCACCTGTTGAGCCTACAAAAGCTATCTTCTGACCAGGCTTTGCAAAAAGCTTAACGTCATGAAGAACTATCTTGCTGTCATCATATCCGAAGTCAACGCCGTCAAAAACGACCTCGCCCTCCATTTTCTTGTAGTCTACAGTGCCGTCAGCCTGATGACGGTGTTTCCATGCCCATATGCCTGTGCGTTCTTTACATTCTTCAAGCTCGCCGTTCAGGTTGTATTTTGCGTTCACGAACTCAACATAGCCCTCGTCTGTTTCAGGCTTCTGGTCAAGAAGGTCAAACACTCTGCCTGCACCTGCTGTCGCCTGAACAACGAATGTCATCTGCTGGCTTATCTGTGTGATAGGCTGTGTGAAGTTCTTGTTGAGGGATACGAATGTTACGATAGTTCCAAGGGTAAGACCGGCATAGCCGTTTATTGCAAGAACTGCTCCCACAATGGCACAAAGCACATAGCTGAGGTTTCCGATGTTTGCGTTTATCGGCATCATGATGTTTGCATATTTGTTAGCCTCGTTGGCACTTACTCTAAGCTTGTCATTTATCTTTACGAAATCCTCTATTGCCTTGTCCTCATGACAGAAAACCTTTACTACCTTCTGTCCGTCAAGCATTTCCTCGATAAAGCCGTCAACTGCACCAAGGTCATGCTGCTGTGCTGCAAAGTGCATTCCTGATTTTGACGCCAGTGAGTTTGTGACCTTTACCATTATGAACGCCATTGCGATAGAAAGTATGGTAAGCGGAATGTTGAGGACTATCATTGAAACGAGTGTCGATATAAGTGTTGCAAGAGAGTTTATGAGCTGAGGTATGCTCTGGCTGATAAACTGTCTGAGAGTATCAACGTCGTTTGTGTATACTGACATTATGTCGCCGTGAGGGTGTGTGTCGAAGTATTTGATTGGAAGAGTTTCCATGTTGAGGAACAGGTCATCTCTTATGTTTCTCAGAGTACCCTGACCGATGTTTACCATTACCCTGTTATAAGCGTATGAGGCAGCGATGCCCACAACATATATGACTGCAAGTCCTCCAAGGGCTTTTGCAAGAGGTGAGAAATCATGGCTGGACGTTTTGAGCAGAGGAGTGATGTAATCATCAACGAGCGACTGTATGAACATCATTCCCACAAGGGTGGTGACGGCCTGTATGAGTATGCACGCCACAACTATTATAAATGAGAACTTATAGTTTTTGAGCATATATTTTATAACTCTGCCAAGGACCTTCATCTGGTCGCCTGACATTTTAGGCTTGCCGCCCATTTCTTTTTTCATTTCTTCAGGCATTTAAGATTCCTCCTTTCCTGCTGACTGGACGTCGAAATCTCCGCCGCCCTTTATCTGTGACTCGTATATCTCACGGTATATCTCGTTGTTTTCAACAAGCTTTTCGTGTGTGTCAAAGCCGTTTACTCTGCCGCCGTCAAGAACGATTATCCTGTCGGCGTCCTGAACGCTGGATATTCTCTGTGCGATAATGAATTTTGTTGTGCCCGGTATGGTCTTTGCGAACGCTGCTCTTATCTTTGCGTCTGTTGCAGTGTCCACGGCACTTGTGGAGTCGTCAAGTATGAGCACCTTAGGCTTTTTGAGCAGTGCTCTTGCGATACAAAGTCTTTGTTTCTGTCCGCCTGATACGTTCGTACCGCCCTGTTCGATGTATGTTTCATACTTGTCAGGGAAACGCTCTATGAACTCGTCTGCACAGGCAGCCTGGCACGCCTCGATACATTCGGCGTCTGTTGCATTTTCATTGCCCCAGCGGAGGTTGTCAAGGATAGTGCCTGAGAAAAGCACGTTTTTCTGCAAAACTACAGATACCTGATCTCTCAGATATTCCATATCGTAATCTCTTACGTCTTTGCCGCCAACGCACACAGAACCGTCGTCAACGTCATAAAGACGGCTGATAAGATTTACAAGGCTCGTTTTTCCGCAGCCTGTCGAACCTATGATGCCGATTGTTTCGCCTGATCTTATGTGCAGGTCGATATTGTTGAGTACCATTTTGCCGCTGCCATGCTTGTATGAAAAGCTTACGTTGTTGAAGTCAACAGAGCCGTCCTTCATATCCTTTGAAGGATCATCGCCGTTGTGCAGGTCTGGTGTTTCTCTTAGTATCTCAGAAATACGTCTTATGCTTGCTGTGCTCATGGATATCATAACGAATATCATTGAGAGCATCATAAGTGACATCATTGCGGAGATAACATATGTGAAAACTGATGAAAGCTCACCTGTTGTCATAACGCCGTTTACAACGTTCTTTGCACCCAGCCAGCTTATGAGCATTATGCAACTGTAGATAACGAACATCATAACAGGGTTGTTAAGTGCGATAAGGCTCTCAGCCTTTACGAACATCTTGTAAAGGTTGCCGGAGGCTTTTGTAAACTTCTTCTGCTCGAAATCCTCTCTTACATAAGCCTTTACAACTCTGATTGCAGATACGTTTTCCTGAATACTTGCGTTAAGGTCGTCATACTTTTTGAAAGCCTCTGTGAAAACTTTCATTGTCTTTTTTACGATGATACCAAGAACAATGCCAAGAAGAGCGATAGCGATAAGGAAAATAAGGCTCATTGAACCGCTGACTGCAAAGCACATTGCCATTGAGCATATGAGCATGAGCGGTGCTCTTACTGCGATACGGATTATCATTTGATATGCGTTCTGAACATTTGTAACGTCTGTGGTCATTCTTGTTACAAGACCTGCTGTGCTGAACTTGTCGATATTTGAGAATGAATATGTCTGCACCTTGCGGTAGATAGCCTCACGGAGATTGCAGGCAAAACCTGATGACGCCGAGGCTGCATACTTTCCTGCGAGAAAGCCCGAAAGCAGGCTGACCATTGCCGCCGCTATCATTACGCCGCCGAAAATATAGACGTTTGTCATGTTGCCCTTTTCAATGCCGTCGTCAATGATCTTCGCCATTATAAAAGGCAGCAGCATTTCCATAAAGACCTCAAGTGCTGTGAAAATAGGGGTCAGAATGGAGTCCTTTTTGTACTGTTTGATCTGTGCTAGTATTTCTTTCAAGCCAGATCCCTCCTCTCACGATCTTATTTTTTATAATGTATTGTCTATCATTTTTTTCTGGAGCCTTTCCATTTCGTCAAGCTCCTCGTTTGTGAAGTTTCTGAAAGCCGTTGCCTCTATTTTGTTGAGGCAGTCGCAGATGTCATGCTGCAAGGCATATGCCTTTTCCGTTGCGACTATCTTTTTGTGACGTTCATCATCGTCACTGCCCTCATAGGTGAGATATCCCCCTGCACGGAGTTTCTTTATCAGTCCCGAAACTGTTGCACGGGAGATGTTAAGGTCATGATGTATCGCCGTGGAAAAAACAGGCTTGCCGTTATGCTCCATTATGTACATGAGCACATGGCTCTGAGCGGCGGTTATGCCCTTGCCTGCAAGCATTGTGTTTATCTCACATTCTATTTTAAGATGTATATGCTTGGAATACCGCAGAATGTTCTTTTTTCTGTTATCCGCCAAATTGTTCGCCTCCTTACATTTTTGCTCCTAACATTTTGCTTTAACTAATAATATCACATTTTTACTTGAAAGTGAAATACAAATATGTTATAATGAATAAAAGAATCTTATAGATTACTATCAAATTTAATTTTTATTAAGAATTGTTTACCGAAAGAAACAATTTGCGGAAATAAACAAACATAAGGGAGCGATTTTTGTGAATACTGTACAACTGGAGTGCTTTTTGGCTGTGGCACAGTATCTTAACTTTTCAAAAGCGGCAGAATCTGTGAGCATCACTCAGCCTGCGGTTAGCCACCAGATAAGTTCCTTGGAGGACGAGCTTGGAGTAAAGCTTTTTGTGAGAACAAGCAAGAGCGTTTCACTAACAAGAGAGGGCGTAATGTTCATTTCTGACGCAGAGCAGATACTGAAAATAGCAGGCTCAGCGAAATTCAGGCTGTCTGAAAAGCCTGAGGACGAGCCTGTGAGGCTGGATATAGGCTGTCACAATCAGGCGGAACTGAACGTCCTGCCGCCTGCCTTGGGGGAACTGTCAAGGCTTTATGAGGATCTTTTGCCGTCAATACATATTCTGCCTTTCAAGTCTATAGACAATCAGCTTAAAGATCAGAAAATACAGCTTTTGTTGTCTTTTAAAAGCACGCAGAAACAGCCTTTTGATTACACTGAGCTTTGCCGCAGTCCGCTTATGTGCTTTTGCACAAAGGATCACCCACTTGCGGCGGCTGAAAGCCTTGACATAGAGGACTTTTTAGGAAGACCGCTTTTCATAGAGCGGCACACCTGTCCTGAAGAGGTTTTCTCATTTCAGCACAAACTCCTTGCACAGGGAAAGGTGGAAAAGATAACATTCTGCGGCGATTATGAAAGTGCTATCACAATGGCGGAGGCAGGGATAGGCTTTTTTGTCTACCCTATGATAGGGGAAACCTACAGAGGTCCGCTTAAATGTATCCCTATAAATGGCGTGAGGGAAGTGTCCTTCGGGGTGTATTATCTCAAGTCACAGCTTGAAAAGCAGGCAAAGGATATGATAAGGATATTGAAGAAAATATATGCAAAATAAAAGCACTGCATCGTGGAGATACAGTGCTAGGTGTGTTTAAAGATAATAATTAGTGGGCGACCTGAGGTCGCCCCTACACAAAGCCGCATATCAATGAATAGGTAGGGGCGAACAGCGTTCGCCCGCAGTATTACATATCAAACAATGGGCACATAATTTCATTTTTATGACGCTTTCTGCAAATATTCTTCAAGGCAAAGATCATTTTCGTGCATTTCCTCGGCGGCTTTTTTGCCAACATATCTGAAATGCCATTCTTCGGGGATAATGCCTGTTATGCCCTGCTTTTCGGAGGTGTAACGCTGGATAAAGCCGTATTTGTAGCTGTTTTTGGCGAGCCAATCCCATACTTCCTGATTTGTAACTCTGCTGTCACCGCTTGCGATATCGACGCACAGACCAAGCTCATGCTCGCTCGTGCCAGGCATTGCGACCCATTCTTCCGCATAGGCTTTCGCCTTTTTGTCGCTGTAGCCTATTTTCTGATAGTGTTCATACTTGCTCTCCAGTATCTCCTGCTGATCTTTTGAGGTGCGGAAAGACGAGGTTATGGTGGGGTAGATTCCCTGTGAACGTGCGTCGTCAAACATTTTTTGCAGCTGCGGATAAATGCGGCAGTCCACTGCCTGACCATTGTCAAGGGCGGTGAGTATCACTGAGCAATTCTCGCATATAGGAGTGTCATTGTTCACCAATGTGAGTTGCCAGTCCTGCTGCGACTGATATTCCGCAAGCTCAGATGATGTCACGCTGTCGTCATAGGTGTATTCCACTGATGCAGGTGTGAACTGCTTTTTGGTTTTCATGTCAGGAATGTAATATCTGTATATCAGCAGCACTGTCAGAATTATTATCACAGCAGCTGCAATAACAATATGCTTTTTATTTTTCTTCGTCATATTGACTGCTCCTTTTGCTTTTGTTGTATCAATAATAACACAGGGACAGTTTTTTCGCACGAGTATTAGCTTAACTGTTTCATAAGATTTTCTTAATATAGTTTTGACGTATTAAATGCTTGTAAAAGATAACAAGTTTTGCATGGCGATTTGTGCATATCGACGATTTTGTGCAAATGCTCTTGACTTGGAGCTAACTCTAGGTAGTAAAATATAATCAATAAATAAGATAACTGGAGGTAATGATCATGGCAGTAAAACAGACAGCAGGAAGAAACGGTCTTGGCGACCTTGCACCAAAGTTTGCAGAGCTTAATGATGACGTTCTGTTCGGCGAGGTGTGGTCAAGAGAGGACAAGCTTTCTCTTAGAGATCGCTGTATCGTTACAGTAACGGCTCTTATGGCAAAGGGCATAACAGACAATTCTATCAAATATCATATCGAGAACGCTAAAAACCACGGCGTAACAAAGACTGAAATGGTGGAGATCATCACTCACGCCGCATTCTATGTTGGCTGGCCTAACGCATGGGCTATATTCCCAATGGTAAGAGAGGCGTATGCTGAGGAAAAGGACGGCTGTTCAGATTCACTTTTCGGTCTTGGCGAGCCTAACGTGAACTTTGCTCAGTATTTTATCGGAAACAGCTATCTGAAACCGCTGAATGTCAAGGGCGTAGGCGTTTTCAACGTTACATTTGAGCCTAAGAGCAGAAATAACTGGCATATCCACCACAAGGGCGGACAGATACTTCTCTGCACAGACGGCGAGGGTTGGTATCAGGAATGGGGTCAGCCTGCAAGAAAACTTCACCCAGGAGATGTTGTTTACATTGCCCCGGAGGTAAAGCATTGGCACGGTGCAACAAAGGACGAGTGGTTCACACACGTTGCCCTTGAGATACCTGCCGAGGGTGCGTCAAACGAGTGGTGCGAACCTGTTACAGATGAGCAGTATGAGGCTCTTTAAAGGAGAAAGCTATGACTATTTCTGAAGTAAGCGAGAAATACGGACTTACACCTGATACTCTGAGATATTATGAGAGGATAGGTCTTATCCCGCCTGTACCGAGAACAAAGAGCGGTCTGAGGGATTATGATGAACATTACTGCGGCTGGATAGAGTTCATAAAGTGCATGAGAGGTGCAGGTTTGCAGATAGAGGCTCTTATAGAGTATGTGGCTTTGTATCAGCAGGGCGACAGCACTGTGGAGGCAAGAAAGAACCTTCTTATCGAGCAGAGAAAAGATCTTCTTGAAAAACAGCAGGAGATAGCGGCTACTATCGAAAGGCTCAATTACAAGATAGAGAACTACGAAAAAATCTGCGAAAAGGTAATAAAGTGAAGAGAAATACAAAGGGCTGCAGTAAAATGCCGCCCTTTTTTTTGCAAAACTTGCTCTTTTCTGCTTTGATTTTTAACAATTTTATGCTATAATAAAACATAAATAATATGATTCTCTAGGAATCGTGGAAACATTCACTTAACATTATAATAGAATAAAAACGAATGATATGGAAAATAGTAGCAGCGACAAAGAAATAGAGAAACAGGAGGAAAGTATATGACTTATAAAAAGAATGTTTCAAAAATGGTGATTGCCATCGTTTGTGTCATTTTGTTTGCTATGACTGCGTTTTATTGTGTTCCGAGATTCTCTTTGCTTTCGTCGAATGCAGTGTCAGCAACGGTTGTGAGTGCGGACATGCATGGGACTAGCGGTTATGCAGTATTAAAGGTAGATGGAGCCAGAGAGGATGGCGGAACGATATTTTTCCATTATTATTATCCCGGAAACAAGTCTCATCTAAAACCAGATGAAAGTGTGTTGGTAAGTGGTAACATCAAGTTTATGGATGAATCGACAAAACAGGGTGTGAACGCAGACTTGGTTATCGGAACAAGGATGCCGGTACTTATATGTTTGATTTTATCCTTGCTGGGGGTGGTTGGTGCAATTTGCCTGTTACCATCTGCAATTCGCAATTTCCATAATAAACCGTGGAGTAGTGATGAGGAGATAGCCACTAGGAACAAATTGGTGAATGCATTTTATACGGCTGAGATTTTAGCACTTGTAGTTGCTTTGATTTTCTTTGTGGCTGGTATGACGCAAGTGGTTGGATATGCCTGTAAGAAAAATCATACAACAGGAAATGTAACATATCAAAATTCTCGACAGAGCTCCCTGCATGTCAAGGTGCATAGCGGAAACGGTGTCAGAAATTACAAATCACATTATGGGAAAGGCTTTCGGCCAACTTATACGGTGTTGCAGATTAAGGCGAATTCGCCGGTCAATGGCACCGATGTGTTCTGGTACGAGGGAAATTGCATCATTCTGGGTAGCAAGAACGTTTATATAGGTTATAATGATAATTCTATGTCAGTCTTATCACAGTTTGAACTAGTAATGACGATCATAAGCGGTATGTTTTTATTAGTTCATGCAGTTTCTGCAATGTTAATCAGTAAGAAAAATCCATATGGAGGAAAAATTTTCTGGTTCTTTAAATTTTGACAAGCTCTTTCAGGAGTTGTTTTATATAATTTCACTTAAAATATTTGAGAGAAATGTATAAAGCTATATTGACAATAGCATTTCTCGTTATGACCTATGAAATATCCATAGTATTTATTGCAATCGTTAAGGCTTCAACTTATTTTTGATAAAATGCCTCTTTTCAAATTACTATTAAGTGTGCTATTTTTTCAACATTTTATTGTTGATTTTGGGGAAAGTTAAGCCCCGCCTGCGTTGACAAACAACGGTTTTAATGGTATAATGAAATAGCTTACAGATTTGTGGGGATAATTTTGACAGAATGTAAAGGACGGTGTACGCTATGGTAGTGAAAAACGTGAAATTGCCTGAATATAGCGTGCTTATGTCCGTTTATGCAGGCGAAAAGCCTGAACACCTTAGAACGAGCATAGAAAGTATGCTGTCGCAGACCTATGTGACGAACGACTTTGTGCTTGTGTGCGATGGAAAGCTCACGAAGGAGCTTGACGAGGTCGTAGACTACTATGAGGAGAACTATGAGTGCTTTCACCCTGTGAGGCTCAAAGAGAATGTTGGCACTGGAAGATGTGCAAACAGAGGTATCGACGCCTGCAAAAATGAGTATATAGTTAAAATGGATTCTGACGATATCGCAAAGCCTGACCGCTGTGAAAGGTCGCTTTACGTTATGGCTAAGCACCCTGAGCTAGATATGCTTGGGGCTTATATAGATGAGTTCGACAGTCAGACGGGAGAAGTGATAGCAACAAAGAGAACTCCCCTGACTAATAAAGAGATACACAAATATGCAAGACGGAGAAATCCGTTCAACAATCAGACCCTTGTTTACAAGAAATCCCGTGCACTGAGCGTGGGGGGCTACAGCAATATAAAACGCTGTGAGGACTATGAGTTCGTGGTGAAAATGCTTGCGGACGGTGCAAGGGGAATAAATCTTGACAAAACGCTTGTGATGTACAGAGTTACGGCGAACAATTATGAGAGAAGAAGAAACTGGGCGAACACAAAGTCATTTGTGAATGTCAGGTGGAAGATATTCCGCATGGGATATTCAAATCTGTGGGATTTTATCGTTCCATGTGCGTTTCAGCTCTTTATTTTCATAATGCCGAGATCATTGACGGGAAAGATATATAAGAGGTTTCTCAGGGGATAATGGAAAGCCGCAGACGTATAATAAGACAGCATATAAAATCAGCACTGCAAAAAACGCTTTTGCCGCTTTGCTACAAGCTGTCAATGAAAAAGGATATCGACAAAAGACTGGTCATACTTGCCGACCTTAACTGCAAGACTACGCCGGACAGCATGGAGCTTATAAAATGCGAGCTTGAAAAGCGTGGGTATAATGTAAAAGAGATGTACTGCGACCTTTCCGACTGCGGAATGGTTTCGGGACTTAAATATATGCTAGGGTTCATGAAAGCCTATGCAAATGCACGGGCAGTGTTCATATGCAACTATTTCATGCCTGTGACCGCCTGCAAAAAACGCAAGGGCACGGCAGTCGTGCAGCTTTGGCATTCCTGCGGAGCTCTGAAGAAGTTTGGCTATGACAGCGAGGAGGATATATCCTCACACTTTAAAGGCTCTGTAACAAGGAATTTCGACCTTATCACGGTGAGCAGCCAGCAGTGCGTAAAGCCGTTCATGTCGGCGTTTCGACTTGGCGAGGGGATTGTCAGACCGCTGGGCGTTAGCCGCACAGACGTGTTTTTTGATGAAAGCTATAATGAGCAGTGCAGACGTGAGTTCTTTGAAAGATATCCTGACTGCAAAGGCAAGAAGATAGTGCTTTATGCACCAACGTTCAGGGGAAATGCCCTCGATTGCTACTGCGTGGGGGAAGAGTATGCCGCAGAGCTTGAAAAAAAGCTTGGTGACGGCTGGAAGGTCATTATAAAAATGCACCCTAGACTGCATAGCAGGCTTACTAACTGCGATATGGAAACAAACAGGCTCATGCCTGTGGCTGATGTGTTGGTGACGGATTATTCGTCACTGGTTTTTGAGTATGCACTGTATAAAAAGCCGTGGGTCATATTTGCACCTGATATCGAAAGCTACAGCAGCGGCAGGAGTTTTTATCTTGATTATAAAACAGATATGCCTGCACCTGTGGTGACTGAGGGAGAAAAGCTTGCTCAGGCTGTGTTGGACTGCGAAAAAAGTTTTGACAGTCGGGGAGCGGAGCGTTTTACGGAAAAATATATGTCCGCCTGCGACGGCAGGTCAACGGAAAGAATAATCGACAGCGTTCTTGGCAAAGAGCGTTTTTGACGGAGATGATAAAAATAGAAGGAAAGAAGTTTGATTGGTTCGGGCTTACCGATATTTTGAAGGAACATAAAGGCAAGCTCAGACAAATAAGAATGTTATCGGTGAACGAACTGAAAAAGAAGTATAAGGGTGCGGCGTTAGGTCCGCTTTGGGCACTTATAAAGCCGACTTTTACCCTGTTTATACTGTGGTTTGCCTTTGAGATAGGTCTTAAAAGAAACGGCGGCGTGCACTTCATAAACGAAAAATATACGCAGTTCGTTTTTATGCTCACGGGATATGTGCCGTGGTTTTACATTTCTGAGTGTATAGTGGGCGGTTCAAGGTCTATAAGAAACAACAAGCAGTTTGTAACAAAGCTGTCGTTCCCTGTTTCAAATATCATGACCTTTACGTCGCTTTCGGGACTTTATATACACGTTATGCTCTGTGGGATAATGTATGTGGTCCTCCTCTGCCTTGGCTTTGGACCGAGCATATACAATCTTCAGTTTATTTATTATGCACTGATGATGTATCTCTTTTTCCTTGTGCTGTCATGGATGACAGCTCCCCTCAGTGCATTCAGCAAGGATTTTGAGAACCTTATAAATTCCATTATTACGGGACTTTTCTGGCTTTCAGGTATATTCTGGAACACATATGATATCTCACCGCTTTGGCTGAGAAGACTTATGTATTTCAATCCTATAAACTATTTCGTAAACGGATACAGAAAGTGTTTCCTTACGAACACCTTTATTTTTGACGCCAATTACACCACTGAGGCGATAGTTTTCTATGCAGAGTTCATATTTATGATATTCCTCGGTGCACATACCTATAAGAAGTTCAGGAAGATACTTCCTGACGTTCTGTAACAAAGGCTGAAAGGAACTGACTTTTAAATGGAAAATCAAGCGACTGAGCCAATTATTGAATTTTTGGACGTAAAAAAAGAATACTTTTTATATAAGAACGAAAAAGCACGGTTCAAGGCTATTTTTACAAAAAACAGAGGCGTTAAGAAACACCCTGCACTTAAAGGCGTGAGCTTTAAGATATATGCAGGAGAGTCTGTGGGAATAATCGGAAAGAACGGCGCAGGAAAATCCACCATACTGAAAATGATAACGGGCGTAAGCTTTCCGACCAGCGGCACTATCACCGTGAGGGGAAAGGTAGCCGCACTGCTTGAACTTACAGCAGGCTTTTCACTGGATATGACAGGCATGGAGAATATTTATCTCAAGGGCTATCTTCTTGGTCTTAATGACGATCAGATAAAGGAGATAGAGCAGGATATAATCGATTTTGCAGACCTTGGAGAGTATATCGACCAGCCTGTAAGAACATATTCAAGCGGTATGAAAATGCGTCTTGGCTTTGCTATCAACATCAATATCAAGCCTGATATCCTCGTTGTCGATGAGGCACTGAGCGTTGGCGACGCAGACTTTCAGAAGAAATGCCGTGACAAGATAAATGACGTTATCGCCACCGGCGTAACGGTACTGTTCGTTTCCCATTCACGCAAGGCTATCGAGGAAACTTGCACAAGGGCGATATTCCTTAAAGACGGCAAAGTCCAGGTGGACGGAACTGTTGAAGAGGCGTTCGCCGCATATGATAAGAAAAAATAGTTCTTAAAGCTTTTCGTTTTTTACGAAAAGCTTTTTGTTTGCTTTCATTATGATTGACATTTGATAAGTTTATACAATTATCAATATTTAATTTTGTGTAATAAACCATGGTCAAAAAGCTTTACAAAATAACAGAAATGTGTTATAATAAGATATTATCGAAAGGAATTGATATTATGAATTGGGTCGAAATGGATATATATACTACTACAGAAGGCATTGAGGCAGTGACTGGAAGTCTGCTTGGAATGGGCATAAACGGTTTTGTTATCAAGGACGCAAAGGATTTTCAGGACTTTCTTGACGATAAGGACGGCAACTGGGATTATATAGATGATGACCTTATGGGTCTTAAAAACTGCGAAACAACAGTGACGGTGTATCTGCCTGAGAACGCTCAGGGACTTGAAAATCTTGAGGCTATGAAACTGGAACTCAAGGCACTGAAAAAGCGTGATGTGAACAATGAATTCGGCAGGCTTGAATATGAGCTTAAAAACGTCAAGGAAGAGGACTGGGCGAATAACTGGAAACAGTATTTCAAGCCGCTCTGCTTGGGCGAAAAGTTGCTTATAAAGCCGTCATGGGAAAAGGTCGCTGAGGGCGAGACGAGAAAGATACTTGAGATAGACCCTGCGTCGTCTTTCGGCACAGGTCAGCATAACACAACACAGCTTTGTTTGGAGCTTGTGGAGAAAAATCTCCACGAGGGCGACAGGATACTTGACCTTGGCTGCGGAAGTGGAATACTTTCTATAGGTGCGTTGCTGCTGGGTGCTGAGAGTGCAACAGCGGTGGACGTTGACGAAAATTCTGTTAAGATAGCAAAGGAAAACGCAGAGAAAAACCATATAAGTGCAGATAAGTATACAGCTTACTGCGGAAATATCATAGATGATAAGGCTCTGGTGGAGAAGATAGGCACAGGATATGACCTGCTTTGTGCAAATATCGTGGCTGACGTTCTTATCGGCATGAGCGGTATATTCGGCGGATTTATCAAAGACGGCGGAACGCTTATCGTTTCGGGAATAATCGACCAGAGAAAAGACGAGGTGCTTGACAGGCTTAAAGCTCAGGGCTTTGAGCTTATTGAGATAAGAGAAAAAGAGGACTGGGTGGCTGCGTCATTCAGGAAATAAGAGATGAAAGGAAGGATCAAAATGCAGTTATTGTTTTTGGTTATCAAAAGAGTTGAATTGGTAGACGATATTATGCGTTCGCTGGCACAGGCAGGCATAAGAGGCGGAACGGTCATTGACAGCGTGGGAATGGCAAAATCTATTTCTACAATGGATAATCTGCCTATGATCGGCGTTCTGAGATCTATTCTCAGCGGTGAGGACGCTGCTCAGAAGGGCAAGACGATCTTCGTTGCAGTCGCTGACGAGCAGGTAGATGTGGCAAGAAAGGCGATAACTGACGTTACCGGCGATCTTTCACATCCAAATGCAGGCGTTCTTTTCGGCGTGCCTATAAGCTTTGCCGAGGGCGTAAATTGATATATAGGATATACGATAAAAAGCGTTACACAGCAGATGTGTAACGCTTTTTTTGTGGGTCAGTTTATTTTCATCTATGAAACTTTTAGAGAATGAAACAGATCAGTCCCGAACAGCCCTCGTTTATCATGCGTTCGATAGTTTCTTTTATCTTCATGCGGGCGTCCTCAGGGAGCTTTGAAAGCTTTGTGTGCAGACCCTCGCTCACAAGCTCGTGAAGGGATTTGCCGAATATGTTCGACTCCCATATCTTTTCAGGCGATTCCTCAAAATCGTTGAGCATATAAAGCACAAGCTCCTCAGACTGCTTTTCTGAGCCAACGATAGGTGCGACCTCGGTGTTGATAGTGGTTTTCAGCAGGTGGATAGCAGGTGCGGCAGCTTTGAGCCTTACGCCGTATTTTCCACCCTGTTTTATTATCTCAGGCTCGTCAAGGGTCAGCTCGTTCATTTCAGGCATAACGATACCGTAGCCTGTTCTTTCCATTTCATCAAGAGCAGAGCTGAATTTCGAGAACCGCTCTTTTATCTTCACAAGCTCCAATATCCTCGGCATAAGGTCGTTTTCGTCCTTTATCTCAAGACCTGTCGCCTCGCCTATTATCCTGAAAAATAGTGCAGGGTCAAGCTCTACCTTTATCACCGCAGAACCTTTTCCAAAATCTATTTCAGATACCGAGCCTGAGGACACCTGCTCGCAGCAGCATATCTTCTCAGCACAGTCTGAGATGTCACGAAGATTTGTCACCGCCGAGGCTGCCTCCTTGATGTGCCCGAACACAGCCTCTTTCAGCCAGTGACCTTTGTCAAGGGAGTTTATCCATGACGGCATTGAAATGTTTATCTCTTTTACAGGGAAAGAGTAGAGCAGCAGCGTGAGTATCTCTTTTATCTCTTTTTCAGAAAGTTCAAGACAGTTTATCGGCATCACAGTTGTGTGATATTTGTCTGAAAGCTGGCTGCAAAGGTCCTTTGTCTGCTGAGAGTATGGGTCTGTGCTGTTCATGAGCACCACAAAAGGCTTGCCGATCTGCCTAAGCTCATCTATAATGCGTTCTTCACATTCCTCATACTCTTCACGGGGCAGGTCAGTGATACTTCCGTCTGTTGTCACCACAAGTCCTATGGTGGAGTGCTCGGTTATGACCTTCTGTGTGCCCACCTCTGCTGCCATGTTGAAAGGCACTTCCGTGTCGAACCACGGCGTTACTACCATTCTCGGTGCCTCGTTCTCAATGTAGCCTATGGCACTTGGGATTATGTATCCCACACAGTCTATCATTCTTACGTTGAAGTTCGCTCCGCCCTCAAGGGTGATGTTCACAGCCTCTTCAGGAATGAACTTAGGCTCAGTGGTCATTATAGTCTTGCCTGCGGAGGACTGGGGCAGTTCATCAATGGCACGCTCCTTGCGGTAGTCGCTTTCAATGTTCGGTATAACGAACTGCTCCATGAACTGCTTTATAAAGGTGGATTTTCCCGTGCGGACAGGGCCTACAACGCCTATGTAGATATCGCCCCCCGTCCGTGTGGCAATGTCGGTGTAAATATCGTTTTTCATGTGTCTGTCCTCCTAGTTCATTAATGGGATAAGCAACATTCCCTGCTGTGAGATCTTGTCGTCAGTCAGCTCGTTTTCTTCAAGTATGGCTGTTATGGAAGTTGAATATTTTTTAGCTATCTCCCAGATGTCGTCGCTCTCGTTGCAGTAGCATATTTTAAGAGCGTATTTGTCATTTTTCTCTTTAGGCTTATCAGTGAGTATTTTTAGCTCTGATATCATGAAACCCGTCTGCTGAACGGTCATTTCGCCGCCTATCTTTATGTCGGCTTTAAGCTCTGCGGTAGTTTCGTTTGCAAGATAGTATGTACAGCTTTCTATGCAAAGCTCAGGAGATATGGATATCTCACCTGTGACATTTTCAGGCAGCGGTATCTCGTGTTCAAAAGGCGAATCGTTTTCAAGATAAAGAGGAGTGCCGTTCTCATTTCTGCCAAGGAGACAAAAGCTTACGCTGCCTGAAACGATAAAGGCTTTCTTTCCCTCATCAAGCCTTGTTGTAACGTTTGAGAGCGTCGCCCAGCTGTCATGAACGCAGCGTATCTCACCCTCCTGACAGGAAAGCTTTGCGGTGACGCTGTGACTGTCCGCTATCTTTATGCTCTCGCTGTCAAGCTTGCTTTCGCACTTTTCTGCCTCACATTCAAAGCAGGTGGAATATGCGTCTGTGACTATCTCGCAGGTGGAAAGCTTTTTGGCAACGCAGTTCACAAGGAGCACAAGCTCACATTCAAGCGTGCCTGAATCGTCAGATTTCGGTATGATATCGCAGCCTGCTGGGGTTATCCTAACATCTGCGGTGAAAGTATCGTCAATGCCGTCAATGTCGATTATCTGGGAGAACGGCAGAGTAAAACGCATCGTTTCGGCAGTTTCCTCGCCGTCGGCGGTCACACAGGAGTAAAGCATGGATATCTCGGCATCGCCCTTTGTCACAAGCTTGCCTGCTATCATTTTGTGATCCTGAGGGATAATGCGGCAGTCTGTACGCAGGATAGTGCCCACAGGTGCTTTTGCCGCCGACAGCTGCAACTCTTCAATAAGGGTTATACGCTTTGCAGCGGTGAGCCGCTTTGAAGGATATGTAACGGCAGATTTTTTCAGCTGTATGCCGCAGCCGAATGCGTCTGTGACTATAGGCACAGATACCTCACCTGTGACCTTTGCGTGGATAGTCACCGCCCCACGGATATCAAGCCGGCGTTGATTTACCACACGGCAGTTCACATAATCGCATTTTGGCGTGAGCCATATCATAGGGTCGCCGCAGTCACCCTGAAGGTCAAAGGATTTTGTGTAGTTCATCTTCTGTTCTATGCAGTTTATCCGCTTGTCGTTCTGGCTGATATAAAGCACCCTGATAAGTGCCGCCATGTCAAAGCTGAGCTTTCCGCCGTTTACGGAGTGGCTCTGTACAGTTGGTGTGATAACGCATTTTAGTACCCTGAAAATATCAGGATAATAGTCGGGCAGCAGAAAATCTTTTTCCACAGCCTGCTCGCAGGAGGCGTCAAGGATAGTCCGTGTCATTGACAGCATCTCTCTGTTAAGCTTGAAATCCATAGTGTTCATCTTGTCTGTTTCCTCCTAAAAATAAACTGACCCTGTAAGGCAAAGTTTTTGCCCTAGCCGATCGTCAAGAGCTTGTAATGCCCTGCTGAGAACATTATATTCACAAGGGACGGGTCATATTCTGAAATTCTCAGGCTTTTTGAACTCTTTTTGTCGGCGGAGGACTTTTCACACTGCGTAAAGGTTTTTCATAGACTAAGATATGTCATTGTATCTGACATAATACTGTCTGAAAGGAAACATATTTTATGAATGGTCTACTTTGGGCGGCGGCAGGCACTGGCTTTACATTTTCTATGACGGCGTTGGGTGCGGCTGTGGTCTTTTTTATGAAAAAGGAAGGTCAGAGTGAAAAGGTGCAGAAAGCCTTTTTGGGCTTTGCCGCAGGAGTTATGATAGCGGCAAGCGTGTGGAGCTTGCTTATCCCAGCCATAAATGAGGCTGAAAATCTCGGCAGGATAGGCTGGATACCTGCCGCAGGCGGTTTTGCACTAGGCGTGCTGTTTCTCATGGGGCTTGACAAGGCCATGCCTTATTTTCTTCCTGAGCCTGAAAGGGAAGAGGGCGTCCGCAGAGGGCTGAAACGTACTGGACTGCTTATTTTCGCTATCACTCTGCACAATATCCCTGAGGGTATGGCAGTCGGTCTGGCATTTGCATTGGCGGCACATAATGACAGCTCAGTTCTGCTGGCGTCGGCTATCGCACTTGCCATTGGAATGGGCATACAGAACTTTCCTGAGGGTGCAGCCATTGCACTGCCGCTCAGGCAGTCGGGAATGAGCAGAGCGAAAGCCTTCGGTCTTGGCATGCTGTCAGGACTTGTAGAGCCTGTTTTCGGACTTCTCACCGTTCTTGCCGCAGGAACTATACAGCCGCTGCTGCCTTGGCTGCTTGCCTTTGCCGCAGGAGCTATGCTTTATGTGGTGGTTGAAGAGCTTATCCCTGAGGCTCACCTTGGCGACGGTCACATGGGAACAGTGGGCGTGATGCTTGGATTTCTGCTTATGATGATACTTGATGTGGCATTGGGCTGAAAAGTCGGCTTTTACTTGTTGAGAACGATAAGCATCGGATCAAGGGGCGACCACAGGTCGCCCCTACATACAGACAGCGTATTTACGCAAAATGTAGGGACAGTTCTTATCACCGCCCTTTTTTTCGTCTTTTTGACGTTTTTTCGGTTGACAAAATTGTGGGGATTTGTTATAATTGATAGTGTGTAAAATTATGTTCTGCAAAAATATAAAAAGAACAACAAGAGAGCAGCTAAAACCCACAGACAACGAAAGGACAGATGAGATTTGACAAGGATCATTCGCACCTTTATTGCCTTTGCAGCGGCGTGTATACTCGCCATTATGCTTATGACAGTAAGGTGCTTTGCTTATGATTATTCCACTATCACGGGCACAAATGCCAGTGGTGCGGAAATAAGAGGCTATTCAGGGGCACTTGAAGTGAACGTGCTTGACTTCGGTGCTGATAAAAGCGGTAAAAAAGATTCCGCAAAGGCGATACAGAAAGCCCTGAACTACGCCATAGACAACGGCTCAAATTCAGTTCAGGTGAAGGTAGTCGTGCCGAAAGGAAAATACAGGATAGACAAAATGCTGAAGATATATTCAAACACATGGCTCTATCTTGAGAACGGTGCAACTATCGTAAGAAACTATGACAAGGGCGGTATGCTGAAAAATGCACAGGCAAACGGTGCAGGCGGCTACGGCAGCGAAAGGAACGTCATTATAGAGGGCGGCTGCTGGGACGGTAATCCGTCGTCTACATGCCGACCTTTTTCCACCATGAGATTTGGACACATGACCAATCTTTGGATAAAGAACGTTGAGATAAAAAACAACCATAACGGTCATCATCTTGAGATAGGTGCGACACAGGGCATAACTATCGAAGACTGCGATTTTCATGGCTACAGCGGCAATTATCAGAAAGAGGCTATACAGCTCGATACCATAAGCAACACTGAAGTGTTTGCAGGCTTTGAGCCTTTTGACGATACACCATGCGATAACGCAGTTATAAGAAACAATAAATTCCATGACCTTATGAGAGGTCTTGGTTCACATTCGGCTTGCCTTGGCGTTTATTATACTAATACTGTGATATCAGGCAATACGTTCTATGATCTTAAAGCTGCGGCTATCCTGCTGCTTAACCACAAAAACTGCATAATTGAGAACAATACCATGACTAATGTTGGCTGCGGTATCGATTTCAAGTACATGACTGATTATGAGAACGTGAACTTCCATGTGCCAAATTCAGGCTATGCAGGCATAAAAGATCGCCTTGATGATAACGCCAACACTATTATAAGGAACAATACTATAACAACTGCGGGAACATATTATTTTCCTGAGCCATATGCCATACAGATCTTCGGAAAAGAACTGGCGGCGTCTTATTCTCACCCTGATTACAACTACACTGTAAAAGGCGTGAAGATAACAGACAACACCATAAAAACGGTGGGCTCGGCAGTAAGGCTTACAGACGTTTCGGGAATTTTTATAGGCTCAAATGATATAAGCTTTGACTATGACAGATATAACTATTCAATGGATCTGATATGGCTCAGTCAGTCATCGCAGATAACGGTCACAAAGAATACCCTCACGGGCACAAGACAGAACAGCGTTTATATAAGCGGCGGTTCAGGCAATGATGTAAGTTCAAATACTATCAAAAGCCCTGAGGTGTCAGGTGTCTATGTTTCAGGCGGCTCGGAAAAGAACACTGTTTCGGGCAACACCATAACTTCGGCAGGTTCTAACGGAATAAAGATAACAAAGAAAGCTCAGGCGGACGTTAGAAAGAATACCGTGAAAAAGTCTAAAAACCACGGCGTGCTTTATGATGATGCGAGCGGCAATGTGAAGGACAATACGCTGGAGGAAAACGGTCTGAACGGTTTCACGGCGGATAATAGTTCATCGGTGGAGTTTCGTGACAACGCCTGCAATAAAAATACAAATTACGGCATAAAGGCAAACAACGGCTCGGAAGTGAAAATAAGCGGCAACAGCTTTTCTGAAAACGGCAAGGGCAGCATCTATGTTGTGAACGGTGCGGCAGTCCTGCTCAATGCACCGACTGACGTTAAGTCTTATGATATCTGCTCAGACAAGCTTACTGTGTCATGGGGCGAGGTATCTCAGGCTGACGGCTATTATGTTTACAGAAAGACTGACAGCGACGACGCTGAGTTCCAGTGTGTGGGCAATGTTACTGACGGCACTTCTTATACTGATTACGGGCTTGTGCCGAAAACAAGGTACGTTTACAAGATAAAGGCTTATCTTAATACAGTTGACGATGTTCAGGAGGGCAGCGGCAGTGCTGAGGTGAGCATAAAAACAAAGCTCACTATCATAGGCTGCACAACGAATATGCGTGGCTCTATGTCATACACAGGCAAGGAGAGAACGCAGATATTCGACGTTTTCGTTGGCGGCGAAACGCTCATACCTGACATTGACTACAGACTGGTGTATTCTAACAACACAAATGTTGGAACGGCAAAGGTCACTGTTATAGGAATGGGTCAGTATTGCGATTCAGTAGATTTTCAGTTTAATATAACGCTGAGATCTGATAACGTAATGGTGATAAAACCTCAGGAGCTAAACAAGAAATCTGTAGTATCGGGAAAGCCTACAATGAAGGCTCAGGGCTATGAGGTCACCGAGGCGGCAAAGGATAAGCTTGACTATACTCCTAAAAAAGAACTTGTTACGGTGATAAATTACAACTCACCTGCTCAGGTGATAAAAAGAGCAAGAGCGGGTATGCTTGACCTTAGGGTGCGTTCATATCGTGAGCTTACAGGCGAAACTATTTACGGTGCATGGCTGTAAAAATGGGCATAATAAAACACGGCTGATGTTGTTTCAGCCGTGTTTTTTTGCGTATTTTTTACTGTAGAGTCTGCTGAACTTCCTGCATTTGCGGAGCAAAATTTGCAAGAGAATAAAGCTTGTTCATAAAGTCGCCGTCAACAAACAGATTTTTCACGAGAACCTTTGTGTCAGGGTTCTTGTTCTTAGGATTGATAGTCTGCTGATAAACTGTGAGATAGTTCTCGCTGCCTGACTTGCTCACATAGCAATCTATCACCATGTATGTAGGCAGGAACTGGTTCACAGCAGTCTGATAGTCAAAAAGCGTGTATGGGCTTTGCTCCATTGAAACCTTAAATGACTTTATGTCCTCAGGCACCATGAATTTGTATGCACCCTTGAGGTTTTTGTATTCTGCCCAATCGTCCTCAGACTCGATAAAAGGCTCTTTTGACTTGAGTCTCACGCCGCCCACAAGGAAAGCCAGCAGAAGGATAAATTCGCTGCCCCATACTATCCAAAGCAAAGTGCCGTTCACAAGTGAGCCGTTATCTCTTGATGAATGTGATGACTTGTAAGACCAACGACCCTCTTCGTTAATGGACTTCATATCCTTCCAAAGATCAGACGGGTGTGCGATTATGTCAAAAAGACCTGTCTTGTCATACTTTCTGAAATCATAGGTGTAGTCATATGCGTTCATGGTGTATGACTTTTCAAGGCTTTTCTGTGCGGATTTTTTATCTTTGCCAAGTAGCTTGTCAAGCTCGAAAAACTGCCATACAGACTGTTTCTGCATGGTGGCAATGTCCTCGTCTGAGAAATCGCCTGTTGAGTCGTTGCTGAAAAGGTCATATGCCTTTGTCTGATGATAGAAGTCATAATAGTCGCCGAAATCATCAGTGCTTTCATCAAAAAGCATATTCAGCTCGTCATAATAATCATAGGCTGTGTATTCATCCATAAGGTCATAGCTATATTTTTTCAGATCGTTGTAATCATACAGTGCCCATTTGAAATATGTGGCAAGCAAAAAGCCTATCACTGCACAGGCAACTGCCACAACTGTGTTTCGCATTTTGAAAGCTCTGACTATCTTTCCTCCCACAAAGCCAAGTGCACATGACACCGCTATCGCAGCGATAACATTGAGATAGATGATAGTGCACCAGCCCTCAAAAAGCAAATAGAGCCAGAAAAGCAATCCGCCGCAGACCGCCGTTGCAAGCACCATGAGCACTGCTCCGGCTGGGCTGAATTTGCCCGACTCCTTATAATATTTATTGTTTTCTCCCATTAAAATACCCCCCTTATATACTTCAGGCATAAGCCTTAAAAAGATTATATCACAAATCTGTAGACTTTTCAATAGCTTTGCTGAATTTTTGTTTGAATAATGGGGCTTTTTTGTGAAAAGCTATAGTCAGTTATGAAAGGAGCGTTTTGCAATGATAGAACAGGATACTATAAAACTTCTCAGAGAGTGTGACGCAGGCATAAAAATGGGCGTGCAGTCCATTGAAGATTCGCTGAAATACACTTCAAACGGTGAGCTTAAAAGAACTCTTGAGAAAAATCTCGCAGGGCATATTGAGATACAGGAAAGGCTGCAAGGTCTTTTAAATTCCTATCACGACAGCGGAAAAGAGCCGCCTGCAATGGCAAAGGGCATGGCATGGCTCAAAACCAACTTCAAGCTTGCCGCAGAGAGCAGCGACGACGCTGTGGCAGATTTTATCACAGACGGCTGCAACATGGGTGTAAAGTCACTGTCAGGCTATCTCAACAACTATCAGGCAGCTGATGAAAAGTCAAAGAATATCGCAAAGGAGCTTATAAGCCTCGAAGAAAGGCTCTCTGTAGACGTGAGGGATTATCTTTCAGCAAAATAGGCACAAAAAAGGCAGCTGCGGGATCTCCACAGCTGCCCATATTGTTTACTTTGATACAACGCAGTTCTTGCCTTGCTTTTTGCCTTTGTAAAGCAACTTATCCACTTTCGAGATACCCTCGTCATAGTTTTCCTCAGGTGTGACGGAGTAAACGCCAAATGTCATCGATATCCTGAAAGTCTTTGAGTTTTCTTCAAAGGTACATTCATGTATCTTCTGACATATATTTTTTGCTATGCTCTCGCACTTTTCAGTGTCGATATTCGGCACGATAAAAAGTATCTCCTCACCGCCCCAGCGGCACACATAGCCCTCGCTAGGCACATTCTTTGCAATAACATCAGACACTGAACGCAGTACCTTATCGCCCACATCATGACCGTATGTGTCATTGACCTGCTTGAAATCATCAATGTCACCAAGACAAAGGGAATAGCTGCTGCCTGTGCGGCGGCTGTTGCTCTCTATCCTCTTGATGAAATCCATCATGGCACGGCGGTTGAAAAGCTGGGTCAGAGGGTCGATGGTAGCAAGCTTTTGGAGCTTTTCGTTCTGGGCCTTAGCGTCACGCTTGTTGTGCTCGTTCCTAAAAATGTATATTGATGATACATAAATTATTATCACAAAGCTGCACACAGTATTATAAATATAAACGATATTCACCTTGTGTGTAGGGAAACTGTAAGGCACTACTCTGTCTGCCATTGCAAGCCGCATTATTATGAACATCACAATGTCAAGCGACGACAGCAGATATGGCACAGTTTTTCTGTTTGGCGTTATATAAAACGGTATCGGGATTATACACAGCATTATCTGTGTAAATCCTGCTATCCAGCCTATATAATACGCTCCCATGCAGGCGTGGACTATTATTTCCACAAGCACAAGATAGGTAAACTGCGTTTTTCCGATCTTGTCATAGTGCAGCAAGGCATACATCAACGCATAAAATGCAACGCTGAAGTAGTTGTAATATACCATTTGATACACGCCAAGCCAGCGGAACAACGCTAGATACAGTATGTGTCCCAGCAAAAGGATAATATCGCCATAACGGTAGATCTCTTCTGCGGTGAACATTCCCGCAAAGAGATTTATTTCCTTTTTTATCTTCATATGATTGGTTTCTTTCTATTGACTTTTGGTTTAATAATATAAACAAAAACACTTTACTTTCATAAATATATTATATACTATTTCAAACGTTTTTGCAATGCAAAATTTGTACAAATAATTATTGATTTTTTTGTATGGGCTTGCCTAAAAAGTGCGAAAAAAGGCGATAAAAAATCCTACCATTCAGATAGAGAAAAATAAGCCTGAAAGGGCGGATAAAAAACGCAAAATCAGCATTGGGCTATTGAAAAATCTTTCGGGATATGTTATAATAACTTTTATGAGTAAATTTTAAGAGGGTTTTGATTATGCAGGGTTGTAAAAAAGTTGCATCCATTCAGGATATATCGGGCCTTGGCAGGTGTTCGCTGACGGTGGTGATACCGGTGCTTTCGGCAATGGGTATTCAGGTGTGTCCTGTGCCTACGGCTGTGCTTTCGGCTCACACGGGCTACAGCGAGTTTGTCATGAGAGATCTTACGGATTTTATGAAACCGGCTTTGGATCACTATAAGAAAATGGATATGAAATTTGACTGCGTATACAGCGGTTTTCTTGCATCAAGCGAGCAGATAGATCATTGTCTTGAATTTTTCAAGGCTTTTCCTGACGCACTGAAAGTAGTCGATCCTGTTATGGGTGACGGCGGAAAGGCGTACAAGACCTACACAAAGGAGCTTTGCAGCCGTGTGGGCGAGCTTGTAAAGGTGGCAGATATAATCACGCCTAATCTCACAGAGGCGGCTATACTTCTTGGTGAGGAATATCCAACAGCGTCAATGAGGAACTCGGAGATAAAATCTTGGCTCGTAAGGCTTTCAAAGCAGGGTGCAAGGATAGTTGTGATAACAAGTGTAAATCTTGCAGACGGCGGAATGTCCACTGTGGGCTATGATAAGGAAAACAACAGCTTTTGGAAGATAAAGAATGATTATGTTCCTGCACATTATTCGGGAACAGGAGATATGTTCACAAGCGTTCTTATTGGTGGACTTCTCAAAGGCGACAGCCTTCCTATCGCAATGAACAGGGCCACAGCGTTCACGGAGCTTACAGTCAAGACTACATACAGCTACCAGACACCATGGACTGACGGTCTTATGCTGGAGGGTCAGCTGCCATGGCTCACAAGCTATCAGGAACTCAGAGATTACACGAATTTGTGATATCGGGAAGAGTGATCGCAGATGAACAGACTTAATATCGTGCTTGTAGAGCCGCAGATACCGCAGAATACGGGAAACATTTCAAGGACTTGTGCAGTGACAGGTGCGGTGCTGCATCTTGTAAAGCCTTATGGCTTTGAGATAAGCGACAAAAAGCTAAAACGTGCAGGGCTTGATTACTGGGATAAGCTTGAGATACATGAGTATGACGACCTTGACGACTTTTTCTCCAAAAACAGTGGTGAGTTTTACTTTTTTACCACAAAGGGCAGAAAGGTGCACTCAGATGTGGATTATCCTCAGGACAAAGAGGTCTATATAATTTTCGGCAGAGAGGATAAGGGACTGCCTGAAAAGCTGCTTTATGAAAATCCGCAAAGCTGTGTGAGGATACCGATGCGAAAAACGCTCAGAAGTCTTAATTTGTCAAACTCAGTGTCGATAGCCTGCTATGAGGTGTTAAGGCAGTGGGATTATCCCGACCTTGGCAGAGAGGGCAGGCTGACGCAATACACATGGGACGAATAGGATATTCTACATATATAAAAACAAAAACTTACAGGAGGGTGAACTAATGGCAAAGATAAAATTTCTTACCGACTCAGCAAGCGACATTACCGATGAGCTTGAAAAGAAACTGGATATACAGATAATGAATTTCAAGGTGGCAATGGGTGATGACAGCTATACATCAAGAGTAGATTTTGACAACGAGAAATTCTACAAAATGCTTGACGAATTTGACGGCATACCTGTTACATCTCAGATAACAGCATTTGAATATCAGGAAACTTTTGAAAAGCTTTACAGCGAGGGTTACACTGATATCATCAACACCACCATAAACTCAAAAGGCTCGGCAACATACAACAACGCTGTTATGGCGGCAGAGGAGTTTTATTCCGCTCACCCTGAGGCAAAGGGAAAGTTCAATATATATAATATAGACGGCGAAAGCTACACCGGTGCATATGGTTACGCAGTCATTCAGGGTGCGATGAAAGCGGCGAAGGACGTTCCTGCGGCTGATATCGTGGCATTTATGGAGGACTGGATAAAAAACTGCGTTATTTTCTTTGCACCGTATACCCTCAAGTATGCAAAAAAGTCGGGAAGGATACCTTCTGCGGCAGCTTTCGTGGGCGAGGTAATGGGCCTTAGACCTATCATGAGGATACATGACCACGCTATTGTTACAGAAACAAAGGTTAGAGGCGACAAGGCTATCGTGCCAAAGATACTTGACCTGACTGTAAAAGAAATGATACCGCAGACACCTTACTGCATAGTTTACGGCAATGACGAAAGCGTCAGGGACGAAATGGCACAGGCTATGACCAAAAAGGTCGGCTATCCGCCTGTGGAGTGTTTCCAGATAGGAGCGGCTATTGCAATAAACGCAGGTCCTAAGGTAACGGGCGTTATATTTAAGGCTCAGAAGAAGTAAAGATTGCAGATAAAATAAAATCGGACGTTTCAAAATGAAACGCCCGATTTTTTATTGGGTAAAAGGAACACGTCGGTTACTTTTCTTCGTCCTTTGCGGCAAATCTGTTGAAGATAACTGCAAATATCGCAAAGATAACATATCCTGCGGCAATGACAGTGAGAATGTTCTTTGTCACTTCAACACCTGTTGACGGATTCACCTTTGAGCTGTCTGCCTGAGATGACGCCTCGTCAACTATCTGCTGTATCTTTTCTGTTGCCTGTGCTGAGGTCGTGACCTCTGTGCTGTCGCTTTCGCTGACTGTAGTTGTAACAGCTGCACCGTCATTTGCAGGCTGCTCAGCTGTGGTTGTCGTGGCAGCTGCCTCTGAACCATTGTCAGCCTTTGGCTCTGTGCTTGTGGTAGTTGTTTCAGCAGGCTGTGTTTCTGCGGCTGTAGCCTTTGTCACTGCCGTTGTGTCAACAGTTTCGCTGACAGGTGTGACCTCGATAGAGGTTATCTCAAAGTCTGCGTTGGCTTTGAGGTAGTAAAGCTGGAGAAAAACTTCATCGCTTGTCCTTGCAGGGTCAAGGTCTGAATATATCCACTGAGCTGTTTCGCCGCCTGAAAGCTTTGCACTCTGAGCCGACCAGTTTCCATCGACCAGTGCACCTACCGCACCGCTTGTATTGCCTGTGGACTTTACGCCCACCTTTATATTATAGTGCTTAGAATAATCTGTTATGTAGTCTGAAAGTTTGAATCCATACTGGAGGGAAGTTTCACTGTTGAAGTCAGTGTCGCCCTGCTTGTGTGTGAAAAACGGCTTTTCATCAGGCTGTGCTGTTGAGGAGACAGTTGTAGTTGTTGTAACTGCTGATGTCTGCTTTTCGCTCTTTGCAGTGGTCGTTGTTACCTCTTCATCAGGCTTTGCTGTAGTGGTAGTAACAGCCTGTGAACTTGTCGTTGTGGTAGTTTCTGACTTTGTTTCAGTCTTTTTCGTGGTAGTCGTAGCTGCTTTTGAAGTCGTTGTAGTGGTTTCGGACTTTGCGGAAGTCGTAGTCGTCGCCGGAGTTGTTACCTCCTCGCCTGCACTGACTGCCAAAGGTGAACCCTCTGTAGGTGCAGAGTAGGAAACGGTCTTGTATCCTCCATCAGCCTCCGCAACTATGGTCTGAACGTCTATCCAGTAGTTTATATCACCTGAAACGCCGTCTTTTACCTTGAATGTCGCAAGTGCAAGGTCGGTAGTATCCTTTATGTTAGAGCCTGTGAGGTTCGCACCAACTATCTTGACAGTGCCTGATGATGCAACATAGTTTGTGATAACAGAGAACTTGCTGCCTACATTGTAAGCACCTTCGCTCTCCGCCTCAGTCGGCACATATACTGTTACCTTTGACGGATCGTAATGAAGATCAATGGTAAAGCCTGCAACGCCTGTTTTGTCAGGATCAAGGCTTGCCGTTACGTTTATGCTGTCACCTGCCTGAGCAAAGGTCTTGTCGCTTGTGAGCTTTATCTCATTTCCCCCTGACGCACTTGCCACTGTGGAAACTATGCTCGTGAGCATAAGAAACGCTGTTGCAGCGGACAACGCTATCTTGTTGATCTTCAGTTTTTTCATTTTGATACCTCCGTAGTCTGATAGTGCTGTGTTGTCAAAATTTCACTATTGATTAATTATGTTTACTATTATTTTGTCTTTAAATTGTAATTTTTGTGATGAAAAGTTACGAAGATTGTTACTTTTTCAGTAATGAGATTATACCATAATAGAAACAGTCACGTCAATAGTCAAAACAGCGAAAATAAGCGATATTTTTTGGACATATTTATATGGAGACAAAATTGGTCACAATATGTATGGTGAAAAGCGGCTCAAGGCCACTAAATAGGCTGTAATAACTTTGTAACCTTTTGCTGTATTGACAATAATAGCGAATGTAAATTATTTGTGAACAAAAAATCTGTTGACAAATGCCTGAGAAATGTACTATAATAAGGGTGAAGTTTTGTACTTTATACAGAAAAATGTACAAACATATGTGTGTAAAAATAAGGACTTATACATAGGCAATACCCCACAAGGCACGCCTATATTTTCTGAGGTGAACGGGTTGATAAAAAAGATAATTTCGTATATTCTGTCATTTGCCCTGACGGTATCAATGGCAGCCTCCTGCATGACAGTTTCGGCGGCTCAGCTGTCGGGAACTTGCACCGCCGACGTTTTGAACGTCCGCAGCGGAGCGGGAACAGGATATTCAAAAACCGGAACGGTAAGCTATGGCGACAGCCTGACCATACTTTCCGAAACCACCGATGCAAGCGGATCAAAATGGTATAAGATATCGTGCGGCAGCGTGACGGGCTATGTTTCCGCAGCCTATGTGACGGTCACAACAGGTGGCACGCAGAGAAGTTCTGACGCCGATTTTGAAAGCTATATGACAAAGCAGGGCTTTCCTGAAAGCTATAAGCCATATCTGCGAACGCTCCATGCACAGCACCCTAAGTGGATATTTACCGCCCAGAAACTTGGCGTTGACTGGAACACTGCGGTAAAGGAAGAATGCGTTGTTGGCAGAAACCTTGTCCATTCTTCGGCACTTGCATCGTGGAAGTCTATGGAAAAGGGTGCGTATGATTTTAACGGCGGTTATTGGTATGGGCTTGACGGCTCGTGGGTGGCTGCCTCAAAAGAAATTATAATGTACTATATGGATCCGAGAAATTTTATCAATGATACATATATTTTTATGTTTGAAAATCAGTCATATAATTCCTCGTATCAAACTGAAAGCGGCGTAAAAACTATTCTTGCGGACACTTTTATGAGCGGCAGCTATACTTGTCCTGACACGAAGAAAAAGTATACATATTCTCAGACTTTCATAGACGCTGCAAAGAAGTCAGGCGTTTCTCCTTATCATCTTGCGTCAAGATGCAGAAACGAGCAGGGTGTAAATGGTGCTCCGCAGTCTTTGGGTTCTGTTAAGGGATATGAGAATTATTTCAACTTCTTTGATATTCAGGCTTATGCCACATCTACAATGACAGCTGCAGAAATGGGCTGTAAATATGCAAAGACCACCAATCCTACCTATCTTCTGCCGTGGACGAATCAGTATAAGTCTATCGTGGGCGGTTCTATTTTCCTTGGCACCGGATATATAACAAAGGGTCAGGATACTCTTTATCTGCAAAAATTCGATATGGTAGACGGCGGAAACGGTCTTTATTATCATCAGTATATGACCTGCGTTTTCGGTCAGGCTAATGAGGCAATAAGCCTTAAAAACGCATATTCACAGGATATTTTAAACAGTGCAATGGAATTCAAAATACCTGTTTATAACAATATACCTGACGAAGTTTGTCCAAAGCCAACGAGCAGCGGCGACAATAATAACTACCTTAGCTCTCTGAGCGTTTCGGGCACGAGCATTTCGCCAAAGTTCGCTAAATTCACCACAAGCTATACTGCCACAGTCAATGCGGAGGTTTCTTCTGTTACTGTTAATGCAAATCCGCTGGGCAAAAGAGCAAAGGTGTCTGGAAACGGCAAGGTGAGCCTTAAAACCGGCAAAAATACTGTCAAGGTCACCTGTACGGCGGCAAGCGGCGTGAAACGGACATACACCATAAAAATAACAAGAAAAGCTGCCTCTCAGACCTTGCAGCAGGGAGATGTGAACGGGGATAAGTATTTGACCGTTGTGGACGCTCTGCTCATTCTGAGATACAATGCAGGCAAGACCCAGCTTGACTCCGCTCAGCTGAAACGTGCGGATATGAACGGTGACGGCAGCGTTGACGTTGTTGACGCACTTACACTGCTCAAAAAGATAAGCCAAAGCTAAAAAACAGGAGCGTTACCATTACGGTACGCTCCTGTTTGCGGACTTATTTCATCATCATTGAAATGCCGTCCATTACATCGCCGATAGCTCTGATAGCACGTCCTGTGCGGCTCTTGAGCATCTTCTTTTCGCTTGATGTCGCCTCTGTGACTGCGTAAGCCACCGTTCCTGCGGCTATCGCCATTGAAACGCCTGTTATCATTGACTTCATCTTCATTGCTGTTTCCTCCTTTTTTCTTTGTAATATTATTTTTCGCAGAAAGGCGGCAGCTATGCCATGAAAATCAAGTCAGAGAGGCTGACGGTATTTTCCCATGAAGGTTCGTATTTTTGTTTTGCGTTTAAAGATATATGAGAGAATACGCCGTGAATTTGTTTCATGTGTGATTAAAATTTTCACATTTTCATATGTAAATGCAAAAGAGATAAGTTCATATCTCAAACGTTTAGTATAAATATTATTCATAGATATATAATATTTATGTATTTGCATTAGTATCAAAATAGTGGTATAATAAATAGGTATAAAAAATAAAGGCTTTTTGGCGTGTTGCCAAGATCCGATAGTAAGGAGTAATATTAAATGGGTATGACAATGACTCAGAAAATTCTGGCAGCCCACGCAGGTCTTGACGAAGTCAAGGCAGGTCAGCTTATAATGGCGAACCTCGACCTCGTTCTCGGTAACGACGTTACGTCGCCTGTGGCTATCAACGAGTTCAATAAAGCGGGCTTTACAGATGTTTTCGATAAAAATAAGGTCACAATGGTTATGGACCACTTTGCACCTAACAAGGATATCAAGTCCGCTACACAGTGCAAGACCTGCCGTGACTTTGCATCAAAGTATGATATAAAGAATTATTTTGACGTTGGCGATATGGGCATTGAACACGCCCTGCTGCCTGAAAAAGGTCTTGTTGCACCGGGTGATTGCGTTATCGGTGCTGACTCACATACTTGTACATATGGTGCACTGGGTGCATTCTCAACAGGTATCGGTTCTACCGATATGTGTGCAGGCATGGCAAAGGGCAAGACATGGTTCAAAGTCCCTGCCGCTATCAAGTTCAATATCGTTGGCAAGCTGCCTAAGTATTCAGCTGCTAAGGACGTTATACTTCATATAATCGGCATGATAGGCGTTGACGGTGCACTTTACAAGTCTATGGAATTTTCAGGCGAGGGTCTGAAGAACCTTTCCATGGAGGACAGACTGTGCATGGCAAATATGGCTATCGAGGCCGGTGCTAAGAACGGCATATTTGCAGTCGATGAAGTTACACTTGATTATATCAAGGATAAGGTAGACAGAGAGTATAAGATATACAAGGCTGACGATGACGCTGAGTATGAGGCTGAATATACTATCGACCTCAGCGAGATAAAGCCTACAGTCGCTTTCCCACATCTGCCTGAGAACGCAAGAACATTTGACGATATCCCTGAGGTGAAGATAGATCAGGTAGTTATCGGTTCATGTACGAACGGAAGAATAGAAGACCTGAGATGTGCCGCTGAGATACTTGACGGCAAAAAGGTGGCAAAGAACGTAAGATGTATCGTTATCCCTGCCACACAGAAGGTCTATATGCAGGCTATGAAAGAGGGTCTGCTCGAGATATTCATAAATGCAGGCTGTGCAGTTTCGACACCGACCTGCGGCCCATGTCTTGGCGGACATATGGGAATACTTGCAAAGGGCGAAAGAGCCGTTGCAACAACAAACAGAAATTTCGTGGGACGTATGGGTCATCCTGAGTCAGAAGTTTATCTGGCGTCACCTTACGTTGCCGCTGCGTCAGCTGTGACAGGCAAGATCTCACAGCCGTCGGAAGTTATGTGATATTCGGGGAGAAAATCAGCTGACAGATCTTGCGTTGGGGGAATAAATGATATGCGGTATGGCTGCATATACGACTTGGGAGCGAGAACAGATGAAAAATTATCTTAGGGAAATATTCTCCGATATACTTCTTAGTATTGTTACAAAGAAGTACGGAACTTCACTAAATGACTATCAGCGTGAGGAAAAGGCTGACGAGATCATTCAGGAACTCCATGACAAAAATACATTTACCGTGGAAATGACGCAGGCCCTTATCGATAAAAAGGGTTTCAACACCTTCTATACCTCCAATATCGGCGGTACACCTGTGTATGCTCTCGTCAAAGAGGGAATGTTCCACAAGGTAAAGATCTGCTATTTTATTACAAGAAACAAGGATACTATAGACGGCCCGTATCTTGAAAAGATATATGAGGAACTTAGGAAACAGGCGATAGGAGAGAATATCTTCCATTCGTCAGAATTCAAACAGGGCTGATAAAGTTTGACGAAAGGGGTTTTCATAATGAAAGCTTGCGGAAAAGTACATAAATACGGGGATAACGTAGACACCGACGTTATTATCCCTGCAAGATATCTTAATACACCTGATATGCAGGAGCTTGCACAGCACTGCATGGAGGATATCGACGTTGACTTTGCAAAGAACGTTCAGAAGGGCGATATAATGGTAGCAAAGAGCAACTTCGGCTGCGGTTCTTCAAGAGAGCACGCACCGGCTGCTATCAAGGCGAGCGGAATATCCTGTGTTATCGCAAAGACATTCGCAAGAATATTCTACAGAAACGCTATCAATATCGGACTTCCTATCATCGAGTGCGAGGAGGCTGCTGAGAAGATCGATAACGGCGACGAGGTCGAGATAGATTTCGACAGCGGCGTTATCACGAACAAGACCAAGAATGAAACATATCAGGGTCAGTCATTCCCTGAGTTTCTTATCAATATCATCAACAGTAACGGTCTGCTCAACTCACTTAAATAAAATATTTTGTTGATTTAAGGGGGATCTCTTTGTGGGGTCGCCCTTGAACTGTTTCTATGAAGGGGTGGAGCTTATGAGATCAAAAAAGATATTTGCGGCATTTGCAGCAGGGGTAATGCTCATTTGCAGCACGGGCTGTTCCAAAAAAGATGAGAGCAGCAGTAAATTTGAATACAGCAGCAAGGATTTTTTGCCTTTTATGGTCATGATAAACGGCAAAAAGATAGACCTTACTTCAAGCTCTGCGGAGATAAACCGAAAGCTTGGAGGCAATTTTGCCAGAGGCATCACCACCAACAGCAATGTGGTGCTGGTGGAAAAGGACAGCAAGACGGATAAGAATGGCGTTACTACAAGGACGTTTGCCTGTAATAAGGCCGAGGTGAACGGCTCGATGTTTTCTCTGTTCAACGGGCTTTGGGCGAATATTGACGAGGCAAGCATTGAAAGCATGGCTGCTCCTGACAGCATAAAGGTCAAAGGCTCTGACGGACTGTCTTATTACTGGTCGTATTATATGGACGGCGAGGAGATAGACTACAGCGAGGTGAACTTTGACGGCACTGATACGGCTGACACTTATATGCAGTATCAGTTAAAGGGCATGGCTGCTGACGATTACTGCAAAAAGAAACTTCTTGACGGCGAATGTACCGCTTATACAGGCATTTTGTTCACAACTGCCGAAAAGCAGGGCTGTGCCTGCGAGATAAGCGTTTCGACTTTAAATTCTGAGGAGGATAAATAACATGGAAAAGAAAATAACAGTTATAAAGGGCGACGGAATAGGTCCTGAAATAGTAACAGAGGCACAGAAGGTGCTCGATAAGGTGGCTGAAAAGTTCGGTCATAAGTTCGTTTACACAGATATCCTTATGGGCGGCTGCTCTATAGATAAATACGGCGAGCCTCTTACTGACGAGGCTGTTGAGATAGCTAAAAATTCTGACGCTGTTCTCCTTGGTGCTATCGGCGGAAATACTTCCACTTCACCATGGTATAAGCTTGCCCCTAACCTCAGACCTGAGGCAGGACTTTTGAAGATAAGAAAAGAACTTGGACTGTTCGCTAACCTGCGTCCTGCAAATCTTTATCCTGAGTTGAGAGAGGCTTGCCCTCTCAAGGACGATATAATCGGCGACGGCTTTGACATGATGATAATGAGAGAGCTTACAGGCGGTCTGTATTTCGGTGCAAGAAAGACAGAGAACGTTGACGGCGTTGAAACTGCTGTTGATACTCTTACATATAACGAGAACGAGATAAGAAGAATAGCTATCCGTGGCTTTGATATCGCAATGAAGAGAAGAAAGAAAGTCACAAGCGTTGATAAGGCTAACGTGCTGGATTCTTCAAGACTTTGGAGAAAGGTAGTAAACGAGGTCGCTAAGGATTATCCTGAGGTCGAGCTTGAGCATATGCTGGTCGATAACTGTGCAATGCAGCTGGTAAGAGACCCTAAGCAGTTTGACGTTATCCTCACAGAGAATATGTTCGGAGATATCCTTTCTGACGAGGCTGCAATGATATCAGGCTCACTTGGTATGCTTGCGTCTGCATCGCTTAATGATACAAAGTTCGGTATGTATGAGCCTAGCCATGGTTCTGCACCTGATATCGCAGGTCAGGATAAGGCTAACCCTATCGCTACTATCCTTTCTGCATCTATGCTCCTGAGATTTTCATTTGATATGGATAAAGAGGCTGACGCTGTTGATAATGCTGTCAAGAAGGTGCTTGAGGCAGGCTACAGAACAGGCGATATCATGTCAGAGGGCATGAAACTCGTTGGCTGCAAGGAAATGGGCAGCCTTGTTGCAGACATGATATAAAAAAGAAATACCAGTTTTCAAACGGTGATAATAAATGTATTATTATATTTACGGAATAACAGACAAGGGTAATTACCGTGAACAGAATGAGGACTGCATTTTAATAGACCATGAGGTCATAAACAGCGGCAGCTATGAATCGACTGTCGCTGCTCCTTTTATTGCAGCCGTTTGCGACGGCGTTGGAGGAGAAAATGCAGGTGAGGTGGCGTCTGAGCTTTGTTTAAGACACCTTTCCATTCTTGAATATAATTCAGCGGTGGATATGAAAAAAACGCTTACAGATATCCACAACAAGATAAAAAAGCAGGGCGTAAGGGCTGAAAACGCCGCAAATATGCAGACTACTCTGTGCTGCCTTGCGGTGGACGAGGAAAGCAGAGCAATGTGCATAAACGTTGGCGACAGCAGAATGTATCGCTATGTGAACGGCACTATCAGGCAGATATCCGTTGACCAGTCTTATGCAAGATATATGTATGAGCACGGTAGGATAGATGATGTTTCAGAGCTTGAACCGCAGTATCAGAACGCCATAATATCTTCTATCGGCAGCACTCTCAATGACCCTGATATCGCACAGACACCATTGGTGACTGACTTCGGCAAAGAGCCTGACGATATGATAATAATAGTGTCAGACGGCGTGTCGGATTATGTTTCGGAAGAAGAAATGGTGGTGGGGCTTGGTCTTGACCTTTCCCTTTCTGAAAAGCTTGGTGCTATAATGGAGCTTGCTCTCACAAACGGCGGAACGGATAACGTTTCTGTTGTGGGCATAAAGCCTTATCTTGACGACCACGAGCTTAAAACGCTCACTGCAAGAAAGGCTGTTGAAAAGACGGTCAGCGTGCAGGATATGCTGGAAAGTCAGAAACCTGAAAAGCCCGAAACTGCGGAGGAAAAGCAGCCTGACGAACAGTCAAAGCTGTTTGCTGACACGGTGGACGAGCTTATGAGCCAGATGAATGAAAGTATTGACTTTTTAAAGCAGATATAGTATAATTATATATTGATATATTTTGATGTATTTTGTAATTTGGAGGAAATAAAAAATGTTGAAACAGTTACACGGTTCGGACGTTATCATAGAGTGTCTGCTGGAGCAGGGCGTCGATACAGTGTTCGGTTATCCAGGCGGAGCAGTGCTTAATATCTACGATTCGCTGTATAAATATTCTGATAAGATACACCATGTTATCACCGCTCATGAGCAGGCTGCCTGCCATGCGGCTGACGGTTATTCAAGAACAACAGGCAGAACAGGCGTTGTTATCGCAACTTCCGGCCCGGGTGCTACGAACCTTGTAACAGGTATCGCTACAGCTTATATGGATTCTATCCCTATGGTGGCTATCACCGGAAATGTAACAAGAGATCTTCTTGGTCTTGACTCATTTCAGGAGGTAGACATCTGCGGTATCACAATGCCTATCACAAAGCATAACTATATCGTAAAAGACCCTGCTGAGCTTGCTGATACTATAAGAGAGGCTTTCTATATCGCAAATGAAGGCAGAAAAGGCCCTGTTCTTATAGATGTTCCTAAGGATATAACGGGTGCTCTTATGGACTATGAAAAGAAAGAGCCTAAGCAGATAGTAAATCATAACCCTGAGGGAATAAATGACGAGATAGCTGCTGCGGCTGAACTTATAAAGAAGGCAGAAAAGCCGTTTATTTATGCAGGCGGCGGAGTAGTTTCAGCTGACGCAACTGAGGAAATGGCTGAGTTCGTAAGAAAAGTGGACGCACCTGTTTCATTGTCCCTTATGGGTCAGTGTGCACTGGATAATACCAAGGACTGTTATATCGGTATGCTCGGTATGCACGGCACAAAGACTGCTGCAATGACACTTGGCGAATGTGACCTTATGATAGTTCTCGGCTCAAGATTCTCTGACAGAGTTCTCTGCAACGCAAAGACTTTCGCAAAGGATAAGAAGATCATACATATCGATATAGACCCTGCTGAAATAGGAAAGAATATAGATGTATACAGCCATGTTACAGGCGATGTGAAGTATATTCTCGCTAAGCTCTGCGAGCTGCTGCCTGATATGAAACACGAGGCATGGATGAATACTGTTATGGATTGGAAAAAGCAGTATGCACTGAGAATGGTGCCTATCGAGAGCGAGGACGAGGTTCTCCCGCAGGACGTTATCGAGGAACTTGACAGACTTACCGACGGCAAGGCTATCATTACCACAGAAGTTGGTCAGCATCAGATGTGGGCTGCACAGTATTATAACTTCAAGTGTCCAAGGAGCTTTGCGTCAAGCGGTGGACTTGGTACAATGGGCTACGGTTTCGGAGCAGGCATGGGTGCAAAGGTCGGCAATCCTGACAGAACGGTAGTGAATATCGCAGGCGACGGCAGCTTTTTCATGAACTGCAACGAGCTTTCATCACTTGCAAAGCATAAAATACCGCTTATCGAACTTGTTTTCGAGAATGACGTTCTCGGAATGGTAAGACAGTGGCAGAGGCTTTTCTATGGCAAGAGATTTTCTCAGACTAACATTGAAAGAGGAACTGACCTTATGAAACTTGCTGACGCATTCGGCGTTGAGGGCGTAAGGATAACAAAGAAATCAGAAATAAAGCCAATGCTGGAAAAGGCACTTCAGTGCGGCAAGCCTTGCCTTGTTGACGTTATAATAAATAAGGACGTGAACGTTCTGCCAATGGTACCGGCAGGAGCAGACGTTTCTCAGCCGATAATGAATATAGAGTTAGACTGATAAATAAGAATAATATAGGGGGAAAATAAAATGGTTAAATATCCAAATGCAGCAAGCGGTATCAAAAAGATGTTTCTTTCAAGAATGGTGGGTATAATCGGCGTTGTGCTGGCGGTTATTCCGTTCATAGACCCATTTTTCACGCTGGTCTGTGCCATAGCGGCAACGATTTTCAACGTGTGGGGAATACTTGAGGCGTCAAAAGATCATAACGGCTATCAGACAGCACTTATTTTCACGGTGGCTGACCTGATATTCACTGTGGTTCGTACTTTTATCAGCGACGGTGCCATATCAAGCGTTCTGGCTTTTGCAGGCGACGTAATGGAGATAGCTGTGCTTTACTATATTTGTAAAACGACTGGTGAGCTGCTGAGAGATCTCAAGAATTACGGCCTTGCTGATAAGGGCGACCGTGTTTGGAACATAAACAAGATCTGCCTTATCATTATGGCAGTGTGCCTTGTGGTTGCGTTTATACCGATACTCTGAACATTCTCGCTGCATTTACATCACTGATAGTCGCTGTTGTGACTATCTATGCAGCTGTGGTTTATCTGATATATCTCTATCAGAGCGGACAGTATCTCAGCCTTAACACGAATTTTTAAGCAGTAAAAGGGCTGTACGGCAAAAGCTGTACAGCCTGTTTTTGTAAGGAGAACCTATGAAATTCACAAAGAAATTCAAAGAAAATGCAGCCCTTGTGGTGCTTGGCGTAGTGCTGTTCTGGGGCCTTACCAATTATGACAGGCTTTTCCGCCTGCTGGGTGTTATCATCGGCGTGTTGAAACCTGTTATTTTTGGCTGTATAATCGCATTTATCCTGAATGTGCCAATGTCAGGCATAGAAAAGCGGCTGTTCAGAAAACCTAAAAAAGAAAAATATGCAAAAGCAGTGGAAACGCTGAAACGCCCATGCTCGATAGTGCTCACATTTCTGCTATGTTTGGGCGTTGTGGCACTTGTGTGCTGGCTCATTATCCCTGCACTCATAAAGACCTTCTCTCAGCTTTCAGACGATATCCCTGTGCTTATTTCAAACATTTCTGATAAGCTCAACAATTCACCAGAGATAGCGAGCTGGCTTGATAGAATGAACATCAGCACCACCGATATTATCGATAAGGTAACAAGCTGGCTCAAAGACGGCGTTGTTATCCTGAACACACTTAGCTCAACGATAAATTTTGTAACAAGCCTGTTTTCAGGGCTTGTGAATTTCTTCTTGGGCATATGCTTTGCAGTTTATATGCTGTCGGCGAAAGAAAAGCTCAAAAGCCAGTGCAAGCGTATCAGCCGTGCATTCATCAGCAACCGTATCACCGATCGCATAAGCCGTATATGCCGCCGTTCTATCGACACATTCGGCAACTTCCTTGTTGGTCAGACCACTGAGGCTCTTATACTTGGCTCGCTTTGCGGCATTGGAATGGCAATATTCCGCTTTCCGAACGCAGTGCTCATTGCCATTCTTGTAGCCTGCACCGCACTTATCCCGATAGTGGGAGCATTTCTTGGCTATGTGGTGGGCTTTCTGCTTATCTGCGTGACGGATTTCAAGCAAGCTGTGCTGTTTTTGGTGTTCATGTTCATTATTCAGGCTATCGAGGGCAATCTCATTTATCCTAAAGTCGTGGGCAACTCCGTGGGACTGCCGTCGCTGTGGACGCTTTTCGCTATTACCATAGGCGGAAATCTCTTCGGCATTTTCGGTATGTTTATCGCAGTGCCTGTGTTCTCTGTTATATACTGCACAATAGGCGAGGTAGTAAATTACAGGAACGAAAAACGAACAGTCAAGGTGGAAGATATCTCACAGTAATTAAATATTCGCACAAAAAAGGCTGCACATTTTCGTGCAGCCTTTCGCTATTTATGCTATTTTGTTATTTTACATAGCTTACATGGAGCAGCTCGTGCTCTCTGCCTTTGAGTATACCCTCGTAAAGCTTATCCATAAGAGGATTTTCTTCTGAACGTTTCAGCGTGCAAAGCTTATCAGCGTTGTAAAGGTTCACGCTGCGTTCTCTTTTCTCGTCAATGGTAGCCTTTGGCTGACCTGCACCGCCGATACAGCCGTTAGGACAAGCCATTACCTCGATAAGGTCAAAATGCTCGCCTGCTTTCATTCTGTTCATTATCACTTCAACGTTGCGAAGTCCGTTTACAACGCAGACCCTGATAGCCTTGTCGCCAAGTGGGACTTCAAGTTCCTTTATGCCCTCAAAGCCTCTTACGCCCTCAAATGCAAGGTTTCTCAGCGATGCAAGTGACTTGTCTGTGGAAACTCTTCTGATAACAGCCTCGGTGACACCGCCTGTTACACCGAAGATAACGCCTGCACCTGTCATTGTGCCGAAAGGCATATCAACAGCCTCAGGCTCTATCTCATTGAACACGATGCCAGCCTCTTTTATCATCATGATAAGCTCCTGAGTGGTGATAACAAAATCAACCAGCGGCTTGCCGTTTTCGTCTTTGAACTCATCTCTTGCGGCCTCGCCCTTTTTAGCTGTGCAAGGCATAACGGCAACAGAAAGTATCTTCTTGCCCTCGCCTTTGAACTTTTCGTTTATAACGGACGCAAACATCTGCATTGGCGAACGGCAGGTTGAAATGTTAGGCAAAATCTCAGGGTATTCATTCTCAGCATACTTTATCCATGCAGGACAGCATGAGGTGAAAAGCGGCAGCTTTCCGCCGTTTGCAAGCCTGTCAGCGAACTCCTTTGACTCTTCCATAACAGTGAGGTCGGCAGCAGTTGAGGTGTCGAAAATGTAGTTGAAACCAATTCTTCTCAGTGCCGCAACTATCTTGCCCATAACGTTCTCGCCGTTGTAGCCGAACTCTTTTGCCACCGCAACTCTTACAGCCGGAGCGATCTGAGCCACTGCGATAGTGTCCTCCTGATTAAGCTCTTTCCAAAGATTGTGGCTGTCGTTCTTTATGATGATAGCACCTGTCGGACATACCGCCGCACACTGACCACAGCCAACGCAGTTTGATTCGCCGATAGGCTTGTCAAAGGAGCAGGCTACCTTCATTTTTGAGCCTCTGAAAGCAAAATCTATAGCACCGACATTTTGCACCTCGTTGCACACTCTTACGCAGTCGCCGCAGAGGATACACTTGTTGGCGTCTCTTGTGATAGATACAGAAGAATCATCGATACAAGGCTTAGACTTAGGGTTGTCAAAACGTACTCTGTGAATGTCAAATCTTGCCGCCAGCTCTTGCAGCTTGCACTTGCCGTTTTTGTCGCAGGTGGTGCACTCGCCGCAGTGGTTTGAAAGCAGCAGTTCAAGTATCATTTTGCGGTATTTTCTCAGCCTTGGTGTGTTTGTGTATATCTCCATGCCGTTTCTCGGAGGAGTTGAGCAGGCAGCCTCCATGCCGCCCCACTTGTTTTCTACCATGCACATTCTGCACGCACCGTATACGGAAAGCTCGGAATAATAGCAGAATGTCGGCAGCTCTATGCCTGCCTTTCTGATAAGCTCAAGCAGATTTTTTTCGCCGTTTATCGCAACGGGGATATTGTCGATTATCATAAATTCTTTATTCATAACTATAATTAAACCTCCTTGACAGCTTTGAAATGGCAGTTAGAAATGCAAGCACCGCACTTTATGCACTTAGAGGTGTCGATTTTGAATGGCTTTTTGATCTCGCCGCTGATCGCACCCACAGGACAGACTCTTGAACATTTTGAACAGCCTTTGCAGACCTCAGGGTCTATCTGATATGTCACAAGCTTTTTGCAGTTGCCCGCAGGACACTTTTTGTCCCTGATATGAGCCTCATATTCTTCACGGAAGTTCTTTATAGTCGATACAACAGGGAATGCAGCCGTTTTTCCAAGACCGCAGAGAGCAGTCGAGGAGATAGTGTCAGCAAGCTCCAGCAGCAGTTCGATATCGCCCTCCTGACCGTTGCCGTTTACTATCCTTTCAAGTATCTCAAGCATTCTCTTTGTACCCTCACGGCACGGAACGCACTTTCCGCATGATTCGTTCTGAGTGAAGTTCATGAAAAATCTTGCAACTTCTACCATGCAAGACTTATCGTCCATAACAACAAGTCCGCCTGAACCTATCATTGCACCAACTTTTTTCAGCGAGTCAAAGTCGAGCTGAATGTCAAGGTTAGGTGTAACAAGACAGCCGCCTGATGGACCGCCTATCTGAACAGCCTTGAACTTTCCGTCGCCTCTCATGCCGCCGCCGATATCGAAAATTACTTTCCTGAGAGAAGTTCCCATCGGCACTTCGATAAGACCGGTGTTTGAGATGTTTCCGGTAAGAGCGAAAGCCTTTGTTCCAGGGGAGTTCTCAGGGCCTATGCTCCTGAACCATTTTGCACCGTTATTGATGATAACAGGCACGTTGGCAAGAGTTTCAACGTTGTTGAGCACAGTAGGCTCGTTGAAAAGACCGTGTTCAACGGTTCTTGGAGGCTTTACTCTAGGCATACCTCTCTTGCCCTCGATAGACGCTGTAAGAGCAGAACCCTCGCCGCATACGAAAGCACCTGCACCACGGTTTATATGTATCCTGAATGAGAAATCTGTGCCAAGAATGTTGTCGCCAAGCAGACCAAACTGCTCCGCCTGAGCGATAGCACCTTTCAGACGTGACACTGCAAGAGGATATTCTGCACGAACGTAGATATATCCCTCTTTTGAGCCAGTGGCGATACCGGCTATCATCATGCCCTCAAGAAGTCTGTGAGGGTCGCCCTCCATGATTGAACGATCCATGAATGCACCAGGGTCGCCCTCGTCGCCGTTGCAGACAATGTATTTTGTAGGGCTTTTTTGCTTTGCAACGCTAGTCCACTTTCTGCCAAGTGGGAATCCTCCGCCGCCTCTTCCACGGAGATTGGATTCTGTCATTTCGTTGAGGATATCCTCAGGTGACATATCAAGCAAAGCCTTTTCAAAAGCTCTGTATCCGCCGATAGCAAGATATTCCTTTATAGATGTAGCGTCAATGTGACCGCAGTGCTCAAGAACGATACGCTGCTGCATTTTATAGAATGGTATCTCTGACTGCTGACGGTATATCTCGCCGTTTTTCTTATAGCAGAGCCTTTCAACACACTCGCCGCCGCAAATAGTCTTTTCAACTATCTCGTCAACGTCATCAAGCTTTACCTTTGTATAGAGCCAGCCCTCAGGTTCTATCCTAACCAGTGGACCCATTTCGCAGAAACCGTGGCAGCCGCTCCTTTTTACGCCAACTGCACCCTCGTGGACATCATCATCGTGTGGCTCGTCAGCAAGTGCGACAACGCACTCAAGTCCCTTTGCAGAGATAGTTTCGATAAGTTTCTGATATATGTTCAGCGAACCGCCTGCGACACAGCCTGTTCCTGCACAGACAAGCACTTTTCTTGCCTGCTTGTCTACCAGATTGCCATACTGCTCACGGGCGTTGTCAAGGTCGTATTTCGTTTTCAGCAGCATATTATTCAGCCTCCTTTTCTCTCAGTTCTTTGAGCAAAGCCGCAGCCTTGTCAGGGTTCATCTCAGGGTGAACAACGTCGTTCACAGTGAGAACAGGTGCAAGTCCGCAAGCACCAAGACATGAAACAGTTTCCACCGTAAACATCAGGTCGTCAGTGGTGGTTTTCTTCTCACTAAGACCAAGCTCGCCTCTGAGATATTCGAGAATAGGAATGGATTTTCTTACATGACAGGCAGTTCCGTCACAGCATTTTATAACGTATTTGCCCTTTGGTTCAAGAGAAAAGTTCTCATAAAAAGTCGCAACGCTGTATATTCTTGCCTCGCCGGTGCCAAGTTTTTTAGCAAGATAAGGGAAGATCTCCTTTGGAAGATAGTGATAGATCTCCTGAATATCCTGCAATATGGCGATCACGGCCGTTTTTTCATGATTTTTAAGAATTTCGTCGATCGGTGAATAATCAAATTCTTTTGTCATAAAGTTTCCTCCATATAATTAATGTTAAAACTGATTACAAAATCAATAATCAAGACATACTGTCAACTATAATTATATACTATATGACACAAAATGAATAATGTTTTTATTTACATGGGTTATATATAATAGGAATAAGCATTGACTAACTTGTAGAAATCCACATAAACGAAAACGATTATATAGTTATAATGCACAAAAAATCGAGCCATTTTCCAATGACTCGACGTGCTCAAATTAATTGATAAACTGAGTTAATTATTAAAAATCACATTTGTTTATTCGTTAGACATACCTAACATTTCAGAAACTGCATTATGCTTTGCGGATACTTATTTCGCCTGAGGAAATATATTCCTCTCTGCCGTCCTCATATCTGACGTGCAGGCGGCAGTCCTCGTCAGCACCGAGCATTATGGCAGGAGTTTTTTCGCCGCCCCTTATGACGTTTATCTTTTCGCCTACCCATAGCAAACGCTTTCTGTAATCAGGGTAAAAGCTGTTTTCAGCAAAGCTGTCATAAAGCCGCATGAAATTGTTTATTATCTCCGCAGCTATCCTGTTTCGCATATCGCTTTTTCTTTCGTGGAATATCGGTCCTGCAATGTCCCTTATTGCCTCAGGGAAACCGCCCTCAGGCTCATAGGTGTTCACGCCGATACCGAGAACGGCGTAGTCAAGACCGCCGCTTTCCATGCTGAACGACGCCTCAGTGAGTATTCCGCAGATCTTTCTGCCATTTATGTATATGTCGTTCACCCACTTTATGTCAGGCTTTTGGTCACTGACTTTTTCCACTGCAAGGGCAACAGACACCGCAGCGGCGGTGGTTATTTTCACAGCGTCAGACGCAGCCATTTCAGGGCGTAGCAGTATGCTCATATAAAGTCCTGAATCGGAAGGGGAGAAGAAAGAACGTCCAAGCCTGCCTCTGCCCTGCGTCTGCATACCTGCAATGACTATCCTGCCCTCAGGTGCACCCTGATTGGCATAGTCTTTGAGGACAAGGTTTGTAGAGTCAACTTTCTTGTATACCTCTATTTCAAGCCCCTGACGATGTGGGTCAAGATATTTCTTTATGCCCTCAAGGGAGAGTATATCAGTATTTTCATCAAGTGAGTAGCCCTTGTTTGTTACCGCAGATATAGGGTAGCCGCCCTCCTGCAAGGATTTCACAGCCTTCCATATCGCTCCACGGGTGCAGCCAAGTATATCGGCAAGCTGTTCGCCTGAGAGATATTTGCCTTTGTTTTCATCTAGAAGTTCCAGCACTTTGTCTTTTATTGCCATAAAAATGCCTCCTTAATGAGAACATTATAGCATAAAAGGTCATGTTATTCAAGACTTGCCGTGAAAACAGCCTGTGACCTATGCTTTAAGAAAGCTTTAAGAAAAAATTGTGCAAAATGACGGATAATAATATTTGCATTTTCATCTTCTATGTTGTATAATATAATAGTATATGTATGAATTGAAACAGAAAAGGACGATGACAATGTTTTATAACCTTTTGGCTAAGACTGATAATACAACTCTGATACTGCTTGTGCCACTTCTGTGCAGCTTTTTGGTGGCTTTTTTCAGCTTGAAATTTTTCAAACGTATCCTGCCTAAGGATCAGGGCAGAGCCTTTGCGGTGAACGGAGCACTGTCTGAGGGCAAGCCTCGTGGTGCGGGAATAATTTTCGTGACCTCGTTTACACTTTGCACGGCTCTTTTCTATCCTCTTGACATTGAGAACATCATTTACCTTGTGCTGGTGTATGCTGCCATGCTTAGCGGATATTTTGACGACGCTGCGGAAACTCCGTGGGGCAATCTGAAGAAAGGTCTTATCGACCTCGTTATATCCCTTGGCATTGCATTTACATATTACTTCTACAACGGCTCACAGGTAAAGCTCTATATCACAAATTCGACTTTCACAATCCCTGCACCTGTATTCATTATCCTTGCAGGCGTTCTTGTGTGGACGGCTATAAATGTTACAAACTGTACAGACGGCGTGGACGGGCTTTGCGGCTCATTGGTCATGACAGTTTTGTTGCCGCTGACTGTTATGGTAACAAAGAGCGGTGCGGCTGATATGCTGCTGCCTATGATAATGTTCGTGACCTTGGCAGCATACCTGTGGTTCAACTGCTCGCCTAGCCAGATGCTCATGGGCGACGCAGGTTCAAGAGCACTGGGCGTTTTCCTTGCAATAATGTTTTTGAAAACTTCCGCTCCTTTTGCATTCATTCCTATGACGATAGTTATAATCCTTGACGGTGGACTGGGACTTTTGAAACTTTCTTTCAGACGTTTCCTCAAAATAAAGAACTTTATGGAGGGCATAAGAACTCCTCTTCACGACCATGCAAGAAAGAACAAAGGCTGGTCGGACACTCAGGTGGTAATAAGATTTACACTTTTGCAGATAATCGTAAATCTGTGCTTTATGGCATTTGTGCTGTAATATATGTGTGGGACAATAAAAACGGCCTGCTAAGTATGCAGACTGAAATTCGGAGATGATGGAAATAAAAAAGAACCTGAAATATGTTCTTAACATATTCTTTATAGCTGTCATAGGCTGGCTGACCGTGAGGCTGCTGTTCAGAGGCGAGGAGTTTTCTGACATAGTTGCCGACCTTCACCTTGCAAAGAAAAGCTGGCTCGCTTTGGGAGCGGTCTGCGTGTTCTGCTATGTGGCAGGGGAGTCGGTCATAATAAAGTATATGCTAAGGCTTTTTGAAGTAAAAACTCCATTCAGGCGTTGTTTGAAATATTCGTTCATAGGCTTTTTCTTCAGCTGTATCACGCCGTCTGCCTCAGGCGGACAACCTGCTCAGATGTATTATATGAAAAAGGACGGCATAAAGATAGGCTTTTCTACCTTGATAATGCTTATCATCACCATAGCTTTCAAGGCTGTGCAAGTGCTGCTGGCGGTGGCGTTCCTACTTTTCAAATTTGGCTTTATTAAGCACTATGTGGGTCGGCTGTGGTGGCTGCTGCTTATCGGCTTTATACTGAATATCGCCTATATCGCAGGGCTTGTGTTCATCTTCTATAAGCCTCTGTGGGCGAGAAAAATGGGCATAAAGCTCATAAATCTTTTGACACGCATGAGGATACTCAAGGAAAAGAACAACGAAAAATACATAAACAAGATAAAACGTATCTGCGACAATTACATGATCGGCTCGGAATATATAAAGAGCAATGTGCACACTGTGATAAATATTTTTCTTATCACACTGGTGCAGAGACTGTTCCTGCTGGCTGTCACATGGGTAGTGTACAAGTCCTACGGACTGAGCGGAACGGGATTCTTGGAAATAATCGCACTTCAGACAATGATAGGCGTTGCAGTGGAAATGCTGCCTTTGCCTGGTGCGGCAGGCGTAACGGAGGGCTGCTTTACATATATGTTCATGGGCATTTTTACAGCGGAGCTTGTAAAGCCAGCAATGCTCCTGAGCCGTGGACTCAGCTTTTATTTCCTGCTTATGATGAGTGCTGCGGTGACATTTGTGGCACATTTCATCGTTATGAGGAACGATAAGAAAAACGCTTTGGAAGAGCAGCAGGAAGTCAAAAAAGATTTCGGAAAAGAATAATGAGAGGAAAAAAGAAAAATGATCGGTTTTTATAATTATTCGGTAATACTCACATACATAGGACTTATTTCATCAGTGTTCGGCATTACACAGGTCTTTGAAAATCATATGTCAATAGCCTTTCTCTGCCTGCTGCTTTCGGGTATCTGCGACCTTTTTGACGGCAAGATAGCAAGAAGTATGAAAAACAGAACTGAACACGAGAAAGTTTTCGGTATCCAGATAGACTCACTTTGCGACCTTGTTTGCTTTGGTGTTTTCCCTGCGGTTATAGGCTATCACTACAACTCAGTTTATCCGCTCAGACTTATTGCAAGCATTATGATAGTTCTCGGTGCAGTTATCAGACTTGGCTACTTCAACGTTATGGAAGAAGAGCGTCAGAGAAACACAACAGAGAACAGAAAAGAATATCAGGGACTGCCTGTTACAACAGTTTCAATGATACTTCCTCTGCTTTTTATGGGCAAGCATAATATTCCAAGAGATGTTTTCCCATTTGTTTTCCATGGCTTTATGATACTTATTTCTATCCTTTTCGTGTTGAAAATAAATGTCAAAAAGCTTTCTATGAAAGGCGTGCTGATACTCTTTACGATAGGTGCGATAATTCTTATCGGCTATCTTAAAATGGAACATATAATCTAAGATAAAAAACAACTTAGATAGTTTTTATCAGGTCGGTGCAAAAAACGGGACGTCGAGGACGCTGCCCCCTACAAAGTTATAAATCAAAAAGGAGAGATAACAAATGAAATACCGTGACAGACAGGGAAGAGAATACGAAAAGACCACATCTCAGGATAGCTTTCTTGCGGCTGCCTACAGCTCGGCAATGGGCAGGGCACTTATGAAATTTCTCGGCTGTCCGATATTTTCAAAGTGTGCCAGAGTGGTACTCGACAGCAAATTTTCAGTACCGTTTATTTTCAGCTTTGCGGAAAACAACGGCATTGATATGTTTGATTATGAGGAAAGAATGTATCGCTCATTCAATGACTTTTTCACAAGAAAGATAAAGCCCGGCAGACGTTTTATCACTAAGGATAAGAATCTGCTGGTGTCACCTTCAGACGGCAAGGTCACAGCTTATAAGATCACGCAGTCTGACACTTTTATAATAAAGAATGCGGTCTATAATACCGCCTCGCTCCTCAGGGACAGCAAGCTTGCAAAACGTTATGAGGGCGGATATGCAGTGGTAATAAGGCTTTCAGTTGACGATTATCACCGCTACTGCTATTGTGCAGACGGCGTAAAAAGCCATAACAGAAAGATAAACGGTATCCTGCATACGGTTAATCCTGTGGTGAACAATTATCTGCCTGTTTTCAAGGAAAACTCCAGAGAGTATTGCATGATAAGAACGGAGAATTTCGGCGATATCATTCAAATGGAGGTCGGTGCACTTATGGTGGGCAGGATAACTAATCTGCACACTGAAGGCGGAGTTAAGGTCACAAAGGGCGAAGAAAAGGGCTATTTCGAGTTCGGCGGCTCGACTATCGTGCTGCTCCTTGAAAAGGACAAGGTAAAGCTTTGCGATGACCTGCTAAAAAATACAAGAGAGGGATTTGAAACTAAGCTGCTGCAAGGTTCTGTGCTGGGCGAAAGCAATATATAAGACAAAATCTGAGAAGTAAAATCATAGGCAAGGGGCATATTTGATGTACAGATTGAATTACGAACAGTTCGACAGGGATAATCAATATATAGGAAACGATCTGGGTGCGGTCATGAAAGACGGCAAAACTGTGTTCAAAACATGGTCGCCGCTTGCAACGGGCGTTTATCTCAATCTGTATCTTGACGGCGAGGGCAAAAGCCGCCTTGAGAGCCTGCCTATGGAAAAAATAGACCATGGCGTTTGGTATGTGGAGATACTCCGTGACCTTGACGGCGTTTTTTATACTTATACATTTGAGTTTGACCACAAGACAAGGCATGAAACGATAGATATCTATGCAAAAGCCTGCGGCGTGAACGGCAACGTTGGTGCTGTGGTGGATTTCAAGTCCACTGATCCTGAGGGCTGGGACAAGGTGAAAAAGCCTAAGTGCAGGAATGCTTGCGACGCAGTGGTGTATGAGTGCCACGTCAGAGATTTTTCTGCGGACAGCTCGTCAGGCATTGTGCCTGAGCATAGAGGAAAGTATGTGGCTTTTGCCGACAAGGGTACGAAATATCAGGGCGTGAACACTTGTATCGAGCATCTCAAAGAGCTTGGGATCACCCATGTTCACCTGCTGCCGGTGGAGGATTATGCCACAGTGGACGAGAGCAAGCCGTGGCTGAATCAGTATAATTGGGGCTATGACCCTAAGAACTTCAACTGCCTTGAGGGTTCATATTCTACAGACCCTTATGACCCTAAGTGCAGGATAAGAGAGTTCAAGCAACTCGTTATGGCACTTCATGAGAACGGTATCGGCGTTGTTATGGACGTGGTGTATAATCACACTTATTACACTGAGGAGTCTGCTTTTGAGCGTTCTTTCCCGTATTATTACCACAGAATAAGAAATGACGGCTCGTTCTCAAACGGTTCGGGCTGCGGCAATGAAACGGCGTCTAACCATATGATGATGAGAAAATTTATGATAGATTCTCTGAGATTTTGGGCGACGGAATATAAGATAGACGGTTTCCGTTTTGACCTTATGGCATTGTACGATATCGAAACTGTGAACATAATAAGGGACGAGCTAAACAAGATAGACCCGCAGATACTAATGTACGGCGAGGGCTGGACAGGCGGAGAGTCACCGCTCCCTGCGGACAGGCTTGCATATAAATGGAACTCATATCAGTTCGGCAGAGTTGGACTTTTCAACGACAACATAAGGGATTCCATAAAAGGCGGAACGTTCAATCCTTATGATAAGGGCTTTATCAGCGGAAACAGAAATGCGGCGTCTACTCTCAGACGTGGTATCGCAGGCTCTGTGCCGCATTATCAGATAAATGACGCAAAAGAGGCTTGCTGGGCATTTGAGCCTACTCAGGCGGTGAATTATTGTGAGGCTCATGATAACAACACTTTGTGGGATAAGCTGTGCATTTCTGCAAAGAATGACAGCGAGGGTGCAAGGATAAAAATGGACAAGCTTGCGGCGGCGGTAGTGATACTTTCACAGGGTATGCCGTTTATACAGCTTGGTCAGGATTTTCTCAGATCAAAGCCGAGGATACTCAAAGAGGGCGAAGTGCCTGACAATGTGAATATCTACTCTCACGACAGCTACAACGCACCTGATTACACGAACTCTATAAAATGGAACAGAAAGCTTGAATACAAAGAGGTCTTTGACTATTACAAGGCACTTATCAGGCTGAGAAAGGGCAGTCCGCTTTTTAGAATGAGCACCAAAGAGGACGTGAACGCTCACCTTCATTTTATGCAAAACAATGACTGGAACTGCATAAGCTGGAAACTTGAGAAAGACGGTGAGTGCTATGTTATCGCACTTAACCCTTACTATGAGGAAAGGGGATTCGGTCTGCCTGAGGGAAGTTTCTATCTCAGGCTCGATGAAAACGGAAAGATGAACAAACAGCCTGTTTCAGGCAGTTTTGTCTGTCCGCCGCTGTCGGCTGTGGTATATAAAAAGATAAAGAATAATTGATGTAATAACAGCTGCCTGCACGTCAGGCGGCTGCTTTTTTATGGGGATAGTTGACAAATTAATGCAAAAGTGGTATGATTGATATATATTGTATAAATATACTTTGAAAATAAAACGTTATGGAGGTAGAGAGGTTGAAGAAAATAGCAAAAAATGCGGCGGCGATATGTATGTCGCTGGTCATGTCGGCAACGGCGGCAATGGGTTCTTTTTCGGGATATGAGAGCTTTTTCAATGAGATAGCCGTAAGTGCTGATGCAAGCACTGAAATGACTATAAAGTCGGTGTCAAAGAGTGATAAGATATACAAATTCTCATGGAACTCTGTAAAGGGTGCGACTGAATATAGGGTCTACCGTGATGATGTGAAGATAGCGACTGTGAAAAGTTCCAAGAAACGTCAGTATACAGACTATGACGTTCACAGCGGAAATACATATTATTACAGGATAGAGGCTTACAGAAACGGCACAAAGGTGGGCGTGAGCAACAACAAGAAAGCGAAGGTGTACAGAACTTGTCTGATATATGTGGGCAAGGACACAAAGCTTTACACTCTCGGCAAGAAAAAGACCACAAAGACCCTTTTCAACGGCTATTATTCAGGATATGTAAATAATGACAGCTACAAGGGCTATTATGTTATATATGCACAGTATGGCAGATATCTGATACCAAAGTCTGCGGCTGAACCTGTGAACATGAGCAAGGGAAAGATACTCACAACGGGCTGCGTTTCACAGCTTGGCGGCACAGTATACACAGGATATGCCTGCGGACCGACAAATGCGACTATTTTCTATAATGGAACATTTTCCACCACGAGAGCAAAGGGCGGAATAATCCTTGACGCCAAAAAGTTCAGAGTGCCTGTTTTCGGTGATTACACTTTCACAAGAAACGGAATATCCGTACACGGCATTGCGACCCTTTTGCAGCGTGAGATAAAGAAGATCGGACTGAACAAGCAGGTACGCAAAGAGGCTGTAGCAGGACGTTCCACTGAGGACATCAAAAACAGCATAAAGACAAAGCTTTACAATGACCAGCGTGTTCTTAGCTGTATCCGTCACACATCGCGGTTTGAGAATGGCAGGATAGTGAACACATTCACAACAAAGGGTGTTCTGCACTACTCCGTTGTTACCGGCTACACAGTTGAGAACGGTGTTGAGTATTTCTACTGTGCAGACTCATGGTTCAGCGTAAAGGGTGCATATGAATATGCAATGAAACACGGCAGAAGAAACGGTTCAAAGTATATGAACTACTACTACGGACTGGCAAAAGTCCCTGCTGATGTGTATGCGAATTCTATACGCAGCGTGCCTAATGGTAATTTTGGATATATGCTTTATGTTGAATAATATGTGAAAAATAAAAGCCCTATGGATTTATCCGTGGGGTTTTTAAAGTTAACACAATAAGCTAACATTATTAACTGTTTGTTAAAACATATCCTTTGATAATAATG